>WBZX01001419.1_pt1 | contig 18080 bp, 14 predicted proteins | sample 5204211 | NCBI WGS metagenome assembly WBZX01 (sample SAMN12344362, study PRJNA552823) | activated sludge metagenome | biome: Activated sludge suspended growth; feature: Nitrification reactor; material: Wastewater; isolation source: activated sludge from nitrification reactor of wastewater... | reverse complement strand
GGAGCTTGTCTACCGGGGACCCGAGGCCGGTGCTTCCGCGGCGAACGGGGACGATGCCGAGGCGCTCCCGCGCGAGAGCGCCGCGCCCCGGCGAGCGCTCACGCCCGCGCCGGAGAGCCGCGCCGCGGCCGACGCGACGGCGCCTGTCGTGGCGGCGCCGGCGCCCGAGGGCGAAGCGGCGGCCGGAGCCCCTTCGGATTCGAGCGCCGCCCCGGGACCTTCGGAAGGCGCGGTGGTCACCACCGCGCATCCGTCGGACGAGGTGACGCGCATCGCCCCGCCGCGGATCCTCGCCGAAGAGCGCGCCAGGCTCACGACGGCCCCGGCCGGCGATCACGAGGAGCCGACGAAGATCGCTCCGCCGGAGATGGTCGAGGCGGCGCGATCTTCGGCCGCGATGACAGGCGAGCCTGCGGGCGTCGCCGAGGCGCCCGCGCCCGCGGGAGACGGGAAGGCCTCGGCGAGCCCGTCTCTCGACGCCGATCTCGCGAAAGCAGCGCCCACTGCGGACCTCGTGGTGTCCCAGGATCGTGACGCGGCGGATGTCGCGCGCACCCGGAGCGCCTCGCCGTCACAGAGCGAAGCGCGCGCTCCTGTCGCGCCCGCGCCCGCGGGGATCACCCCCCCTCCCCCGTCGCTCCGCACGCTCTTCGACGCTCCGGCGCCCGAGGCGATCAGCATCCTCCCGTCCAGCGTTGCGGACGGGGCCGCCGCGCCGGCGCGGGTGTCCTCCTCCGGCTCGCTCGATCTCTCACCGGTCGCCCCCGAGAGGCCCGGCGGCACGCAGGTGGGGCCCTCGCCGTTCGACGGCGACTCGATCGACGAGTCGCTGCCGCCGCTCCCGTCCCGTGACGTCCCGCGCGAGGTGCTGGCCGCGCGCCCGAGCCAGTCCGGCGACGTGCCGGCGGTCGCCGGCCCTGTCGTGAAGGGCGCCCCGCATGCCCCCGAGCTCGACTGGAACGACGCGCCCAAGCCGCCGTTCCAGTCGACGATGCAAGGCACCTCGGTCGAGTCGGCGCCGGAGCCCGCGCGCCATCGATCGCGCGTGCCGCGCATCGCCGGCATCCTCGCGATCGCGGCGGCGGCGGCGCTCTCGGCCGTCGCGTTCGGCCGGTATTTCCACGGGACGCACGCGGCCGAGACGAGCGAGCCCATCGACGATCTCGTCGAGCAGGCGCGCGAGTGCGCGCGGACGCGCTCGTGGGACAGCCCGCCCGGCGCGAACGTGAAGGACATCACGGCGCGCGCCCTCGAGCAGTCACCGAACGACGCGCGCATCCTCGAGGTGCGGCGCGAGGCCGCAGAGAAGATCGTCACCGAGGCGCTCGGCCTGAAATACGCGGGAGATCGCGACGGAGCGATGCGGCTCGCCAAGCTGGCCGTGGACCTGAACCCGGACCTGCCCACCGCGCAGCGCCTCGCGGCCGAGCTCGAAGCGGAGGCCCTCGCGAGCGCCCCGACAGCCACCGCGACCGCCGCGATCGACGTGCGCGCGGCGCCCTCCGGGAGCGCGAAATCCGGCGCGCCGAAGAGCACCGGAAAGGCCGCGCTCCCCCCCTCCAGCGCGCTCCCTCCGGCGAAGGGCCAGCCGTCGACGGTGGTCCCCGCCAAGAGCGGGAAGCCCAACGTGCCGCCGAAGAACAGCGGGGGGCCTGCGGTGCTGCCCCCGGCGACCAACACGGGGCCGTGGTTGTGAAGATCGGCCGCGTCTCCCCGAGGGCCCTCCTGCGATCCGTGGCGGCCTGCGCGGCGGCCTTCGGGCTCCTCCTGGCCGGCGCAGAGGCGCGCGCCGACGGGAGCGCCGCGACCCGGCGAGCGATCGCGGCCCGCGAGATGGGTCGTCCCTACACGCTGGCGGAGCTGGAGCTGGGGTTCATCGGCCTTCCGGCCGCGGACGTGTGCCTGCGCTCGCCGACCGACTGCGAGCAGGGCGAGGGCAGCCTCGCGGTGGGGATCCACAACTACTACCGCTTCGATTCGTTCGGCATCGGCGCGGGGATCGACTGGGCGACGACGCTCCGGAGCGACTCCGCGCGCGGCGCCCCGTCGTTGAAGCGCACGCACTCGCGCGCCTACTTCCTCGTCGAGGGGATGTTCCGGTACTACGCGCTTCGCAGCAAGGACTGGGAGGGCTGGGCCGGCGCCTCGTTCGGGGCCGTCGTGGTGAACGACTCGTGGTCCGTCCTCGCGGATCGCGAGCCGTACGCCGACACGGACTTCGTGGGCCCGCGCGCCTCCACGCTTGGTACTGCGGGGCTGACCGCGGGCCTCGGCGTCGGCGCGGAGTGGACCTTCGTGCCGAGCTGGTCCATCGGCGCCACCCTCCGCTACGCGAACTGGTTCTTGCCGGAGCGCTGCCTGCCGTCGAAATCGGAGGGCTGCGACAACACGACGAGCAACAAGCCGCTGCCGCTCAACGATCCCGCGTCGCTCTCCGGCCGGATCGACATGGTCGCGCTCAGCATCGCCCTCGCGTACCGCATCGCGCTCTGACGGCCGGCGCGCGCGGCGCGAACCGCACCCGGGCCGCGACGTGATCGCTCCGCCGCAAGGTTTTTCGTGGATCCCGCGACGGCGCCGCGGCTAGCGTGCGCGCGATGGCAATCGACGTCTCCTCGGTGGGCCGGCAAGGCGAGCCCCGCTCTTTCAAATACGACTGGCGAACGCTCGCGACGTACGCGCTCGGCATCGGCGCCAAGAAGGACGAGCTCGCGTACCTCTACGAGAACACCGCGGGCGGCATCCGCGTGTACCCGACCTTCGCGGTGGTGCCGTCGTTCGAGGTGATGCACCAGACGCTCCTGCAGACCGGGGCGAACCTCGCGATGGTCGTGCACGGGAGCCAGTCGATCCGGCTGCACCGCCCGCTGCCGTCCGCCGGCGAGATCCAGACGGTCGGCGCGCTCCGCGGCGTCTACGACATGAAGCGCTTCGCCAGCGTCGTCATCGACGCGCGCTCCACGGTGAACGGCGAGCCGGTGTTCGAATCGGTGTGGACCATCATCGTGCGCGACGCGGGCAACTTCGGAGGCCCCCGTCCGCCCGCGGACGACTCCCCGAGCGTGCCGAAGGATCGCGGGCCGGACTTCCGGTTCGAGGAGGCGACGACCCCGGAGCAGGCGCTCCTCTACCGCCTCTCGGGCGACGTGAACCCGCTCCACGCGGATCCGGTGTTCGCGGCGAACGTCGGCTTCGCGCAGGGGCCCATCCTGCACGGGCTCTGCACGTACGGCTTCGTGGGCCGGGCCGTGGTGAAGCACGCGTGCGGAGGCGATCCGGAGAAGCTCCGCTCGCTCACGGCCCAGTTCCGGAAGCCCGTGTGGCCCGGGGACACGATCGTCACGCAGGGGTGGGACCTCGGCGGGGGCAAGTGGGCCCTCAGCGCGTCCGTGAAAGAGCGGCCCGACCCGGTCCTGACGGGTGCCTGGGCGGAGATCGGCTGACACCGCAACGCGGGGCGTGCTAGAGCCGGCGTCCCAGTAGGACTTGTCATGGCGAAGAAAGAAACGAAGCCCTCGAAGAAGCCCCAGCAGGCCGCAGACCAGGACGAAGCGGACGAGGCGCGCGAGGACGAAGACGAGGACGCGCCCGCGGCCCCCGCTCGACCCGCCTCCGCCGACGAACGCCGCGCCCGGATGCGCGCGCGCCGCGCCGCCCCCGCCGTCACCGAGGCGGACGAGGACGAGCCGGCGCACGGCGACGATCACGGCAAGGGCCATGGTCACGATCACGATCACGACGAGGAAGAAGACGAGATCGACACGTCCAACGACCCGACGTGGTGGGTGCCCCACGCGGTGCTCGGCGTGCTCGTGCTGGTCGGCATCTTCGGCTTCTTCGGCTCCTTCAACTGGCTCGCGCAGAGGATCGGCTACAAGGGCATGCCCGGCCTGGCCGCCACCACCGAGACGTCGAAGCCCGCCGAAAAGGCGCCCGAGTCGCCTCCCCCGCCGCGCCCGAACCCGATGCAGATGGGCGATCAGGGGCCGAAGGAGATGTTCGGCGCGAAGCACCTGCTCGTGATGTACAAGGGCTCGATGCGCGCGCCCGAGGCGATCACGCGCACCAAGGACGAGGCGAAGGCCCGCGCCGAAGAGGCCCTCAAGAAGGCCCGCGGCGGCGCCAAGTTCGAGGACCTCGTGAAGGACTACTCCGACGAGCCCGGAGCCGGCCAGCGCGGCGGCGATCTCGGCAAGTTCCCCAAGGGCCGGATGGTGCCGCAGTTCCAGGAAGGCCTGGAGAAGACGAAGGTCGGCCAGGTGAGCGATCTCGTCGAGACGCCCTTCGGCTACCACGTCATCCTGCGCACGCAGTAGACCGTCAGCGCTCCGCGAGCGCCGCGAGCATCCCCTTCAGCTTCCGCATCTTCTCCAGCGTCGAGAGCAGCACCCTGCTGCGATCGGCGCTGGTCATGGTGCCTTGCAGCACCCGCACCTCGTCGCCCACGCCGAGCACGACGCCGCGCGCGCGCCCCAGCACCCACTCCGCGGGGAGGTCGCCGGAGGGCTGGATCACGAGCCTGACAAGGCCGTCGTTCGGCGCCTTCTCCCGCTCTGCGCCCGGCTGCCGCGCGAACGTCGCGAGCAGGTCCTTCGCCTGATCCGCGTCGGGTCGGAGGAGAGCCACGACGCGGTAGCGCTTGTCGGCCTCGCGGTAGTAGCCGACGGCCCCCGGACCGGCGCCCGCGATCCCGAACATGTCCTTCGTGTGGTAGCGCACGCCGAGGGGGAGCCGCGACGCGGTGGGGAGCGAGACAGCGGCGGGCGGCGGGGCCGGGTCACCGGGGAGCTTCGCGCCGATCTCCTTCGCCAATGGGCCCACGTGCGGCTCCGCCGCCGCCCGCAGCGCCGCCGCGGAGCCCGCCGTCTCGTCCGTGAAGACGATCTCCGCGAGGTACGGGCCGCGCACGACGTAGGCGTTGTTCACCCCGAGGGCGCCGAGGAAGCCGGCCTCGATCGCGCGCGGCGCCGCCTCGCCCGCAGGGTCACCGTCGCCGACGACACGCTGCGTGAACATCGCGTACGCGCCCTCGGCCGTCGTGAACTTCGACAGGTGCACCACGAGCGTCGCCGGCGATCCCGCGTCGTCCACGTACCGCGACTCGAGCACCCGCACCGCGCCGAGCGATCGGTAGATCTCGCACTCGCCGTCGAGCAGCTCGTCGCACGCGCGCTCGAGGGGGCGGTCCGCGTCCTCGCCGTACGCCTTGTCGCCGCCCTGGGGATCGAGGCACATCGCGCCCGAACGCGCGGGGAGCAGCGCCTTGCCGATGGGATCGCGCGTCGCCTTGGCCGCCTCCGCGCACGCGCCGGGCTTGGGCGCGCTCGTCTCGGGCGGGGGCTGCCGCCTCGGCGGGTCGCTCCCGCAGCCGGCGAGGACCAGCGCCGACCCCGTCGAGAGCGCTCCCAGGCGGGTCCATACTTTTTTCATACGACCGCAATCGTTAGCATCCTCGCGCCACATCCGCGGCCAAAACCCGAGCCGATCGGGGATCCCGCCCGGCCGCGAAAGAGGCACGTAGATTGCCTCGCACCGCTCTTTGGTGAAGCGTTCGAGCGTGCGTTCTCTGGCCATCGGGTCCCTGCGGGGACGGAGGCGCGGCTACACCCTCGTGGAGCTGCTGGCGGCGATCTTGATCATCGCGTTGCTCGCTGCGCTCGCCACGCCGTCGTTCATCGCGATGATCCGCGACCGGCGCGTGGTGCGAGCGGGCATCTTCATGATCGACACCTACCGCGAGGCGCGCACGCGCGCGCTCTCCCGCGGCATCGCGGTGCAGGTGCGATGGAGCGCCGACGGGACCGGCAGGGGCGTGGTGCAGATGCGCGAGGCGATCGTGGCCGCCGCGGGGGCCGGCGCGGCGAAGGGCTGCACCAAGGCGGACTGGAGCGACGGATCGGCCGAGACGCGCGAGGTCAGCAAGTACGACTTCGGGGGCACGACGTACGAGCTCGCCAACATGAAGCTGTTCGCGACGGACGGCGCGGAGTCGCAGATCGGCAACGTGTGCTTCGCGCCGGACGGGCAGGCGTGGGTTCGCTACGCGGACAACGGCGGGTGGACGAAGCTCACCGGCGTGCTGCGCTACGACGTCACGAACACGCGCACGAACTTCAAGCGAATCGTCTTCGTCCCGCCGAACGGGGTCGCGAGGTACCAGCTATGAGACGCCGAGCTCCCCTGTCCCCTGCGCGCTCGTGCTCCACGGGGAGCCGCGAGCGGCCTCGCGTCGCGCGCGCTCGCGGCGCGCTGGGCTACACGATGATCGAGGTGATGATGGCGCTCGCGCTCCTCGCCGTGGGCGCGTCCGGGGTCATCGCGATGCAGAAGGCCGCCGTCGTCGGGAACGCGAGCGCGAAATCGATCGCGACGGCGACGGCGCTCGCGGCTCGCTGGGCCGAGCGGCTGCGCCTCGACGCGATGACGTGGAACGCGCTGATGCCGACGAGCGACATCGGCGAGACGCGCTGGCTCAAGACGGTGGTCGCCTCGCCGAACCTCTGGAACCAGCCGCCGGCGACGCCGCTCTCCGTGTCCCCCGAGGCGGATCCGCTCGGCGCGGACATCGTCGCGGCGAACGACACCTCCGCCGTCGCGTACTGCACGCACATCTCTTACCGGCAGATCACGCCCAAGATGGTGAGCGCCGTCGTGCGCGTGACGTGGAGGCGCGACAATAGCGTGATGGACTGCGGCTCGCCCGATCTCCTCAACCTCGACACCGACCTCGCGCGGTACGGCGCCGTCTACGTCACGACGGGCCTGATGATGCAGGAGCGCCCGTGATGCCGCGACCTCGAGCACGCAAGGACGCCCGCGGCTTCACGCTCGTCGAGCTGATGATGGCGACGGCGGCGGGGATCATGGTCTCCGCGGCCGCGTTCCTCCTCGCCAAGAACGCGTCGGAGGTCTTTCAGGAGGAGACGCGCATCACGGCGGCGCAGCTCTCGGCCTCGCTGGGGATCCAGCGGATCGCGAGCGATCTGGGGCGCGCCGGCTTCCTCGTGACGCCCAACGTCCAGACGGATCCGTTCGTCTGCAACGAGTCGGCGACCTGGCCGCTCCTCCTCACGAACCTCCGCGCGGTGCGCATCACGCAGGACGGCTCGGTGAACGATCACCCGGCGGATCTCGGGCAGAGCCAGGCGAACGGCTTCTCGCCCGACAGCATCGACATCGCGGCCAGCTTCGACTCGGGCGAGATGTTCCCCGTCCGGACGATCGAGTCGGCCGGCGGCGGCAAGATCGTCCACCTCGAGACGACGAACCTGCCGATGGTGCGGACCTGCAAGGGCCAGCCGCTCGCGACCTGCGAGCCGGATCTCCAGCAGATCTTCAAGCCGAACCGCATCCTCCGCATCCTCACGCCGACGGGGCACCAGATCTTCGGCCTCATCGATCACCTGGAGGTGACCGACAAGATCAAGGTGTGGCTCCAGCCGACGCCCTCGGTGCCCACCGTCGCGATCAACGCGAAGGGGTACGAGGGCGACTGCAACTACTGCCTCGTCAACACCCTCTCCGTCGTTCGCTACGAGCTCATGAGCATGCTGGGAGACGCGAACTACGGGCCGCTCGTCGCGCCTGCGGCGGCCGCCGCGACGGGCGACGATCAGCGCACCGAGCTCGTGCGCACCGAGCTCGACCGGAACGGCACGCCGGTCCTGGACACGCGCGAGCTCGTCTCCGAGTTCGCCGTCGATCTGAAGTTCGGCATCTCCACGATCGACCTGGCGACGACGGCGGTGACGGACTTCCCCATCACCCTCCCGGCGAACCAGGACGTGTACACGACGCCGCCGGAGCGGATCCGCTCGGTGCACGTGCGCCTCTCGACGCGCGCGCGCGCCCCGGACCGCGACACGAACCTGCCCGTCGGCCCCGACGGGCGGAGGCACCGGTTCCAGATGACCATCTTCGGAAAGACGCAGTACGCGCGCATGCGTACCCTCTACACGGAGGTCGCTTTGCAGAACCTGGTGAGGGCCACATGGTGAAGACCGTTCGACGGCGGCGGCAGCAGCGGGGGGCCTCGGTGCTGATCGTCTTTCTCGTGATGGCGATGCTCACCGGCATCGGCATGTTCGCCGCGCGCTCCTCGACGCTCTCGACGGCCGTCGCGGGCAGCTCCAAGCAGCTCATGCAGACGCGGTACGTGACCGAGTACGCGATCATGAACGCGGCCGCCGCGCTCTCGCGCGATCCGGATCGCTACGTGAAGCAGATGCCGCAGTACAAGCCCGTCCTGAACGATCCGAAGTGCTACGGCGCCGCCTCCGTCCCGAACCCGACGTGCTTCCCGATGAGCTTCAAGCAGCTCCAGGACGAGGCGGGCGTGCCGCTCATCGTCGACGCGGACGTCGCGAACAAGATCCCCGGCGGCCTCGGCCCCGCGAAGCTCGATCCCGACTTCAACATCGACATGACCGATCTCGCGCCCGCCTCTCCGCCCGTCGCAGGCGAGTCGCTCAACTCCGACAGCCCCGTGCAGGTCGGCTACCTGTCGCTCACGCTCACCGCGACGGGGCAGCTCCGCCCGCTCGTCGCGGCCGCGAACCAGCAGCAGAACCTCGCGAGCTCCGCGAGCGTGCAGACGTGGCGAGCGCACGTCGTCGTCGGTCCCCTGTCCAACCCCGCGGCGCGCGCGCCGGGGCTGTGAGGTCCTCCATGCGCAACGCATCCCCTGCTCTTCGATGGCTGTCCGTGCCGCTCACGCTCGCGACGGCGACCGCGATCGCGGGCAGCGCCTCGGCGCAGTCCGACCTCTCGCCGCCGCCGCCGAACGTGATGCTGCTCATCGATACGTCGGGATCGATGGAGTACATGGCGGACGGCACCTCGCCGCTCGTCGACAACGCCGGCAAGTGCCTGCCGCCGGCGCCGGGCAAGACGAACTTGAACCGGTGGGCGACGCTCGTGTCCGTGCTGACCGGCTCGGTGCAGAACTTCTCCTGCTACGCGCAGCCGCGCACGAAGAGCTCGCCGTTCGAGACCGAGTACTCGCTCTCCGGCGTCGCGCCGTACGATCGCGACTACCACCTCCCGTTCCACCGCATCCTCTCGAACGACTGCACGCCGGGGCCGGGGACGGCGGGGGCGACGTGGCCGGGGTGGCCCAACAACGCGATCAAGTTCCACGCGTGGAACGACGCGAACGCTGCGTGCGGCGCGCCGGGCTTCCAGCAGACGGCCGACGGCCTCCTCGACACGTACGCGGATCGCGCGCGCTTCGGCCTGATGACGTTCGATCCGTCGACCGATCAGGGGACGGGCGCGACGGGAAACTCGTACGACGCCGTCACGGGCATGAAGGGGATCTGGAGCTACTACGTCGGCTGGAACGGCGTCGGATCGCCCGCGTCGGGCAACCCGCCGAACTGCGCCGTGCACGACTACGAGGTCGGCGCGCGGAACCCGGCGGCGCCTCCGTGGGAGGGGCGGCTCATCCCGTTCGGCGCCGCGGACGCGGACGCGGCGACGCTCCTCGCGAACAACCAGCACATCCAGCTCGCGCTGATCGCGATGCGACCGTACGGCGCGACGCCGCTGGCGGGCATGCTGCAGGACGCGCGCGACTTCCTCTACGACGACGTCTCCGACGACCCCGCCACGGGCAAGCCCATGGGCCCGGCGAAGGACGACTACGTGAAGGGAGGCTGCCGCAGCCAGTTCAACATCGTCCTCTCCGACGGCGAGCCGAACCTCGATCTGCGCAAGGAGGGGTGCGCCACCGGCAACGGGAAGTGCCCGTACCTCCTGCCCGGAGAGACGGCGCACGAGATGGCCACGAACGCCGATCCCGATCGCCGCGTGTACACGTTCGCCGTCGGCTTCGGCCTCTCCAGCGCGGCGGGCATCGACTGCAACACGCTCACCTGCGACGACTTCCAGGCCGGCGGCGTGTGCGAGGCGCCCGCGACGACGGCGCTCGCGGCGTGCTGCCAGCTCACGCTCGTCGCGTGCGAGGGCGGCACCAACAAGGCGCACTTCGCGGACGACATCGGCACGCTCAAGACGGCGATGAACACGATCCTCGGCCAGATCACCGCGGGCTCGAAGAGCAGGACGATCCCGTCGTTCGGCAGCACCTCCGCGTCGGCCGCCGTGCAGGGCAACGCGAAGGCGGTGGGCTACCGCTTCGGCGCGCAGTTCGACACGCCGCCCGAGTCGCCGCTGTGGATCGGCCGGCTCGTGCGCGAGCGCTACGAGTGCGTGCCCGGCGCCGGCAACGTGAAGAAGAGCGAGGCGCAGAAGGTCGACGTGAGCAAGGGCGACGACTTCGCGAGCAACGTCAACTCGAACGACGGCGCGCACCCGCGCAAGTTCTGGTCGGCCATCGCCTCCGCCGTCTCGGGCAAGATCTTCTCGGCGCGCTCCATCCGGCCGAAGCTCGTCGCGCAGAACAAGGACGACGGGATCGGCCTCTACGACGCGCCGTCGAGCGGCGTGAGCTCGCCGGTGGTCGGCCCGACGTTCGCGAGCCAGCTCGGCGCGTCGCCCGAGGCGCTCGCGATCGATCCCGCGGCGCCCCCGAACCAGTGCACGACGCAGCTCGGGGCCGCGACGGGGACGTCGTGCGCGAACCTGCTGCTGCGCTGGGAGGTCGGCGAGGTCGACGCGGGCCTGCCGACGCGCGACGCCTCGGGCTGCTCCGTGGCCGATCCGAACACGGGTCAGATCGTCGGGTGCGAGCTCGGCAGCATCTTCCACTCGACGCCGGTCGTGAGCGGCCCGCCCAACGAGTTCCTCCGCGACGAGTCGTACGACGCGTTCGCCAGCGCGCAGGCCGCGCGGCCGACGATGCTGTACGTGTCCACGACGGACGGCCAGCTCCACGCGTTCAAGGTCGCGGCGAACACGCAGAACGATCCGCTCAAGGTCGACAAGCTGGAGAACAACGAGCTCTGGTCGTTCCTGCCGCCCGCGGTGCTGCCGCGCCTCCTGACGACGTACAACCAGCAGGCGATCCTGCTCGACGGTCAGGTCGTGGTGAAGGACGTCGTCCTCGAGCGCACCTCCGCGCAGGCGATCGCCGGCATCGGCGGGAGCGGCCCGCAGTGGAAGACGATCCTGCTCGCGGGCGGCGGCGGCGGCGGCGGCTACTACTTCGCGCTCGACGTGACGGATCCGACGCAGCCGGAGTTCCTGTGGCAGCTCTCGCTCGACTTCGAGAACGCCGAGATCTTCGGGACGACGGTGCCGACGCCGGCGATCGCGACGATCTCGCTGAGCGAGAACGGCGGGACGCCCAAGGACGTCGCGGTGGCGGTGATGGCCGGCGGCTCCGACGCGCTCCTCGCCGGCACCTGCCCGCGCGTCGCGACGCCTCCGTACGCGAAGATCGACGGCGCCGCGCCGCGCTCGGCGACGCGCTGCTGGGCGCAGAGCGGCGGCCGCTCGCTCACGATCGCGCGCCTCGACACGGGCGAGGTGATCAAGACGTTCGTCTCGCCGAAGGCGGCGATCACGCCGAACCTCGCCGCGAACCGGAAGATCGTCGCGCCGTTCGACTCGCCGCTGACGGGCGTGCCCGTGCCCTACCCGTCGAAGGCCGGGCAGATCGCGAACCGCGTGTACGTCGGGGACGCCGACGGCACGCTGTGGCGGATCGATCTCTCGAAGACGAACCCCGACGAGTGGAGCGCCGACATGATCTGGGACGCCTACGAGGGCCTCGCCGACGACGCCGGACAGCCGATCCAGACGCCGCCCATCGTGTCGATCGACACGCTCGGCAACTCGGTCATCCTGCTCTCGACGGGCGATCAGGAGCTGATCAACTCCACGTCGCCGAAGACGCGCGTCTACTCGCTCCTCGAGCTCCCGAGCGGCACGTCGTTCAAGGTGAAGAAGAACTTCGTCATCGACGACATGGTCGACGGCGAGCGCGTCACGGGGCCGATCTCGCTCTTCGGAGGGACCGCGTACTTCTCGTCCTTCAAGCCCAAGAGCGACGCGGCGGACGCCTGCAACTACGGCGAGGGCAAGCTCTGGGGCGTCGACTACCTCACCAAGAAGGGCCGGCTCGATCCGCTGGACGACACGGTGCTCTGGCAGAGCGCGGGCGCGAACTCGGTCGTGTTCGGCGTCGCGGTCACGCAGACGCCCTCGTGCGCGGACACGACGACGTACGACAGCCCCTACTTCGGCAGCTACACCGGCCTCTCCGGAGGCACGCCGGGCGAGTACCAGCTCGTGTACCAGGTCAGCGGCGAGAAGAAGGGCGTCGTGCCGCCGGGCACGTCGGTGTTCAAGGCGAAGGTCCTGCCCGCGCCGCGCGTCACCACGCGCATCGACTCGTGGGCCTCGATCGTGGAGTGACGGCTGTGCGAAGAGCCCTGTGGATCCTGGCGGGGATGGCGCTCGGCGCCTGCCGCGACGGCGCGCCCCCGCCGGCGCCGAGCGAGCGCGCGACGGCGACCGCGACGGCGACCACCCCCGTCGATCACGTCGATCCGCACGAGCTGCCCGAGGGGACCGAGGCGGCGTTCGGGCTCCCGATCCCGCGCGCGATGAGCGTCGAGCAGCGCTTCCCCGACGCGGTGCGCGCGCGCGGCGATCTGCCGCTCGACGCCGTCGCCAACTACGTGCGCGCCCGCGTCGTGGCCGATCGCGTGGAGACCGGCCCCGCGAAGACGGTGTTCTCGCAGGTGACGCTCCGGGCGTCGCCGAACCGGATGCTGCGCGTCGAGGTGGTGCGCCTCGCCGATCGCACGGAGCTCCTGGTGCGCGACGTGACGCGCCCGCCCGCGAGCGACGCCGTCAAGCCGACCGATCCGTGGGACAAACCGGGCTTCGACCCGAAGGACCGCAGGGCCGACCCTTCGCGCTTCGAGTGAAGCAGGGGCGCTCGCATATCGACGCCGTGCGCGAAAGGCGTTAGAGACCCGGCCCGTGTCGACCGCCGAAACCCTTCTCCGCACGCCCCTTTTCGAAGAGCACAAACGAGCGGGCGGCAAGCTCGTACCTTTCGCCGGCTGGGAGATGCCGGTGCAGTACGCGGGCATCTCCGACGAGCACCGCGCCGTGCGCACGGCCGCCGGCATGTTCGACACGTCGCACATGGGCGAGCTGCTCCTCAAGGGGCAGTACTCCGCGCAGGTCGTGAACTACCTCATCACGAACGACGCCTCGCGCCTCGTCGACGGCCAGGCGCTCTACACGTGCGCGTGCAACGAGGGCGGCACGATCCTCGACGATCTCATCGTCTACCGCGTCGCGCAGGATCACTGGCTCGTCGTCTGCAACGCGGGCAACCGCGCCAAGATCTCCGCCCACTTCGCCAAGGCCGCGGAGAACCACTGCGACTTCGAGGACGTCTCGGACAAGACGGCGATGATCGCGCTCCAGGGCCCCAGGGCGCTCGCGATCGCGGCGCTCGCGGGCGGCGACGGCCCCGAGCTCGGCAAGCTCGGCAGCTTCCACTTCCGCGACGCGATCCTCGCCAACGTCCACTGCACCGTGGCGCGCACCGGCTACACGGGCGAGGACGGCATCGAGCTCTTCTGCCCGCCCGCGGACGCGCCGAACGTGTGGCGCACGCTCCTCGATCTCGGGCGCGAGCACGGCCTCGTGCCGGCCGGGCTCGGCGCGCGCGACACGCTGCGGCTCGAGGCGCGGCTCTCGCTCTACGGCAACGACATCGACGAGACGACGAACCCGATCGAGGCCGGCCTCGCGTGGGTCGTGAAGCTCGACAAGCCCGATTTCCTGGGCAAGGCGGCGCTCGCGAAGGTCAAGGCCGAGGGGCCGACCCGCAAGATGGTCGGCTTCGAGATGACGGGGCGCGGCATCGCGCGGCATGGCTATCCGCTCCACGACAAGGCCGGCGCGCTCGTCGGCATCTGCACGAGCGGGAGCCCGGCGCCCACCGTCGGCAAGAACATCGGGATGGGCTACGTGCCCTCCGCGATGGCCGGCGTGGGCCAGGAGCTCCTCGTCGACTGCCGCGGCAAGAAGGTCGAGGCGGTCGTCGTGAAGACGCCCTTCTACAAGCGCCCGACGCCGGCCTGACGAGCGCCGCCGGCGGCTCCCCTCTCCGCCGCCGGGCGCGCGCAAAGGGCCGTGATCGCAGCCTCTCCGAGACGCCCCGGCCCCGCACCCGTACGATCCTGACGACGAGCAGAAACGACCGACGAGGAAGAAAATGTCAACTGACCAGGTGATGGACGACCGCAAGTACACGAAGGACCACGAGTGGGCGAAGCAGGACGGCAGCGCGCTGATCGTCGGCATCACCGCGTTCGCGGTCGAGCAGCTCGGCGACATCACGCTCGTCAACCTCGACGTGAAGGCCGGCGACAGCGTCACCGCGGGCAAGGCGTTCGGCACGATCGAGAGCGTGAAGACGCTGAGCGATCTCTTCGCCCCCGTGAGCGGGAAGATCGTCCGCGTGAACCCGCTCCTCGAGCAGTCGCCCGAGGCCGTGAACGAGGACTGCTACGAGAAGGCCTGGATGATCGCGATCGAGCCGAGCGACGCGAGCGAGCTCGCAGGGCTCCTCGACGCCGCTGCTTACCGCGAGGTCCTGGCCACCGCCGCGCACTGAGCCGGCACCTCGCGCCCAGCCTCGACCGTGGATCTCGCGCCCCTCCGCCGCCCTCGCGTCCCGCGCGCTCGCGATGACCGGCGGCTGCCCGCGGCGCACGCGCATCGCTCCCCCGCGCGACGAGGCGCCTCGATGACGGCCGGCGAGGGCCTCCGGCGCGCCGCCTTCGCGCTCGCAGCGATCGTCGCCGCGGGCGCGGCGGTCGGCTGCACGCCCGCGACGGTGGTCCGCGTGATCGACGGGCGCGAGGTGACCGGGCGCTTCGTCTCGGACCGCGCGTACGCCCTCTACGCGCGCGGCGCCGAGGCCGAGGCGCGCGGCGATCTGGAGGGGGCGCGCCTCGAGTACCTCTCGGCCGCCGAGCAGGACGACGGCAACGCGGAGGTGTGGACGCGCGTCGGAGCGGTGAGCTGCAAGCTCGGCCGGGACGCCGCGGCGCGGGACGCCTTCGCCACCGCCGCGGCGCGCGCGCCGGAGTACGAGCCGCTCTACAGGGAGCGGGCCCTCTGCGCGCTCGACGCCGCCCCCGGGGCCGCGGGCGCCGCGGCGCCCGCGGAGCGCTTCCGGGCCGCCTTCGAGGACGCGACGCGCAGCCTCGCGCTCGATCCCGACAGCGAGGACGCGGCCCTCCTCTACGCGCGCGCGGCCGAGGCTGCGGGCGACGTCGCGGCGGCGGAGCGGGCGCTCCGCGAGCTCGTCGTTCGGCTCCCGGGGCGCGCCGCGGGCTGGCGCGCGCTCCGCGAGCTGGCGGCGCGCCGCAAGGACGGACCGGCCGTCGCGCGCGCGACGAACGCGCTGGAGGCGCTCGGCGGCGCGACGGGCGCGGGCCTCGCCGGCGCGGCGGGCGCTGGCCTCGGCGGCGCGGCGGGCGCGGGCGCGGGCGCTGGCGCGACGGGCGCCGGCCTCGCGGGCGCGACGAGCCCTGCGCGCGCCCCGGCGGCCCTCGACGACGTGGACGCGGCGATCACCCGCGGCTCGCTCGACGACGCTCGCGCCGCGGCGAAGCGCGCGCGCCTCCCGCCGGCGGAGCTGTCGGTCCGGGCCGCGGCGCTCGGCCACGCCCAGCTCGCGAAGACGCAGGCGGAGCTTGTTTACAAGGCGGATCCGAGCAGCGCGTCCGCGGCCATCGCGCTCGCCGTCGCCTCGGATCTCCTCCACGACGACGCCGGGGTGACGATCGCGCTCGCGGCGCCGGCCTCGCTCACGACAGCGCCGTCGCCGCTCGCGCGCCTGCTCTTCGCCGAGCTGATCCAGCGACGCGCCGATCGAGAAGCCGCCCTCGCCTACGTCGGCGCGGTCGCGGCGCCTGCCGAGGGCACCGAGCCGCTGCTCCGCGCCGTGATCGAGCGCGTGCGCGCCAGCCTGAAAAAATAGGGGTTCGAGAGACGGGGCCCCCCTCGCCGCGCGGAGGGCGGAGGCCCGAGCACGGCGTTTGGGGGGCCAGGCCGCGCTCGCGCGGCCGGTGGGGGGCATCCAGACCGGCGGGGGCATTCGGACCGATCGGGCGCGACGCGGGCTCGTTCCTCGCCAAAGGTCGTGTCGATCGATGGGCCGAACCTCGACGCGGCGGGCTGTCTCAGCCCTTGGGACCGGGGGGCTTCGGCGCCTTCGGATCCTTCGCGTCCTTGGCGTCTTTCGCGTCCTTCGCGGTGGCCGTCTTCGCGTCCTTGGCGTCGGCGGGGGCGGCTGCTCCGGGGGCGGCGGGCATGTCCTTCGACGCGTCGAAGGTGAGCGTGAGATCGAGCGTGTTGTCGCCGGGCTTGATCTCGATGCGCTGGCCGACGGCCTTCTTCGTCGCGGGGAGCATCGCGTTCACCTCGACGGGGCCGACCGGGATGCCCGTGATCTCGTACTTGCCGTCGAGGCCGGTGACGTCCGTCGTGCCGTACGCGAGGACGAAGACGTCCGCTGTCATGTGATCGTTGGGGAGCTGGTCGCGGATCATGTAGTGGCCGGGCTGCGCCGGGTAGAGGCGCACGGCGTCGCCGCGCGGGATCGCCACGAGGATCGCGCTCGTGGGGGCGCCGTCCAGGTACGGCATGTACGAGTCGACCCGGTCGAGGTTGGCGACCTCGATGCGCTGGCCGAACATCGCGACCACCGTGCGGCGCGAGAGCGTGCAGTTGTGGATCGTGACCTTCGCGGCCTCGGACTTGGCCGGGACGTAGGCGGAGTAGCCCGTGACGGCCACGAGGGCGTCGGCGAGGACGCCGTCCTGGCCGACGCGGAAGAGCTTGCCGTGGACGGCCGCCGCTTCGCCTTTGCACGGGCTGTCGGGGTACTTGAGGTTCAGCTCGGGCGGCGCGTCTCCCGTGACGTGGATGACGCCGCGGAGCGTGCCGGTCGGGCCCGCGTAGACCGGCTGGGCCTTGGGGTTGACGACCTTGGCGACGTCCTCCGGCGGGAGGGGGACGCCCACCACGACGCCGGGGAGGGTGGACCCCGCGGCGGCCGGCGCGCCGCTGGCGGCGACCGCCGTGTCGCCTGCGGGGTTTTCCGTCGAGCTGGAGCAGCCGAGCGGCGCGAGGCCGAGGAGAGCGGCCCCGGCGAGAGCAACAGCAGCGATCCGCGTGGGAGGGAGATGGATCATCGTGGTCCTCGGAGAGCGTTCCGTAGAGCAAGAGGTCTGCCCGCGGTGCCCCACGGGAAACGAGGGGTTCCCGGAGACACCGCCGGCAACGACGTTGGCACGGGCGGCGCGTGCTGCCAACGATGGGAAGTGGGGGTTGGCCGGCGGCCGCATCACGAAAAGGCGAGGCGGACGGTCACGTTGCGGCGCTGGGCAGGGGTGTGGGGGGCGCGGGCTGCCGGGGGGCCGCGAGATGGTATGGCACAAAATGCCCAGCGACGACGACACGATTCAATTCATTTCAATTATTTATACCGTCCCGAGGGCTCGATTTTCACCATGCCGTCGCACGGGGGGATCCGCCGGCGGGGTCTCCCGCTCGGTGCTCGCGCCGGGCGGCGCCCCCTCGTGTCGCTCGCTCGACGAAGCACGTCGGTCGCCCGGCCGGCGCCGCCGCAGACTCGGCCCCTCGTCCGGCCACTGCCACCGTGCAGACACGGCTCCTCGACTCCCCCTCTCCCGCCGGCCGCGCGCCCTCGCTCAGAAGCTCCCGAAGACCCGCACGCCGCCGGGGATCGCAGAGACTCCCACGCTGGCGACAGGCGGAGTCCGCGGGCGCGGAGAGGGCATGACGAGCAACAGCACGCCGGCTGTCGCCAGGCCCGCGGCGCCGATGACGAACGCGGCCGTGCTGGCGGCCCCGAGGACCTTGAGCTGCTCGCCCGCCGTGACGCCCGCGGGCGTGCACGCATCCCCGGTGGCCACCCGATGACACTCGGCGTTCACCGTCGCCTTCCTGTCGAGGGCCAGGATGCCAGTCACGGCGCCGAAGACGACGCCGGACACGCCCACCGCGCCGACGGCGATCGCGCCGAGACGAAGAGCCCTGTTGTCCACCGGCTCGGACGAAGGCTTCGCGCCGGCGACGGGCGGCGGCGCGAATCCGCTGGAGGTCGCCGCGGT
>WBZX01001320.1_pt1 | contig 18082 bp, 12 predicted proteins | sample 5204211 | NCBI WGS metagenome assembly WBZX01 (sample SAMN12344362, study PRJNA552823) | activated sludge metagenome | biome: Activated sludge suspended growth; feature: Nitrification reactor; material: Wastewater; isolation source: activated sludge from nitrification reactor of wastewater... | reverse complement strand
ACCCAGGCGCCGTCGGAAGGCCACGCGCCGCCGCCCGATGCCGGCCCTTGACCCCTGGGGCTGACCGGGTGTACGCGCGTGACCGTGAACGACGTCTGCCAGCTCCGCCGCGCGCTCGTCAGTGTGAGTGACAAGCGAGGGCTCGATCGGCTCGCGCGCCTGCTCGTGGACGCCCGCGTGGAGGTGCTTTCGACCGGTGGCACCGCGGTGGCGCTCGACGAGCTCGGCGTGGCGGTGGTCAAGGTGAGCGACTACACCGGCGCGCCCGAGATCCTCGGTGGCCGCGTCAAGACCCTGCATCCCAAGATCCACGGCGGCATCCTGGCGGCGCCCAGCGCCGAGCACGAGGCCGAGCTGGCCCGTCATGCGATCCCGCCGATCGATCTGGTGGTGGTGAACCTCTACCCGTTCGCGGCGACCATCGCGAAGCCCGGCTGCAGCTTCGACGAGGCCATCGAGAACATCGACATCGGCGGGCCCACCATGGTCCGCGCCGCGGCCAAGAACTGGGCCCGCGTGGCGGTCGTGGTCGACCCCGACGACTACGAGGGCATCGCGCAGGAGGTCGCCCGCGACGGCGGCCTGTCGGGGGCGACGCGGCTACGGCTGGCCCGCAAGGCCTTCGCCCACACGGCGGCCTACGACGCCGCGGTCGCGCGCTACCTGGCCGGACGCGACGACGCCGGTGCGGCGCTGCCCGCCGACGAGCTGCCGGGCTTCCTCATGATCGGCGGGCACCGCCAGGGCGCGCTGCGCTACGGCGAGAACCCGCACCAACCGGCGGGTTTCTACGTCGACGGCAGCGCGACCGCAGGCCTCGACCGCGCGCGCGTGCTGCAGGGCAAGCCGCTCAGCTACAACAACCTGCTCGATGCCGACGCGGCGCTGCTGCTGGTGCGGGACCTCGCGCCGCTGGGGCCCGCGGCCGCCGTCATCAAGCACGCGAGCCCGTGCGGTGCGGCCGTCGGAGCCGCCAGTCAGCCGATCGCAGAGCTGTACCGCGCCGCGCAGCAGGCCGACGCCGAGAGTGCGTTCGGCGGCATCGTGGCGCTGTCGCGGCCCTGCGACGGCGCGACCGCGGAGCTGCTGGCGAGCACTTTCCTCGAGGTCGTGATCGCGCCGGGCTTCGACGAGGCCGCGCGCGCGGTGCTCGCGAAGAAGACCAACCTGCGCCTGCTCGAGCTCGAGGTCGCGGTGTCGCCGTCGACCGCGGTCTTGCGCGCGCGCACGATTGCGGGCGGCCTCCTGGTCCAGCGCGAGGACGTGATCGACGGCTCGTTGCGCGACGCCGAGCTGGTCGCCGGCGATGCGCCCGTCGACGACGCGGCGTGGCGCGAGCTCGACTTCGCGTGGCGCGTGGCCAAGCACGTGCGATCGAACGCCATCGTGGTCGCCGCGGGCGGCGTCACGGTCGGGCTCGGCGGCGGGCAGACCTCGCGGGTCGAGGCGGTGCGGCAGGCGTTGTCACGTGCGGGCGCGCGGGCCGAGGGCGCCGTGGTCGCCTCGGACGCGTTCTTCCCGTTCCGTGACAGCATCGATCGGCTGGCCGAGGCAGGCGTGCGCGCGATCGTGCAGCCGGGCGGCTCGGTCCGTGACGAAGAGGTCGTGCAGGCCGCCCGCGAGCACGGCATCACGATGCTGTTCACCCGCGCGCGTCACTTCCGACACTAGGCACCGCAGGCGAGTAGGGGGCAGAACGACATGCGAGTGCTCGTGATCGGCAGTGGAGGGCGCGAGCATGCGCTGGCGTGGCGGCTGGCCCACGACGGCGCCGACGTGCTGGTCGCACCGGGCAACGACGGCATCGCCGACGAGCACGCGTGCGCGTCGCTCGACGTGCGCGACGCGGCGGCGGTGCTCGAGCTGGTCCGACGCCATCGCAGCGAGCTGTGTGTGATCGGCCCGGAGCAGCCGCTGGTCGACGGGCTCGCCGACGCGCTGCGGGCCGGCGGCGTGCCTTGCTTCGGGCCGTCGGCCGCGGCCGCGCGACTCGAGGGCAGCAAGGTCGACGCGAAGGCCTTCATGCGCGCGCACGGCATCCCGACCGCGCGCGCCGAGGTCGTGCACGACCTCGCGACGCTGACCGCCGCGCTCGCGCGCTTCGACGCGCCGCCGGTGGTGAAGGCCGACGGCCTCGCGGCTGGCAAGGGCGTGGTGGTGGCCGAGAGCTTCGAGGAGGCCGAGGCCGCCGCGCGACGCTGCCTCGAGGAGCGCATCTTCGGTACCGCCGGGGCCCAGGTCGTGCTCGAGCAGCGGCTGACGGGGCAGGAGGTCAGTCTGTTCGTCGTCACCGACGGCGAGCACGCCCAGATCATGGCGCCGGCGCAGGATCACAAGCGCATCGGCGACGGCGACACCGGCCCCAACACCGGTGGCATGGGGGCCTACGTACCCGCGCCGGTGTTCACGCCCAACGTGCGTGCCCGCGCGCTGTCGCAGGTGGTCGCGCCGACGCTCGCGGGCCTGCGTGCGCAGGGGCGGCCGTTCGTGGGCGTCGTGTTCGTGGGGCTCATGATCGATCGCGACGAGCAGCCGTGGGTCATCGAGTACAACGTGCGCTTCGGCGATCCCGAGGCGCAGGCGCTGGCGTGGGGCCTCGATGCGCCGCTCTTGCCGGCCCTGCACGCCGCCGCCACCTTTGGCCTGGTCGACGGCGAGCTGCCGACCAGGCCGGCCGCGACCGTGGTGCTGGCGGCGGCCGGCTATCCCGGCGAGCCACGGCGCGGTGACCCGATCACCGGACTCGCAGCGGCGGGCGCGGATCCGCGGGTCAAGATCTTCCATGCCGGCACGCGCCGGCAGGGCGACGGCTTCGTCACCCACGGCGGCCGCGTGCTCGGGGTCTGCGCGCGCGAGCACACGCTGCAGGCCGCGCTCGCGGCGGCCTATCGCGCGGTCGATGGCGTGCACTTCGACGGCATGCAGGTGCGTCGCGACGTCGGTGCGCGAGCGCTCGTGCCGGCGTAGTCGTCGGCGGCCCAAGGCCCGCGCGGCTTGTGGTATGGCAAGCCTCGCGATGGCCAAGATCCGTCCTTTTCGCGGTCTGCGTTACGACAGCACCCGTGCCGGCGATCCGGCGGCACTGCTGGCGCCGCCCTACGACGTGATCGACGGCCCCGGGCGCGCCGAGCTGGCGGCACGCTCGCCCAACAACTGCATCCACTTCGTGTTGCCCGAGGGCGACGGTGCCGCCAAGTACAGTCGCGGCGCGCAGGAGTTCCGCGCGCAGGTCGAGCGCGCGATGGCCCGCGACGACGCGCCGGCGTTCTACGTCTACCACCAGCGCTACACCGTCGAGGGCCGCGAGCGCACGCGCCGGGGCTTCATCGGTCTCATCGAGCTGACCCGCTTCGGCGCCGGCCCGGTGCTCGCCCACGAGCGCACGCTCGCCGGACCCAAGCTCGATCGGCTCGAGCTCATGCGCACCACGATGGCGCACATCGAGCTGGTGTTCGGGCTGTTCGCCGATCCGGCGCGGGAGTGGGAGGCCATGGTCGCCCCCGCGCTGGGTGAGCCGGTGTTGCAGGCCCGCTTCGACGACATCGATCACACGCTCTACCGCGTCGATGCGCCCGAGGTGGTCGCGGCGCTGCAGCGGCACCTGGCGCCGGCGTCGATCTACATCGCCGACGGTCACCACCGCTACGAGACCATGTGCAGCTTCCGCGACGAGCTCGCGGCCAAGGGGCATCCCGCCGCCGACTACGGCATGATCTACCTGTCGAACCTCGACGATCCCGAGCTGACCGTGCTGCCGACCCATCGCATGGTCCACGGGCTCGCGAAGCTCTCGCTCGACGAGGTGCTCGCCCACGCCGAGCCGCACTTCACCTGTGAGAGCTCCCCGCTGCCGGCCGACGCCGCCAGCCTGCGCGCGCAGCTCATCGCGGCCGGTCGCGACGGCGCCGCCTTCGGGCTTGCGGTGCCGGGCAGCGCCCGCTGGACGGTGCTGCGCCTGCGCGCCGGTTTCGATCCCGTCGCCGCTGGGCTCGGCGCCTTGCCGCCCGCGCTGCAGCGGCTCGACGTCGCGCTGCTGCACGAGCTGCTGCTCGAGCGCGCGATGGGCATCAGCAAGGCCGCACAGGAGGCCAAGACCAACCTGCGCTACGAGAAGTCGACCGTGCGTGCGCTCGAGCTCGCGGCCCACGGCGGCGACGACACCCAGCTGTGCTGCTTCATGAACGCGACGCCGGTCGCGGACGTGCGGGCGGTCTGCGACAGCGGGCAGGTGATGCCGCAGAAGAGCACGTTCTTCCACCCGAAGATCCCCGGTGGGTTGGTGTTCTACGATCTCGACGCGGCGGCCCGCGAGGCCGGGGCCGCGCGTGGCTGAGTCGCGCCGGTCGCGGGCGCTTTTGCCGGCCGCGGCCCGTCGTCGGCGCGCGCTGGTCGGCACGCTGCTGCGAGAGTTCGAGACCTTCGGCTACCGCCCCATCGAGACCCCGCTGGTCGAGTCGTTCGAGCTGCTCGCGCGCGGCCTCAGCGAGGCCGACCGCGCCCAGTGCGTGCGATTCATCGAGGCCGGCAGCGGCGAGCTGGTGACGCTGCGCGCCGATCCGACGCCGCAGATCGCCCACATGGTCGCGACCACCGACGACGACGGTGAGCCCGATCGCGTGCTGCGATGGTGCTACGCCGCCGACGTCGTGAGACAGTCGAGCGATGGCCGTGAGCCGGTCGAACAACATCAGCTCGGTGTCGAGCTGGTCGGCGACGCGCATCCCTTGGCCGACGTCGAGCTGGTCGCACTCGCGGACGCCGCGATGCGGGCGGTCGGGCTGCCGTCGTTCACCGTCGACCTCGCCCACGGGCAGCTGGTGCGCGCGGTGCTGAAGGGCCTGCAGCTGGGGCCCGAGGTGTTCACGCGCGTCCACGCGGCGCTGGCCCGCAAGCACCGCGAGGGCGTCGCGACCGCGCTGGTCGCCGCGGGCACGCCGGCGTCGACCGCCGCCGCGATCGCGTCGCTGTGCGAGCGGGTCGGATCGCCGTCGCGGCTGCGGCAGGACCTCGCCGAACTCGCGCCCGCACTCACGCAGCCACGCGTACCCGCCATGCTCGAACAGCTGCAAGCGGTGATGGACGGCGTGCTCGCGATGGGGCTCGGGGAGCAGGTCGTGGTCGATCTCGGCGAGACCCGCGGCTTCGAGTACTACAGCGGCGTGCGCCTGCGGGTGTGGGCGGCCGGGGTCCATCGCGCGCTCGTGCGCGGCGGTCGCTACGATCACCTGCTGTCGCGCTACGGCAGCGATCGACCGGCGACCGGCTTCGCCATCGATCTCGACGCGCTCGAGGCCGCGCTGGCGCACGCAGGCGTGCGCGACGAGCACGGCGACGAGGGACCGGCGCTGGTGTTGCTGTGCGCGCCCGGGGACGGCGACGCGCGCCTACGGGCGTCGCGTCGGGCCGCCGATGCGCGCGGCCGCGGGCAGATCGCATGGGTCGAGCCATGCCGCGACCGCGGGGCCGCGCAGGCCCGGGCCCGGCGCGAGGGCTGGCACGAAGCCTACTGGCTCGACGATGGCGGTGAGACGGCGATCGCGGGTTCGCGCTCGCACGAGGGGGACCGATGAGCACGCTCGTGATCGTGGGCGCCCAGTGGGGCGACGAAGGCAAGGGCAAGGTCGTCGACGCGGTCGCGGCCCAGGCGGACGTGGTCGCGCGCTTCGCCGGTGGCAACAATGCCGGGCACACGCTGGTGGTCGACGGTCGCAAGGTCGTGACCCATCTGGTGCCCTCGGGTTGCCTGTACCCCGGCACGCGGTGCGTGCTCGGGGCCGGCATGGTCATCGATCCCGACGTGCTCGCCGACGAGATCGCGAGCCTTCACGCGCTCGGTCTGCTGCGCGACGACGAGCTGCGGGTGTCGCTGTCGGCCCACGTCATCTTTGGCTACCACCGCGCCCTCGACGGGGCGCGCGAGGACCGAGCCGCCGGCGGGGCGCGGGCGATCGGCACCACGCGCCGCGGCATCGGGCCCGCGTACGAGGCCAAGGCCGCCCGGCGCGGCGTGCAGGTGCGCGACCTGTTCGAGCCCGAGCTGCTGCGCGCACGGCTCGAGCAGAACCGCGACGTCGTCGGTGCCGAGCTGGCCGCGGCCTCGTTGCCGGCGTTCGACGTCGAGGCTGCGATGCGCGACGCCGAGGCGTGGGCGAAGTGGTTGGCGCCGGTGGTGTGCGACACCGGTGCGCTGTGCCACGCGGCGATTCGCGAGGGGCGTCGCGTGCTGCTCGAAGGCGCCCAGGGGGCGCTGTTGGATCTCGATCACGGCACGTATCCCTACGTGACCTCGTCGAGCACGATCGCCGGTGGAGCCAGCAGCGGGCTCGGCATCGGGCCGACGCTCATCGACGGTGTGTGGGGCATCAGCAAGGCCTACGCGACCCGGGTCGGCGCGGGCCCGTTCCCTACGCGGCTCGACGATGCGACCGGCGAGCGGCTGCGACAGGTCGGTGGCGAGTTCGGGGCCACGACCGGTCGTCCGCGCGACTGCGGTTGGCTGGATCTGCCGGCGCTGCGCTACGGCGCGCGGCTGTCGGGCATGACCGGCCTGTGCATCACGAAGATGGACGTGCTCGCCCAGCTCGGGCAGGCGCAGGTGTGCGTCGCCTACGAGGACGGGATCGATCCCGGACGCGACGGCCTCGCGCGCGCGCGCCCGAAGCTCCAGGTCGTGCCGGGCTTCGATGATCCCACGTTGCTCGGCGCGCTCACGCAGGCGCGGCGCTTCGAGGAGCTGCCGCGCTGCGTGCGGGCCTACCTCGATCTCGTCGCCGCGCACGTCGAGGTGCCGATCTCGCTGCTCTCGATGGGCCCGGATCGCGAACAGACCGTGTTCGTGCACGAGCCGTTTCGTAGCCGGTGACCTGCGCTTCGTCGCCAGTGCCGGTTCCCAGTCCGCACTCGGGTCGCGCGGGGCGAGACCGCGGCCCTTGCAGGGGCTCGGCCGGGGTTCGGGAACAAGCCCGCGCGGACGCCGTGGCACCCCGTACGAGCGTGGCTGCGCATCCGAAGCGCGATGCCCCCTGCTTGCCGTGTGTCCCATGGGCACCGGCCAGCGGTCGCCGGCGGTCCGATCCCTCGCGATGGCGCCGGCTCCCGAGCGAGGCCCGACAAACACGCGCCACGCAGGTTGTATCGCGGATGATCGTTACTCTATACTGCGGTCGCCTCGCAAACCCCTACACCGTCGCCCACGCGACGGCACGTGCCTGACGAACACTCGGCCTGCGGGCCGGACCCCACGCACTCTGCCCCCGAATCCGGGGCGAGGAAGCCAATCGCATGAAGATCGAATGCGACAAGTGTGCCGCGAAGTACTCCATCGCCGATGAGAAGGTCCGCGGGAAGACCTTCAAGATCCGCTGCAAGAAGTGCAGCAACGTCATCATCGTGCGGGACAAGGCGGCGGGCGTGGGTGCGCTCGGAGCCGAGCCCGAGGCGCCGCCGGCGGTCGGCTGGCACCTCGCGATCAACGGCGAGACGATCGGGCCGATGACGGAGGACGAGGTGCGTCAGCGCTTCGCTGCCGGCGAGATCGATCGTGAGACCGCGGTGTGGCAGGAGGGCTTCGAAGATTGGTTGCCGCTGACGGAGGTCGACACGTTCGCCGATCTCGCGGGGGGAGCCGCCGCCGCGGAAGATCCGTTCGCCAGCGCGAATCAGGAGGAGTACGCCCGCGCCGTGCCGCACTCGGAGCCTGCGGTCGTCGCAGCTCCGGTGGCCCGCGCCGCGGGTGGTGGTGGTGCGGCGGTGTCCGAGCCCAGCTCGCCCCGCGTCACGCGACTGAGCGGCCAGCGCAACGAGAACTCGGTGCTGTTCTCGCTCGACAGTCTGCAGGCGCTCGCCACCGGTGGTGGTGCCGCCAACGCCACACGCGGCGGTGCGCCGTCGCGTCAGGGGCCCAAGAGCCTCGCGACCCAGGCCCCGTCGTCCGAGGGCTCGGGCCTGATCGACATTCGCTCGCTCGGCGCGATGGTCGGTGCCGATGCAGCGCCGACCCCGGTCGCGTCGGCGCCCAAGGCCGACGACGCCGCCCTGCCGAGTTTCGGCGGTGCGAGCCTCGGTGGTCTCGCGTCCGCGCCGTTGGTGCCGCAGGCCTCGGCGGAGCCGATGATGCACCCCGCGATGGTCGCCGCCGCGCCGCCGCAGCGATCCAATGCGCCGCTCTACATCATGATGGTCATCCTGCTGCTCGCGGTCGCGGGGCTGGCTGCGTTCATCGTCCTGCGTCCCAACGAGCCGGTGGTCGTGCAGGCACCGCCCGCCGCCGAGGCGCCCAGCGTCAAGGGTGCGTCCGACAAGGACGACGACGAGGACAAGGACAAGGACGACAAGGACAAGGACAAGGACGACAAGGACAAGGACGACAAGGACGACGAGGCCAAGGACGAGGGCGCCGACAAGGCGGCCGACACCGAGGCCGCGGCCGACACCGAGGGTGGCGATGCGCCCCCGACCGACGGCAAGGCCGATCCGAGCAAGCCGAAGCCGAAGGGTCCGTCGACCTCGAAGCCCAGCGGCAGCACGCCGAGCAAGCCCACTGGCAGCACGCCGAGCAAGCCCACCGGCACCACGCCGACGCCGTCGAAGCCCAGCGGCGGCGACAACCTCGACATCGACTGCATCCTCGATCCCAAGCTGCCGAAGTGCAAAGGCGGCGGCGGCAGCAGCAAACCCAGCGGTGGCACGACGGCGCCGAAGCCCGCCGATCCCAGCCTGCCCGAGAGCCTCTCGACGGGCGACATCAAGGCCGGCGTGACGCCGGTGAAGGACTCGGCGAAGGCCTGCGGAGGCAAGCACGGCGCGCAGCCGGGCGAGACCGTCAAGGTGAAGCTGTCGATCGCCGGTGCCACGGGTGCCGTGACCTCGGCCTCTGCCGAGCCGCCTCACCAGGGCACGCCGCTCGGCAACTGCGTCGCCGCAGCGCTCAAGAAGGCGACCTTCAAGAAGTTCCAGAAGGCGACGCTGGGTGCTGTCTACCCGGTCAAGATGTGAAGCGCGTCGGGTCGTCGCCGAGCGTCGCGCGGATGATCGTGGCGACCTCGGCGATGTCCGCGTCGTCGAGCCCGAGATGGACCGCGAGGCGGACCTCGCGGGCGATGTTCGGGTAACACGCGACGCCGGCCTCGCGCAGCGCCGCACATAGCGGCTCGGCGCGGGTGAGTGGTGGCTGGACCCGCGCGAGCACGAGGTTCGTCTGCGGCGGCGTGACCTGCCAGTGCGGGAGGTCGGCGATCGCATCGGCGAGCGCCCGGGCGCGACGGTGATCGTCGCGCAGCCGCGCGATGTGGTGATCGAGGGCGTAGTGACCCGCCGCGGCGAGCATCGCCGGCGCCTGGCGCATCGCGCCACCGAAGGCGTGCTTGAGTCGTCGCGCGGTGGCGATGCGATCGTCGCTGCCACACAGCACCGAGCCCGCGGGCGCGCCGAGGCCCTTGCTCAACGACACGCTCACGGTGTCGGCAAGCGCGCCGAAGACGTGCATCTCGATGCCGGTGGCGACGTGGGCGTTCCACAGCCGCGCGCCGTCGAGGTGCAGGGGCTTGCCGCGGCCGTGCGCCCGGTCGGCGATCGCCTGCAGGCCGTGGGCAGCGCGACGTGGATCGTGCAGCGGCCAGATCGCGCCGCCGGCCTCACCCAGCGTGTTCTCGAGCCACACCAGGCGCAGCGGCGGCCAGCCGCACGACTCCTCGTCGAGGAGCGCGTCGAGCTCGTCGGCGTCGAAGCCCGTGCGGTCGCCGATCGACATCAGCTGCACGCCCGACAGGGCGGCCGCCGAGGCGTCCTCGTGGATCCGCACGTGGGCGCCGGGGCTGCAGGCGACGGTGCTGCCACGGGGGCAGTGCAGCGCGACCGCGAGCTGGTTTGCCATCGTGCCAGTGGGGAGCCACAGCCCCGCGTCGTGGCCGAGCAGCGCGGCGACGCGACGTTCGAGCGAGCCGACCGCCGCATCGTCGCCGTAGGCGTCGTCGTCGACCTCGGTGGCACGCATGGCCTCGCGCATGGCCGCGGTCGGGCGGGTGACGGTGTCGCTGCGGAGATCGAAGCGGCGTGCCATGCTCGCCGCTTAGCACGGGGCTACGTCAGCCGTCGACGATGAGCGAGTCGTCGCCGCCGTCGTCCTGGGACGGCGGCGTGGGGTCCTGGGGCGGCTCGCTCGGCGGCCCGTCGGGGTCGGGCCCGGGCTGCTTGGGCTTCTGGCTGGGCTTTGGGCCCGGCGGCTTCGGCGGTGGTGCGCCCGGCTGGCCGCGCTCGCGGCGAAGCTTGTCGGCGATGCCGTCGAGCAACGCGTGGGGCAGGTGGACGGGCCCGCCGTCGGTGGTGATCTGCACGCTCGCGCTCGGACGCCCGGCGGCGTCCTTGGTCGCGAAGATCTCGACGCTGCCCCGCGCGGTACGGCCGTCGTCGCCGACCGGGAGATCGAACAGGATGAAGCCCGCGTCGGGATCGCGATCGACGATGGTGAAGTGACGGTCGACCCGCAGGTACCGGACCGCGGTGGGCCAGACCATCTCGACGGGGTAGGGCATCACGCGGGACTGGCCGAGACCGGCCGCCGCCGGCGCGTGCGGCGATGCATCGGTTTCGCCGGCCGAAGTGGAGGCGGTGCCGAGTGACGTGCGCCCGGCCGTCCACGCGCTCGCCGTGGTGGCGACGCCCGCGACCAGCACCGCGGCGAAGAGCGAGCCCCGCAGCCATGCGGCTTGCGCCAGCGAGCGGGGCCGCCGCGCGCCGTGGGCGGCCGCGACACCCATCGGCGGTGCGAAGCAGGGCTCGTGCGTGGCTTGGGTTGGGCTCGTGGGCATCGGTGCGCGCGCGGGTATCGAAGCCACCGCGGCGCCTACGCTACCGGTGGCCCTTCCACGGGCCCAAGTTTTCGGGCAATGTGACGTTGGAAGTTGCCCGTCCCCGTCGGCGCGCCCGGTTCCGCCGTGGCCGTCCGCGCGGGCCGCCCGCATGCCCCACCGCCTCGCCGGTGGGAACGAATTCCCCGCTCGCACGTGCCAAGGCACGCAGGAGGTCCACCTCGATGAACTCGGAGAACTCAGCGCTCACCGCCCTTTCGGAGCTGCGCAACCTCGAAGCCAACCGCGTGGCCAGCGAAGAGGCCGAGCGGCTCGCCGCCGAGGCGGCGGACCGTCGCGCCCGCGAGGACGCCGAGCGTCGCGCCCGCGAGGAGGCCGAGCGGATCGCTCGCCAGCAGGCCGAGGAGTACGCGCGGCAGCAGGCCGAGATCGAGGCCCGCGAGCGAGAGGAGCGCATCCGTCTCCACGAGGCCGACGTGCGCGCCCGCGCCGAACACGACGCGCGCCTCAAGGAAGAGCAGATGCGCCTCGACGCGCAGATGAAGCTGGCCGAGAAGAAGGCCAAGCCGAAGTGGCCGCTGGTCGTGGTGCCGCTGCTGATCGCGGGCGTGGGCGTGGCGGGTTGGTTCGCCTACCAGAGCAAGCAGGAGGCCGAGCAGCGCGCCGCGGAGGCGGCCGCACAGCAGGAGGCCCACGAGGCGCAGCTGGCCGCCATCACCGCCAAGCTCAACAACCTCGAGTCCGAGCAGAACAAGCTCGAGGGCGACAAGGCCGAGCTCGACAAGAAGCTCTCCGAGGCGAAGGACGAGGCCGAGCGCGCGAAGCTGATGGCCGAAAAGCAGGAGCTCGAGCGCAAGCTCGCCGAGAACCAGGCCCAGCAGGCAGCGGCGGAGAAGACCGCGGACGACCAGGGCGTGAAGCGCGACACCGGCAAGCGCAAGAAGCCGAGCGGCGCGAGCAGCAGCAGCAGCAGCAGCAAGCCGAGCACCGCGAGCGAGACCCCGCCGGAGAGCGGCCGCAAAGAGAAGATCAAGGTCGGCGGCGACGACCCGCTCGACGGTCTCTGATCGACCGCGACCGTGCCGGTCGCGTCACCACGTCGGCCATGCCCACGCACCCTCGTGACGGTGCAGGGGTCATGGCCGTCGGCGCATCTGCGCATCTGCGCCCTCGAGGGCCCGTGGCCCGCGGTCCAGACCCCTCGCGTGGGTCTTGCCGCCCAACGCGAGCCCGTGGTACATCGTGCGCCCCGGCCTGGTAGCCAAGTGGTAAGGCGGAGGTCTGCAAAACCTCTATTCGCCGGTTCGATCCCGGCCCAGGCCTCCGGACGACCCTCGTGGAGCCTTCGTGCGCGGTGACAACGGCGCACGGGCGACCTGCGGGAGGTCGTTCCAGCCCAGGTACGCCTGGGCCATGTCGTACTCGAAGAAGCCCATCATCCCGCTGGCGATGACCTTGCGCAGCAGGCCCTTCGCGGGCTCGTGCTGGCCGGCGTCCCAGCGGGCGAGTGCCTCGTAGAAGTAGGCCTCCGCCCGTTGGCCGCGATCGCGGGCGCCCTGCACCAACGCCTCGAAGGTGATGTCGCCCCGGGCGTGCGCCGCCAGCAGCTTGGCCCAGCCGCTGCCCCGGTAGCTGGCGATGAACTGCTCGGCGTCGGGATCGACCGGTCGGCCCTGGCGGTTGGCGAGTTCGACCAGCCACAGGGAGAAGTAGAGCTTGAGCGAGCCCGGCAGACCGCGACGGGCCATCGCGCTGCGGTAGATCGTGCGCGCCTCGTCGAGGTAGCCGTAGGGGACCATCGCGATGAGCGGGTCGGCGTAGACCTTCACGTCGTCGGGGGCCAGCTGCGCAGCGTCGGCGAAGTCGGTCATCGCGAGCTTGGTATCACCGAGGTAGAACAGCAGCTTGCCGCGCTCGACCAGCCGCGCCGCGCGGGCGTCCGGGTCCTCGGTCGGGCGCGCCAGCAGGTCGTTGGTGTGCCGCAGCGCGATGCGGATGTGCTTGGTGCCGTCGGCGGTGTCGCCCCGTCGCAGCGCGATCTCGCCGAGCTGCTGCCGCGCCCGCGCCTCCCACTGCAGCTGCGTCAGCTCGTTGTCGTAGGGCAGGTTGGCGAGGTCCTCGTAGCGCGACTGCGCCTCGGCGAGCTTCGACTGCTTGAGCGCGATCGTGCCGAGCAGGTCGAGCGAGTTGGGCACCGGCTCGATGCCGACGCTGCGCTGCAGCAGCGCCTCGGCGCGCTTGGCCTCGCCGGCCTCGTAGAGGCCCTCGGCGACCGTGAAGAACGCCTCGGGCATGCCGGGACGGATCGGGCGGTCGGCCCATAGCTTGGTCGCGCGGGTGTGCAGCGCCTCGATGCGCGGCAACCGATCGGCGGCTGCGGCCGGATCGCGGGCGGCAACCCGCTCGAGGTCGCGCTGCTCGAGCTGGGCGAGCTCCTGCCAGGCAGCGAAGATGTCTTCCTTGATGGCCAGCGCGCGCCGCAGGTACTCCATCGCCGCCGCGCCGAGCCCGGCATTGCGCAGGGTCCGAGCCCGCAGCAGCTGGACGTAGGCGTCCTTGGGGTAGGCCGCGACCGCGCGGCGCGAGAGGTTGTCGACGATGCCCCAGCCCTGCACGATGTATGGGTCGCTGCCGTCGGCGTCGGGATCGGGGGCGAACTGCTCGGCGAAGGCGAGCATGGCCGTCGCGTTGCGTCGGCCGCGGTAGGCGTCGTCCATGAGCTCGCCGAGCTTGGCGACCGGCATGTCGAGCTCGACGCGGGCCATCGCCGCACGCGCGCCGGCGACGTCGTCGGCGCGCAGGTGCAAGCGCATCAGCAGATAGCCCGTGACGTCCATGCGATGACGCGCGGCGGTGCCGGCGTCCTGCTGACGGTTGGACTTCGCGGCCTCGTAGCGCGCGAGGTAGAGATCGGCCACGCGACGCACGACGAACGGTGTCGGTAGCGTCGCGGCGACGTCGTCGAGCGCACGCTCGAGTTCCTCGTGGCGGAGCAGCGGCTCGCTGGCGAAGGGGCCGTTGCGCACGACCCACTCCTCGAGCGTCGCCCATTGCTCGACTGCGCGCGCGCGCGCAGCTTCGTCGCCGAAGCGTTGGATCACCGCCAACGCGAGGAAGGAAGGCCGCTCGGCGCCGCGGCGTGCGGCGTGTCGGTAGAGCGCCTGGCCCATCGCGCCGAACTCCGGCGCGACGACGCGATCGTCACGGAGCTCGCCGGGCTGGTACAGCGAGGCCGAGTAGCGCATCGCCGAGATCGCCTCTTCTTCGTCGCCGGCGGCCAGCTGCGCATCGAGGTAGCGGGTCAGGAAGCCCTGTAGCAGCGCGCGCTGCTCCGCGCGCGCGGGGCTGCCCTCGTCGAGCAGTGCGTAGCGGTTGAGCGCGCGCTCGAAGTCGTCGAGATCGCCCACCGCGATCGGCGAGGTGTCGGCGGCGTGTTGGGTGCCGCGGTGGGCGTGGCAGCCCGGCATCGCCGCGACCGCGGCCAGGGGGAGCCACAGGGCCGCGATTCGGGCGAGGCGGGTCACGGTGTCAGCATACCAGCCGACCCGCCGCGCGCGAGCACGGTGACCCGCGGGCGGCCGCGGGTACCCGGCCAGCTGCTCGTCAGTCGCTCTCGGCGTCGCCCCACGCGACGGTGAACGACAGCGTGTGCACCAGGCCAAAGTAGTTGCCCGCGTTGGTCGGGCGTGCCAGGCCGCGCAGCACGGTGCTCGCGCCGGCCGCGTTGATGTCCTCACCGGCGGCGGCGAAGTCGGCCGCGGCGGCCGGTGAGTAGGCGGCCCGCGAGGCGCTCACCCGGCGGGGCAGCGTGACGTCGAGGCCGTAGCCGGGGGTCAGCACGACGGTCGTGCGCACACGCCCGCGCGTCCGCAGCCGCACGTCGGCGCCCGCCGACAGCCCCACGCGTGGCCCACCGAACATCGCGGCCGTGATCGCGTCGCGGCGCACGGCCGCCGTGCTGGCGTGCCCTGCAAAGAGCACGGTGGCCTGGGCGTGGGCGCGGTAGCTGACGTAGGCGTCGGCGCCGTAGACGTCCTGCAGCCCGCGGTAGCGGGTGAACTCGGGCAGCACGAACGCGCGGCGATCGAGGCCGACCAGTCGCAGCGTCTGCTCGCCGTCGTCGGCGCAGTGATCCCGGCGCACGCCGCCCTGGCACAGGTCGAGCCAGTAGAGCCCGAGGTCGAGCTGCCAGTCACGGTGTCGTCCGAGCGCGAACGATCCGCCGAGCGCGGCCTCCTGCGCGAGGCGTTCCGTGAGCGTCGCACGAATCGGCTGCACCGCGCTGCAGCTGGCGACGCCGGTGGCGCTGCCGCTGGCGCCGTCGTCGGGCCGACACACGATCGAGACCCCGCCGAGTGCGACCGCACCCGCGCGTCGCAGCGGGAAGGTGCGGTAGCGGCCGCCCAGGCGCACGGTGCCGTTGGCGAGCTGCAGGCCGAAGCCGAAGCTGAGCGCCGCGTCGAAGCCCGGCGGCGCGCCGTTGCGTGGGATCCACTGCGTCCAGCCCTTGAAGCCGATGCGCTCGGCGCAGGCCGGGTCTTCCTTGTCGGTGCAGCTGCCCCGCTCGTCGGGGTTGGTCGCGAGCGTGGTGTCGTTGTCGAACGCGAAGCGCTCGCGCACGCGGGGGAAGTGCAGCCCGAAGCCGAGCTGGAACACGCCGCCGTCGTAGGCGATCGCAAAGGTCGCGTCCTGGCGCAGCGTGACCTGCCCGCCGTTGGGCGCACAACGGCTCAGCCCGACGCGAAGGCAGCCACGATCCGGATCGGGCGCGAGGTGGTAGCGCAGCGTCGTCGCGCCGGTCGGCTGCATGCTGCTGCCGAGGTCGTAGAAGCCCGCGCCGATCGTGATGGGATCGAAGTGGACCGAGCCGCCGATGAAGTAGCCGAAGCCGGGCTGCAGCAGCGAGGTCCTGCCGCCGCCGGCCGCGGTGGGCGACCCGGTCGCGCCGTCGATCGCGAGCCGCTCGATGCGTTGCTGCTCGAGCACGCCGGTCACGGCGACCTGGAAGGCGGTGCCGCGGACGGCCCCCAGCATCGCGGGGTTGTGGTGCAGCGCGGTCACGGCCGGCGTGGCCGGCCCCTGGGCCCGCACGCCACCGAGCCGTGACGGTGCACGCGGCACCGCATGGGCCTCGGTCGCAACCGCGGCGGCCAGGGCCCACGCAACCGCGGCGGCCGCGACCGGCACGAGCCGGTACGACGGTGCGGGGCCGCGCGTCGCCGGGCCGGTGGGCCGGCGTCGGTGCGCGCGTGCGCGGTGGCGGCCGGCGGGCATGCGCAAGGGGGGAGCATACCGGCAGCCGCGGCCGCCGGTGAGCCGCGCGGTGGCTGCGGGATCATCGGCACCAGCTTGCGCACGGGAACATGCGGCAGGGTTGACCCACCGCATCGCAAGACCCTAGGATGCCGTCTGGGAGCCCCGCGGTCGTCTCGCGGCCGGCCCCGATCGGGCATCACAGGCATCCATTCATGGGACGTACGCTGCGTCAGTTCACCTGCCGGGACGATCTGTGGGATCGCGTCGAAGCGCTGGCACAGCGACGTGGGATGAGCGCCGACGACGTGATCCAGGCCGCGCTCGTGCAGCTGTTCTCGCGGCGCAACGACGGCCACGCGACCGGCAATGCACCGCAGCAGGCCGCGGCCACGCCGGCCGCCGCACGACCCGCCGCCGCACCGCCGCGCGCCGCCGCGGCCGCACCCCAGCGCGCCTCGGGGCCGGCCCCGGTCACGCCCCGGCCTGCGACCCCGCCGGGTCGTCTGCCGCCGCCGACCTCACGGGTCCCCGCGGCGGCCCCGGTCGCGTTGGTGCGTCCGCTGTACCTGTACTTCGAGGGCCAGGTCTACGAGGTCAACCAGGACCAGTTCGTGATCGGTCGCGGCTCGAAGTACAGCGACCTGCCGATCAAGGACGCCAACATCTCGCGACGCCACTGCGCGATCGTGCGGCGCAACGGGCAGTACTACATCAAGGATCTCGAGAGCACCAACGGCGTCGAGTTCAACGGACAGCGCGTGGACAACCACCTCATCCAAGAGGGCACCGTCTACCGCCTGTGTGATCACGAGCTGCGCTTCTCGTTCATCCCGCCGTCGTGACCGGCTCCGCCGCGCAGCGCCGCGGTCGCGCGCACGATCCCGTCGCCCGCATGCGAGAGGCGCTGCGGCCGGCGATGGCGGACGGCTTCGCCGGTGTGCAGCGAGCGGAGGTGTTCGCGGCGATCGAGCGCGCGTGGCCGCCGTTCGCCGCGACGCTCACCGATGCGTCGCAACGCGAGCGGGTCGCCGAGGCCCTCGCCGCGTGGCCCCACCAAGGTCGCCAGGATCGCGCGCAGCTCGTTGCCCGACTGGCGCGCATGGCCGCCGAGCAGGCCCAGCAGGGCGCGACGGCGCCGTCGAAGGCCAAGCCGGCGCGGGCGAAGGCGTCGCGCTCGCTCGGTCGCCGCGGCGCCGCGGCGGCGCCGGCGGCCGACGATGCGGTCGCGACGAACTCGGGCGGTGCGACCACGCTCGACGTGCGTGACCTCGGGGTCGAGACGCTCGCGGGTGTGGGCCCGGCGACCGCGGCCAAGCTGCGCGCGCGCGGGCTCTGCACCCTCGAGGATCTGGTGCTGGTGCTGCCCGCGGGCTACATCGATCTGCGCAGCGATCGACCGCCGTCGACCTGGCGCGACGGCGAGGTCATCACCTTCGTCGCCAACGTCCGTGGCCTGCGGCAGGGCTTCGCGCGGGGCCGCTTCGGCGCAACCATGGAGCTCGAGCGCGTCGCCGATGGTGAACGCATCAGCGCGCGATGGTTCGCGCCCGTCGGAGGCCTGGCGCAGTGGGCCCAGCGCGGCGAGGTTCGGGTGGTGGGCGCGGCGCGGATGGTCCAGGGCCGTTGGTCGCTCGCGCACCCGCAGCTGCGCGATCCAACGCAGCCGCTGCCGAAGATCGCGGCGCGCTATCCCGCCGTCGAGGGCGTGCCAGCGGCGAGCTTCGCCCGGCTCGTGCGGGCTGCGCTCGCGCGCCTGCGCGAGGTCGGCGTGCCCGATCCGTTGCCGGTGTCGCTGCGCGAGGCCCAGGGGCTGCCGAGCCTGGGCGAGGCGCTCGCGATGCTGCACGAGCCTGGCGACGCGATCGACGACGACGCGCTCGCGAGCCTGCAGCGCGGCAGCTCACCCGGGCACCGCCGGCTCGCGTTCGACGAGTTCTTCTACGTGCAGCTCGCGTTGGGGCTCGAGCGCGCGCGCTACCAGGACGCAGCGACCGCGGTGTCGGTGCGCGACGACGCGGCGG
>WBZX01001290.1_pt1 | contig 18085 bp, 14 predicted proteins | sample 5204211 | NCBI WGS metagenome assembly WBZX01 (sample SAMN12344362, study PRJNA552823) | activated sludge metagenome | biome: Activated sludge suspended growth; feature: Nitrification reactor; material: Wastewater; isolation source: activated sludge from nitrification reactor of wastewater... | reverse complement strand
CAGGATTTCGCGGTTCGCGGGCGTGTCGTCGACGACCAGAATTCGTTTCTTGGATAAGGCTTGTTCAGGAGCCTGTTCCTGGCCCGGAGCCACTGCGGGTTGTCGCTCGAAGACCGCCGTAAACCAGAACGTTGAACCCTGTCCCACCTGGCTCTCGACACCGATCTGCCCTTGCATGAGGGCGACGAGCTCTTTCACGATCGTGAGGCCGAGCCCTGTGCCGCCGAAACGCCTGGTGGTGGTGCCGTCAGCCTGGGAGAAGGCTTCGAAAATGCGCTGATGAGCTTCGGCCGGAATGCCGACGCCGGAATCTTTGACCTCGAATCGAAGGGTGATGGTCGTGGCTGTCTCAGCCACCGCGTAGACGCGGACGTTGATCTCCCCTTTCGCCGTAAACTTCAAGGCGTTACTGATCAGATTGAGCAGCGCCTGGCGCAGGCGAATGGGGTCGCCGCGGAGGGCGTGCGCAAAGGGGCCGAGCAGCTGACAGGTCAGCTCAATCTGTTTCCGTTGGGCGGGACCCGCAAAGAGCTCCACGGCGTTTTCCACCGTGTCCTGCACATCAAAATCCAATTGCTCCAACTGGAGTTTGCCCGCTTCGATTTTGGAGAAGTCGAGGATGTCGTTGATAATGGCCAGCAGGGCTTCACCGGATTGTTGGATGGTCCTGGTCAGATGGCGCTGCCGGGTGTCGAGGGTAGACGACAGCAAGAGTTCGGTCATGCCCAGGACGCCGTTCATCGGGGTCCGGATCTCGTGGCTCATGTTCGCTAAAAATTGCGACTTGGCCCGGCTGGCTGCCTGGGCGTCCTCGGCGAGCCGTTGGGCCTCTTGGGACGCGAGTTCCAGTTGCTTCGTTCGTTGCGCCACTTTGTCTTCCAGGCTCTGGTGGTATTCCTGCACCTGAGCCTGAGAGATGCGCAATCGGCTGGTCATTTGGTTGAAGGCATCTGCCAGCCGGTCGACCTCATCATGGGTGCCTGCTGCGACAGCCACATCCAGCCGTCCTTCTGCAATGTGCCCTGCCGCTTCCACCAGGGCCAGAATGGGTTTGGTGATGCTTCGCGTCAGAATCAAGGACATGCAGAGTCCCACCACCAGGACGACCCCGATGACGAGTCCCGTAATCAGGACAAACTGCTGAAGGTTTTTTCGCAAGCGTTCCTGGCTGAGGCCAAGCTGAATGTAGCCGATAACGGCGCTCGAGGCCCCTGCCGCGTTGGCCTCGAGAAACAGCGGGTCGGCGACCGCTGCCGGTCGACTTACGACCGGGACCAGGATATCGATATACGACGGATGTCCCGGCTCGATGGCCACTTCCTCGAACAGCACCTCTCCGGCGGCAGGGAGGCGTGTTCTGAGCGCCGTCGGGATGGCGATCTTGACCCCCCAGGTTTCTTCGAACAGCGCCTGTTGCTCTTTGCCGAGTACGGCGGCATATGCGATATCCGGCAAGGCCTGCAGTCCACCCACGACTCGCCGCACGGCATCCTGGTTTTCCGTGTAGACGGCATACTCGCTGTTTTGCGCGATCATGGCTGCGGTGGTGAGGCCGGTGTTGACCAGATCCTGATAACGAGTGGTGATTTCCCGGTGCACGACAAATGTCGCGATGCCGATTGCCGTGAGGACGACGAGCCCGATGCTCAGGAGGTTGAGCTTATTGCGTAACCCGATGCCGTTCTTCATCATCGTCATCCTCGCCGCAACTATTGAACAATATTCGTGGCGCCGCGAACGATCTCCTGGGGCAGTTCCAGGTTCATGGCGCCTGCTGTTTTGAGATTGATTGAGTACGTCACCTTGCGCGGGGGAGCAGGGGGCACGGATGAAGGACTGGTCCCGCCAAGGATTTTTCCGGCGATCTCCCCGCATTGGTTCCCGATGTCGAGGTAATCACGGTCGAGGGCGTATAGCGCACCGGCCTTCACCCACGACGTCGATAACCCCGCGAGCGGGATCTTGTTGCGAAGCGTACTGAGCAGAATTGGTTCGGCGGTTTGAGGCGTCATGACAATCGAATCGGAGATTCCCCACAGTGCATCGACGTGACGCGAAACGTTTTCCAGGGCATCGGGAAGGGCGCGAGGGGTGTCTACCGTTTGGATCACCAGGCTGAGGCCGGTGTCTTTGGCAATGCGCAGGGCATTGTTGACTTTGGTTTGGTTTTCCTTGGGATTAAAGAGTACGCCGATGGTATTCGCTCCCGGGACGATCCGGCGAAGCCATTGCAGTTGGGTATCTAAGGGGAACTCCAGCAGGACAGCGGTGGCGTTTGAGGCCGGTTTGATGTCGTCCGCCGAGACGATCATCGCGGCCATGAGCGGAAGATGTCCTACCTCGCGCACGGCGGCCTGCGTGGCGGCACTGCCCAGCGTCACGACCAAACGCGCACCCGTTTTCTTGACCTCACTCAACACCTCCTGCGTTTTGGCGGCGTTGCCTTGAAGCGGATACACCTCGATGGTTGAGGTAATGCCTTGTTTCGCCAGCGATTGCTGCAACCCTGCGAGCACGTCCTGATAGGGTTTTAAATCTTGGCCGTTCAGCACCACGATACGGCCGGATTCCGCGCCTGCCGAGTCTGGGCTCGCGACGAGGCTCAGGACGCTCAGGATGAGCGCGATACCCAGTGCCGGAATGAGGTGTGTGAGTCGACGCATCAGTGGTGCGAGTCCCTTAGAAACGGTACTTCAGCTTGACCCAGAATGTCCGGCCATCCTGATCAATGACATCCTGGACGTGTTCTCCCGAGCCGGGATAGCCGTATTTCTGGTTCATGAGGTTGTTGATGTGCCCGGACAGCTCCCACCCTTTGACGATCCGCTGACTGAAGAGCGACATGTTTAGAATGTAAAAGGGGCTGGCGCTGTTTCCGGCGAGCGTGAGGCGCGAACTGGTGTACCGTCCTTCGAGGCCGGCAAAGAGTTTATCCGCGATCACCGGGATGATCACATTGGCCTTCGCCAAATGCTGCGGGGAGTTCGTCAACTGTTGTTTGAGGTCATCGTTTTCGGTGCGCTGAAGCGCGTAACTCAGGCGCCCCTCGAGGCCTGAAGACCATTTGCCTTCCATCGCCAACTCCACGCCGCGAGCGGTGATGTTGTCGACGTTGCTATAAAACAACTTTCCGTCCGCCGGATCTGTGGTCTGACTGATCAGCCCGGAGATGTTGTACTGATAGAGGCTGCCGAGGGCGCGGAGGTGATCCCCCAGGTACTGCTCCACCACCAGTTCATAGGTTTTGATACGCTCGGGTTTAATATCGGCATTCGCCTTGAATGTGGACCCGGTCACATAGAATTGCTCGTACGGATTCGGCGCCCGAAACGCCTGGCCATACAACAATTTCACCGTGGTTTTGTCCCAGGTCGAAATGAGTCCGGCGCGCGGGTTGGTCGTGCCACCGAATGTACTGTACTGATCGTGGCGGAGACCGGCGGTTAAGACCAGATGGTCGGTGATAGCCCATTCATCCTGCAGATACGCGGCGATAAAGCTTGATCGGCGTTTGTCGTCGAGGTAGGTGCTGGGAGGCGCAATATCCGCATTGGCCTGATCGAGGCGAAATTGGTCTCGATATTCTGAGCCGATCGTGACTTTGTGATGGTCGAACAGCCGTTTGGTGATGGTCAGTTCCGCTCCCCACCAGTCCGCCTCTGTTGAGTCTTTATTGATGGTAAAGGGCGGGGTGCCGGTCCCGGCATAGTCGTACGGAAGGTGCGCACGGTAATAGTAGCGGTCGTAGTAGACACGCGCCTTCACGTTGAGTTGGTTGACGAATTCGTGCTGATAGACGAGATCGAGATAGGTCCGTTCGTCGAGCGTGTTCTGTCGATTGTCGTTGAACACCGTGGCGAAGGAGGCCGTCGGCACGTTCTTCTTGCGCCACTGGTGGCCGCCCAAAAGGGTGAAGTCTCCGTACGAGAGTTTTCCGGTGTAGTAGTACAGGTTGTCTCGATCCGCATCTTTGGCGATGCCATTGTTGCTGGAGGAGAAGGCCGGGTACGAGAGGTCGCGATGCCCTTCACTATCCGAAAAGGAGCCCGACAGGAGCAGCTCCAGACCATTTGAAAACTTATTGCCGTAACTGAGGCGGCTTCGATACGTATTGAAACTGCTGGCCTCCCCGGAGACCTCGGCGCCCTTGAGGTCGCGTCCCCGCTTGGTGATCACATTGACCACCCCAAAAAACGCATTGGTGCCGTACAGCGACGACCCGGGGCCTTTGATGATCTCCACGCGGTCGATCAAATCCACGTCGATCGGCATTTCGGTGCCGGTGCCGCCTTGATCGTAGACGGCATCGTTGAGCCGGTGATTGTCGATCAGCAGCAGGACACGTGAGGTGTAATCGCCGGGACGGTTGAAGCCGCGAATCCCCAGGTAGCCGTAGTTCCGGTCGTTGCTGGTAAACAGACCCGGCACGCTGTCGAGAATCTGCGCAAAATTTCTGTAGCCGTATTTTTTGATTTGGTCGGCCGTGATGATGATGACGGCCGCCGGGGCCTCATTCACCTTCTGGTCATACTTGGCCGCTCCGTAGACTGAGGGAATCTCTTCGAAGAGTGTACTCTCCTTCCCAAGTGTCTCTTGAGTGTCCGGTGTGCCTGACAGGGACATGTCCGGAAGATCCAGTGGCGAATCCGTTTGGACTGAGGGAACATCCATATCGGGCGAAGCCGCATGCGAGGGGAGAGAGAGCGTCGCCAGGATCGTGGCGGTCAAGAAGCAGCCGGCGACTGCGGATACACTCACGTTGCAGGTTCCGACAAGGCAATGCATAGGCGACTCCATGGAGTAGGACTTATCCGTCCGTTATCGGTCGAGGGCAGATGTAACTTGATGATCAATAAGGCAGAACGCAGGCGGCGAAGGCTGTGCAGCGTCCGTATGTAGGGAGCGAAAGTGGTCCTGAAAATTAGCGGCTGCTTGCGGAGCGGTTTCGAAGTTCAACGAGGATGGTGGTGCAGGCGGCTTGATGCGTATCGGCCAATTGGGCCAGCAAGTGGGCGGCGTTGTCGAGGGATGCGAGGCGTCCCAGGTGTTCCAGCTTTTTGCAATGGGCCGCTGTGGCCATGACGCCGAGCTGCGCGCTGCTGGATTTGAGTCGATGCGCGGCTTTCGCGACCGTGGCGGGGTCCCGGGCCTCGACTGCGGCACGAATCTCCTCTACCAGTATGCGCGAGTCGTTCAGGTAGGTGCTAAGAACTTTGGCAAGAATATCGGGGCGCCCCGGGCGCTGAAGTGAGCGAATCGCGTCCCAGGCGGTCTTGTCGATGTCTGGTGTCGTCGCAGGGTGCGCGCGCTCAGGCGTCGATTCGTCTGAGGCCGTCAGTGCGGGCGTGTTCGAGGTCGGATTGCCGGCCGTGGCTGGTGTCAGCCAGTGCGTCAGCATCGTGCGGAGTTGCGCCGCGGTAAAGGGTTTGGCCAGATAATCATCCATGCCGGCGGCGAGACAGCGGGTGCGATCGCCGTCCATGGCATTGGCGGTCAGGGCGATGATCGGTACGCGGTGGCGAGTTCCTGACTGACGCTCCTGTTGGCGAATGGCGGCGGTCGCGGTGAAGCCATCCATTTCCGGCATTTGGCAATCCATCAGAATGAGATCGAATCGTTCCCGCGCGACGGCCTCCAGGGCGAGACGTCCATTCTCGACCGCCTGCACGGAATAGCCCAGGATGTCCAACATCCCGGCCGCGACCTCCCGGTTGACCGGGGTGTCCTCGACTAGCAGGAGACGTGCTGAGGGGGCGCCGGTGGTTACGGGGTCTGATACCGTGGGCTCCGGCCGGCGAGTCGGTGCGCGCTGTCCTGTCCGGAGCAGGCCCAGGACAGCCTGCTGCAGCAATGTTTTCCGGACGGGCTTGGTGACCCAGCCATCGACGGCGGGCACTCCAGGCGCCCCGGCGTCGTACCCCACGGAGGTGAGCATCAAGAGGGGTAGTGTGGCCAATTGCGGGTCGGTTCGGATCGCCTGCGCCAATTGCATACCATCCATGTCCGGCATCTGAAAGTCCAGAATAACCAACTCGAACGGGTGTTGCGCGGCGGCCGCTCGAAGCTGGGTGAGCGCCTCGGCGGCGGATGCCGTCAGCACGGGGATGGCTCCCCAGGACCGCAGATGATCATCCAGAATTTCGCGATTGGCAGGGGTGTCATCGACGACCAGGATTCGTCGTTGGAGCAGGGCATGTTCCGGAGACTCCTCGGCCGTGGTGGGTGGTTGTCGCTCAAAGACGGCGGTGAACCAGAAGGTAGAGCCCTGGCCGACCTGGCTTTCCACGCCGATCTGTCCCTGCATGAGAGTCACGAGTTCCTTCACGATCGTGAGTCCCAGGCCCGTTCCGCCGAAGCGGCGAGTGGTCGTCCCGTCGGCTTGTGAGAAGGCTTCGAAGATACGCTGATGGGCTTCGGGTGGAATGCCGAGGCCGGAATCTTTTATGGCGAACCGCAGGGTCACGGTGGTGTCCGTTTCGTTCATCGCGTCGATGCGCACGTTGATTTCCCCGGTTGAGGTGAACTTCAACGCATTGCTGATCAGATTGAGCAGGGCCTGCCGAAGCCTGATCGGGTCGCCACGGAGACTTCGCGGAATCGAACTCGGCATGTGGCAGGTGAGCTCCAGCCCTTTGCGCTGGGCGGGAGTGGCAAAGAGTTCTACCGCGTTTTCAACGGTATCCTGAAGATCGAAGTCCAGCTGTTCCAGCCGGAGTTTGCCCGCTTCGATCTTGGAGAAGTCGAGGATGTCGTTGATGATCGCCAAGAGGGCTTCGCCGGATTGTTGAATCGTGCGGGTCAGATGGCGTTGCCGGGTGTCCAATGCGGTGGTCAGCAAGAGTTCGGTCATGCCGAGGACGCCGTTCATGGGTGTCCGGATCTCATGGCTCATGTTGGCGAGGAATTGTGACTTGGTGCGGCTGGCGGCCTCCGCAGCTTCCTTGGCCAGCAACAATTCCTGTGCGGTGCGTTTAAGCGGGGTGATGTCGGATGCGATGCCGAGGTAGCCCGTGATGTTGCCGTCGGGGTCCCGCAATGCCGTGACATTCAGCAGGACCGTTCTTCTAGTGCCATCTTTGCGAATGTAGATCCACTCATGCTCATTGGGAAGATTGCGCCGGCATTTTTCTACGAAGACGTCGAACCCCGGAGCAATGGCGCTTCCCAATTCGTCAGAGAACTGTCTGCCCCGTGCTACAACCTCCTCTGGGTCGTGAAAAATGCCCGGATGTTGACGGCCGATCAGTTCGTCGGCTGTGTAGCCAAGAAGCGCTTCTGCCGCCGGATTGAACAGTTGAATGATGCCGTCAGGTCGGCAGGAAATAATCGCCGAGCCGGCATGGTCGAGGATGGCCCGTTGAAACGTGGCGTATGCGCGGAGCTCGGTTTCAGCCCGGCGTTGTTCGGTAATATCGCGAACGGTGGCTTGTAGCCCCTCCACACCTTGGAGAGTGATGCGAGTCAGTTGAACGGTTGCCAAAAAGGTCGCTCCCCCGACCCGTTTGTGCATCCATTCGAAGAGGTGAAACCCTTCCCGCATGGCGGCCTCAATGGCCTTGGGTGCCTTGACCATGGACAACTCGCCGTCCGGCTGATATTCGGGTGATACATCCCCAGGGCCGAGGGACGTGAAGTGCGCCTCGTCCCGGGCCCCGAACAGTTGGACGGTGGCCGGGTTGCAGGCAATAAAGTTCCAGTTGGGGGGATACAGAATCATGATCGCGTCGCGCGAAGACTCGAAGAGACGTCGAAATTTCTCTTCGCTCTCCCGCAGGCTCGACTCGTAGTGTTGGCGCGCGATGACCTGTTCGCTTTCGGTGGGGGCGTCGGCAGCTTCTGGCGGCAGCGGAGAGCGCAACAACCGTTGGAATATCCGGCGGAGAGTCATAATACCTGCTCGGTCATGCGGCCGACCGTCCTTCCCGGTTGAGTTCATCCCGCATCAACGCAGAGACTGCGCGATGCTCTGGAAGCAAACGGTCATACAGTTCCTGGAAGTCCCCGCGTTGCCCCATGCGTGACACGGATTCAAGTTCGGTGTACAGGACGGCAAGACGTTGCGCTCCAAGTTGTCCGGAGGATGATTTCATCGTGTGGGCGATCGCGCTGATGGCTCGAGCGTCGTGGTCGACAATAGCTTTCTCCAGCTGAACGATCTGCTTGTCCGCATAGGGGAGGTAGAGCGAAAGTGCCTTATGTAAAAAGTCTGGCTGGCCTGGTCGCTGGCGGGCTCGAATGGCCTCCCAGGCATGGGCGTCCACATGCTCATTTTCTGCCGCCGACGACTGAGCGTGAGATGAATCAGGCAGTTGCGATGGAACCCGGTCCGGCTCCACTCCCGGCTGTAAGTCTGGAGTGGAGTCGGAAGAGAGGCGTTCGGGAAGCCAGCGGTGCAGTAGCTCTTTCAACGCGTTCAGGGTAAAGGGCTTGGTCAGGTAATCGTCCATGCCTGCGGCGAGACATCGCTCGCGGTCTCCTTCCAACGCATTGGCGGTGAGCGCGACGATAATCGTATGTCGGGACGGCTTGGACTGCTGCTCATGGCTACGGATCAGGCCTGTCGCCGTGAGGCCATCCATTTCCGGCATGTGACAATCCATGAAGATCAGATCAAATGGTTGCTTTGCTGCCGCCTCGACCGCCTCTTTGCCCTGCTCCGCCACGGCGGTCGTGCATCCGAGGATCTCGAGCATCGTGCAGGCAACCTCGCGGTTGACGGGATTATCTTCCGCCAGGAGGATATGCCCCGCGAATGTGCTTATCTGTTCGGGGGGCTGAATGGCCGCGGGCGGTTCTGCGGCGGCAGAGCCATGCCAGAGGCGCGTGAGACAATCCTTCAGCAATGACTGATGAACCGGTTTTCTCAACCATGCATTGAACAGCTGTGGGTGGAGAGGAGATTCGTCGGCCTCGCGATCCACTGAGCTGAGGGCGAGGAGCGGCATGTCTCGAAAGGCTGCATCGTCCCTGATTATCTGGGCCAGGTCGGTACCGTTGATGCCTGGTAGGCGAATGTCCAACACCGCCATCTGTATCTTCTGGTGAGCGGCTTTGGCCTCATCGAGCAGGCCCCGCGCGTCCTCGCCCGACGCGGCGGATTGAACCGTCGCCCCCCAATGGGACAAGTGCGTCTCGAGAATGTGCCGGTTGGTGGCATTGTCGTCGACGACCAGGATCGAGACGCCTGCCAGCGGAGATGCTGTTACGTTCCGGGCTGGGATAGTCTGTGGGGCGCATTCCATCGCGACCGTGAACCAGAATGTGGAGCCCTGGCCGGGAACGCTCTCGACTCCGACCTCGCCTCCCATCAAATGGGCGAGCTGCTTCACAATCGCCAGCCCGAGACCTGTGCCTCCGAAACGCCGGGTGGTGGATCCATCCGCTTGAGTAAATGCCTGAAAGAGTCGCGCTTTTGCCTCGTCGGAAATTCCAACACCCGTATCCCGGATACAGAATTTGAGCTGTAACCGGGATGCCTCTTCAGACAGCAGGCTGAGTGTGACCGAGACGTCGCCGGCCTGGGTAAACTTAATTGCGTTGCCGACGAGATTGAGCAGGATTTGGCGAAGTCGGATCGGATCGCCGATGACGGCATCCGGAATGTCCTCCGGGATAAAGCAGGTCAGCTCGAGCTGTTTCCGGTGGGCGGTTTCCGCGACGAGATCAATTGCCTCTTCGACCGTCTGCCGCAAGCCGAATTCAATGTCCTCCAGCTTCAATTTGCCGGCTTCAATTTTGGAGAAATCGAGGATCTCGTTGATGATGTCCAAGAGGCCGGATCCAGACCGATGCAGCGTTTTCGCCAGGGAGCGTTGCTTGGGGGTGAGGGCGGTTGTCAGCAGCAACTCCGTCATTCCCAAGACTCCGTTCATCGGCGTCCGGATTTCATGACTCATATTCGCAAGAAATTGTGACTTGGCTTGATTCGCCGTTTCCGCCGCGTCTTTCGCGTGGTGTAACTCGGTGGTGCGCTGCCGTACGGCCTCTTCCAACGAGTCTGTGAAGGACTGGAGCCGTTGCGCTTGGGTGGTGAGCAGCGCGGTGGTTGTTTCCACCAGATCGACCATCTGCTCGAGCTCGCCTTTGTAGGACGCGGCGCCGGACGAGTCGACGCTGCGAGCCGCCGTCTCTCCCACGCCCTCTTTCAACGGGCGGTGCAATGTATGAAGGGTGTCCTGCAGTTTTCCAGCCGTGTCTCGAAAGAGGGCAGACATTCGCCTGATGCCGAGTTGTCCGACCACAATCGTGACACCCATCAGCAGAACGGAAAGCATCACCAAACGACGAATTTCGTAGGCCAACGCATCTTGCATGGCCGCCAGAGAAAACTCGATACGGACCCATGCGGCGATATCTTCGTCATTCTTCAGCGGGGTGACGACGATGAGCGTCGGGGTTCCATCCGGGCTCAGGCGGTGAGCGATGGTTTCCTCCCCTGAGACGTGAGCGAGTGAAAGCGTATGATCGGACAGTTCACGGCCGATGTCCTGCGGTTGCGTTGCGGCTACAACCATATTGTCGGGATCGACAATCACGATGCCGACAATGTCTGCATTGTGAGCATACCGGGCCAGAGCCTCCTGAATGCGAAACAAGTTGTCCAGGACGGCCGCTGCTCCCATCATGGAAAACGTGCGACTGATGGCGACGGCGCGTGCTTCCGCGGCATCGACAATGGAACGACGTAATTCGATGAGACGGAACGTGGCGAGCGCCGTCATGCCGATGGTGATCAGGACCACCATCCCGACACTGAGCCGGAGACGAAGACTCCCTTGCCACATACGCCACAGGTGATGAATCCCGGGCATCTTATTTCTTTTTGGATTCAGCATGGGCGGCGTAATCAAAGGCGATGGTCGCCTCTCCGTCAGCAGGGATAGTTACAGTGTGTTGTGAGCTCCCCAGAGTGGGATGCCAGATGGTCACCAGATGCTCGCCTGGAGGGAGGTTCGTGATCTGGAATGAGCCGGTCTCATCGGTGAGACTGAAAAATGGATGTGCGAAGGCGATCACATCGGCATGCATGAATTTGTGCGCGTCGCATGTAACCGTATACGTGCCAGGTTGCTTGAGGGGCTTTCGTACCGGCCGGCTGGCCGGAATCATGGCCACATTCACAAAGGTGCGTGGCCCCAGTGAGATGTGTGTGTTGTGCATGACCGGGTCGTCGCTGCGGATCTCCAGTTGCTGTCCGACCTGCCCTATGACGGTACGGGGAGAGAAGGTACAACGCGTATTCGTGAGGACGAGGGGAGCCAAAGGGATATCGCTCGATGGAAGGTTGCCGCTCTCGATGCTCACGACGACGCCTTGGAGGCCGTGGTTCTTCGGGTGTATCACGACGTCTTTGATCGTAGCGCTTGTTCCGCAAAATGAGGCATCGCGGGTGATCTCTGCCGTGTGGTCGGGTAGAGCCGGTCCACTATAGGCAATGCGGCCCACCAACTTCCCGGTCGATGTTTCCGCCTGCAGCAACGCGGGAATTCCCACGATTGCTCCCAGTGTGACGAGCAGCAGCGGTATCACCATGAGTTGTAGTTCCTTTTCCCGTCGGCTGTTGGGCCCTTGTCACGCAGTGTGTCTGTCGATCTCATAGTCATTCCCGTGACTCATTTCTCGAGGCGGCCCGAGAGTGATTGGAGGTACCAGATCAAATCCCAAACCGCCTCTTCCTGTCCGGTAAACTCATTGGCATACGAGGGCATGGGTGTCCCGTCGAGACCGGTCATGATGGATCGGTAGAGGTCTTGTGCCGTGCCGCCGTTCTTAAACGAGGTCGGATCGGTGAGATTCGTGGCGCGAATGGCTAAACTCTTGGTGTCGCGCTGGCGTCCGGCCCGTGCTTCCGGTCCATTGCCTTCGCCGTTTTCTCCATGACAGACCCGGCAGTCATATTTTTCGTAGAGCGTTCGGCCATGCTGTACAGCGCCCTCGGATGGAGAGAGCGGGGCTGGAGGCAGTGGAATCGGTACGGGCTTTTCCTGCTCGAAGGCAGGATTCAATGACTTGATATAGTCGATAACTTGCCAGCGTTCCGACTCGTTGAGTGACCGATAGGAGGGCATAACGCTAGGAATCCCTTGCGTGAGCGTCCTGAACAGATCCTGATCCGTGGGCAACTCGCCGGATGCCGTGCTGCGGAACTTGTAGCCTTCCTGTGTGAAATCACGGGGACGAGGGGCGGAGTAACGGCCGATGAACCAGCCCGATGGTCCATCCCCCATGCCTTCGCTCCCATGACACCAGGCGCAGGCCTTTTCATAGATCCGGCGGCCCTCCATGAGAGTGTCCCGGTTGAGTTCAGGCCGAACCGCGTAGGCGCTGGTTGCGCAGATCCCCGTGATAGCGAGAATAACGAGGTATCTAGACAGGGTGGTGTTCATGGCGATCTTCGCGCTCCGCTGATTCAATACGCGACATCAATTCCTGCAAAGACTGCATCTCTCAAATTGCGGGCCGCCGCTTGCCCGTTTTCCGCGTGACGCAGGTTGTGGTCATACCGCGCATAGAGTGCGATATTCGACCGCAGATACTGTTTGACCTGTGTGCCGATGAAGCTTTGGGAGCTGCGCTGGCTGAGGTCTCCTCCCGCGTCCATATTGTCGTATCGCACAGAAAGCAGCGTATGTGTCGTCACGTACGTATCCAATGCGACCGTAAGGCCGCTGGCATCGGTATCGAAATTGCCGAGTGTTGTCGCAGGCGCATGCGTAATGCGATCGAGCGTATACATTCCATACAGATCGATCATTTTGTATCGCAGGTGCGCGGCTACGCCGTAGCGATTCCAGTTCACATCCGTCGTGCGCGTCCCATCGAAGACAGCAGCATTGCGGTTGCCCAGATACGCAAATCCGGACAGGCTGGCTGAAAAATTTAAGGAGCGTGCATAGTCAAATCGAATGGCGCCGTAGACATCTTTGCCTTTATTGGAATCCCCGAAGCCTTCGTTCGCTCCATTCAGTACGCCGACCTGATACATGAACCAGTCTCCGAATGGCCGCCCGCGCACCTCGGCGCCGGTTGCTGCGACGGCGTTATAGAGCGAAGGGGCATAGGGAGAAATGGTGTTGCCCGATCGGTTCCGCAACCCGTAAAACTTCGCTGCGGTAGCGAGTGGGAACAATCCGGCGCGTTGAACGGCATTCGTCGAGGGATGGATGCTTTCCCCAATGAAGTCTAATTGTTGGCGGAGGGTGGAGAAAGAAAATGCTGCGGAAGGGTCTATCTGCCCGACGCGGATATTGGCGATATTTTCTCCGCCGATATTGTTGAAAGTGATAAAGGCTCGCTCGATTCCTGTGCGTGATTCTTCGAGGTTGGATTCCAACTCAGCAAAAAATCCGATGTTTTTGGCCAAGGTGCCGGCGGTAAATAGGCTGAACACTTCGGGGAAAGCCAGGTCGGTCGTGTTTTGGGTCGTGCCAGCCTCTGCACCTGGTGGATGTTGCTGCTTGAACTGATGGCTTCGCAGTATATTGCCGCGCAGCCGGACGCCCGCATAGTTCGAAAAATCGTCCAGGCTTACATCCCCCAGATTTTTCTTTCCCGTCGTCCCACCGTCTTGCGTGCCGGGGAGTTGATACCCGTTTTCCAGAAAGCGTTCACCAAACGTGTTGAGGCGTGGAGGGGCTGTATGGCACGCGGTGCAATTGAGTGCATACTTGCGTGCGAATGATGGGATGGCATTTGCAGTGGGAATGGCCACGGCATACATTCCTACGATGACGGCTAGAACTGTCATCGTAAGCCGGACAATGACAGCGCTCACGGAGCGTGTAATCAAAACAGCACCCTTTTCCTGTTCGAGAGCGGTCGTGTGACTACGCGCACCCGTACTACACCTTGACTGTCCGATGTCGGTGGATTCGAAGCGAGACTTTAGGCCCTAGGGTGATCAGAAAGAGTGCAAAAAAGACTGGGTAGTTGTGCGGGTGTAATGGAAACGACTTTGATCTGATTGCGGAAAGGCCGATACAGCCGACGAGGCCTGTATGATGTGAATGCGGGTGGTGAGTAGAGAGAGCCTATTCGGGGTATTTTGCCTCGATCACGCTGCGTAGCCCGCCGCGCGCCGCAAATTCACCCGTAACCTTAGCCCAAGTCGGGCGGCAGGCTCGGACCACGTCTTGGAGAATGCGGTTAACGGCATTCTCGTAGAAAATACCGACATTTCTGTAGGCGTGGACATACATTTTAAGGGCCTTGAGCTCAAGGCAGTGTTTATTCGGCTTATAGTGAAGCGTAATCGTTCCAAAGTCCGGCAGATTGGTCTTAGGACAGATAGCTGTATATTCGGGAATTACGATCGTAATTTCGTAACCTTTGTATTGATTTGGAAAGGTTTCAATGTCGGGTAGAGGGGAGGAGATCCCGCTCCGTGCATGCCGCTCGTTATACCCGAGTTTGGTTGCGACGCCTCCAGCCTTCAGTTTCTTTTTACTCTGTGCGTTCACTCCACTACCCCTTACCTGCAATCGTCAGACTTGTTTCATCCATTCCAGCTGGCCCAGCTCATTCAGCTTGTTGTAGAGTGTGACCCACGGGCAGGCCATATCCGGATAGACTTCGCAAAACCCACCTTTGCGGACTCCTCCACAGGGGCCGTGGCTCATGAATTTTGGACATTCGGCTTTGAGGGAGCCGTCAGGAATCGGGGGGCGCTTATGCACGCCTCCGACACGTTGATCGCCCTGTTCTTCGCCCGGCACCAGAACTCGTATTGCCATGGATGGTATGGACCTTATCGTGTAATCGGTAATTTTTACGCGTTTCTTCGTTGAACTGCAACTGAATTGAGCCTTATTTCAAGTTTGCCCTGAGGCTAAAATCTTTGCGTTCAAGCGGATTTAGGGCCAAGGGCCTAGCAATGTCGGATCTACTAGGCCTTCTTTCGTTGGGCGTGGGCCTTCTGTAAAGTTGCAATGCTTTTGTGGACTCTATAGACTTGCCGTTACCGTGGAATGACAGGTTCTTCCTAATTTGTCGCGCGACTTGATTGACAGATTTTTTTGCGCTTTGCTAAACTCGCCGGCATCAGTTAGGTGGTACGTCGACATTCCTTTCTGTTTCAGTAACACAGTCCAGCATTTAGTTCGAACAACGTCGATATAATTTGCACTTGTCTTTCTCCGGCCATAATAAATGACGGAAGAGAGCCACCAGAGCATAAAAGGGAGGGAATCCTTATGAGTCTTGATTACGTCAAGTTCTCGAGCGGCTTTGAAAAGTTCATGCCTAAAGAGTATCGCGACATGGTCGAGCATGGTCCGTTCGGGAAAAAGGTTTCTGTTTCGCAGATGGGATCCTTCAAGGAAGTGCTGGAAGAACACCCCATGTGTGCCGGATGCGCTATGACACTGTTCATCCGCCTTGCCATGATCGCATTCCCCAATCCCGAAGACACCATCACTGTTGGAACGGCCGGTTGTGGACGTTTGGCGATATCGCAAGCGGCGATTCCATTTGTTTACGGTAACTATGGTGACCAAAATGGCGTCGCCAGTGGTTTGTCACGCGGACTGCGCCTTCGTTTCGGTGACAAGCCGAAAGATGTGGTGGTGATGGCTGGAGATGGCGGTACGGCCGACATCGGATTTCAGCAGGTCCTCCACTCCTGGTTCCGCAAGGAGCGGTTCACCACCATTATGTTAGATAACGAAGTGTACGGGAACACAGGCGGTCAGGAAAGTGGAATGACCAACCGTGGTGCGGTCCTCAAGATGGCGCCACTGGGGAAAAAGTTTGAGAAAATGGATATGTTGCAAATGGCGAAGGTTGCCGGCTGCGCATACGTGGCCACGGTTGTTCCGAACAACCCTCGCCGTGTTGAAAGCGTGATTAAGAAGGCAGTACTGATCGCCAGAGAGGTCGGATCGACCTATATCCAAGCTTATACCTCTTGCAACATTGAGTACGCCATTCCTACTGACAAGGTCATGGAAGACGCCAAAAACGTTGAAAACGATCGCTATCAGTTCTCCGAATTTATTACCGACGAAGCAAAGCAATTTCTCACGGAGCGCTATGGCTATAAGGAGTTTCTCCCGAAGCCCGCTGCTCCCGCTCCTGGTCTGCCGAAGGCTTGAGCAACGTTTAAGGAGGATTCAGTATGGCGACACGGTTCAATATTCGTATGGCAGGTGTGGGTGGCCAGGGCGTTGTGACCGGCTCGCACATTCTGAGCACAGCGGTTATTCATGCTGGCGGCGAAAGTACAATCGTCCCGTTTTATGGGTCAGAAAAGCGTATGGCGCCGGTTGAAAGCTACGTCAGAGTTTCAGACGAACCCATTTACGAAATAGGCGAAATCACCTTCCCGCATATCATTATCATTTTTCACCCCCAAGTAATTACGCACGGCAAGTCATATACGATGCCCTTCTATTTCGGCTTAAAAGAGAATGGTATCGCGCTAATCAATAATGACGGCCCAATGAAGTTGCATCGTGACCAGGCGCGCGAGCTTGAAGAGCGTAATGCAAAGCTCTATTACTTTCCTGCCACAAAGCTCTCGCTCGAAGTTGCAGGAATGGATCTCGCCACCAATATGGCATTAATGGGTTGTATCGGTGCTATTACTGGTCTCACTTCTGTAGAGGCGCTAGAGCAGTCCGTTAAGGATCGATTCCTCGGAAAGGGCTTTGTCGTATCTGGGGGAACAGCGGCATTGGACAGTGTCGTCGAGCGGAAATTTAAGAAAAAACAAGAGTTGATTGAGAAAAATGTGGCCGTTATTCGAGCCGGCTGGAATTATGCTGTGGACCATGGATGGGCCGCACCATCCGTGAAACGTTCGGAAGCGACGGAGAGTGTAACGGCATAATCAGGTTCACGGACAAGGAGTTCTCATGTATCTTGTAGCCGATATCAGTGTTGAGATCTGTGCCGCAAAAAGCTGCAAACTTTGCACGCAATATTGCCCTGAGGCCAATACCATTCTTTATAGCGATGAAATGGGAAAGGACAAGGGGTTTAAGTATGGCTCAGCTTATGTGGCCGTGGATCGTTGCAAGGGCTGTGCGCAATGCGTGTGGGTCTGCGACAATATGGCTAAAAATAATGCCATTAAAATGATCATGATCGACCAGTTGCCGGTGGCGGCATTAACGGACAATATTACCTACGGGGAAAAAAGTACGACGGCGACATTAGTCAGCCCTGTAGTTGGGTAATTGGACGAAAGGGGAACGGGCGTGGGAACGACGCAAGATACGAGAGAACGGATTATCGTGCCGGGACCGGCAGGGTTCCATCCACCGTCAGCAGCTCAGTTAGGAGTAGCGCTGCCTGATCCTGGGCAGGGGCTGTATTATGGCCTCCTCGAACCGAATGAAGACACAGTGATCGAAGAAATGGCTCGAAAAATGCTGACGAGCCCGAATGCAACGATCTTTCCAGGACCTCTCGTCTTGTGGGCGTGGAACAACCATGCAGTTGAGAAAGCCAAGGCAGTTCTAGAGATTGCGGCGCAGATCCCTGACGTCATGATCATTCCTATGCCTGACTATCGCCCCAAGTATCCGAAGATTGATCCTGAAGAGGTGATCAATCCGAATCATCCGAATCTCACGATTTGGGGCAATAAAATTGAGGCGTGCATTTTTATTGGTGTGCATTGCCATTATGCCAATCTCACTCTGAAAATGATTCGTGCAGGGACGAATTGCTGCACAATGGCTATTTGCGCTGAGCAAGGACATGAAGATGCAATGCTCACCATCCGGGACAGCGATACCTTGAAATTGAAGAAAACTGCTCAAATCTTCAAGAAAGTCCGTGAGGAAATGGGTATTAAGCTGCCGGATAATGGTGAAAATGTCCGCTTCACGGGAACTCAGTCCAAGGTCCACAATGGCCAAACGCATACAAATCCTATGACCTTTATGCCTTCGACTGCGGGAGTGGGTAGTGCAGCTACTTTTGGTCACTCGGCTGATCAAATGAAGCGAGAAGGTTAGGTTTTAGGCTAAGACGATACAGTTAAGAGGTGCAACAATGAGCGAAGCATTGGATCCCAAGCAGAAAGCCAGCTCCCAGAGCGAGCCTGCCACAAGTGTAGCGGCACCAAAGGTAGAGGCTA
>WBZX01001416.1_pt1 | contig 18090 bp, 9 predicted proteins | sample 5204211 | NCBI WGS metagenome assembly WBZX01 (sample SAMN12344362, study PRJNA552823) | activated sludge metagenome | biome: Activated sludge suspended growth; feature: Nitrification reactor; material: Wastewater; isolation source: activated sludge from nitrification reactor of wastewater treatment... | reverse complement strand
GCCCGCTGGCGCGCCGCGCGTTTTGAGGGCCATTCAATCGGTTGCCCGACGCTGAGGTTGAATTCGGTCACCCGCTCGCGAACGGCCGGATCGAAGAGTCCCAAATCCCGCATCTTCCCGATACCGCTATTGGCGCTGACCGAGGGATTGAGATAGGTGTACGCGGCCACCTGTTGTCCACGGTTTTGATCGATCGTACTTTCGGCGCTGGCGACGGTAGGATTGCGCGTCAACGCAAAATTCAGGACTGCCTCCAGTGAGTAGACGGGTTCGACCGGCGATGGACCCGTGGTCGAAGGAGAGGCTGCCTGACTGAGAGACGGGCTCGACCAGGCGATTCCCGACAGCATCACAAACAGGCAGCTGATGCCCAAGTGACGAGTGAATCGGCGCACGAGATGGGTACTCCGTTCTGTGGACGGAGCCCGATTGTCTCCCTGCTCCGCCGATGATGGCCTGTTCATGACGACACTGGCGTGTTTTGGTCTCGGCCAGGTCTGTGCCCGTCTGTGTTGTCTGGTGTCCTTCGTCGTCAACATGTGTCCTCCGCACCGTTGTGCCATCGCCGTCCATGCTGCACACGGTGTCTTCATCAAATACCGTATCAGCTTGAAGGAACGAAGTCTAACAATCACGGCGTCGTGTTCGGCATGGAGCGGATCAAGGAGGCCAGGTCAGTGGTTCCAGCGAGCAAACAGACTGTGTGGTGTAGGAGGGGACTCCCGATGACTCGTGCTGTAGTGAGTCCAGTACTGTGTGATCTACGGAGCTGACCTGGCGGTGACACTACCCGGTGCGTCGGTTCGGGTGACGCGCTCCGTGCCACGGATCGTGGGCTTTCGATTGCGGGCGTGCGCGGGAAGCCCGTCTCTTATATCGAGCGGCGATACGAGGCGAAACAGACCGCGATCGGTCAGCGGGGAGGGTGTCTTCATCGGTCCTGATGCGGGTATCAGAAGGAGCAAGGTCCATCCCCGTGCAATCCGTGGATCGACAATGGCACCACCTCGATCGACTTTCCCGGTTGTCCTTCATTGATCGATCCTTATTCCTCGCCTGTGGCGAGTGGCGTGTCTGCTCTACGCATGGTCTTGTGTCAGGCGACCATAGAGTTGCGTGCATTGCGGGCAATACCCGCCGGCAAAACTGAGATCGCGAGAAACCAGGTTGTGTTTCTGCATGAAGGTCGGCAGGTCAGACCAACCGGATGAATCGCTTCCATTGGTTCGATTGTCTGCAACTCGCCAACAAAACTGACATTGCGTGGCCGTGGGGCTCATCGTCTCGCTCTCCTGCAATACGTTCCATGTGCGACGGACACGCATTGGATCAGGCTTCACCGACTGCCACCACCATAGCGAATGTGGCGCGGGCCCACAACTAGGTGATGTCCTAGGTGGAGGGGAGCGAATCGGAATGCCCGGGGGGAAGTGTCGAGGGGCGGCCGGATGCAGAGGTTGGCGCTAGGCGGAGGTCAATCCATGGGCCAGCGCATATTTCGTCAACTCGGCCGTGGTCCGGAGATTGAGGTGGAAAATAATCTGGGCTTTGTGAAACTCGACGGTTTTCGGAGAAATATTCAAGAGTGCCGCGATTTCTTTAATGGTACGTCCTTCGGCGATGAGCTGCAGGACTTCGCGCTGACGCGGCGTCAATTCCTGCCGTTGCGCAAAGAGCCCGCTCTGCCCCGCCGAGAGACCACTCACGATATCCCGTGTCAGCAGCGACGTCACAAAATACTGCCCCTTCAAGACCGCATCGATGGCCTGGTCCAATTCTCTGGCGGCGGAGCGTTTCAAGAGATAGGCGGAGGCGCCGGCTTTGAATGCTTCACTGACGTAAGCCGGATCCGCATGCATCGTGACGAAGATCAGTTTCACGTCCGGGAGCATCTTCTTTAGTTGGCGGCCCGCGTCGACACCGTTCAGCAGCGGCATGGAAATGTCGAGCAGGATGAGATCGGGGCGCAGTTTCATGGCGGCTTCCAGGAGGGCGCGCCCGTCTTCGACAGCCCCCACGACTTCGCAGCGTTGTTCAACGATGCGCCGGAATCCTTCCAACACCAGGGTGTGGTCGTCAGCCAGGAGGACACGAGGTGGCATAGTCATACAGAAACCTCCGAGTGCGGAACATGGATGGAGAGTCGGGTGCCCTGCTGAGGGAGAGAGTCGATAGTCACCGTGCCGTGCACCAGGCGCACGCGCTCCGCCATGCTCACTAAGCCGAGGCCCCGGGGATTGTCGACCGCCTGCTGAGTATCGAATCCCACGCCGTCATCCTGAACGGTGAGGGTGATCCCATCGACTGTCGAGGCCAGTGAGACGCGTGCGTGAGTGGCGTGGGCATGCTTCATGATATTGGCCAGGCATTCCTGGGCGATGCGATACAGACACGTGGACACGGTCTGGGGAATGCCCTTCGGCGGCGCGATGAGCTCCAGCGAGATGGCCAGGTTCGAGCGGACCGCGCATTCGTCAATCAGGCGCTGTAACGCCACCGGAAGTCCCAGATCGTCCAAGATGGATGGATGGAATTGATACGCTAAATGGCGAACGTCGTCAGAAAGCTCGGTCAGCCGATCCTGAATCGAACGCAGTTCTTTGCTGCAGCCGACGGCGGAGGCCGGAAGCGTGGCTTCCAACGATTCGGCTTGGACCACCAGCATGGCGAGGCGCTGGTTGATATCATCGTGAAGGTCTCTCGAAATACGCCGGCGTTCTTCTTCCTGAACAGTCAGCAGGCGGGCGGCGAGGTCGCGCAGTTCCTGCCGGCTCGTGGCGAGGGCCTGTTCGCTGGTACGGAGAAATCCTTCTGTCTGAATGTGTCCGGAAATTTCCTGCATGAGGCTGTGATTCACATCGGCCAATTCCTTCGTGCGGGCATCCACTCGCCCCTCTAATTCATTCTTCGCCTCGCGGAGTTGAATCTCCGCCCGCTGGCGTTGTTGCAGCAGCGTGGCCGCGACCCAGACAATGATCAGGCTGAAGAGGCGATTGCTGACACCGACCCACAGCGGGATCGAGGCATGCTGGGGCCCCAGCGCCGCGCCGGCAATAATGAGCGGCGTGGAAGCGATGGCAATCAGGAACGGCAAGCGTGGGTAGGAAGAGGCAGCGGCCAGAATGACGATCCCGGCATAGAGCACTCCCACGGCGATACCGAGCGGTACGAACAGATCAATGGCGAACAGTGCGCCGCCCAGTCCGATGATGAGAGCCAGAATCGTGTGATTGGAATTACGCATCGCGGACCTATCGTGTTCCCATTATCCGTGTTCCGGCTGTGCGCTTCAACGGCAGAACCCCCTGCGCAGGCTGGGGGAGCTACTCGTGTTCCATCTGTTTTTTCAGGCGCCGATCCAGGGCAAAACGGGTCAACCCCAGATGTTTGGCGGCCAACGTTTTGTTATGATCCGACAGGCGCACCACTTCCTCGATCAGCGCCGACTCGATATCCGCCAAGGTCTGTTGCCCCAGCACCATCTCAATGCGAAGCGAGGGATGTTCGCCTTGCGCCATGGCCACCGCGACATGCGTTGACGCCTGGTCGCGCAGTTCGCGGGGAAGACAGCCGGCGGTCAAGGTTTTGTCGTGACACAGAATCATGGCCCGTTCGATGATATTGTGCAATTCGCGAATGTTCCCTGGGTAGCTGTACCGCTGCAGCAGTTCCTTCGCGTCGGGTTCGATGTCGACCACGTCTTTTCCGAACTCCTTCCCGAACCGCAACATCGCTTGCATGCAGAGCGGAAGAATGTCTTCTGCGCGCACCCGCAGCGGGGGCAGTTCGAAGCTGACGACGTTTAAGCGGAAGAAAAGGTCTTCGCGGAAGGTGCCGCGAGCGGTGTCTTTCTTCAGGTCGCGATTGGTCGCGGTCATCAAGCGAAAATCGACCGACAGATCCTCTGTGCCGCCTAAACGCCGGAACGTTCGCTCCTGCAGCACGCGCAGCAGTTTGGCCTGCATGGCCGGATCCAAATCGCCGATCTCGTCCAGAAACAACGTCCCGCCTTCGGCCTTCTCCAGCAGGCCTCGTTTGCGCTGGTGGGCACCGGTAAAGGCGCCCCGTTCATAGCCGAAGAGCTCGCTTTCGAAGAGCTCCTTCGGAATGGCGGTGCAGTTGACGGCCACAAACGGGCCGGCCGCTCGCGGACCGTTACAATGGATCACCCGCGCGAGAAATTCCTTCCCGCTGCCCGTTTCGCCTTGAAGCAACACGGTGGATTTCGCGTTTTCCGCCACATCGCGAACCTGGCCGAGGAGCAATTGCATTGCCGGACTGCGCGCATCGATATTGGATAAGGCATAAGCGCTGTTCTGGTCTTCGAGCGCGAATTCGACCCGGTGGCGCAGGGCGAGGAATTCCAACGCGCGATCGACAACCGGATCGACACCTGAGAGATCGACGGACTTAATCAGGAAATCATAAGCCCCCGACCGCATGGCTTCCACCGCGGTTTCCACTGTTCCATACGCGGTCAACATAATGATGAGGGTCTGCGGCGCAAGCGGACGGATTTTCCGGAGCGCGTCGATGCCACCCATGCCGGGCATTTTGAGGTCCAGTAGAATCAGGTCCGGGGCCTGCTGTGCGACGGCACTGACCAGGTCTTCTCCGGATTCAAATCCGGTGACGGTATGGTGGCGCCGTGAAAGGCGTTTGACGATCGCAGAGCGAATCGCCGGTTCGTCATCCGTAACGTAGATCGTGGCCTGCATGGTCCCCTTCTTCCTGGATGCGTTGAGGCTGTTGGCGCACGGGTGCCCAGACGCGAACGGTGGTGCCGCGTCCCTCTTGACTATTCAGGGCGATATCTCCTCCGTGCGCGTCGAGAATATTGCGGGAGATGGCTAATCCCAAGCCGGTTCCGCCCGGCTTCCCGCTGGTAAAAAACGGTTCGAAGACATGCGGCAGATGACTCGGGCTAATGCCGCTGCCCCGATCCGTCACCGTGATTTCCAGCCCCGGTTCTATCCCTCGGGCCTGTTCCCCGAGCGCGACCGTAATGGTCTCGCCCTGGGGCGTGGCTTCGATCGCGTTCTGCAGAATGTTGAGCAACACCTGCTTCAACTGATCCCGGTCGGCCTGGACCATATAGGGAGCGGCCGGAGCCGAAAGGCTGATAGCCACCTGTTTCCGTGTCAGCGGTTCATCCAACACTTTCATCACTTCATGCACCAGCTGTGCCATGTCGAACTCAACCGCCACGATTTCTCTTGGACGGGCATAGTCGATGATCTGATTGACGATCCGATCCAGGCGTTTCGTTTCCTGCAGAATGACGGCCAGGTCCGGCCGCCTCGGGTCATCCGCCGCCGTGTCGTCGAGCAGGAGGGAAGTCGTTGAGCCGATGCCGACGAGCGGGTTCCGTATTTCATGTGCAATGCCCGCTGCGACCTGTCCCAACGTCGCGAGCCGCTCGGCCCGGCGCAGGCGGGTCTGCATGAAATCGAGCGCGGTAATGTCCACATTGAACCCCTGATACATGACAACCTGTCCCGACTGATCGCGAATCGGAATGCGCCGGCTCAAGACTTTTCGGATCGTGCCGTCTGCGTGGAGAAACCGGAACACGGTTTCGTAGGGCTCTCCCTCGGCCACCGCCTGGGCAAATTCCGCAATGACCCGGTCTCGGTCTTCAGGATGAATAGCCCGCCGCACGGCGTCGGGATCTTTTTCTTCCGTCGCGTTCAGTCCGGCGAGCAAACTATTGTACCGATTGCTGAAAACCAGCGTCATCCCTCGGGTCGTGAAGATGCCGAACGGAGCGTGATCGACGATGCTCCGATACTTGGCTTCCGAACCGGCCAGGTCCTGGTTGAGCTGGCGCAAGTTGCCCTCCGATTGTTGCAGGGCCTCAATGTGAGAATGGATGGCCGTACTCATCGCGTGCATGACACGCGCCAGATTGCCGATTTCATCCGTTCTCGTCATCACAGGCACCTGAGGAATCGGATTGCGGTCTGAGGTCACCACTGCCGTGGCAAGGCGGGCCAGCGGTGTGGTGATGGAATGGGCGATCAGGTGCAATGCTGCCACCATGCAGATCAGGGCGAAGAGCCCTCCACCCAGAATGGTCATCAGCATGGTGTCGCGATCCTGGGTGATTTTCGCCAACTTGGTATTCAGGGCCGTTTGCGTCAGGTGTTCGAACCGGCCCATGTCCTGCCGGATTTTCAGCATCAACGCCCGACCTTTGCCCTCTTCGATATATTCCCGCGCCTCATTGGGGTGCTCCGCCTTCACGGCATCGATCAGCATTTCCTTCTCATTGATGAACTGCCTGACCAATTGTTGCACGGAGGTAATGAGGACCCGTTGATCATCCTGCTGCGATACCTGAGCTTCCAATGTGCGGCCGATGTTCAGGACGTGGTCTTGCGCGGTGCGATAAGGAAACAGGTAGTGTTCCTGGCTGGTCAGCACAAAGCCCCGGAACCCCGTTTCCAGGTCGACCACGAGGCGCAGGTATTCTGATGCCAGCCGTTGAGAATAGTAGATATCGTTCAATTGACCTTCGTCGTCGGAGAAGGTCGTGACGCTGCGATAGGTCAAAATGCTGAGCAGCAGGACGGTGAGCGCAGGAATCACCGACGCAAGAAATAACTTGCGGGCGATGGGTAGATTGCTTAGCAGGTCACTCAAGGCCGATCTTAGTCCTCCTCGCTATCGTAGTCTGCACCCCCACCACTGTGCAACTTTGCCGCCTGACTGTAGCCCTCAGTGATTGCTCAAGCCGGTCACCACTTCCCGTCCACTGCGCGTGCCGTTCAGTCCATTCTCCCGCGTTCGAACCGCCGCCTCGCAGAGAATGAGCGATTTCGCACCGTGCGCCCGTGCGATCCCGCCCATATCTATGGTGGTTTTACGCGTCGTGCGATCGTGCGAACGGCTGCGCGGGCAGATGCGTTGAGTCGCCATTCGTCGCCGCGACGATTGCGTGAGACAGCAACTCTTCGCGAGGCATGCGCCTTGCTCAGCTCGACGATCGTGAAGTCTCAGCGACCAGGTCGGCGAATCGCGCGGAGTGCGAGCAGTGGCGGACCGAACAAGGAGGAGACAATGGACTATGTGAAGCCCTACGGCGTCGTGGACAGTATGTTAGCCGGTGGCGCGCTCAAGTTGAGTTTGCCCCCGCGCCAACTGGTGCTGCGTGGCATGTTGGCCGGTGCCTACCTCGGGATCGGAACGAGCATGGCCGTCACGGTGGCCGTCGAAACCGGCTATTGGATCCTTGGAAGTTTGGTCTTTCCGTTCGGATTGGCGTTGGCGATTCTGCTCGGTGCGGAGATCATCACGGGCAGCTTCGCGCTGCTCCCAGTCGCGGCGGCCAACGGCCAAAAGAACGCCGGGCTGTCGCATGTCTTTGCCAACTGGGGCTGGGTGTTCCTCGGCAATCTCTTGGGCAGCGTGCTCTATGCGACGTTATTCGCCATTGCGCTGACCACGGGTGGCGAGGCGCCGCTCAATGCCGTCGGCACGAAGTTGATCGCGATTGCGCAAGCCAAAACCACCTACTACGCCTCGCACGGTTCGGCTGGTCTGTTGGCGGCATTTACCAAAGGCATGTTGTGCAACTGGATGGTCAGTCTCGCCGTTGTTGCTGCTTATATGTCGACGTCGTTGTCCGGGAAGTTTGTCGCGATCTGGGGGCCGACGCTCTTGTTCTTCTCACAAGGCTTTGAGCATGCCGTGGTCAATATGTTTCTCATGCCGGTCGGCATGATGCTCGGCGCAGACGTGAGCCTCTCCACCTGGTGGCTCTGGAATCAGATTCCCGTCACGCTGGGCAATCTGGTCGGCGGCATGCTGTTCACGGGGCTCGCGATTTATGCGGCGCATCACGCCACGGCGCCGTCAGCGGCTTCTGCTCAGGCTCCGGCTCAGCCCATGACTACCAGGGGCGATCAGGCGGGATATTCCCCGTCGTATCAGTCTTCTTAGCAGTGAGGAAATGTCGTCATGGCTGCGGTGTATCTCAGGCGATTACACGGTTGGCGATTCGTGCTCTTCAATGCCGTCCTCGGCTTGTCGCACATCGTCGTCTTATTCAACGCCGGCTCTTACATCGCCTTGTTGCCGCATGTCTCCGGGGATCTGGGCGGGGTGTTGCCGAGTTTTCTGACCTGGGCGCAAACCGACTTCATGGTCGGGCTGGCGCTGGGTTTTCCGCTCGCGCGGTACCTGTCGGGACGAATCGGCGATTACCGTCTTCTGATCGGCGCCTTTATCGTATACAGCATTGCATCCTATCTATGCGGCGACAGCCGAACGCTGGCGCAATTTGTTCCCGCTCGCATCGTGCAAGGCATAGCAGGCGGTATTACGCTGCCGATTGCTCAATCCATGCTCCTCAACGAATATCCCAAACGGCTCAAGGCCGTGGCCTTGACCGTCTGGGGACTCTTCAGCATCACGCCCTTCACCATCGGCATGCCGGTGGGAGGCTACATTGCCTATATGCTCGGATGGCGCTTTCTCTTTTACCTCGATTTTGTGCTGACGCTGGTGATTGTCGGCACGCTGGGCGCCTTGTTGTACGGTCGCGGATTTCATCGACGGCATGCTCGCTTCGACCTGGTCGGGTTCGTGCTGCTGGCCGTCCTGTTGCTCGGTCTGCAGACCTTGCTCAACATGGGTAACGATTTCGACTGGTTGGACTCGCCCTTTCTTCAAGTCATCGCCGTGGTGTTGCTCATTGCGTTTCCCTGTTTCATCATCTGGGAACTCGGGGAGCGGCATCCCACGTTGGATCTCCGGCTGTTCTTCCATCGCAATTTCGTCATCGGCATCATCTGCCTGACACTCGGGTTTTTCTCGATCCAAGGGTTGTTGTCCCTCCTCATTGTGCAGATTCAACTCATCCTTGGATATTCCTCGAAGTTAGCCGGCCTCGCGCTGTTGCCCTTGGTGTTGCTAAGCGCCCCGATCATCGCGGTCATGCATTACCTCTGCAAGTATGTCGATGCGCGCTGGCTGGTTTCTCTCAATTGTCTCGGTTTTGCCTGGACCTTTTACTGGATCGGGCTGTACGACGACCCGCATTCGTACGAAGAATTGTTTTGGCCCATGGTGGTGGAGGGAATCTTTTTGGGCTCCTTCTTCACGCCGATCACCGTGCTGACCTTGCACGGACTCTCCGGTCCGTTGGTGATGCGGGCCGCGGAAGTCGCCAATTTGCTGCGTGTTGCCGCCGGCGCATTCGGGATCACCTTTCAAGGCATCGTCCTGTTCCGGCGCATTCATTTTCATCAACTGCATCTGGCGGATCACTTCGGCGGCCGGCAGTCGATTTCATACGACCCGATGGGGCAGCTGGCCGCAAAACTGCAAGCCGCAGGCCTGTCTGCTTCCGAAGCCCAAGCCAAGCTCGGTGTAGTGATCAGGCAGGAAGCGGCGATACTCGGCCTCAACGATGCATTTCTCGTGGCCAGTTTCATTTTTATTGGATTGGGCGTCCTCGTCTGGTTCGCGCATCCGACGCATGTGCCCATCGCGTCCAGTCCTGAGGACGATCTGCGTGTGCGACGTGCCGAGGAGTTGATAGAGGAGGTGCCATGAGACCGGGGTCCACACTGGTACATCAGGTGCGAATGAGCCTGGGAATCGCCTGCGTCTTGCTCTTCGGCAGCTGCGCCTGGATTCCCAAAGGCGATCCTCCCGCCCAATATCTCGACCCCCCGGAGATGACGGAGACTCTCGCCGAGGTCACGAGCCGGCTGCAGAATTGGCCGGATGATCATTGGTGGGAACAGTTCGGCAATCCTGAGCTGAACGGGCTGATCGAAACCGCGCTCAAGGACAATCCCGGTCTCAAACATGCCTCTGCGCGGTTGCGGCAAGCCACCTCGCTGGTGAAGGTAGAAGGCGCCCGGTTGTTGCCGTTCCTGGAAGCCGATGCCTCATTGACCTATGAGCGCATCTCCCAACATGGCGTGTTCGCCGCCCTGAATCCCGAAGTGGCGGGGATCAAGATCATGTATGGCATCATCAATCCGCTCAGCTTTCGGTATGAATTCGACTTCTGGGGGAAAAATCGCGCCATGCTCGAGGCGGCCCTGGGTCATGCGGCCGCGGAAGAGGCGGAAACGGCCGAAGTGCGGTTGCGATTGACCACCGGTATTGCCCGCGCCTATTTCCGTGGGCAAGCCCTGCAACAGCAACTGACGATCGTGAAGACGATTGTCGGCATCCGCCGCGATCTGAAAACGCTTGCAGAGACCCGGTTCCGGCTTGGCCTCGACAACGATCAGCCCTTCAAAATTGCCGTCGCCGACTACGAGGCGGCGTTCAAGCGGCAAGCTGCGATCCGTGACCAATTGGATGTGCAGCGGCATTTGCTGGCGCGGCTGGCGGGGAAGGGCCCGGACGAGGCGGCTCATCTGTTTGCCAAGCCCATGGCCACTATTCCCAAACAGATTCCCGCGCCGGATCATCTTTCAATCGGCCTGTTGGTTCATCGTCCGGATCTGGCGGCAGCCTTGTATCGTGCGCACGCCGCCTCGCGGTTGGTCAGAGTGGCGACGACCCAGTTCTATCCCACCATCGACCTCACGGGGTTTGTGGGCTTCAATGCTCTGACGTTAGCCAAGGGCACCGACAAGCTGGCGAATTTTCTCTTTAGCGGACAGAGCTTCACCTATGGTCTGGCGCCGGGGTTACGGATGCCCTGGTTTGAAGGCGGCCGGTTGCGAGGAGAATTGGGGGCGCAGCGCGCGGAATATGACGCGGCCGTGGAACTCTACAATGACACCCTCCTGGATGCGATGCGGGAAGTGGCGGATAGCCTCAGTGCCTGGCACACAACGCACGAGATCATGGCCTCGCACAAACGGTTGGTCGCGTCACTGGGTGAAGATTGGAAATTGGCGAAAGTGCGTCTCGTCAACGGTTTGGACGACGATCGCGAGGTGCTGCGCCACCGGTATCCCGTGCTCGAACAGGAATATGCCCTACGAGCCTTGGAGAGCGATCAATTGGTGGCCGCCGTCGATCTGATCGAATCCCTGGGCGGCGGGTATCACAATCCCGACATCGAAAAGCGACCGAAACACAACCCGAGCTAAATCTATGAGCACCACAACCGCAGATATGTCTCAATCTTCGCAATCCCCGGGCGCGCCGCCAGCGGCAAGCTCCTATCGCATTCATCCGAAGGCCATTCGCGCGCGACGGAACCGGCGCCTCTTGGTCGTGGCCCTGCTGGTGCTGGTCGCCACCGTCGGGTATCTCATGTATTGGTACACCCATGATCGCTTTTGGATCCGCACCGACAATGCCTACGTCACCGGCAATCTGGTGCCGGTAGCGGCGCAGGCGTCCGGCATCATCACGCAGGTCTTGGCGGAAGAGACACAATTCGTGAACCGCGGCGACTTGCTCGTGCGCCTGGATGAACATCAAGCCTATGCCGCATTGGGCAGGGCGCGAGGACGGTTGGGTGAGGAGGTCCGGCGGATCGCGGCGTTGTTCATCAATCGCAAACAATTGGCGGAGAAACTGCGCTCGCGCACCGCTCGCCTGGAGCTCGCCGAACACGACATGGAGCGCTATCAGCGGGCTTCTCCGAGCGGCGCCATCTCTAAACAAATTCTGCAGAATACGGCGGACAAAATTGCGAGCCTGGAGGCGGAGGTGCGGGAAACGCAGGCGGAACTCGATTCGCTGGATGCGCAGATCGGCGGCACGACGGTGATGGCTCATCCATCGGTCGATCTGGCCAAACACCAGTTGATCGAGGCGCATCTGGAATATGCCCGCCAGCAGATTCGCGCGCCCATCTCAGGCTATGTCGCCAAGCGAAAAGCGCAGGTGGGGGATCGCGTTCAGCCCGGCGCCTCGCTGATGACCATCGTGCCACTGGATCATTTGTGGGTTGAAGCCAATCTGCGAGAAACGGAATTGCAGCATGTGCGGCCGGGGCAGCCGGCATTGGTCAGCGTCAGTTTGTACGGATCGAAACAAACCTTCCATGGCACGGTCGAAGGCCTCGTGCCGGGCAGCGGGAGCGCGTTTGCGTTGCTTCCGCCGGACAATTCGACGGGAAATTTCATTCACATCGTCGAGCGGGTGCCCGTGCGGATTGCGCTTCCCGCTGATGAGCTTCGCGAACATCCGATCAGGCCGGGCCTCTCGACCGTGACGAGTATTAATATCACCGAGTCCGGGCAATCGGTGTGGACGTCGCTCGCCACGCCATCCACGGCCGAGTATGAGACGGACGTGTATGCCGATGAGCTTCCGACAGCGGAGTCGATGGCAAAAGAAGTGATGGCGACGAATTTGGTGGTGAGTGAGTCAGGGGAAGGCATTGATTCACTGCTCGAGGATGAGGGGGCCATTGAGCGAATGAGGCCCAGGAAAGAAGTGGATCGGTCGCCAAATGAAGGGCAGGTGTCTCCCAAACTGGATCGCCCCCGTGAACGGAATGATCGCAGTCCGAGTTCATTTGTGCCGCGACGAAGCCCCGATCTGGGAGCAACCACTTTTCCCCTCACGCCATCGATCGGTCCCGATTCGCGATCGTTGGGGCCAGAAGCAGGCCGCAATCCTTCACGACTGAAATCCGGTTTTGCCCTGGATGACGACCGGCGCGCATTTGGTGCGGGGAGACGTTAGCCTCGCTGTCATGAAATCGAGCCCGTCATATCGGCTGGCGCAGAGAAGCAGGTCCAATACAGATTATTTTTCGATGAAGATTGCGGTTCCAGTCTGGAATGCGTGGACAGCTCGTCCTATGATGCACCACGCGCTTCGAGCAGCACCGACAGTCAACGTTCGCCTGGCTTGCTAATGGTTTCCTGCTCTCCTGCCGGCATTCGCTCCAAGGCGCGTTTTCAGCGTTGCAGATAGTCCCTGTCCCGGGGCGGGAGAAAACACGCCGTGCCGAACGTGACGCTCAATTATCGCACGCTCTTGTCGGTCACCAATGTGCTGAACTCCCAGCGCAATCGGCAGAGCCTGTTCCGCGCCATCACCGATCAGTTGACCAAAGTCGTGCGGTGGGAACGGGCGGGAATCACCGTCTACGATCTGCAGGCCGACGCCTTTCGTTTTTACGCATTGGAGACGAACCTCCCCAAAATCGTGCTGCGAGGCGATGCCATGATTCCGCGGGCGCAGAGCGCTGTGGGATGGGTCTACGATCATCATCGCGTGCACGTGCGGCCTCACCTGCGCGAAGAGCGGTTGTTCATTGAGGATGAAAGTTATGCGCAGGAAGGGCTAGGGCGCATGATCAACCTGCCCATGGTGGTGCAGGAAGCCTGTCTTGGCACGTTGAACATCGGGAGCATCGAGGCCGGACATCCCGATCCGGACGATGTGGATTTCCTTCAGCAGGTCGCGACTCAGATCGGGTTTGCCATTGCTCACGTGAACGCCTATGAGGAAATCAATCGTCTGCGGGAACAACTTGCCCGCGAAAATGTGTACCTGACTGAAGAGCTCAAAGCGACCCAGGATCACAGCATGGTCGCGGGACGGAGCCGGGCATTCGAAGCGGTGCTGACGCTGGCGCGGCAGGCAGCCCCGACGACGGCGACGGTGATGATTACCGGGGAAACCGGAACGGGCAAGGAGGTGCTCGCGCGTGTCATTCACGAGCGAAGCCTCCGGCGCGATCGGGCCTTTGTTCGGCTGAATTGCGCGGCCCTTCCGTCAGGGTTGATTGAAAGCGAACTCTTCGGCCATGAACGCGGCGCCTTTACCGGAGCGGATCATCAGCGGGTTGGACGATTTGAACTGGCCGACGGGGGGACGCTATTCCTCGATGAAATCGGCGAAATGCCTCTCGAGGCGCAGGCGAAGCTCTTGCGCGTCTTGCAAGACGGGCTGGTGGATCGCGTGGGCGGGACCAAGCCCATTCCGGTCGATGTGCGGGTGATTGCGGCGACCAATGCCAATTTGGAAAAAGCAATCCAGCAGGGGCGATTTCGCAGTGATCTCTACTATCGGTTGAATGTGTTTCCCATTCATATGCCGCCACTCAGAGAACGGCCGGAAGATATCCCCATTCTTGCCCGGCATTTTCTGCGGTTCCATGCTCAACGGCTGAAGCGATCGTGCGAAGATTTTGATGCGCCGTCGATGGAGCGTCTGGTGCAATATGCCTGGCCCGGCAATGTGCGAGAACTTGAAAACCTCATCGAGCGAGGACTGATTCTCTGTCATGATCGGTATTTACATATTGATCCGGCCATGATCAATCTGCCCGCCGCTCTGGAGGTCAGTCCGCGCCGGACCTTGGTAGACGAAGAGCGCCGGCACATTCTTCAATCGCTGACGTTGCTCGATTGGCGAATCGAAGGGCCCGGCGGTGCGGCTGAACAATTGGGCCTGGCACCGAGCACGCTTCGTAGCCGGATGTATCGGTTGGGGATTCGGCGTTCTCCTCAAGGTAGGTAGTTTCCTTCTCTTCTTCTTCCGTTTCTTTTTCTTTCACTCGCTCAATTAAGACCCACATTGTTCGTTCCACGATATGTCGTGGTGGAAGACGGTTCATCCACCGCGACATATCGTGGCCGATAAGGCTTCGCAAAAACGTGTCATCATCGATGTGGTTAAAAGTCAGCAATTTCAATGGCATGTGATTGATCGACGAAAGAGTGCTCCATGGCATATGTGCTGCATAGTAAGGCTGCGTGATTTTTTATTTCCCCGTCATTCATCAATTCTCACGAAGAGATGTGGTGTCTGGTGTCCGTCTCTACGCACCGTGGCATAGCTGAAAGACCGGAGCACTATTGCCGCGGAGAGCCACATGTCTGGAAAGGGGTTGGGTCAGGTCATACGACGCCGGTCTTCCTTAACTGGGTTCGGTGTGATGCCTGCATGGCACCGGAATCTGTTCTGTATTTTTACGAGGAGGGATTTTCATGATGCAATTTTCCCGGAGACAGTTTCTCAAAATCTCGGCGGGCACCGTCGCAGCCGTGGCTGTGGCGGATAAAGTCCTCGCGTTGACCGCGCTGCAGCCGGTCATCGAGGTGGGGAACCCGCTGGGTGAGTACCCGGATCGGTCCTGGGAGCGGGTCTATCACGACCAGTACCGCTACGACTCATCCTTTACCTGGTGCTGCTCCCCGAACGACACGCACGGCTGTCGCATCCGGGCCTTCGTCCGGAACGGCGTCGTCATGCGGGTGGAGCAGAACTACGACCACCAAACCTATGAAGACCTCTACGGCAACCGCGGAACGTTCGCGCACAACCCGCGCATGTGCTTGAAAGGCTTCACCTTCCACCGTCGCGTGTACGGTCCCTATCGCTTGAAGGGTCCGTTGATGCGGAAGGGCTGGAAGCAGTGGATGGACGACGGCTCTCCCGAGCTGACGCCCGATGTGAAACGCAAGTATAAATTCGACAGCCGCTTCTTGGACGACCTCAACCGGGTCTCCTGGGATACGGCCTTCACCTATGTCGCCAAAGGCGCCGTGGTGATTGCGACGCGCTACAGCGGCGAAGCCGGTGCCCGGCGCCTGCGCGAGCAGGGCTATGCTCCGGAAATGATCGAAATGATGAAGGGTGCAGGCGTACGGACCTTCAAGCATCGCGCGGGCATGCCGGTGCTCGGTATCGTCGGTAAGATGATGAACACCCGTTTCAACGGCGGATGTTTGCCATTGCTGGACTCCTGGATTCGTAAAGTCGACGCCGAAAAGGCGCAGGGTGGAAAGTACTATTCCAACTACACCTGGCACGGCGACCAAGATCCGTCCCATCCGTTCTGGAACGGGACCCAGAACTGCGACGTGGACCTCTCCGACATGCGCTTCTCCAAGCTGAACACCAGCTGGGGTAAGAACTTCGTCGAGAACAAGATGCCGGAAGCGCACTGGAAGCTCGAGTCCATCGAGCGCGGCGCGCGCATCGTCGTCATTACGCCGGAGTACAACCCAACGGCCTACCGCGCCGACTACTGGATTCCTCTGCGGCCGGAGACCGATGGGGCGAACTTCCTGGGCGCGGCCAAGATCATCTTCGATGAAAACTTGCAAGACATCGACTACATCAAGGAATTTACCGACCTGCCGTTGCTCGTACGGACGGATACCCTTCAGTATCTCGATCCGCGCGATGTGATTGCCGATTATAAGTTCCCGGATTTCTCGAAGAGCTATTCGGGCCGCATCCAGTCCTTGAAGCCCGAGCAAATCGAACGGCTCGGCGGCATGATGGTCTGGGACCTGGCCAAGGGCCAAGCGGTGCCGTTGCACCGTGAACAGGTCGGCTTCCACTTCAAAGCAAGCGGCATTGATCCCGCGTTGACCGGCACCCACCGCGTCAAGCTGCTCAATGGCCGCGAGATTGACGTGATGTCGATCTATCAGATGTACCAGGTGCACCTCCAGGACTATGACCTGGATACCACGCACCAGATCACCCGCGCCCCGAAGGACCTCATCGTCCGCTGGGCACGGGATTCCGGCACGATTAAGCCGGCCGCGATGCATAACGGCGAAGGCGTCTGTCACTATTTCCACATGACGGAAATGGGGCGGGCGGCGGCGTTCATTATGACCATCACCGGTAACATCGGAAAGTTCGGGACGGGCTGCCATACCTGGTCTGGGAACTACAAGGCCGGGATCTGGAACGCCGTGCCGTGGTCCGGCGCGGGCCTCGCGGTGCACACCGGTGAGGATCCGTTCAACCTGACCTTGGATCCGAATGCGCACGGCAAAGAGATCAAGACCCGCTCGTACTACTATGGGGAAGAAGTCGGGTACTGGAACCATGGGGATACGGCCTTGATCGTCAACACGCCGAAGTACGGTCGCAAGGTGTTCACCGGCAAAACCCACATGCCGAGCCCCAGCAAAGTCCGCTGGGTGACCAACGTGAACATTCTGAACAACGCCAAGCACCACTATGACATGGTGAAAAACGTCGATCCGAACATCGAGATGATCGTGACCCAAGACATCGAGATGACCTCGGACGTCAACCATGCCGACGTGGCGTTTGCGTGTAACTCCTGGATGGAGTTCACCTATCCGGAAATGACGGGCACGGTCTCCAATCCGTGGATTCAGATCTGGAAGGGTGGAATCCGTCCGTTGTACGACACCCGGAACGATGCGGACACCTTCGCCGGTGTCGCCGCCAAGTTGGCGGAAATGACGGGCGATGCGCGCTTCCGCGGCGTGTTCCACTTCGTGTACATGAACCGCGTCGATGTCTATCCGCAGCGGATGCTGGATGCCAGCGCCACCTGCTACGGGTACAGCGCGGACGTCATGTTGAAGTCGGAAAAGGGCTGGATGGTCATGGGCCGCACCTATCCGCGGCATCCACTCTGGGAAGAGACCAACGAGTCCAAGCCCCAGTGGACGCGGTCGGGTCGGATCGAGACCTACCGGATTGAACCGGAAGCCATTGAATACGGCGAAAACTTCATCTCACACCGGGAAGGCCCGGAGTGTACGCCGTACCTGCCGAACGCGATTTTCTCGAACAATCCGTTCATTCGGCCGGATGACTACGGTATTCCGATCACCGCGCAGCACCATGATGACAAGCACGTGCGAAACATCAAGCTGCCGTGGGCGGAAATCAAGCGGCATCCGAACCCGTTGTGGGAAAAGGGCTACCAGTTCTACTGCGTCACGCCCAAGACCCGGCACCGGGTGCATAGCCAATGGTCGGTGAACGACTGGGTGCAGATTTATGAGTCGAACTTCGGCGATCCGTACCGCATGGACAAACGGACCCCGGGGGTCGGCGAACACCAGTTGCACATCAACCCGCAAGCGGCGAAAGACCGCGGCATCAACGACGGCGACTACGTCTTTGTCGACGGTAACCCGGTGGACCGGCCCTATCGCGGCTGGAAGCCTTCGGATCCGTTCTACAAGGTATCCCGTTTGATGATTCGTGCCAAGTACAACCCGGCGTATCCGTACCACGTGACGATGGCAAAACATGCCCCGTACGTGGCCACGGCGAAGTCGGTGAAAGGACACGAGACGCGGCCGGACGGACGCGCCATTGCGGTGGACACCGGCTATCAGTCCAACTTCCGGTACGGCGCGCAACAGTCGTTTACCAGAAACTGGCTGATGCCGATGCACCAGACCGACTCACTCC
>WBZX01001240.1_pt1 | contig 18102 bp, 16 predicted proteins | sample 5204211 | NCBI WGS metagenome assembly WBZX01 (sample SAMN12344362, study PRJNA552823) | activated sludge metagenome | biome: Activated sludge suspended growth; feature: Nitrification reactor; material: Wastewater; isolation source: activated sludge from nitrification reactor of wastewater... | reverse complement strand
AGCCTTGGGCTCCTGTTCAGCGCCATGGCCAAGACCCAGCAGACCGCGCTCATGCTCTCGCTCTTCGTGCTGATGATGCCCACGATCCTCCTCAGTGGCTTCATCTTTCCCACTAGCAGCATGCCGTGGCCCTTGCAGGTGATCAGCAATGTGATGCCGGCCAAACACTTCATCATCATCCTGCGTGGCATCATGCTCAAGGGCGTGGGGTTGAACGTGCTCTGGCCGCAAACGCTCATCCTCACCGGAATGATGCTCGCCCTGCTTGCGATCAGCGTCAAGAAGTTCAAAGTGCGCCTGCAATGAGGATCGTTCTCCACCTTTTGCGCAAGGAGTTCCTGCAGGTCTTCAGGAACAAGGGCATGCTGCCGATCATCTTCGTCGCGCCAGTGATGCAACTGCTCATCCTCGTCCACGCGGCGGATTTCGAAGTGCGCAACGTGCACTTGATCGTGAGCGACATGGACGGCAGTTCGACATCGCGCGGACTCATCGCCCGCTTCAATGCTTCCGATCGCTTCCACGTGGACCGCATCATCGGTGGGTTCCCCGAAGGCATGGCAGCGATCGATGCAGGCGATGCTGATGCCCTGCTTCGCATCCCCGCGGGCTTCGAAGCGGATCTGCGCCGGAAGGCGCACGGTGATCTGATGCTCGACCTCAACGGTGTGGATGGCCAGTTCGCGAGCCTCGTCCTGGTGTATGCACGTGCGATCATCGCGAGCGAGCAGGTGCATATCGCACAACACATGATCAGCGGATCACGCGCTCCAGCACCTCCGGTGGAAGTGATCCCGCGCTTCTGGTACAACCTGCAGATGAACTACAAGAACTTGATGGTTCCGGGCCTGCTGGTGGTGCTCGTCACCCTGGTGGCCATGTTCCTCAGCAGCATGAACATCGTGCGCGAGAAGGAGATCGGCACCATCGAACAACTCAACGTGACACCGATCAAGAAGTGGCAGTTCATCCTGGGGAAGTTGCTGCCGTTCTGGTTCATCGCGCTCTTTCTCTTGGCCTTCGGCCTCCTTATCGGCAAGCTGGCCTTCGACATTCCCATCGAGGGCAACGTGCTGGTGCTCTTCGCGTTCGCGGCCATTTACCTCTGGGTGGTGCTCGGCGTCGGTCTGTTCATCAGCACGATCAGTGACACACAGCAACAGGGCATGTTCGTCTCTTGGTTCTTCCTCGTGATCTTCGTGTTGCTCAGCGGCCTCTTCACGTCCATCGACAACATGCCACATTGGGCGCAGAAGATCACGTGGTTCAATCCAGTGAGTTACTTCGTAGAGGTGGTGCGCATGGTGCTGCTCAAGGGGAGTGGACCGGCGCAGATCGCCAAGCAGTTCGGCATCATCACCCTCTTTGCGGTGGTGGTCAACGGGCTGGCGGTATTGAATTACAGGAAACGGGCGTAGTCCTTTTGCTCGTTGATCGCTGGCATTCGGCGGTCGTGCGCCGGGCGATAACACAATTCATAGTGATGGCGGCATCGTGACCATCGAAGAGCGAGGCGGCCGTAACGACGCGGATCCTGTGTTTCGGCTGGTAGGGAGGAGCTTGGACGAACGTCGACGTGAGGCGAAAGTACCAGTGAGAGGGTGATTGAGTGCGAAGGCTGAGAGAGGGGCCGCCCGGGCGGGCTGTCCGCTGTAGCCGGCTCGCAGCGCGTGGCATCGCATCGGGCTGCGGTGGCTTCCTGCGGCCGCCTCCTCGCACCGTGCGCTGCTCGCGCTCTGCTGCGCCGGGCTGCCGCTCCCACCCCTGGCGGAAGCATCGCTTTACCCCTTCACTCCGTTTCCCCCTACATTCGATCATCATGCGCGCCGCCCTGATCTTTTTGGCTCTGCTGCCCTCACTGGCCTGCGCCCAAAGCTGGTGCCCGCCGGGGGCGATGTGGCACTATGAGTTCGACGACCCCAACAGTACTGGATCCTGGGATAAGACCTATGTCGGGGATACGCTGATCGATGGCTATCAAGCGCACCGCATCGTCGCGACGGGCGTCTACATCCTTGATCCAGGAACGCCAAGTGAGATCATCATCCCAGTAACGGGAGAAGAGTTCACAACATTGGTTGATTCACTTCTTCTGGTCCGCATCGAGGACGCTCCTATTCCGGTTTGGGATACGCTGCTTCGCTTCGATGCCCTACCGGGCGATCGGTGGTACGTGCCCGGTCATGACATCATCTGCTCCGAGATCTCCTCTTGGGATCTTCTCGAAGTCATGGATACCGGCCATGTGGTCGTGAACAGCATTGCGCTCAGGTATTGGGACCTTGGACATTACATCACACCTGACCAGTTCCAATGGAGCGGTCGCTGTTTCGATCGCCTCGGTTTCCCAGGAGTGCTTGTCCCGCTGCCGAGCTGCGGCGTGATGACCGAAGGCTTCGTTTCCAGTTGTTATCGCGACGACGAATTGATATTCCCGAGCCCCATCTTGCCCAGTGATTGGTGTGGGCTCCCGCTGAACACTGCAGAAAGCGAGAAGGTACAGGGTGCCGTGCCCACTCCCAACCCCGGCACTGATCACTTCACGCTTCAACTGCCTCCGGGTGTGCATACCGTGGAGGTCGTGGATGCGATGGGCCGTACCGTCCTGCGCGAACAAGCGGCGAACAGCACCACACGCATGGCAACAGGTTCGCTACCAGCCGGAGCGTATTCCGTTCGCGTGGTCGAACGTGACGGATCGCTTCGCACCATGCGCTGGGTGAAGGAATAACGAGCCGGGAACGTGATGAACGTCGCTCCTTCCCTGCTACGCATCATCGAGCTCGCCTTCCGCTGGCATGTGGCGCTTTCCTTGTTCGTTTACGGAATCGCGAAGACGGTACAGTTCGACGTGACGGCCGAGAACGAAGCGCCCGTCAACAGCCTCACCGGCCAGCAATTGATGTGGGCCTTCTATGGCTACTCCGTCGGCTACGCGAAGTTCCTGGGCGTGGTGGAGGTGCTGGGCGCGGTGCTACTCCTCTTCCGTCGCACCACCCTGCTCGGCTGTCTGGTGGTCACCGGTGTGCTCGTGAATGTGATCACGCAGGACCTGGTGTACGGCGTGAACGAAGGCGCCTTGCGCGCGGCCATCATCTATCAGCTGCTCACCTTCACGGTGGTGGTGCTGAACCGCGAGCAAGCCGTGCGCATCTGGAGGGCCTTCGTTACCCCAGCGCCCGCGGGTGCAGTGCTGCCTTGGTACTGGCTGGCCTTGGGTGCCGTGGTCGTGCTGGTCCTGACGTTGAGCTTGGAGCACGTCTTCACCCATTGAGCGTTACGAACGGCCGCGCTCTTCATTCCGTTCCCATGCGCTCGCTCCTGCTCGTTGCCTGCACCCTGGTGGTCCATCACCTGCCGGCGTGCACCGTCTTCACCGTCTCGCGCAACGGCCACACCTACATCGGCTGCAACGAGGATGCGTGGAGCATCAATGCGCAGGTGCGTTTCGAGCCGGGCCGCAATGGTGACTACGGCGCCATCTACTTCGACCACTTCAACGGCAGTCCGCTGCGGGAGATGGGCCCCCAGCTGGGCATGAACGAGGCTGGACTGGTGTTCGATGGGCTGACCATCCAACCACGACAGGTGGCACCCGCGCCGGGTCGGCGATACGTGCGGTTCGACGAGCTGATGCCGATGCTGATGCGCACCTGTGCCACGGTGCACGAGGCCGCAACGCGGATGCGTACCCACGACTTCAGCTGGCTCACCCGGTCCATGCTCTTCTTCGCGGACCGCAACGGCGACTACCTCATCGTGGAGAACGATACCATGATCCTGGGCCACGACCCGTGGTACGCCGTGGGCAACTGGCGCATGGGCGGTTGCAGCGATCCGGCCGCGATACCGATCCCCCGTTTGCAGCGCGGGCGTCAACTATTGATGAGCGGAAGCGGAAGCACCTTTCAAGACGCGGAAGCCGTGCTGGGCACCATGACGGTCTGCCGGGAGAAAATGGGCGAAGGCACCTTGTTCAGCGTGTTGTTCGACCCCACCGAGAGCAAGGCCCACCTCTACTTCTACCACGACATGCGCGAGCACGTCACCTTCGACCTGAAAGCGGAGCTCGCCAAGGGCGACCGCACGGTGGCGATGGCTTCCTTGTTCGGCCCGCGACCGGAATTCGACGCCTTGCTCGCTTATCGCACACCCTTCCACCAGCGCTGGCTCTTCTGGGCGATGCTCGGCCTCGCGTCCTTCTTCGCATTGGTGGGGCTCGTTGGCACGGTGGCCTTGATGCGCAACGCCATCGAACGGTGGCGCCGCAACGAGCGCCGGCCGATGCTGGCGCCCGTGAGCATGCTGCTGACCGCTCCTGTGGCCATCGTTCTGCTCGGTGCGTTGTTGCTGAACGAGGGCGCGTACTACTTCGGGCTGGCCGATGTGGATGCCGTGCTCGCTTGGCTGCCACTCTCGTTGCTCGTGCTGAGCCTGCCGCTGTTGCGTGAGGTCCTGCTTCGACGCACGCGCATGGGCGCATCCAGGGTGCTAGGCTTCTTCTCGCGCACCACGGCAGGTGGCATCATCCTCTTGCTCGTTGGCAGCGCCTATTGGGGCGTGCTCCTTCCGTGGTGAGCGCGGCGTTTCCCGCACATCAAGCGATCGGACCGAGCGCGGCCAACTTCTTTTCCAACAGCAAGCGCTCCCAAGCGGAACGGGTACGACCCAGCGCGCGCGTATAGGCCGCCTGTGCTTCGGCCGTTCGCCCCATGGCATGCAGCAGGTCTCCCCGTGCAGCGTGGTACAACTGCGAGCCATCCAACCCTTCCACGGCTTCCAACGCCTTCAACCCGGCGGCGGCACCCTGCGCCTTGCCGACCGCGATGGCCCGATTGAACCGGACGATGGCCGTGGGCGATAGGGCGAGCAAGCGATCGTAGAGGGCGACGATGGTGGACCAATCCGTCCCTTCGAAGGAGGGTGCATGCGCGTGGATGCCAGCGATGGCGGCTTCGAGGTGGTAGGTGCTCACCTCGCCGCTGCGCACCGCCTCTTGCAGGTAGCGTTCCGCCAGGGCGATGAGGTCGCGATCCCAGCGACTGCGGTCCTGATCGGCCAATAGGATGATGGCACCTTCGGCATCCGACCGCGCCTCGCTCCGCGCGGTGTGGAAGAGCATCAAGGCCAGCAACGCCTTGGTCTCGGGGCGGCCGGTGAGCGGATGACGCACGAGCATGTCGCCCAAGCGCAACGCCTCTTCGATGAGGTCTTCGCGGATGTGGTCCTTGTGTTCGGTGCTGTTGTAACCCTCGTTGAAGAGCAGGTAGATGGTGGTGAGCACCGGACGCAGCCGCAGCGGTAGTTCTTCCGCCGCAGGGAACTCCACACGGCCCAGGACACGGAAGGCTTCGCGGGCGCGGTACAGGCGCTTGTTGATGGTCTCCTCGTTGCTCACGAAAGCGCGTGCGATCTCCGGCACGCTGAAACCGCAGAGCGTGCGCAAGGCCAGGGCGAGCTGTTGCTCGGTGGGAATGGACGGATGGCAGCACGCGAAGAGCATGCGCAGCTGGTCATCGGCGATCACGTGTTCTGCGAAGGCATCGGCCACGGTGCCGCTCAAGGTCCATTCGCTGCGCAGGAGCGCCGCGTTCTCCTTCAGCAGTTCCACCCCGCGCGCCTTCCGCCGCAGCTGGTCGATCGCGAGGTTCTTCGCCACGCGATGCAGCCACGCGGCCGGGTTCTCGGGCACGCCGTGGTAGGGCCAATCGCGCATGGCCTTCAACAGCGTCTCTTGCACCACGTCCTCGGCCAGTTCCAGTTGCTGGGTGCCGAAGAGGCGCGTCAACGCACCGACCATCCTCCCCGCCTCGTGGCGGAAAAGACGGTCGGTCAATGCGCTGATGCGGGCGTCGTCGCTCAGAAGTCCACGTGTTGGATGGGGCGCACTTCCACCACGCCGTCGTGCGTGTAGATGGGGCAGCCCTTGCTCATGGCCACGGCTTCGTCGAGCGTCGCGGCTTCCACGATCACATAGCCGCCCACCACTTCCTTGCCTTCCACGAAGGGGCCGTCGGTCATCTTCATGGCTTTGCCGGTGATGGTCTTCCCCTCGGGCAGCAGCGGATCACCGCCCAGGTACTTGCCGGTCTTCGCGAGGTCCTCCATCCAGGTCTTCCAGGTCATCATGTACGCGCCGAAGCCTGCGGGATCGCTCATGGGGTCGATACCGGGTTCGCCGCCACGGAAAAGGAACATGTACTTGCTCATTGCTGTTGTGTTGTTAGGTGGGCACGTGCCCGTTCGTGTTGGTCTTCACCCTCCTTGACGAACGGGACGGACGGATCTGGACAAGCCGGAGCAAGTTCGTATCGAATCCCCTTCGAGACCACCTCCCACTACCGCGCGACGCATCAGGCCGAGGGCTTGCCCTTCTTCACCACCCGGTAGCGCACCATCACCAGGGTGTAGGTGTAAGCGGTTCCGGTGATGGTGGAAAGGCGCATCGGCAGCGGCTTGGTCCATGCCAGGTCCTGTTCGGTAGGCACCACGCTCAGGGGCATGTCCAGCGTGTAGCTGGTGCTGTCGTTGATGATCAAGGAGAGCATGCGGTCGGGCGATGCGGTGTTCAACATCACTTCACCGGGGATGAAGAGCTCCCCGCCTGACCGCTGGATGCGTGTGGTGTCCAGTTCTACGTAGCGGTTATCGTCCCGGGTGGCATAGAGGCTCATGCGCACATCCTTCGCCTCTATGGGCCAGGCCGGTCCGAGTTCCGCAGGAAGGCGGACCTCGAAGTCCAAGGCGATCAGCTCACCCTTCAGTAGCAATTGGCGCGGCACGCTCAGCAGGCACATGCCAGCGATGGCGAATAGCAGGCCGTGGCTGGCCAGCAACGCGTACCCCTGTGCCTTCCAGTATTGGTTCCATTCCACGGCTCCCACCATGCCCGTCACGACAAGGCCGATGATCAGTCCACCGACCGCTCCGCATAGGATCAGGAGGATGACCATGTAGCCGCGGTTGCCCTCCATGTTGGACACCTTCATGGCCTTGGTCACGTGGTCGGCTACCGGCGCTGTGACCACAGCGGTGATGATGGCCGTTACCAGCCCGACGACGATGGCGATCATCCAAGACATGATCCTGTCTTCAATTGAAGATCGCTCCCAAAGGCACCCGAGCGTGGCGGGAACCGATCCAATACGCGTTGTTGTCCATTGGTCACCATTCTTCCCCGGCGCTCACGCCTTTGCAAGCACCTTGATGTCCTTCACCTCCACCACGTTCTTCGAATAGCCCTTGCGCATCGCGTTGATCATGGCGAGGCCCACAGCCTTCATACTGCAAGTGGCCCACGGCATCAGCACGGCGAACACCGGCACCAATGCGCGCATCCACCACTTCGGGTTACGCATGCCGGGGGTGATCGTCATGATGCCGGGTCGGAAGTTGAACTGCCGCGCGAAGCCCATCCGCGCGAGGTCGTTCTCGGTCCTCCCCTTCACACGTGCCCACATGAGCTTGCCCTTCGCCGTGCTGTCCGTGCCGCCGCCGGAGACGTAGGTGAAGGTGGCCTGCGGCGAAGCAGCATGCACCGCTTTCGCGAAGGCGATGGTGGTATCGTAGGTGAGGCGCGTGAAGTCGGCCTCGTTCTTACCGATGGAGCTGACGCCTGCGCAATAGAAGCATCCATCGTAGCCACGCAGTTGTTCCGCAACGCCATCGAGCGAGAAGAAGTCCTTCACCAGTAGCTCCTTCAACTTCGGGTGTTGGCGGCCACAGCTCTTGCGGCCGACCACGAGCACCTGCTCCACAGCGGCATGCGCGAGGCACTCGAGCAATACCCCTTCGCCCACGTAACCGGACGCACCGGTGATGATGACCCGACCTTCGGTCTGCTTTCCCATGCGCCGAAGCTACTGCGAGCCCGACCACGTCGACCTGCTTCCAGCATGGTGCAGGCCCGGCGCCTAACGGTTCCACGAGGCATTCGCGGAACAGCATGAACGTGATCCGATAGGCGGCACGGACCACCGCATACCGTGTTGTACCATGTTGGTCGAAGGAACTCCGGCGGACAGCGTGCAGTTCGTTCCTTCGCGAGTACGGCGTTGCGATGTGCCGTTCCCATGTTCCGATCCCTTCTGCTCCCGACGGTGACCTTGCTCACCGGTCCCTTCTCCCACGCACAATCGTGGTGTGCCTCCGGTGCACAATGGGTCTATGGCCTTGAAGCCACCGGTGTTCAGGGCTACTCACGCTTCCACTATGATGGTGACACCACCTTGCATGACACGCTCGGGCAGCGCATCGGCCTTGAGGAAGTACTGGTGTTCCCACCCGACCCGCAACCGGTGGTGAGCAACCACACCAACGCGGTGATCACGGCCCATACCGCCGATGTGGTGAGCACGTGGGATGAACTGAGCGAGAGCTGGGACACGCTGTTCTGGTTCGGCGCCCAAGTGGGTGACTTCTGGGCTCCAGCGCACTACCAAGGCGAATGCGGAGACACCGAACGACTGCTGGTGGAAGCCATCGGTACGGAAGTGGTGGATGGCACAACCTTGCGTTGGCTGGAGCTAGCGAATGGCCGCGGCCGCATCATGGAGCGTGCAGGTTGGTATTGGAACCTGGAAGTGGGACCCAGCTGCTTGATCGTGGAAGGGCTCTCGGGTATGCGGTGCTATACGGACGATGCGCTGAGCTACACTCCTGCGAGTTGGGGGCAGGACTGCTTCGCCATCGGTATGGATGACGCCACAACGAACCTGCTAACACCTCCCTATCCGAATCCGGGTACCGATGTGCTGGTGGTGGACCTCGGCCCCGCGCCACAGGAACTGACACTCCTGGATGCAATCGGTCGCGTGGTCGCCACCACGCGTGGCAACGGGCGCATCACGCTGGACACCTCCGACCTACCCGATGGTGCGTATCTGCTCACGATCGTCGCACGCAACGGCGCTATGGAGCATCATCCCTGGTACAAGTCGAAGTAGGAGCAGGCGCTTACTGGACGATGAGTCGTCCGCTACCGGTGATGGTGCTCCGGACCACTGCCGGTGAACCACGGTAGTACACATCGCCCACATCCTTGATCTGCACATCCAGCTGCTCCGTGGCCCAGCAGTGGATATCCGCAATACCGCTGTTGTTCACGTTGACGAAGCGCGTGATCATACCACTGGCATCGATCGGACCTTGTATCCCACTGAAGAGATCGGCGGTCTGCAAGCAGCGGCCGCGCAGGACCACATCACCTGCGCCGGTGTGCAGCGCAACGGAGCAGGAGGTGACGCTCAGCAAGAGGTCGGCGCTTCCTTGCGCGCTCCATTGCTCCAATTCGAAGCGGTCCCGGATGATGGTGTCCGTGCACGTGATGTTGCCCGTACCGCGTATCACCAGCTTCGCGAGTCGATCAACGGGCACATGCACCGTGACACGCGGCTTGAAACTGCGTACCCAGTTGCAGCGCATCTCATTGCGCACCGTTAGTGTGCCGTTCTCCACTTCGGTGGTGATCTGCCCGAGCAGGTTGCTCCCTGCTTCCACGGCCACCGAACCAGTACTCCGCTCTTCGATCACGAGGTCCACGCGGTCATCGAGATCGATGGTACTGAAGTCGCCCACCACGCGTTCCTCGGTGCGCATGGATCCCGCGCTCGTGATGCAATCATCCCATTGTTCGCGCTGGCAGCCGAGCAGCAACAGCGCGCATAGCGGTATGGCGTGCCTCAGTCCCATCGGTATCCAACGCCGAACTCCCAATGGTCGGCCACGGCGTAGTGGCTCTTGAGCGAAACGTTCCAGACCAGGTGCTCTCCCGTGCGGTATCTGCAGCCGAGGCGATGGAAGACGGGTGCCTCATCCTTCACCGGTGAATACACGTAAGCCCCCATGTGCAGGAAAAGCTCGCCCTTGCCGAAGCCCAGTGCGTAGCCGCCGTGCACACCCACCTGGGTGTATGCTGCGCGATCACGCTCCTTCATTTCGGGATGGATGGTGACAAGGGTGCCTTTATTGAAGAGATCCGCGCCCGCCATGACATGCGACTTGCGCGATACCTGCCATTGCCGCTGACCGTTGATGGAATACGCGGTGTACTGTCCGCTCAAGGGCCTCGCCGTTTCACTGATGCCGAAAGCACCTACGACCACCCACGCGCGTGCCATGGCGGTATCAGGGACCACGCCCTGACACGGATACGGCTCATCGTTCACGCCGAGCGCGTAGCTCGCACCCACGTTCACGCTCACATAGTTGAGCCCCAGGTTGGGCAAGCGGAAGGAACCATTGCTCCAATGGTCGATCCCGATACCGGCGTATCCGGTGCATCGCCCGCGCGACCAGCGGTACTCCGGCATGAGTTGGATGGCGGTGTTGATCCGCGACCCGATCGCGATCTGCTTGGTGTTCTCGCGCCGGTCGAACGGCTTGGCGATGTAGCCCGCGCCCCAGCCCAAACGCATTCCGAACGTTCCGTGCTCACCCTGCACGAAGGGCAGGAACAAGAAGGGGAGCACGCGCACGGCGGCGCCTACCTGCTCGGGTGATGCCATGCCCGTGTACAGCACACCGACACCGTATGAGGGCATCGCATAGTGGGCGTGCCACGCTTCGCGACCACTCACCCTGCGTTCCGCGAAGAGTTCTACAGCGGGTGCGTGGCCTTCCACCAGGATCCAACTGCTGGGACGATGCGGCCACAGGAAACCATAGTGAGCACGCGCGCCCAAGTGCCATGGCTCCTGCGCATGGCACGCTGCCGAGAGCAGCAGCACCAAGAACAAGGGAAGCACTCCACGCATGGCGGCAAGTTACCGGCGACACAACATCCGTGATTAGCTTGGTACGATCAACCACGTTCCCATGCACCACGCTCGATGCATCCTCCTGCTCTCACTCGTCACATCGGCGAGCTCGTTCGCACAGGTCTCCTGCCTGACCGATTTCGATACACCAGCAGGGCAATCGATGGTGACCATTGGGAGTTGGACTGCCACCTCCGTGCCTTCAACAACGAGCGTCACGCTGCCCATGACCACTACCGCCGGATCGAATACCGCCACCGTGACGGGTTGCAACGCAGTCTTGGCCGGCGCACCGGTCATCGGCCCCAACGTGGCACCCGGCACGTCCATCATCTCCACCGCCTGCACCTCCGTGACGTTGAGCCAACCCGCGACCGTGACCGGTTCGGCCTTGCACACCTTCACCTTGCCGGCCTACGCGAACGCCAACCCGCCCGAGAACATGGGACTCCCCGGCAACGTGAACTGCTCGGTATGTCCGGCGGCCTTCACCGCCACCATGTGCGCTGGCCAATACTTCAGTTACTACATGTGCACGGGCCACGCCTACACCATCAGCATGTGCTCCTCGCCCACCGAATGGGACTCGTACCTGGCCATCACCACCTCCAACGGATTGAACTATGCACCGGGTGCTACTGTGGGCTCTGACAACGGTTGTGGTGGTGCGGATGGACACGCCTCTCTGACGTACATACCCACCACGACGGGCATCTACCGTGTGCGCTTGTGGGAAGACCCCTGCCTGGTGAACGCCGGACTATGCGGCACCGTCATCGTCACCTGCAACACCATCCCCATCGGCATGGCTGACCAAGCAGCGAACGCCGTGGAACTGACCGTGCTTCCCAATCCGGCGCAGGATCGGTTGGAGCTTCGTTCCGCACAACTGCGCGGTGCGGCCATCACCATCAGTGACCTGAGCGGTCGTGTGGTGCTGCACAAAACGGCCTTGCAGAACGACCGTGAAGTGCTCGACAGCTCCGAATGGACCAGCGGAACCTATGTGGTGTTGCTCCGCGATGCAGAGGGTCGGCGTACAGCGCGCTTGTTCGTGAAGGAATAAGCTCAAGCCCCTACGGGCTCGTTCTGCGGATAGCGCACGCTGCCGTACTCCTTCATGTACAGATCGTACACGATACCGTCCGCAAGACCCACCTTGGGAACGAAGACCTCGTCCACATCGGCGAAGTCCATCACCCGCAGGAAGATGTCGGCGGCCGGGATGATCACGTCCGCACGATCGGGCCGCAGGCGCAGCAGTTTGACGCGATCATCGAACGAGTAGGACGCGATGCGATCGCGCTGCGCGGCGATGTCCGCCTTCGAGAGCGGCTCTCCGAAGAGGTTTCCATTCTCCTTGAAGATGCGGTTGATGTTGCCGCCCGTACCGATGGCCATGAGCTGGCCGTGCTGGGCGCGCAGGTCTTCCAGGAAAGCCTGCATCTCCACCCAGGCAGATAGGGGCACCTTGTTCTTCAGCGTGCGCACCGTGCCGATCTTGAAGCTGGCGCTCTTCACCCGTCGGCCACCTTCCAGCCAGGTGAGTTCGGTGCTACCACCGCCCACGTCGATGTAGAGATAGGGGCGGTCCTTCAACAGGTCCTGGGTCCAGAACGTATTGGTGATGAGGTCCGCCTCGAGCTTGCCGGCGATGGTCTCGATATGCACGCCGCTCTCCATTTCCACACGGGCCAGCACCTGCTCCCGGTTGGTGGCCTCGCGCATGGCACTGGTGGCACAGCAGCGCATGTAGCGCACCCCGTACACCTCCGTCAGCAGGCGGAAGGCCTTGAGCGACTTGATGAGGTAATCCTGCTTGGCGCTGGAGATGGCACCGTTGTCGAACACGTCCTCGCCCAGGCGGATGGGCACGCGCACCAAGGTCTGCTTCTTCACCACCGGGTGGTCGTCCCGTTCGATGACCTCGGCCACCAACAAGCGCACGGCGTTGGAGCCGATGTCGATGGCCGCATATGTGAGGTCGCGATCGATGGGGCGAAACTAGCAGGAACGGCGGCGATGCACCGCTTGCTGTTGAAGGAAGTTGACGACCTTCGGACAACGCTTCGGGACCTCCTCCGTCCTGCCAATGAACACCACCGCATGAAGCAACTCGCCACCGCCCTCCTATCGACCCTTCTCACCGCTACTGCTACGCAGGCCGTGACCGTGACCGTAAGTGTGCAGGATGACCATTGCGGCCTGTGCAACGGCTCGGCCGTAGCCACCGCAACGGGCGGCTTGCCACCATACACCTACACATGGAGCCCGGCGCCGCCCAGCGGCCAGGGCACCCCGCAGGTTTCAGGCCTATGTGCCGGGTCTTACACGGTCGAAGTGACCGATGGCTTGGGCGGCACAGCACAGCAGGCCTTCACCGTAACCAGCATCATGCAATTGAACATGGCCAACAGCACGGAGCTGCGGTCCGATTGTGACAATACCTGCAGTGGGATAGCGCAGATCCAAGAAAACCAGCTGGGGGGCACGGCTCCATATTCCTACTCGTATCCATTCGTGCAACACCCCACACCGAACGTGGCCGAGTTCGCGGGTATGTGTTACGGCAGCAACGTATATACCGTGACCGATGCGAACGGGTGCACCGGAACGGTGGACGCGTACATCAGCTTCAGCGCCCCTTCCACGGTCTTCAACCCCTTGTCTACGACTGCTGCTTGTGGCGCCGCCGCGAATGGCTCCATCCTGATGCCATCGGTCGGGTCCTATGCGGCTTTCCATGTGATGGGAATGGGCAACGGCTATGATCACATCTTCGAGTTCTTCCAGGACGGCCCATACACGTTGGATGGTCTTGCGCCCGGCGACTACTCGGTGTCGTTGTGGGACCCCTGGCTCGGGGGGAGCGTTTACTGCACCTACCCGGCCACGGTCACCATCACCTCCTTGCCTGCGCCATGCGGTACCGTTAGCGGCACGATCTACCATGATGCCGACCAGGACTGTTCCTTCAATGGCTTCGACCTGAAGCAGCCCTACCGCGTCGTCACCATCGACCCGATCGGATTCGCCATCACGGATGGCAACGGTCACTATCAGCAGAACGTGGACTTCGGCACCTACGGGATCTCGCAGACACAGCCTGCGAACGAGGTCCAGGTCTGCCCTGCGCAACCCGTACAAACGGTTACGGTGGACGCCGCGAACCTGACCGTGAACACGGACTTCGCAAACCTGAGCACCGTGCCACACGACCTGAGCGTGACCTTGAACAGCACGAACGCACGGCCCGGGTTCGGCACCCAGGTGTGGCTGACCGTGGTGAACAATTCGGCCTTCCCGAGCGGACAAATGAGCATCGCACTTTCCTACGACGCCATCCTGCTCAACGCGTCCAACGCGTCCTGGAACCTGCCGGTGCTCGCCCCGTACGGTTCGGTCACCTACAGCTTCACTGCGAACGTTCCAGCCGACATCGGCCTGCTCGGCTCCAACCTGAACTACGGTGCCACCGTGACCAACACCGCGAGCGAAGCGAACACGGTGAACAACACCACGTTCCTCGATGTGACCATCACCGGTAGCTATGACCCCAACGACAAGCAGGGAACCACCAGCAGCCGACTGAGCGATTCGCAATACTTCCTCGTCCAGGACCAGTGGATCGACTACACCGTGCGCTTCCAGAACACCGGCACCGCTGCGGCCGAGACGGTAGTGATCCGCGATACATTGGACGATGACCTCTTCATCCCATCGCTGGAGATCCTCGGCGCTTCGCACGCCTTCACTCCTTCCTTTGGTGCAGGTCGTGAGCTGATCTTCACCTTCGACAACATCGACCTGCCGGACAGCACCACGGACCTGCTCGGTAGTCAGGGCTTCATCTCTTTCCGGCTGAAACCGAACAATGACATTGTGGTGGGTGACCTGCTGGAGAATACCGCTGGCATCTACTTCGACTTCAACCCACCGATCATCACGAACACAACGAGCCATGTGGTGGACTTCAGCACGGGCACATTGGAACCGGAAGCCCAACCAGTGCGTTTGGCACCGAACCCTGCAAGCACACGCGTGACCATCGTGGGTGCCGACACCGGGATCGCACAGGTGGACATACGCGCCACCGATGGAAGACTTATGAAGTCGGCGACGTCTCCCAGCAACACCATCGACATCACATCGCTGGAACCAGGCTCCTACATCGTCACCATCCGGATGAAGGATGGTCGCACCTTCACTACCCGTCTGCTACACGTTTGATCCGCCGCCATGAACCGTCTGCTCACCACCGTATCGATCCTGCTCACCGGGCTTCAGGCCTTCTGCGTTACCGTGACCATTTACGTATCGCCAGCACGCTGCGGACTGGACAATGGCTCGGCCTCCGCCGTGGCCAGTGGGGGCCTTCCACCCTACACATATAGCTGGGCGAGTGGCCAGACCACTTCGGACATCTACGCGCTCGCACCTGGCGACTACACCGTGACGGTGACCGATGGCTTGGGCAATACCGCACAGGCGATGGGTACCGTGAACGCCGTCTATGAGTTGGAGGGTTCGTACTTCCCATTCCAACTGCAGCCCGATTGCAACAACATGTGCACTGGGATCGTCACCACCCAAGTACCCCTCGGTGGCACCCTTCCTTACACCTATCCGCCCAACGTCTTCGAGGCCGGCAATCAACTCACGATCATGGGTATCTGTGCTTCCATGCCCATCAGCATTCCCATCTCTGATGCGAACGGATGTCCGGGCACGATCGACGTGAACGGCGTGGTGATGCCGGTCAGTCCTTCCGTGGTGACCGTGCAAAGCGCCACCCCCGCATGTGCGGGGCAGAGCAACGGGACCATGACCCTATTGATCACCGGCGGGTCGGCGAGCGTTGTGGACGTGGTGCACCTGGGTGGTGCTTATAGCCAGACCCATTACCCGGCTTTGATGATACCGTACGTAGTGAACGACCTTCCGGCCGGGAACTACCAGATCACGTCCAGCATCGTGGGTGGCGGTGGCCCCCCGCTGTGCTCAGCGACGTTCGGGGGCACGGTGCCGCAGATCAGTGCTCCTTGTGGAGGCGTGAACGGACGCGTATACCATGACGCCGACCAGAACTGCACCTATGATGGATTCGACCTTCCCATTCCCAACAAGGTGCTCGAGATCCTGCCCGGGCCCGGTTATGCCATCACCGCATCAGACGGAACATACACGCAGGGTCTACCCTTCGACGACTTCACCATTGGGCAGGAGTTGAACAACGAGACACAGGTATGCCCTGTGATCAACCCGGCCCCCTTCACGCTTAGCGCAAGCGCAACGCAGGCCGTCGTGGACTTCGCGAACGTGAGTGCGACGCCGCACGACCTCGCCGTGCATGTTTCCCACAATACCGCACGGCCAGGATTCAGCACACAGGTCTTCATCTCCGTCACCAACAACTCCCCCTTCCCGAGCGGCGACGTTACGCTCGACCTCTCCTTCGATGGGCTGTTGTTGAACCCGCTACCAGGGAACGGACAATGGAACCTTGGGATCATCGCCCCCTTCACATGGGTGACACGGTCATTCTCGGCGGATGTACCGGCGAACATCAACCTACTTGGAACGGTGCTCAGCTACACGGCAACCGTCACGAACAGCCTAGGCGAAGCAAACACGGCGAACAACACCACCTCCGTGGAGGTGACCATCACGGGCAGCTACGACCCCAACGACAAGCAAGGGAACACCAGCAGCCGCCTTAGCGACACGCAGTACTTCCTGGCGCAGGATGAATGGATCGACTACACCGTGCGTTTCCAGAACACCGGCACTGCTGCAGCCGAGACGGTGGTGATCCGCGACACGCTGGACGACGACCTCTTCATCCCATCGCTGGAGATCCTTGGTGCTTCGCACGCCTTCACTCCTTCGTTCGGCGCAGGTCGCGAGCTGATCTTCACCTTCGACAACATCGACCTGCCGGACAGCACCACGGACCTGCTCGGCAGCCAGGGCTTCATCTCCTTTCGGCTGAAGCCGAACAATGACATCGTCGTGGGTGATCTGCTGGAGAACACCGCTGGCATCTACTTCGACTTCAACCCACCGATCATCACGAACACAACGAGCCATGTGGTGGACTTCAGCACGGGCGATAGCGACCATGTGCCACCTACACTGCGCGCGTGGCCGAACCCAGCCAATGATGTGCTCTATGTGAGCACCTCCATCGTCGATACCCGTCAGGTGGACATCCTATCCATGGACGGCCGTAGGATCTCCGTTCCGACGCACCGGTCCGCCAACAACGTCCAATTGGATGTTCGATCGCTCGCGCCGGGTTGCTACCTGGCACGTTCCGGAACAGGAACGCTTCGCTTCATCAAAGACTGAACACATGACACCTTGGGTCCATCGTAGCGCGCTGACCGCTCTGTTCATCGTCCTCGCCGTGTACTCGCACGCCGTGACCGTGATCCTGTCAGCGAACCCCGCGCGTTGCGGCCTCAACAACGGGTACATCATCGCATCTCCATCCGGTGGTGTACCGCCATACTCCTACTCCTGGAGCAACGGTAGTACGTTCCAGAACATAGGCGGCCTAGCCCCTGGTGATTACACGGTGACACTGACGGATGGGCTGGGCAATACCGCCCAGAACACAGCTACCGTTACGGCCGTGTGGGACATGGGAACCATCAACCTGCAAGTGCTGCAACCGGACTGCAACAGTTCCTGCACGGCGATGGCATTGGTGGAGGAAGGCGCCTTCCAAGGAACGGCACCCTATGACTACCAAATACAACCATCGAATGTGAACGGCGACCTAGTGTACGACTACCTCTGCGCCGGACCGATACCTCCGCCGACCCAATTCGCGTTCAGCGACGCGAACGGCTGCCCGGGCATGATGCAGGTGGACCTGACTTTCCATCAAGTGCAAACCGGCGGTGCAGAGGTCCTGAACATCACGCCCGCGTGCGAGGGCGAATCGAATGGAAGCATCACCGTGCGCCTGATGAACGGTGACCCGGAGGCCTACCTCTTCGTTGGGAATGGGATGGGCTTCTATGAGACCTACCAACTGGCGCAGGGCGAGGTCTTCACCGTCACGGGCCTTGGCGCCGGCAGCTATGGTGTATCCGCATGGATCAACGGGTATGATGGCAACCCCATGTGCACGACACCCAACCCGCAGATCGTACCCTCGATACCAGGTCCTTGCGGCACGGTGAGCGGTAAGGTATTCAACGACAGCAACGCGGACTGCACGCAGGACACCGAGGAACCGGGACTTCCATATCGTGTGCTCACGGTCCAGCCGGGGCCGATCTACGCGTTCACCAACACGCAGGGCGAATACACGCTCGGCATCCCCTTCGGCAAC
>WBZX01001415.1_pt1 | contig 18108 bp, 13 predicted proteins | sample 5204211 | NCBI WGS metagenome assembly WBZX01 (sample SAMN12344362, study PRJNA552823) | activated sludge metagenome | biome: Activated sludge suspended growth; feature: Nitrification reactor; material: Wastewater; isolation source: activated sludge from nitrification reactor of wastewater... | reverse complement strand
TCGACGCGGTGAGTGCCGCCCCCGCCGATGCCCGCAATTCGACCGCCCTCACCTATGTGCTGACCCGCCTCCGTCAGGATCCCACCGATCGGACCCGTGAGGACGAGGAACGTTCCATCGTTCGTCTGCTGAGGGTTCCCGACCGCCGCATCTTCACGGTGGTGGGAACGGCGAGGTTGTCGGGTCGGGCCAGTGACGCGGTCCTCGATTCGGTTCTTGGGGTCGTCGACGACGATGTTCAGGCCACCAGCAGCCTCCGCTTGAGCGGGAGTCGGGATGCCAGGGCCAGCTCCGCGCTGGATGGGGATGCCACCACGGCATGGTCCAGTGCCTTCGGTCGCGCCGAGGGGGAATGGATCACGGTACGTACTGCGGAGCCGCACACGTTCAACCGGCTCGACCTTCAGGTGGTCGCCGATGGTGTCCACTCGGTTCCGACCCGCCTGGAGATTCGAGTCGACGGCAAGGTCGTGGCCACGCCGACCCTGCCAGCAGTGCAGGATGCCACCGAGGCCGGACATGTGGTGAAGATCCCCGTCGAGTTCGCCGCCACCACGGGTCAGGTGTTGGAGGTGGAGGTGCTCGACAGTCGGACGGTGGCGTCTGTGGACTGGACCTCGGCTCAGCCGATCGCCCATCCGTTTGCCATCGCCGAGCTGGGCGTGGCAGGCCTGCGCACATCTCGTCCGGAGGCCACCTTCGATGACAAATGCCGCGACGATCTGGTGACCGTCGACGGCAAGGCGGTTCCGGTGCGGGTGGTGGGTTCAACCTCCGATGCACTCGCGGGCCGTCCGCTCGACCTGGTCAGTTGCGGGTCCGAGATCGATCTCACCGATGGTGACCACGAGGTGCGGACGGCCGCAGGGATTGACACCGGCATAGACGTGGACCAGATCGTGTTGGAGTCGAGCGCGGCGAGCGGTCACACCGCGACCGACGATGTCGCCGGTTCGCGGGCGTCGGACGTGGGTCAGGTCCGGGTTGTGAACTCAGACCCTGATCAGGTGACAGCCACGCTCAGCGGTCTGACGCCCGGCGTGCCGGTGTGGTTGGTTCTCGGGCAGAGCCAGACCGACGGCTGGGTGGCGACCGCCGCCGGCCGGGACCTGGGGCCATCACAACTGGTGGATGGCTACGCCAACGGCTGGCTGGTCACTCCCACGGCGGAGACGGTCTCGGTCGAGCTTCGCTTTGCCCCGCAACGGAGGGTAGATGTGGCGCTCGGGCTGTCGGCGTTGGGGGTAGGGGCGTGCCTCATCTTGGCGCTCCGTCGGCCCCGGGTGGGACCCGATTTGCCCGCCGGTCTACCGGGGCTTCGGTCCAATGATGGAGGTCGGCGGGCATCTCGGGCCGGATCGGTCGCGGTCGGGGTGGGAATTGGGTTGGCCTCGATGCTGGTGGTGCCACCGTTGGTGGCATTGGCGCTGGGTGTGGTCGGCGGTATCGGCGTTCGTCGCCCTGAGGGCCGCGTGGTGGCTGGAATCCTCCCGGTGGCGCTGGTGGGGTTGGCGGCCGTCTACGGTTCGGCGCTGCTGGTTCGCTACCAAATATCCACCGGCGTCGACTGGGTGACGGAGATGGAGCGTCTTCATCCGATCGCTCTGGCCGGTGTGGTCGCGCTGGGAGTCGACCTGGTGGTCGACACCGTCTGGCGACGAGATGGCCGGCGCAGCACTTCCCGAATTGATCCCACGGGACCGGGCCACACTGCTTGACTTCTTGCATGGTGCGTGCAAAGACTCGCCCGTGTCGTCCTCGTTCGGGGGCGTTGAGGACCAGAGGGGTCAAGTGAGCTCACAGGGGACAGCCGATCCGATCGACCACGAGGCCCTCCAGTCTCGCTACCGCCTCGAGCGCGACAAGCGGATCAGGCCCGACGGCAACGACCAGTACCTGGAACCCACCGGGCCTTTCGCCCGTCTGATCGAGGACCCGTGGACTCCTTGGGCCGAACGTGAGCCCATCGAGCGAGAGGTCGAGGTGGCCATCATCGGGGCCGGGTTCGGCGGCCTGGTTACTGGGGCCCGACTCAAAGCGGCAGGCATCGAAGAGGTGATGCTTATCGACGGTGCCGGCGATGTTGGCGGGGCCTGGTACTGGAACCGGTATCCGGGAGCCATGTGCGACACGGCCGCGATGATCTACCTGCCGCTCCTCGAGGAGACCGGCCATCGGCCCAGCCACAAGTACGTTCCAGCCCCCGAGATACACGGCCACGCCCGCCGCATCGCCGACCAGTTCGGCCTGTATGACAATGCGCTCTTGTCCACTGAGGTTTCGGGCCTGGCGTGGGACGATGCCGCCGGGCGCTGGGTCATTCACACCAACCGGGGAGACCTAATCGGCGCCCGCTACGTGGCCATGGGCACCGGTCCGCTTCACCGTCCCAAGCTTCCAGGGATCCCTGGCATCGAGACCTTTGCTGGTCATACCTTCCACACCAGTCGCTGGGACTACGCCTACACGGGCGGCGACCCCAACGGTTCGGTGATGACGGGCCTGGCCGACAAACGGGTTGGGATCATCGGTACCGGGGCCACCGCCGTCCAGTGCATCCCGCATCTGGCCCGCTCGGCGCAGAGCCTCCACGTATTCCAGCGCACACCGTCATCGGTGGACGTTCGCAACAACCACCCGATCGACGCGGACTGGTTCGCCACCCTCGAACCAGGTTGGCAGCGGAGCTGGCTCCACAACTTCGCCACCCTCCAGACCGGTGGGTTCGCCGCGGAGGATCTGGTCCAAGACGGCTGGACCGACATCTCCCAGCGGATCAGGGACCGGGTGGTGGCCGAGATCGAGCGGGGCGAGCCCTTCACCCCTGAGACCCTCAAGCTTGCCTACGAACTCAGCGACGACGAGAAGATGAGCGAGATCCGGGCCCGAGTGGACGCAGTGGTGTCAGACCCCGCCACTGCGGAGGCGCTCAAGCCGTGGTACCGCCAGCTCTGCAAGCGCCCTTGCTTCCACGACGACTACCTACAGGCCTACAACGAGCCCAGCACAGTTCTGGTGGACACTGACGGCAAAGGTGTGGGACGCATCGATGAGACCGGCGTGTGGGTAGCGGGCCAGCACTACGAGCTGGACTGCATCGTCTTCGCATCTGGTTTCGAGGTCGGTACCGAACTGGCTCGTCGAGCCGGCTTCGAGGTGACCGGCCGAGATGACCTGACCCTCAGCGATCACTGGTCCGACGGAATGCGGACGCTGCACGGCACCCACGTGCGGGGCTTCCCCAACTTGTTCATCATCGGGATGACCCAAGGTGCCAACCTGATCTCCAACATCACCTCGAACCTGGTCGAGGCTGGGACCACCATCGCCGCGGTGGTAGCGCACGCGTCATCGATCGGGTCCCGGACCGTCGAGGTGAGCGCTGAGGCCGAGGCGGACTGGGTCGAGCTGGTCGGCGGAGGAAGCGGCGGCTTCCTGGGCAACGCTGACTGCACCCCCGGCTACTACAACAACGAAGGCCAGGCCATCGGTCGACGTCAACACCTCGACGCCGGCGGCTATCCCCAGGGCCCGATGGCGTTCTTCTCCTTCATCGAGAACTGGCGCAACGACGGCCGGTTCGAAGGTCTCGAGTTCGTCTGACCGCCCACCTCATTCGGTCCGACGTCAGCGGTCACAAGTAGCCCGGTCACGACACCGACCGTCACGAATCGGACGGTCACGAATCCGACGGTCTGGGATGTCACCAGATGGACACGCGGTCAGATGGTTCGAGCCACAGGCCATCGCCGGCTTCGACGCCGAAGGCATCGTGGAAGGCGTCGATGTTTCGGACCACCTCGTTGCAGCGGAATTCCGGCGGCGAGTGGGGATCGATGGCCAAAAGCCGAGCCACCTCCTCGTCTCTGGACTTGGACCGCCAGGCCTGTGCCCACGACCAGAAGAACCGCTGTGAACCGCTCAGCCCGTCGTCATTGCCGTCTACGTCGGCGCGGTTCGCGTCGTTGCTGTTCTCGTCCTCTGTGGCTATGCGCCATGCCGCGTAGGCGATGGCCAGACCGCCGAGGTCACCGATGTTCTCGCCCAAGGTGAACGAACCGTTCACGTGCTGGCCGGGAGCTTGACGTGGTTCTAGGGCGTCGTACTGGCGGACGAGGGCGCCGGTGCGCTCCTCGAAGGCATCGCGATCAGTAGGCGTCCACCAGTCGTTGAGATTTCCGTCGCCGTCGTAGCGAGAGCCCTGGTCGTCGAAGCCGTGTCCGATCTCGTGGCCGATCACGGCCCCGATAGCGCCGTAGTTCACCGCTGGATCAGCTTCGGGGTGGAAGAAGGGAGGCTGAAGGATGGCGGCCGGGAACACGATCTCGTTCATGAGCGGGTTGTAGTAGGCGTTCACGGTTTGGGGGCTCATGAACCATTCGTCGCGGTCGACGGGCTGACCGATCCGGGCCAGGTCCCGATCGGCTTCATGTGAGGCGGCCCGACGCAGGTTGCCGACCATGTCGGTGCGGTCGATGACCAGGGCCGAATAATCCCGCCAGCGGTCGGGGTAGCCAACCTTGGGCGTGAAGGTGCCCAGTTTGGCCAGGGCGCGAGCCCTGGTCTCGTTGGTCATCCAGTCCAGGTCGGTGATCGACCGGCGGTAGGCCTCGATGAGGTTGGCAACCAGATCGAGCATCTGGGCCTTGGAGTCGGGCGGGAAGTGCTCGGCCACGTACAACTTGCCCACGGCCTCGGCCAGCGCCGATTCGACCACGGCCACAGCCCGCTTCCAGGTGGCCTTCAGCTCTGGGGCTCCGGTGAGGGTGCGGCCGTAGAAGTCGAAGTCGGCGTCGACGAAGCGTGAGCTGAGCAGCGATGCACTGGCCCGGACCACGTGCCAGTGAAACCACAGTCGCCAGTCGGCGAGCGCCACCTCTCTCAGGGCATCGCTGAGGCCGCTGAGGTAGCTCGGCTCTCGAACGATGGTCTGATCGAGAGTGGTCGCTGGAGCCTCCAGTCCACTCAACCAAGCGTCCCAGTCGATGTTGGGAGCCAGGTCTTCCAGTTGGGCGCGGCTGTGAGGGTTGTAGGTGGCGTTGGCATCCCGGTCTCTGACGTTGTCCCAGTGGTGAGATGCCAGGCGTGTTTCCAGGGCCATGATCCGGGCCGCGCCGTCCTCGGCGGCAGACTCGCCGAAACCGGTCAAGGCCAACATCTGGGCCACATGGGCCACATAGGCCTGGCGGATGGGCGCGAACGACTCCTCCCGGTAGAACGCCTCATCGGGCAGGCCCAGTCCACCTTGGACCAGGTATGCGCCGTAATGATCCGACCGGCCGGCATCGGCGAACACCGCCAGCCCGAATGGCCCGGGGATCCCCAGACGACCCAGGCGGCCGATCAGGCGAAACAGGTCGGGGAGCGACCCGACGGCGTCAACCGCGGCCAGATCAGCGGCTATCGGTTCGAGATCCAGATCTTCCACGCGGTCGCGATCGAGGAAGCTGGCATAGAGATCTCCCACCTTCTGAGCCTCTGAGCCTGGTTCCTGTGCGCCAGAGGCCAGCTTCTCCAGCAGTGCGTGGACGTGGCGTTCGGACTCATCTCGGAGTCGATGGAAGGCGCCGTCAGACGCCCGGTCGTCAGGGATCGCTGCCGTCGCCAGCCAGGCGCCGTTGACCGCTCGAAACAGGTCGTCCTGGGGTCGAACGTCGTTGTCTCGGTGGTCGAGGTCGATCCCGGTGGATGCCATCTGGGCCTGCTTCCCTGCCGTCGGCGGATGTGGACCGCTGACCCTATCGACCCATGACCCCGGACCGGACCGGGGCTGTCGATCAGGAGATCTGAGGTTCAGGGGCGTGGGCGGAGGCGTCCCGGCGATGACGGTCATAAGCCCAGCCCGGTCCGCGCAACACGAAGGACCAGCGCTCGGCCCAGGTCGTCGAGCGGTACACGTCGCGGAACATGTCCTTGTACTCGTGGGTGGCGACGCGCAGAGGGTTGAAGGTGTTGATGTTGGTGGTCAGGCCGTACACCACCGTCTCGTCCTCGGGCTCGAAGGTACCGAAGATGCGGTCCCAGGCGATGAGGATCCCGCCGTGGTTGCGGTCTATGTACTGCGGGTTGACACCGTGGTGAACCCGGTGGTGGGAGGGTGTGTTGGCCACCGCCTCGAGCGGGCCTATCCGGTCGATGGCATCGGTGTGGATCCAGTATTGGTAGATCAAGTTCAACGAGCGGGACGTGGCCACCATGTCCGGTCGGATACCCAGTAGGGACAACGTGTTGTAGGGGACGTTCAAGAGGAACGGGTCGGTTACGGCCTGGCGGAGCGCGGTGGACAGGTTGTAGCGCTCGCTGGAGTGGTGCATCACGTGGTTGGCCCACATGAAGCGATGCTCGTGCCAGATCCGGTGGTTCCAGTAGTAGATGAGGTCCCATCCCACCATGGCTACGGTCCAGCCGATCACACCTGAACCGAGGTCGGGAAGGACTCGCCTTCTCCACATGGCGCTCGGTCGGGTGGCGTGGCCCCAGGCCGTGGTGGCCGCCACACCGGTCGTCGCCACCGTGGCCACGCCTCCGAGCGAGGCGACCTTTCGAGCCCGTCGAGCCCGTTGACGGAGCCGGTCGCGACCGGTTGGCGCCGGTCGATCGGCATAGGCGGCTCCAGCCTGGCGGGCCAGGACCGCGGCCGGCGACGGAGCATCGGCGAGCGGAGCTTCGAGATCTGGATCGGGGATCTGGGCGGACTCGTCTTCGGCCCGTCGGGCGACAGCGTCGGCGATGGTGGTCATCACGCCTGCCACCAAAGCCCCGGCCACCAGCTTCTTGGCGTGTCTGCCCTTACCCGGCGTTATCGGTGCCAGCAGGCGGGGAGCAACCATCGGCACGAGAAGGCTGGCGGTCCCCATGGCCAGGCTGGTGAGCGTGTCGCGCCGTTCGTAGTCGCCGGGGCGAGGGCCGATCCGGGCGGCTCGTGCCCGATGGTGCAGGTGTTCGAGACCCATGGTGGCGAAGTACATCGGTACCACGGCCACTTCCAGCTTCTTCACAGAGCTTTCCTCCGTCCGCCGGTCGGTCGATCAGGTGGTCAGTCGGTTGATGGTCAGGTCTCACCCTCAGGACCCGAGCGGATAGGTCCAGTCGTCGTCGCTGCGAGGGTAATCAGACCGAGGCTTCGCCTCGATCTAGCCATGCCGCATTTATGGGTCGGCTCGCCTATCAGCTCGCCTCCTCAGGGTGACTGGTGATGATCACCGGGCATGTGGCGTGGCGGACGATGTGGTCCGACACCGATCCGAGCAGGGCCCGGCGCAGCCCACCGTGACCCCTGGTCCCCAGGACCACGCCCCGGGCATGGACCTCCTCGGCGAAGGCCAGGATCTGGGCCCCGGGCTCGCCGGCCAGGACCCGGATCTCGACCGCGTCGAGCCCCAACTCGGAGGCGACCTCTCGGGCCAGGCGTTCGCCCTCTTCGGCATTGGCCTTCACCTGGGCGTCGAAGGCCTCAGCGGACATGACTCCGCCAGCGATGCCGGTGCCGGTGACGAGCATGGGATCGGGCTCATGGACAACTGTCAACACGATCATCGGTCCGTCGGTGCCCACCAGATCGATCCCGGCCCGCAGGGCGAGGTTCGAGTGGTGCGAGCCGTCAGCGCAGAGTAGGAGTGGTCGATCCATGCCCGCACCGTACCGCCGGGCATCGACATTGGGGAGTCGTAGGCTCGCGGTGTGGCCACCCCCTATGGCACGGAACGCACAGTCCGGTCTCGATCGAGCTTCCCGCCACGTCGACGTCTATCGACGTCGAGGTGGTTGGTGTCGACGGTCGCAGTTGCGGTCGCTGCCCTGGGCGGTTCGTGTACCCGGAGCCAGGGGTCCGTTACGTCGACGTCGCCGGCCACCTCCACCACACCGCCGGGGGCGCTGAGTCCAGCGGTGCTCGACCTCGATGTGAGGCCGGCGGTTCGGGCGGTAGGAGACACGATCGATGGCGAGATCGTCACCGCCGATGGAAGGACCCGCACCTACCACCTGTACGTTCCGACTTCGTTGCCCGACGACAACGTGGCGCTGCTCGTCGGTCTGCACGGAGGGCTCGGCAACGGAATGCAGTTCGGTGAGTCGTCGGGCCTGGTGGAGCTGGCCGAGGCCAACGGGTTCCTGGCCGTTTTCCCCGACGGAACGCCGATCCGCTCCAACCCAGAGCGGGCGGTGTGGAATGGGGGCGGATGTTGCGCCAGCGCGGCCGAGGACCAAAACGACGTGGACGATGTCGCCTTCATCGAAACGCTGATCGACACCCTCTCCGCCAAGTATCGAGTCGACGACGATCGTGTGTTCGTCACCGGCCACAGCAACGGTGGGATCTTGTCAATGCGCTTGGCTTGCGAGCTGAGCTCGAAGGTCGCCGCGGTTGCGTTCCAGGCCGGAACCTTGTTCATACCCCATTGCCGCGTCGAAACCCCGGTGTCGGCGCTGGCTATCCATGGCGCCGACGACGAGAACGTGAAGCTGGAGGGAGGCGCCGGTGACCAAAGCCTGGTAGGGGTCGATTTCCCGCCGGTAAGAGATGGTCTGGCCTCTCTGGCCGAAGCCAACGGTTGCACCGGTGGGGACGAGCCCGCAGCATCACCGGCGGCCAGGCAATCAGATGTGACCGTCGAATCTTGGCGGGGCTGTCCCGAGGGTGTCGATGTTCAGTTGATCGTTGTCGCCGGTGCCAACCACGCATGGATGGGGCACGAACAGGCCGACATCTCCGAGCGTCGACTCGGCCCGGCCTATCAGGACCTGGACGCCAGTGAGGTGGTCTGGTCCTTCCTGTCGGCCCATCCCAGGGTCGAACCCTGACCCCGACGGGAACCCGCTCGATGATCAGCCCGGGAGCGCTCCCACCAGGCGGTCGACGCGGCGATCCCAACGCCTGAGGGCGTCGAGGTCCATCTGGGCAGGGAACCGGCGGGCAATGCGACCAGCCCACTGGGCGCGGGCCAGCCTGGGCAGCATCTGGCGGGCCAGACCGGGTGACGTCGCAAGGCGCCGTGCCATCTCGGCGGTCTCAGAGGTCGACGGTTGTGGCCAGCGCTGGTCCAGCCCGGCCCGGGCCGTCGGTTCGGTCATCAGCCCGGCCTCGACCAGGGTTCGCGCGCCGCTGGTTCCCATCTCGGTGCTCAGCCGACGGAAGATGTCCGACGCCAACAAGACTCCGCCGAATTCGTGTTGAAACCCAGCCTGGTAGCGCCACAGCGTCCGCTCGTCGCCAGGGTCGGCAGCGTCGGCGACGGCGTCGGCCAGCATCGTTCCAGCGATCAGTCCGATCCCGATGCCTGACCCGTGGGCGGGGAACACCTGGCAGGCGGCGTCACCGACTAGGGCCAGCCCGGGAGCGGTGAAGCGTGGGTATGGGCGGCGAAGGGGGATTACGCCGAAGCCTCCCGAACGCTGATAGCCGAGCCAGGGCTGGCGAGCCCGAAGTTCGCTCAACATCTTGGGGCCGGTGCCGTAGCGGCCCGTTGCAAGGCAGCCGACCAGCACCCGGGCATGGTCCAGTTCTTCGGTGACGGTAACTGCCACGGTCGAGAAGCCACCGTTGACTCCGACGGCGGTGACGGTCTGGCCCGGGGTCGCCCCGTGGGATTCCACAAAACGCCGGGCCGCGGACGTGTCCTCGATGCTCAGGTGTACGTCGGCGGCCGAACAGAGCTCTGACCCCCGAACCGATGGGCACCACGGGGCAAGCGCCGGTGAACGGCGCCGCAGGACCCCGCGCACCCCGGACGCGTCGACGAACAGTGCCGCCTCCAGCCGTAGTCGCGCACCGTCGGGACCGGTCACCTCCACCGACCTCACGCGCTTGCCATCGACGGACACCGAGATGTGCTCAGCCCGGTCGATGAGCACTACCCCGGCGTCTAGGGCCAGCGACCGCAGGCGCCGACCGAGGAGGCCCATGTCAGCGGTGACGGTCGGAGATCTCAACGTCACCCCGTGCTGGCCGTCGGGACCCACGATGTGGGTCACGGCGTTGGCAGCCACCCGTTCTGGGCCCGATGGCGGCTCGATCCCGGCCCGCTCGAACTGCCAGTCCAGAACCCCGTTGGTCCACTGAGCGCCGCCGTCCTCCGCGGCCCGTCGTTCCACCAGCGCCACGGTGAGACCCCGTCGGGCCAGTTGGTAGGCCGCGTTGGCGCCCGCGGTTCCGGCACCGACAACGACTGCGTCGATCGCCTTCACCTCGACCACCGTCCTGATGTCCTCTGTCAGGCTTGGCGGGCGGCGATGGCGTCGGCCACGGCCAGCACTCGCCGGGCGTTGTCGACGTGGAGGTTCTCGATCATGCGGCCGTTGTGGGTGACCACTCCCTTGCCGGCGGCGATCGCCTCCTCAAAGGTGGCGATCAGGGTGCGGGCGTCGTCCACCGCCTCGGGGGAGGGGGCCCAGATCCGGTTGGCCGGCTCCACCTGGCTGGGGTGGATGAGCGTCTTGCCGTCGAAGCCCAGTTGGCGACCCTGTAGGCATTCGGCCTCGAACCCGGCGTCATCCTTGATGTCGTTGTAGACGCCGTCGAGGATCACCTTGCCCGTCGCCCGGGCGGCCAGGAGGCACAAGCCGAGACCGGTGAGCAGCGGCTGGCGGCCGGGGACGTGTTCGGCGTGGAGCTCCTTGGCCAGGTCGTTGGTGCCCATCACCAACACGGTGAGCCGTTCGGAGGCGGCCGCGATCTCCTCGGCGTGGAGCATGGCGACGGGGGTTTCGACCATGGCCCAGATCTTGGTGTAGTCGGGGGCACCGCCTGCTTCCAGGCCCGCTTCGATGGCGGCCACATCGGCCACCGACGAGACCTTGGGGACCACCACCGCGGCCGGACCAGCCTGAGCAGCGGCGGCGATGTCGGCGGCATGCCACTGCGTGTCGAGCCCGTTGACCCGGATGGTCACCTCTTTGGAGCCGTAGTCACCTGACGCGGCCGCGGCGCAGACCCGGTCTCGGGCCTCGGCCTTGGCGTCGGGGGCCACGGCGTCCTCGAGGTCGAGGATCAAGGCGTCGGCATCGATGCCCTTTGCCTTCTCCAGGGCCCGCTCGTTGGCGCCGGGCATGTAGAGGACGGAACGGCGGGGGAGGATCGTCTGGTCGTTCACGCTCAGACCTCCAGGCCGGCGGAGCGGTAGCGCTCGGCCACGTCGGCGTCACGGGCGGCCAGTTGCCGGGCCAGGTCGACCATCACGTGGCACTGCTTGACCGAGGCGTCGTCTTCCATCTTGCCGTCGATCATCACCGCACCGCGGCCGTCGCCCATGGCCTCGATCACGTGGAGGGCGTGGGCGACATCGGCGGGGTCGGGGGAGAACACCCGCTTGGCGATGTCGATCTGGACGGGGTGAAGGCTCCACGCGCCCACGCAGCCCAGCAGGAACGCGTTGCGGAATTGGTCCTCGCATGCGACCACGTCTTTGATGTCGCCGAAGGGGCCGTAGAAGGGCAAAATCCCGTTGGCAGCACAGGCGTCGACCATGCGGGCGATCGTGTAGTGCCAGAGGTCCTGCTGGTAGGTGGTGCGGGCGCTGTCGATGTCACCGTCGATCGGGTCCTGACGAACCAGGTAGCCGGGGTGACCGCCGCCGACGCGGGTGGTCTTCATGCGCCGGTTGGCGGCAAGGTCAGCGGGGCCCAGGGACAGGCCCTGCATGCGGGGGCTGGCCGAGCAGATCTCTTCGACGTTGGCGACGCCGCGGGAAGTCTCCAAGATGGCGTGGATGAGCAGAGGCCGCTCCAGCCCGGCTCGGGCTTCCAGCTGGGCCAGGATTCGGTCGACGTAGTGGATGTCCTCGGGGCCTTCGACCTTGGGGATCATGATCACGTCGAGCTTGTCGCCGGCTTCGGTGACCAGGGTGATCAGGTCATCGAGCACCCACGGGGAGTCGAGGCTGTTGACCCGGGTCCAAAGCTGGGTGTCACCGAGGTCGTTGCTATTAGCGATCTGGACCAGCCCGTTGCGGGCCGCTTCCTTGTTCTCGGCCTTGATGGCGTCTTCCAGGTTGCCCAAGATGATGTCGACCTTGGCGGCGATGTCGGGCACCTTGGCCGCCATCTTCTCGTTGCTGGGGTCGAAGAAGTGGATCATCCGCGACGGGCGGAAGGGGATCTCCCGAACAGGGTCGGGTGCCCCGGCGGCTAGGGGGCGGAAGAAGTCCTTCGGGTTGCGCATCGAGTCTCCAAAGACGAGCGGACAGGTAGAGCCAACCCTACGGAACCTCTCCCTTGGCCCCCCAAACGCATGAGAGGCTCCGCCATTGGGCGGAGTTGTGGGCTCGACTGCCTGCTCGCCGCAGGCGCGCTAGGCGCGGGCGAGCAACGCCATGGCTCGACCTCTATCGGTGCCGTTGCTCTCCTACCGCACTCACTTGACCAGACGGTCAAGTGAGTGCGGTAGGGTTGTCGAATCACCGCTGGCAGGGGTTGCCGGCTGATGACCGGAGGTAGCGCCGTGTACCAGTGGACCGACGAGCAGGAGATGGTGCGTAGCGCCGCCCGCCACTTCATCGACAAGGAGATCCGCCCCCGCGTCGACGAGTTCGAACACGGCGACACTCCGCCCTATGACGTTCTCCGAAAGATGTACAAGGAGTTCGGCATCGACGTCGCCAACCGTGACCGTCACCAGCGCCAGATCGAGTTCGAGCGCTCGGTCGCGGCTGCTGTCGCGGAAGGCAAGGAGCCGCCCGTCAAGGCCAAGCGGGATGGAGACGGCGGCACCGCGGCCCTGACCATGATCCCGATCATCGAGTTGTGCAAGGTGTGTCCCGGGATGGTCACCGCCATGGGTGTGTCGGTCGGGCTGACCTCGGCCGCCATCATGTCCAAGGGCACCATCGACCAGAAGGAACGCTGGGTCGGCGACCTTCTCACCTTGGAAAAGATCGGTGCCTGGGCAATCACCGAACCCAACTCGGGCTCGGATGCCTTCGGTTCCATGAAGTCCACGGCCCGCCGCGACGGTGACGAGTACGTCCTCAACGGGTCCAAGACCTTCATCACCAACGGCCCCTACGCCGACACCATCGTGTTCATCTGCAAGTTCGACGAAGGCAACGATCCCGCCGACCGCAAGATCTTGTCGTTCGTACTGGACAAGGGCACGCCCGGCCTGGAGCAGTCCAAGCCCCTCCGCAAGATGGGCATGCACTCCTCGCCCACCGGGGAACTGTTCCTCGACGACGTCCGCGTCGGCCGGGACCGCCTCATCGGCGAGACCGAGAACCCACCCGCTGGTGGTCGAGAGGGAGCTAAGGCCACGTTCATGCAGGAGCGGTCCGGCGTGGCGGCCATGGCGCTCGGCATCATCGAAGAGTGCCTCACCATCTCGGTGGACTACGCCAAGAATCGAGTCCAGTTCGGCCAGCCCATCGGCGACTTCCAGCTCATCCAAGACAAGTTGGCTCGCATGGAGGTGGCTCGGCTCAACGTGGAGAACCTGGTGTTCCGCACCATCGAGATGTCGGCAAACGGCCACACCATGACCTTGGCTGAGGCGTCGGCCATGAAGCTGTACTCGGCCCGCGCCGCCACCGAGGTTGCCTTGGAAGCCGTTCAGATCCTGGGCGGAAACGGGTACATGAGCGAGTTCCGGGTCGAACAGTTGGCCCGTGACGCCAAGGTCCTCCAGATCTACGCCGGCACCGACGAGATCCAGATCACCCACATCGCCAAGGACCTGCTGCGCCGTTAGCCAGGGTCCACCGAAAGGCACAGCCTTCCGGCGGAGTTCGGTAGCCGGCCTGACGGCCGACGTCTTCGCTGCTGCGACCGGCAAAGCCGATCTCCGCAGGTCAGGGGCTCCGCCACAAAGGGCTCTGCCCCCGAACCCCCGCCCAGTCCTGTGACTTCAGCTCGTCAGACAGCCGAGCACTAACGGTGGCCGCCCAGAGAACCCGTTTCGCCTGGGTGACCATGGAGAATCGAGCACAACCCAAGATCGATCGGTGGATCGAGGTTTAAGAACTCGAGCGGAACAGGTCCGAACGTCCCCGATGTCTCAAAGACCCATGGATCGGCCAACGATCTCTTTCATGATCTCGGTGGTGCCTCCGTAGATGGTGGTGATGCGCACGTCGGCGTAGGCGCGCGCTATCGGGTACTCCAGCATGTAGCCGTAGCCGCCGTGGAGTTGTACGCAGGTGTCGACCACCCGCTTGTGGAGCTCGGTGCACCACCATTTGGCTTGGGCGGCCTCCTCGGCGGTGAGCTCACCGGCGTTCAGGGCTTCCACGCAGCGATCCACGTACACCCGGGCCAGGTCGATCTCGGTGCGCATCTCGGCCAGGCGGAACCGACTGTTCTGGAACGACCCGATGGGCTGGCCGAAGGCGGTGCGCTCCTTCACGTAGTCGAGGGTCCACCCCAGCGCCGCTTCGGCTCCGGCCACACCGGCCGCCGCTATGGACAGCCGTTCTTGGGGAAGGTTGTGCACCAGGTGCATGAACCCCTGGCCTTCGGTGCCCAACAGGTTGGCGGCCGGTACGGCCACGTCAGTGAAGAACAGTTCGGCGGTGTCCTGGCTGTGAAGGCCCACCTTCTCCAGGTTGCGTCCCCGTTCGAACCCGTCCATGCCCCGTTCTATGACCAGCAGGCTCATGCCCTTGTGGCGCTGGGTGGGGTCGGTCTTGACGGCGGTGATGATCAGGTCGGCGTTGATCCCGTTGGTGATGAAGGTCTTGGACCCGTTGACCAGGTAGGTGTCGCCGTCGCGGACCGCGGTGGTGGTCATGGAGGCGAGGTCCGAGCCGATACCGGGTTCGGTCATGGCCACCGCGGTGATCAGCTCGCCCGAGGCGATGCCGGGCAACCAGCGGTCCTTCTGTTCGGGAGTGCACAGCGACAAGAAGTACGGCAGGCAGACGTCGTTGTGCAGGGTGATGCCGAGCCCGGCCCCTCCAGCCCCGGCGGCTTGGACCTCTTCGCCGATGATCAGGTTGTAGCGGAAGTCTTCGACACCGCCCCCGCCGTGGGACTCAGGGACGTCTGTGCCCAGGAATCCGGCAGCGCCGGCCGCGGCGAAAAGCTCGCGGGGCACGATCCCGTCGCGTTCCCACTGGTCGATGTTGGGGGTGATCTCTCGGGCTACGAACTGGCGGAAGGAGTCGCGGAACATGTTGTGTTCGTCGGTGAAGATCGTGCGGCGCATGGCCGCATTCTGACCCAAGGGCCACCTCCGGTGGCTGGTGGCTGGCTTCGTGGTGGTGGTTTCGGTCCGTCGGTGGTCCCGGTCTTGTGGATCGCCTGCGGCGCCTGTCTGCTGGTTCCGGGGATACAGGTGCTCGCTTCGCTGCGCCGTATCACCGGCGTTTGTGAAGTGGCTCGCGAGCTCGCCACTGCCCAAACGGTCCGGTGGCTGGTGGCTGGTGGCTGGCGCTGGGTGGGGTGGTGACTTCGATCCGTCGGTAATGTGGGGGGTGAACTGAACGCCGGGGAGCTCGAGGAGTCGGGCTGAGAGGGTGACCATGCCGCCAGGCACCGTCGCCGACCCGTGGACCTGAACTGGGTAATGCCAGCGGAGGGACGCGATGACCGGGGACTACCAGTCCACCAACACGATCTCCCGTCGGGTGCTGCTCTTCGTGGGCGGTGACCCCGAGTTCGCGGCGCCAGCCAGCGTGGACCGCCCGCTCACCGATGCCGGGCATCATCTCGACGTGGGGGGCGCGGCGCTGGTGGTGGCGGCCGACTCGGGGCTGGAGCGAGCAATTGGCCTGGGGGTCGCGGTCGACCATGTGGTCGGTGACCTGGATTCGGTGTCTCCCGGGGCACTGAAGGCGGCGGCCGCATCCGGAGCCACCGTTCACCGCCACGAGGCAGACAAGGACGCCACCGACCTCGAACTGGCCCTGGACCTAGCGGTCGAGCTCATCGGTGGGTTCGGTGGTGGCACGAGAACCGCGATCCACGTCGTCGGCGGGGGAGGGGGACGCCTCGACCACCTGTTGGGAGACGTGATGTTGCTGACGGCTGCTCGGCTGGCTGGCTACACGGTCACGGCCCGCTTCGGCCCGGCCCGTCTCGACGTGGTCCGTCCCGGTCACGTCACCGGCTTCGATGGCCCGGCGGGCACGGTGGTGTCGCTGCTGCCCATGCATGGTGATGCCCTCGGGGTGACCACGACCGGGTTGCGGTGGGCGCTGACCGATGGGGACCTGGTTGCGGGCACCAGCCGGGCCATCAGCAATGAGCTGATCGGTGGGCCGGCCACGGTGACGGTGGGGGTCGGAACCCTTGCCGTGGTCCGCCCTGGCCCCGGGGTAGTTCGGCGCTCTGGGATCCCGCCTCGTACCGGCACCTATGACCCGTCCCCTCGAGCCCGCACTTCGCCCACCGTCGTCGACCAGCCCGCTGCCTACCCAGGAGATCCCGATGATCGCTGAACTTCAAGTCCTGCCCCGTCCCGCCGGCACGGCGACCGTGCCCTACGCCAACATCGAGGCAGCTATCGCCGCACTGGCCTCATCTGGTCTGCGCGTGGAGGTCGGTGCCCTGGGCACCACCATCGAAGGCGCGCCCGATGCGGTGTGGGCGGCGTTGCGGGCCGCGCACGAGGCGACCCTCACCGCAGGGGCCGAAGCGGTGGTGAGCGTCGTCAAGCTGGCCGAGTCCGCCGGTGACTCCGGGCCTGGCATCGACGATCTGGCCGGACCGTTCCGGGACTGATCCATGCCCGTGCCCGATGCTGTGCGCACCGAACGTCGCTCGCCAGGGTGGCGTCGAAGGGTCTACGACCTGGTTGCCCCGGCTCTGACCTTCGCGCTGGTGCTGGCCGCATGGCAGGCGTGGGTGCAGCTTCGGGGCATCGAGCCCTACCTGCTCCCCAGCCCGGGCCGGATCGCTCGAACCGCGGTGGAGATAGCGCCCCGCCTGGGTGGCCACGTGGCGTGGACCCTCATGGAAGCGATGGCGGGCTTGGCCGTCGGGGCGGTGGTGGGGGTGGGGTTGGCGATGTTGATCGCGCGCTTTCGACTGGCCCGCCAGGTCCTGTACCCGCTGGTGGCGGTGAGCCAGACGATCCCCATGATCGTGCTGGCCCCGCTGCTGGTGATCTGGTTCGGGTTCGGCTTGACCCCCAAGATCGTGTTGGTCGCGCTCATCGTTTTGTTCCCGGTCCTGGTCGCCACCGTTGGTGGTCTCGACGGCGCCGATCCCGAGCTGGTCGATCTGGTGCGGTCCATGGGCGGATCCCCCAGGCAGGTGCTGCACGTGGTTCGGGTGCCATCGGCGTTGCCCGACTTCTTCTCAGGACTGAGGATCGCTGGCACCTATGCCATCGGTGGCGCCGTGATCGCGGAGTATCTCGGCGGATCGGTACGGGCATCAGGGCTGGGTCGGCTCATCCAACGAGCCCAGGCCTCATACGACGTCGACGTCATCTTCGTGGCTGTGGCCTTGGTCGGAGTGCTAACCGCGCTCCTGTTCGTGGTCATCGATGCCCTGGCCCGTGTAGCCGTCCCCTGGCACCACCTCGGTGCCGATCGGAGGGGTGCCCAGGCCCTCGCCGACCCCAGCATTTCCCCCAACCAACCCGAGGAATCACCGTGAACGATCGGTCCAGCGCCGTGCCCGCCCGAAGTGCACACCACCCGGACCATTCGGGTACCACCCGAGGCACCAGACGAGCCACCAGAAGTGTCGCCAGCGGTGGCTTGGTGGCCGTGTTGGTCCTGGTCTCCGTCGTGGTGGGGGCTTGCGGCTCCGACAACGGATCGGACAACACCAAGGATGCGGCCGGAACCACCGGGTCCGCCAAGTTGGAGAAGTTCACCGTGGTCTTGGACTGGACTCCCAACACCAACCACTCGGGGATGTTCCTGGCCGATGCCCGCGGCTGGTATTCCGAGGCGGGCCTCGACGTGGAGTTCGTGGAACCGGGCGATTCGTCCAGCATCCAACTTCTGGCTGGTGGCAAGGCCGATGTGGCGGTGAGCGTGTCCGAGGAGGTGGTACCGGCCCGCGCCGAGGGGCTGCCGGTCCGGTCGGTGGCTGCCGTCATCGAGCACAACACGTCGAGCCTGGTGTCGCTGGCCAGCGCCGGCATCGAACGGCCGCGGGACCTCGAAGGGCGCACCTACGGCGGCTGGGGTGGCCAGCTAGAGGAGGCTTTGCTCCACGAGCTGG
>WBZX01001413.1_pt1 | contig 18111 bp, 17 predicted proteins | sample 5204211 | NCBI WGS metagenome assembly WBZX01 (sample SAMN12344362, study PRJNA552823) | activated sludge metagenome | biome: Activated sludge suspended growth; feature: Nitrification reactor; material: Wastewater; isolation source: activated sludge from nitrification reactor of wastewater... | reverse complement strand
AGTCGACGGCATCTTCCTCGCGCTCTGCAATGTGGACGGAACGTTTCGAGCCGTCGACAACACCTGCCCGCACGCAGGCGGACCGCTTGGTGAAGGCTGTCTGGAAGGTGACGTGATTGAATGCCCCTGGCACGGCTGGCGATTCAATGTTCGAACGGGCGAGCGGCCGGAGAATCCGGAGATCCGTGTGCCCTGTGTGGACGTACGTGTGCAGGGAGCGAACGTGCAGGTAAAAGTGCCGCTTACATTGTAGGAGGGAACGGAGGCGCACCGGCGGGAGGGGTTCCTGCGCGTCCGCTCTCCGGACCCTCAGGCATCAATCCATCAGCCGGGAGAGAGGCGGCATTGACGCGCTTTGTGCCAAGATCCACGTGCCAAATAAAATCTCGCTCGAACCACTGCGTGGTCCCCTGCTCGCGCATGTAAATCCGAACTTCGTATCGCTGCTCATCCTGCTTGATCACTTTCCATTCTCCAAGTCGCAGTCCCAGTTTGCGGTCCGCGAGAATTCGCGCTCGTTCATTAAAAGCCTGAAGGATAGTGGGATAACCGGCTGCGCGATGCGTCTGCACCAGTGCCAGTGCCTCGGCCGCACGCGGATCGGTAATCGGGTCGATGCCGGGAGGTTTCATCCACCAATAGACCAGCCCCCCGACGACGAGAAGCAGGAGGACTGCGTAATGAATGACTTTACTCATAAGCTATGACGATCACTGGCGATGCGTGGTGAACGAATTAATCACTATATGTGGCAGGTGATTCTACTGTCAATCAGGCACGAACGCGCGGACCAGGAATCAACCGGAACGCGCCGCACCCTCGCCGCGCTTGACAAGTCCGCGCAGCGCTGTGGTACAAGTACCGGTCAACCTACAAGACACCATGGGAGCCTCACCGTTCAATGAAGTTCTTCTTTTATGCGGACAATTTGAACCCGTCCCAACTCAAGCGTCGTGCCCCGGAACATAAGTTTCTCTTCACGGCCTATCTCCCCGACCATAGCGTGCAATTCTGCCGATGGTCGACGCAGTGGCGCTGCGGCCTGGCAAGTGTCGTCCCATCGCCGGGAGAGAAAGTCTGGGGAGCCGTCTTTGAAATCACCGACGAAGATCTCAAAATCCTCGACGAGTTCGAAGACGATGTCCCGCAAGGCGCATACCGCCACCTGCCGGTGACCGTGATCACCGAAGAGGGTGAAAAGTTATTGGTCACGACCCATGCGGCCAATCCCATCGGCAAGTTCAAGCCGAAGGAACATTACATCGATTGGGTGCTCAAGGGCGTCAAACAATGGAAGTTGCCGGAAGAATGCACCGAGCAGTGGAAAGCGTATAAGCCAGCCTGACAGACGCGAGATCGTCACTTACCCATACATTGAGGTCACGATGCCAAAACCAAAACATCATATCCTTGTCTGCACCAACGCCCGACCGCCGGGTCACCCGAAACCGTCCTGCGGCGGCCAGGGTTCCGCGCAATTGCTCATGACCTTCAACATGGGGCTGATGCAACGCGGCATCATGCCGGGTGAAGTGCTGGTCACGGGGTCTTCCTGCCTGGGTCCTTGCGAGCAGGGACCGACCGTCGTCGTCTATCCCGAAGGCACCTGGTATTCCAAAGTCACGGAAGCCGATGTCGCGACCATCCTCGATGAACACATCAAGGGCGGCAAGCCGGCAGAAAAGTTGAATCCGGATAGCATCTGGAAGTAGCGCAGAATCATCGTTTCTTCACGGATGATCAAAATGCCCTTCCAGCGAGGCCACAGGCGACTCACACCCGGAGGCGTACCCTCAGGGGTACGTTGAGGAGTGTGAGAAGCTGAGAACGACGCTGGAAGGCATTTTCATCATCCGCTTGTTATGAGCACCCCAAGCCACAAAGAACACAAACACCACGCGCCCCGCTCGGTCGGCTGCATGATCATCACCTGCAGCGACACCCGCACACCAGACACCGATACCAGCGGCCAATTAATCCAGAAGCTCCTCACGGAGAAGGGGCACACGATTGCCGCCTACCACCTCGTCAAGGATGAACCGGCTGAGATCAAGGCACGGATCACCGAGGGGATAGCAAACGATTCCGTCCAAGCCATCATCATCAATGGCGGAACCGGAATCTCCCGGCGAGACTCCACGTTTGAAGCCGTGGATGCGATACTGGAAAAACGGCTGGATGGATTCGGCGAAGTGTTTCGGTTTCTGACCTATCAAGAGATCGGCTCACCGGCCATCATGAGCCGGGCCACCGCCGGCATTATCAAAGGTCGTGTCCTATTCTCCACTCCCGGCTCGGAAAACGCCGTGCGCCTAGCGATGGAAAAACTCATCCTTCCCGAACTCGGTCACCTGGTTAAAGAACTCACCAAGTAGTACGTCGTCAGCTTTGAGCAATCAGCGTTCAGTTCTTTGGGGTTGCCCGGACCTGAGTGTGGCGGGCTAATGATGCGTGTTGCTCGCCAGCGGCGTTACCCCAGCGGCTTATCCGACAGAGGACATGCAAGCCGGCGCTCTACCCAGGCCGTAAGACGCCGCACGACTGAGAACGCAGTGATGGCCGGTTCAGCAGCAGGTCGATGAAGGATGCTCAAAGCGGCTTTCCAGCAAGGCCGCAGGAAGCAGGGCGACTGCGACGTACCCTTGCGGTACGTCGCAGGGAGCCGTGCGACCGAGAACGAAGTTGGAGCCCGGTTTCAGCAGCTACGTGGTGAAGGATGTTCAAAACGGCTTTCCAGCAAGGCCGCAGGCGAAGCAAAACCGGAGGCGTACCCTCAGGGGTACGTTGAGGATTTTGATGAGCCGAGAACGCTGCTGGAAGCCGTTTTCAACATCCGACTAATCCTGGCTGATCTTGGGTTCAGAGTACGTCTGCTTATCCGCCAATCTCGACTGCGCATACCGCTTGTAGTGCATCAACAGATCGCGGACCGAGACGACGCCGACGATCGATCCGCCCTTGGTCACCGCCAGATGGCGCACGCCGAGATCACCCATCATATCCTGGGCATCATCGACGGCTTGATTGCTTTCAATGGTGCACAGCGGGGAAGTCATCACGTGTTCGACGGTCAACTTGCCCACATCTTGGTTGGTGGCCAATCCCTTCCGAACCAGATCCGTGTCCGTCACAATCCCGACATGATTCTTCCCCTTCTTGATCAAGAGGGAGCTGACCCGCAGGGTGCGCATCTTCTTCGCCGCACCGCGAATGGAGGTCGTCGGACCGACACTCTGAGGTTTCTTGTTCATGATTTGCGCAACAGTCGCCATGTCACATACCTTTCTGCCCGTTGGGACAAGAGAGCCGATAATGAAGCCGATTACGAAACAGTCAGCACGATTTTACCAAAAAACTTCCGATTCAAAAGATATTCTTGCGCACCTTTGGCCTCGGACAGCGGAAAGGTCCGATCGATCACCGGCCGCAACTTGCCTTCGCCGACCAGGTGAGCGGCTTTCCACAACTCGCTCTGCGATCCCATGTACGAGCCCTTGATCGTCAGCTGCCGCGAATACACGTAGCGCAAATCCAGCGTAACCTCCGCACCTGTCGTCGCGCCGCAGGTGACCAGCCGCCCGCCCTTCGCCAACGAATCGATACATTGCGCCCACACCTCCGGACCGATGTGCTCAATCACCACATCCACACCACGGCGCTGCGTCAGTTCCCGTACTCGCTGGCTGACCTGCTCCCGGCTGTGAAGAATAACTTCGTCGGCGCCCAGCGCCTTGGCCTTCGCGACTTTCTCCTCGCTCCCGACCGTGGTCAAGACACGCGCGCCGGCCAGTTTGGCCATTTGAATCGCCATGTGGCCCACGCCGCTGCCCGCGCCCATGATCAAGACCTCTTCACCAGGCCGCACCTCCGCCAACCCGAATAACATATGCCAGGCGGTGACGGACACGAGCGGAAAAGCCGCAGCCTGTTCAAACGAAAGCGCGCCGGGAATCGGGCGCACGTTGCGCGCCGGCACCTTCACATAGTCCGCATAGCCGCCATGGCACATCGCGCCGATCAATCCATACGACCGGCACATGTTGTCACGACCGGCCAGACATTGTTCGCACCGGCCGCACCCGACGCCGGGAGACACATAGATGCGCTCTCCTACCGCGACCCCTTCAACCTGTGAGCCGATCTGGTGCACCACGCCGGCAATGTCCGAACCGAGAATATGCGGAAGCGGCATCGGATACGCCGGGCTCCCCTGCCGGATCCAGATATCCAGATGGTTCAACGCGCACGCCTTCACCTGCACGAGCACTTCGTCGCCGCCGATCGTCGGCATCGGCATCTCTTGGTACTGCAACTTCCCCGGCCCGCCATGCTCATGGAAGACAACTGCGTTCATACCACCTCAGCGTAACAACACCCTGTTGAGTGTTGAGTTGGACTCTTGGGTTCCGGCATTCGGAGCGCGTCGGTCTCAATTCATTTTCATCGCGCAACTCGTGACGACCTATTCGCCCTCGCGCCATACTTCACGGGATAATCGACACGCCATATCACAAGGCCATAAGGAGTCGTACGATTGAGACCGCCGTAAGATAGCCTGTTCATCATCCTGCTAGAAATTAAGCGTCCCCTCCACCACCATCACCGCTTCTCCGCCGACCATCACCCCTTGAATCGCATCGTCATCGGAATTCACCTGGATAAAAATACGAGACGGGCGATCGATCTCGTATCCCTGCTCAGCGGTGATCTCCGTCTCGGGCCTGATATCCACAACGCCATGCTGCACCAGATAGGCGCCCAACGCACCGCTGGCGCTGCCGGTCGCCGGATCTTCCACAATGCCGATCAAAGGCGCGAACATGCGCGTATGCACAGTGGAAGACTGTTCGACGGTCATCGTGCTGAACACCATCATGCCGTTGGCGCCATACTGTTGGGACAACTCAGCAATGGCTGCGACGTCGGGCACGATCGAACGTACCGCCGTCAGGGTTCGCACCGGCACGATGATGACCGGAAGTCCCGTCGAGACCACCTGCACGGGAAAGCGGGTTTCGGTAATCGCAGACTTGCTGATCCCCAGTGAACGGGCTATGGCGAAGAGCGCTTCCGGTTCGTCGATCACATCCAGAAACTGCGGGCTCGGCTGCGCCATGACGACGCGTTCGATCATCCCGTCATGGGAATGGATATCGACGGGGAATAGCCCGAGATTACATTCCTGAAGCACCCGCGTCACCGGCTCCCGGAGGGCGAAGCGATCCAATGTGCCCAACACGAAAAAGGTCCCAATCACCGGATGGCCGGCGAATGGAATTTCCTGCGTCGGCGTAAAAATGCGCATCTTCACGACGGCGGCCTGGTCGGTGGGAGGAAACACAAACACGGTTTCGGAGAGGTTCATCTCGCGGGCGATCTGCTGCAACTCGACGTCGGTCAACCCGTCCGCGTCAGGAAACACCGCCACCGGGTTCCCGCCGAAGGGGGCATCGGTGAAGACGTCGGCTTGATAAAACTGCAATCGCCGTTGCCCTGGCATACATTCCTCAAGAAGATACTGACGGCATGTTGCCCCGAGTCGGTATTTTTTGCAAGAGGGCCGAGAGCGCCACAAGGCTCAGTAGGTCAGAATTTGTGATGCGCACTGTTCAACATCTAGCCCAACAGCGCGTAAGACGGGAGATGATTGGTCACAATCTTTGCTTCACGCTCACCGGCTGGTCAAAACGACAGGTGCCAAGGCCGCAGGGAGAGTGATGACTGAGGCGGTACATACCAAACTTGTTTGACCCGTTCGCCACTGAGATATTCTTGGCGAACGGATGAACCCCTTCTGTGGCACCTCTTACACTCCTTGAGTCGCAAGGAGACACCCGACCGAGAACGCCGGCAGATGCGATTTTCGGTAGCCAGCTTGGATTCCCGCCGGCTGGTCAAAACGGCATCCAACGAGGCCGCAGGCAAGCCAGAACCGGAGGCGTACCCTTAGGGGTACGTTGAGGCTTTCGGCGAACCGAGATGTCCCAGCGAATCGGAACCACAGGCTGGTCAAAACGGCAGGTGCCAAGGCCGCAGGGAGGGTGATGACTGAGGCGTACCCTTGCGGTACGTCGCAAGGAGACAGCCGACCGAGAACGCCGGCAGATGCCGTTTTCACCAGCCTGTCAAACGGGCCGGGGAATGGCCTCATACGCAGGCCGTACCGGATTGTTGAGGTATTGCTCGACGAAGTTCTGCAGCGAGCCGTGGCGGTAGAGCTGCTGATTAGCGAAGCGGGTATCGATCTTGTGCAGGACCTTCACGCGCACACCGGTCTTCTTCGTGAACTGCTCCAGGCTGACCCCGGTGATATCGGTATAGGGCCCGCGCCCCGACTGCATGATGCACTTCGGCACGTGAATGACTTTCTCCTTCGTCAGCCTCCGCGCGATGTCATCGAAGGTCAGCAGCACCGTACAATCCGAATCGCCGCTGAGCAGCGCATTCGGCACATAGAGAAACTTCGCGCGGTTCTTGCGGAACATGGTCAGGATCTTGTGGACACTCCCCGCCATCACCACCGTATCTTTCTTCTCCAATTCCAGCGAATCAAAGAGGCTCACGATGCGGCGGCGGCTCAAAAACGCCGTGGTGTAGGACTCCGTGTGAATGGTCTGCAGATTCGGCAATCCCAGGTGATAGATCCGAGTCGCTTCATCGGGCAGAAATTTTCGCCCCTGCCGCATGAGAGACGCCGTCTCCTCCTTGAGTCCACGGACCGGCGTGAGCGTCCCCATCCACAGGACACATTGCTGATTGATCGCGGAAATGGTCGCCGCATCCTTCGACATGGTGTGCTGGTCGAAGGCGTAGAAGTTGGCGGACGACACGGCTGGTCCATCCAACACCTTCATGAGATGCTTCACGGACGGCGCGTGTGGCATCAAGCGCTGCCGGTAGTCGCTGAGCGTAATCACCGATAGCTCAAAGTTGATCCGGCCAGGATATTGCGCCGCGAGTTGATGGATCTTGGGCACATGCACAAACCCGACGGTAAAGAACTGGATGCTCTTGTCGGTGTATTTCAGAAAGTCTTCAACCCACTCCATCGCCTTGGGATGGAGAAACAGATCGGTCCATTCCATGAACTCGTTGCCGCCGAGACACCAGAACTGTGTGGGGTCAGTTGGCTTCCGGCTGATGTAGTCGAGGATGAACTTCCAATCCTCATCGCTGGTCTTGGGTGGATCGAGCGTTTCGCGGTAGGAGTGGTCGAGCTCGTAACAGAACTCGCATTTGACCGGGCAGTCACGGCCCAGACTCAGGGGAATCTTCCCTGCGTCCATCTCCCTGATGAGCACCTGTCGATAGTCGGTGCGATCTTTGAAGATCGGGGTCGGCTGAAATATCGGAAGAGTGGTGGGCATGGTGAACCGGTTCGCCTATCGCCGCTGGGGCAATCCGTGTGAGATTGACAGGGTCATCGTCGACTTGCCAGACTCCGTGACATGACCGAGAAACGCCTCACCGACGCACGAGAACTCTTCGCGCTCACAGAACCCTTTACCCGGGAACAACTGGACCAGAAACGCGATGCATTGCTTCATACCTGGACGCCGCGCCGCTTCGCCAACCTGACCAACAACCCCAAGAAATACATGCAGGCGTACACCAAAGCCGAGGAGATGACTCGTAAGATTGAGGAAGCCCACTTGCTACTGACGGCTGCACTCGATCGCCAGAGAAGCTAGTGGCCGAAGGTTTAGTGCCGATCGCAGAAGGTTCCCTGCTGCAGGGCTTCCCCCGGCTTCTGCTAGGAGCACCCGGTTCGCCGCCCGTTTATCCTAAGCCGTGCGAAACGACGCGGCTCATTCCTTCCTTACCTTCATCCCCTTCACCCATTGCCACTGGCCATGTCACCAATCCCGACACGCCTTCGGTTGTCGCCCCATCCTTCGTCGCCGCATAAATCTGCGGCAGCTTGTTCGTGCCGAACTTGGAGATGTACAGGAACACATGCTCGCGGCTGTTCACCCGCACGGCCCAGGGCTGAAAGTCGTTCTTATAGAACTCTTCGCAGAGCTGCATGGCGTCCAGACAGGAAATCCCCACCGGCTCGTTTAGCGTGTAGTAGTAGTCCAGCGGCAGGTCGTACTCTTCCTGCTTATGGATCGTGATGCCGAACTTGTCCGGATTGCGCACCATCGGCGTATGGCGGTAGGCCACGAAGTAGAACAGCTCCACCGAGTGAATCACCGGCTGATTGTCGATGACGAACTGCCGCGTCTCCAGCGCTTCGTCGCGCGTCTCCCCCGGGAACCCGTAAAACGCCATCACGTGATTCCAGATTCCCGCCTTCGCCGCCTGATGGAGATTGTTCTGGATCACGCTTTTCCGCGCATGTTTGTCCATGAGATTCAGGACGCGCTCGTTTGCCGATTCCATGCCGTAATAGAGCGTGCAACAACCGGCCTTCGCCGCGAGATCCCAAATCGCCTGATCCTGCAGGGTTTCTTCAAAACGGATGAGCGTCGTCCATTTGATGCCGACGTTCCGGTCGACCAGCAGCTGCGAGACCTTCTTGAAGAGCGCGGGTGGATACGACTCGTCGGAGAAGAGGAAATGGCGGCAGTTGTACTTGTCCCGCAAGGCCGTGACCTGCTCCACCACATGCTGCGCCGTCATCCCGCGATATTGATCGAAGTAGCCCTGCCCGTGATCGCAGAAGGTGCACCGGCCCCAATAGCAACCGCGCGTGGCCAGATACGGAATGATCCGCTCGGGGACGAAATAGTGATCCAGCGGCAAACCATCAAAATCCGGGAGCGGCAGCGCCGCTGTTTTTTCCGTGTACACTTCCTTGCTCTGCTGCACCGACCCGGCAGCGTAGTACATCAGATTCGGCACCTGCTCCATCGCGCGTTGGCCGTTCACAGCCTCCAGGTACCAGAGCAGCGCATGTTCGCCTTCATACAAAATGGCGGCGTCGAACACCTCGGTGAAGAACCGCTCATGGTGCGCCCATTCTTCCTGCAGCCGCGTGACGACATTGCCGCCCACCACGACGCGAATCTCCGGGAAAGTTTCCTTGATCATCTTGCAGAACGTGAGGCCCGCCATCAGCTGCATTTGCGTGCCGATGGAGATGCCGATGACCGCCGGCTTTTCCTTGCTCACGCTCGGCAGCACCAATTGATTGCAGATGTCGCGATAGACGTTCACCTGCTCATCGTCGAGACAGGCGAACACTTCCTTCGACACGCCGGGCCGGTAGCCCAGGTTACTTTCCATCGGGTAAAACACGAGCGAGGCGGGATAGTAGGCGGCGGAGATATACTGCATCGCTTCGCGAAACGTATTCAGCGCCCGTTCCAGCTTTTCCGCCTCGTAGAACCGCTCGCCGCGCACAACCAGCTTGGCATCGTCGGCCCGCTCCGCGAGATCGAACACGTCCACTGCATAGGCCTGTTCCAGCACGGCTTTCTGATGGGCTTCCACTTCCGTCAACGTGCCGGCCTTTTCCTTGTCCTGGAGCGGCTTGAGATGCATGCCGAGGCGGCCCTTGACCCAAATCAAAAATTCCATGCTGAAGAAGTGGTCGTACATCTCGATGTTGATGTCGCGCTGCACCACGGTATGCCCCGCTTCTCGCAACACGGCCGTCAGTGAAGGCAACGCGAGATACGGCGCCGTCGGCACCCATTCCGGCGGGAACAACAGCATCACCTTCGACTGCTTCCGATCTTCTTTCTTGATCGGCGTCAGGCCATCGATTTGAACGAGACCGTTACTACTCATGGTCGGTCACCTGCTTCGTTCTCCTTCAGGACGTTCAAAAATGATCTCCGGCAAGGCCGCAGCGAGAGAAAGGACGAGGCGTACTCGCCGCAGTACGTCGAGTCCTTGAACGAAGCGAGAACGCAGCCGCAGACATTTTTCAACGTCCTGACCATCACATTTTCCCCGCGAGCGTGGGCGACGCCCCAGCAATCTTCGCCGACCGATATTGCAGATCCGGCAGTTTCTGCAGCCCGAAGCGCGCGATGTAGAGAAAGATATATTCACGGATGAACAGTCGCAGGTCCCAGCCCGGGTTGTGGTTCCGTTCGAATTCTTCGAATACCCGTTCCGCCTCTTCGATGCTCAAGCCCTGCTTCACCGTGAAGTAGTAATCCAGCGCGAGGTCCCATTCGGGATTCTTGTAGGCCGTCACGCCGAACTTCTCCGGATGCTTCGCCACGGGATTGTGCCGACCCAGGTCGAAGGTACCGAATCCCAGCGAATGGACGTAGTCCTTGTTCTGCTCCAGAAACTGCACCGACGACCAGGCTTCCTCGCGCGTCTCACCGGGAAAACCGAAGAAGCCCATGCAGTGATTCCAGATGCCGGCTTCCGCCGTGCGTTTGAGATGCTCGGTCATGATGGCCGTCGTCGTGGCCTTGTCCATCAGCCTGAGCACCCGCTCATTGCCCGACTCGTAGCCGAAGTGGAGATACTTGCAACCGGACTCCTTCGCATCCTGCCAGACCTGATCCTCGAGCAAGCTCTTTTCGAACCGCATATGGGTCGTCCAGACGATCCCCATATTGGTGTCGATCAAGCCGCGCGCGAGTTTCCGGAAGAGGGCCGGCGGATAGGACTCGTCGGTGAAGTGAAAATGCCGGGCCCCGTACTTGTCGCGCAGGTACGTGATCTCCGCCAACACGTCTTGAATCTTCTTGGAACGGTAACCGGCCGTGTAGCCTTCGCCGTGATCGCAAAACTCGCAGCGCCCCCAATAACAGCCGCGCGTCGCCAGGTACGGCAGGATCTTGGTCGGGACAAAATATTTCTCCAGCGGCAGCCCGTCAAAGTCCGGCGGCGGCAAGGTCTGCATGTCTTCAGCAAAACTTGTCGCGGACACATGCACGCCGGTCGCATCCTTATAGATCGTGTTCGGCACATCGGCCAAACTCTGCTTCGCGCCGACCGCCGACACGAGTTGTACGAACGCCGTCTCCCCTTCGTACACCACGGCGCTGTCAAAGTATTGAAACAGCGGCGACTCCGGGAGCACGTCGCGCAGCCGCGTGACCGTGTTGCCGCCAATCGTCACATGAATGTTGGGGAAGTGCTGCTTGATGAGTGCGCAAAACGTCATGGAGGAGAACATCTGCTGCTGCAACACGATCGAGATGCCGATCACATCCGGCTGCTCCGCCTCGATGGCCGGCTTCACCAGCTGCTCGAACACATCGCGGTAGATGTTTACCTGGGTGTCGTTCACCGCCTCGATGACTTCGCTTGAAACGAACACCTTGTACGAGAGATTGGTCTCCATCGGCGGCATACAAATCCGTGCCGGCGCATAGACCAGCGAGATCACCGACGTGACCTCACGAAATACTTGAATAGCCCACTCTAACTGATCGATTTCGTAGAATATTTCCCCGCGAATGATCGCTTTTGCCTGTTCCGCTTTCTTGATCAGTTCGTCGATCCGCTGGCGGCTTACTTCACAGAGCTGCAGCTGGAGATCCTGCTCCCAATCTTCCAACTCGCGCTTCTTGGCCAATTTTCTCAGCCGATCGAGCTGCTGCGGCACCTTGCGCAGGACCTTCCTGAGAAAGTCTTCGCTGAAATACCAATCCCACATTTCGAGATTGATGTCTTTTTGAACGACCTGGTGCCCGGCTTGGCGGAGGACGGCGGTGAGAGAGGGAAGACTCAGATAGGGTTCGGACGGAAACCAGTCGGGCGGAAAGATGAGCATGACCTTCATCTTCCGGCCGGCAGCGGCCTCGGACGATTGGCGCTGGAGCATGATCAGCTCGCGCGACGCCCGTTCGCCCTTTGTGTACTCAACCCGCATGAAGACGGCCCTTGTATCGGTCCAGCACCCTGAAAGAATCAGAATGCCAAGGGGTTAGCTTGGAGTTCGTCATTGTACGAGGGGAAAAGACGGAGATGCAAGAGTGGGAGGACGGGCGGCCTGACGGTCTCCTCCGCTCGCGCAACGCGCGGTCGCAGCCCCCCGTTGGCTGTAATGAAAAAATTGCTATCGGAAAGCTGTACTGATCAAGAGCGCTCAGGAGGAGCGAGCTTGAGGGCAGCAGCGACAATGGGTTTGGCCCAACCCGGAGTCTCTGAGAGATCGGCAGGCCCGATTATGCGCCCCCCCTTCACATCCAAGAGAAGCCGAAGGGATGGTCTGCGCTTGTCGGCCGGATTTGCGTCATCGCTATTGTCAAAGAGGCGCAGTGATCGAAGATGAGGAAGAAGATGAACAAGATTGCTCCGACTATGCTGGTATCGCCTCCGGATGTCCTTCTCCGGTATATCATGCCCTCCCCTGGCGACCCGTGAGCGAACGCGTGCGATGTGCAACTCCGGGCTCGACAATCCAACATACCAGACATGAACTGCACAGCCATGAGCGGCAGCGTCCCTCAGAAGTCCCGTGATCGTATCCCCTCCGAGTGTCGTCTCAAACACAAACTCCAAACGTTCTTCGATCGCCCGCTTGAGCAGAACAACCCCCTGCCGCCAGGCGGCGCTGTTGGCATCTTGCAGCGACAGACCGGGCTGAACGTTCATCAGTCGCAGCGCAACTTCGTCAGGGTTGTAATAGTCTTCCCCGCGGCGGCGAATAGTGGCTCCCCCGATGCTACTCTTTCCCCCGCCGTTGACTCCGGCGATGACATAGATATTGGGGTAATCGAGTCGGCTCATCGCTGAGACCGACGCCTCGGCGTGGGAGCGGAGCGCTTCCGTTGCGTCGGCCGGCTCCGGCCGGCCTCCTCGACGGCGGCGCGTCCGAGTTCATTCGGAGACGCGTTAAACACCTGCGCCATGCGCTTCTTGGCCCTGGGCGTTTGCATCCTGGACAATAGTGCATCAAACTCCAGGGTAAGGTCCTCAAGGTTGGGCACTTGGTGCTCAGACAGCCGCAGGAACTCTTCGTAGGAGATGAGCACTGCCTTCGGTGCATCATGGCGGGTGATGGCAATGGCTTCACCGTGCATAGCCTTCTCAAGGATGCTGCCGAATTCGTTCTTTACTCTCGTCGCGGCAACGCTGAACACATCAATCAACTGACCACGGCTGTTTCTATAATGCAGTGTGCCCATAACGCCTCCTTAAGTCTGTCGCTCAATACTATATCCTATATAGCTAATCTGTCCAGAATGGATACTCGCAGCTGTTTTCGCACAGCTCAGACTCGCCCACTGGGACAGAGTCGCACGCTATATAGCCCACCACCTACAATACCTTCTCGTTGCCTCGAACTCATAAGGAAACGTCCATGCTCATCACACAATCCATAGCCTTGTTCATGCTGGCGGGGCTGCTCGAAATCGGCGGCGGATATTTGGTGTGGCAATGGTGGCGGAACGGGAGTCACTGGAGCGTCGGCTTGCTGGGCGCTGTCATACTGGTTCTGTATGGGATCGTACCGACCTATCAGCCGTCACACTTCGGCCGGGTCTATGCCGCCTATGGTGGCTGGTCGATCACGTCGAGCCGGATCGATTCGATGTCATCGGAGCGACCGTGTGCCTGGTGGGCGTGGCAGTGATGATGTATTGGCCGAGGTGAGAGGGGAAAGAGGCTGGCCTGGCGGTTCCCTATGCTCGCGCAACGCGCGGTCGAAGACTCCCCTCCTTGGACGCGCGCACGTAGGAACCAGCCAGGCTACCTCTGGGGGAATGGTTGGAAAAACCGGAACGCTCCTTCAGACTATCCTATTTCCGCGGTGCAGCTGACCTCAACGCGTCTAATACTGCCGGGTCGCGTGAGAACGTCCTCACGTACTCGAGTAACGCGCCCTTCAACGAATCCTCGAAGGCTCCATCCCCTGCATACTGCCGGCTATCTCGAAAGGTGCTGGTTAGTGGTTTTGAGGAGAGCGTGTCTTGGTCAGTCCCGCTGAGAATGCCGATGTCCGTTTCTAACGTAGACACCATTTCGATGTCGAAGAAATGGATGGTCGCTTCGCTCCAGAACCGCTTGAGACCGACTTTTACCAACGCGTCAGCCTGAGAAACATCAGGCGCGACGACCTTATGGTTGTTGGCCTCAAATTCCGCCTTCAACGCATCACGGAGGATATCTGCCGGTGCCTTGTCTGGGATCACCTTGGCCATATTCTGCCCATATCCGTTTTTCTTATTACCCACTCGGTCAAGTTCGAACTGATTGCGTTGGTCTTCGACCTGAATCGACACCGCCAAAGACGGGATGGTACTCAGAGGGCTTTTCTTCCCAGGCTCGACCGTGTAGACCGGCGTCACATGAGCGTCCATGCTCGCGCACCCACCAAGGAGGCTTCCGAATAACAGAAGAACCACCGCCAGACTCACGCTTACAAGTTTCATAGATCCCCTTCCTCTGTTTTATGGAAATGCGATCTCGTTCACCGTTCGACCCGCGAGCGTTTCGATGGCCGATTTCAAACCGCTCCGCAATAGCTCTGGATCGGCCTGGAATTCACTGATGGGACGACACGCTCCATCTATCATCAACTCGTCCCGTTCCCACTTCACCGCTCCCTCGGGTAGTGTCACGAGACGGCTGTGAACATCGAGTTCGACCCTCACGCGGTCTTCACCTCCGCAGAGCCGCAATCCCCACTCTTCAATCGTTTGCTGGAACAGCGCATCGAATCCTGCCGATGCTGCGGCTCGACGGTTATCCGAGGCCAGGATCGCCACCGATTGAAAGACATGCGCCGCAGCAAAGCGGTCTCGTAGCGCAACGGCGCTTTCATGCGCCGGATCGAATTTGCCTACGGCACTCAACAGAGTATCCGCATGGCCGGAATCTTGGGATGATTTATAACCTGCTTCGACAGCGGCCCCGACCAGGCCAAAGAGAGCGGCCCCGGTATTCGTCATATTGTCGCGTGCCACCCGCACCGAGATGGGGTGTGGAGACTCCACGAACACTCCCGCCTTTTTGATCTGTCCCAGGTCAGTCCCGGTCATAGTGGCCTTCGTGCCGGTCGTTGCAACACAACCCGTCAGAAGCGCACCGACGAAGAAGAGGGACGGCGCTCTGAGGGCGAGCAACCAGAAGCAGTGGGACCTTGCCATAGAGACTCCTTATGCAAAGAGAAGGCTGTACGGTTTCGACTAACCTAGCATCGAGCAGAAAGAATGACTCGAAGATTTCACTTTTTTCGGATGTCCGTAATTCCTACGGCTGAGGAGACTGGATGGTCTGTTCGAAATCGGTGTCGGATATTTGGCGTGGCAATGGTGGCGGAACGGCAGTCACTGGAGCATCGGCCTGCTGGGCGTGGCCATCCTGATTCTCTACGGCATCGTGCCGACCTATCAGCCGTCGCATTCCGGCCGGGTCTACGCGGCCTACGGCGGCTGGTCCATCATTCTCTCGATCCTCTGAGGCTGACTAGTCGATCACGTGGAACCGGATCGATTCAATGTGATCGGGGCGATGGTGTGCCTGCTGGGCGTGGCAGCGATGATGTATTGGCCGAGGTCAAGGAATGGGGAGCTCAGGCTCACCTGGTCCCTGGGCCTTCTTGGCCGCCACTTATACAGATGTTTAGCAAAAACTATGATTGGATAATTTACGGTTGATTTCTCAGACCACAAAGCGTACGAAATCGCAAATTGGGATGCGCCGTCAGAACTATATTTCCCACCGACATGACGACATTGAGTAATTCGACTTCCTCCCAATTGGCAAGTTCCAAACTAGCATTGGTTCCCGATCCTCCCGCACGCTTCCCCAAGCGTCATCAGAGAACTCTAGAGCAAAAATATGAATCTATCTGAAGCCTACTATGAACTCCGTTTTGTTGATGCTTTCCGAAGTGCAAAGGGTGATTCATTTCAGACCTTCTTCGAAAAGTTGATGGGGCTAGCTTACAAAGGGGACTTTATGGCGTGCAGGCCGTGGGGTAATACCGGTGATCGCAAGAATGATGGCTTTCTCAAATCTGAACAGCGATTGTTTCAGGTTTACGCTCCAAACGAAATGACGAGCTCAAGTGCCAAGGCAAAAATCACTGAGGACTTTGAAGGTGCTAAAAGCCACTGGGGGAAATACTTCAATAAATGGGTATTTGCCCACAATGCCCTTGATGGCCTTCCACCACATGTCCAAGAGCTCCTACTCAATCTTGAACAATCGAATCCTGGAATCACCTTGGAGGCTTGGGGCCTTGAAGAACTGCGCGCTGTCTTCAGGAAAGTGTCGCTCGATGACCGTCAAGCCTGGTTCGGCTTTGTCCCTAGTGATGAAACCAAATTAGAGCTTAGTTTTAACGATCTACAGGTCGTACTGGAAACCATTGCTAATGGTTCGACTCCTCCTCATCAGGTTGTGAAAGATGTACCGATGGGAAAAATCGAAGCTAACGCTCTGTCAGAAAGCGTCTGTATCTTATTGAAGGCTGGCATGGCGAAATCGCCTTTAGTCGAAGCCTTCTTTGAGAAATGGTCCGACGAAAGTTTTGGGGAACGTATCGCAGAGTCATTTCGAATGAAGTATCAATCGCTACGCAGACAGCATAATCCGGATGATATTTTTGCTAAGTTAGAGTTATGGGCGGGTGGAGGGGGCCCGAGAACACCAAGACACCAATTAGCCGTACTTGCCGTCCTTGCCTACTATTTCGCCAGTTGTGATATTTTCGAGGAACCAAGGTCAGCTTTGTCATGATTTTACCGTCAAAACATCTGTCCCGTAACCGCGCCCTCCTCACTGTAGGAGCACGAGTTCTGCAGAGTCTGAGCCAACCAAAGACAATTTCTTCAGTGTGGGAGGAGCTTAGCCGAGGCCCTGATAGAAGAGAAACTTCCCCAACATTGCGTTACGATAGATTTGTACTTGCACTAGACCTCCTGTTTCTCATTGGAGCAATTCAGATGAGAAATGGCCTTCTGACACGGCTAGTCCCATGATTCATAGGATCTTCAGCAGTCTTCCTTCATTCAAAACCCTTGAGTTCCAAGCAGGGCTGAATGTCTTGATTGCACAGAAAGAGGCTGGCGCTACGGACAAGCAGACTCGCAATCGAGCTGGAAAAACCAGCGTAATTGAAATTATTCACTTTCTCAGCGGGTCGACGGCGGGGAAAGACTCTTTATTCAGAACAGCTGAGTTGGCAAACCACACGTTTGGTATGGAATTCGATCTTTCGGATAAAACCATCACCGTTGAACGTTCGGGCAAGGATAAATCCAAGGTCATTGTCAGTAACGGAACAGCAAAGATCTCTATACCCAATTCGGAGTGGACAGAGGTTCTTGGGCAGCGGATGTTCGACCTAGCGGATGGCCCCAAGGTAGAAGGACGCGTTCCAACTTTTCGTTCGCTTTATGCTTACTTCGTCCGTCGTCAACTTAGTGGAGCTTTCACAACACCAGAAAAGCAAGCCACCATGCAGCAAGCAAGCGACTACCAGGTAGCCTTACTTTTTCTGCTCGGGCTGGACTGGAGAGTCGCGAGTGACTGGCAAATCGTGAGAAACAGGGAAAAGACTCTTACTGAGCTCAAAAAAGCAGCAGAAGCGGGAGCTCTCGGCACGATCATAGGAAGAGCAGCAGATCTCCGAACTCAATTGACGGTGGCCGAGGCAAAACTGAGCAATCTGAAATCACAGGTTGGCTCATTTCGGGTCTTGTCTCAGTATGAGGATCTTGAAGCAGAAGCAAATCAGTTAACACAACAACTTAAAAACATCTCCAACGCAAACACTATCGACACAGCAACTATCCGAGACCTTGAAAAAGCCATGGAGAATGAAGCACCGCCAGAACTCACGGACCTTGAAGCCATATACGCTGAGGCTGGCATTGTGCTGCCCGAGCTTGCACGGAAACGCTACGACGAAGTGAAGAGTTTTCATCAATCAATTGTTCGAAACCGTAGAGACTATTTGTCCGGAGAATTAAGCGCTGCCAAAGAACGGAAGACCTCTCGAGACGAGGAGAAACAGCGCTTGGACCAACGACGAGCTGCAATAATGAGCGTCTTGCAAAGCCATGGGGCATTGGAGCAGTTTGCTAAGTTGCAAGGCGAGGCTGGACGCATAGAGGCAGAAGTGGAAATGCTGCGACAGCGTTTCGAATCTGCTGAACTATTAGAAAGTACCGCCAATGAGTTGGAGATAGAAAGAAATAGACTCGCTCTTCGCCTACGCCGTGACTTTAGCGAGCA
>WBZX01001327.1_pt2 | contig 18123 bp, 14 predicted proteins | sample 5204211 | NCBI WGS metagenome assembly WBZX01 (sample SAMN12344362, study PRJNA552823) | activated sludge metagenome | biome: Activated sludge suspended growth; feature: Nitrification reactor; material: Wastewater; isolation source: activated sludge from nitrification reactor of wastewater... | reverse complement strand
GCGGCTCGCGTGGCAGTACACGCACGTCTCGTTGCACCGCAGCGTGACGATCATCATGTGGAGGATCGGCCCGTAGTCGAGGAAGCGCTTCTTCTCGCGCATCGCCGTCGCGACCTTCTCCACGTCGACCCTGGACCGGAGGAAGTTCTTGTCCGCGAGGCGCGCGGAGAGGGGTCCGCCCGCGTCGAGCTTGCCGCGCGCGAGATCGGCCAGCTCGGCCTTGGTGACGAAGACCCAGTCGCCCCACGGGTTGGTGAGCAGGACGTCCCCGGCGACGTCGCGGAACCGGATCGGCACGAGATCCGGCGGGGCGACGGGCCGCTGCCCGAGCGTGATCAGCGACGTGCTCACGCCGCCTCCTTCGCGTCGCCCGCGGGGGACGTCGCCCGGCTCCGCTCGATGGTCCTGCCGAGCGCGTAGTTCGCGAGCTCGGCGGCGATCACCTGCGCGTCGGCGCCGCCCTCCTGCGCTTCGATCTTCACGATCCAGCCGCCGGGCCCGCGCGTGACGGCGAGCGTCGCGTAGGGTCCGTAGAGCGCCGCGGCCTCGTCGATCGCGAGGCCGTCGTAGAGCTCCTCGTGGAAGCGGATCTCCATCACGTGGACTTCTCCGCGGCGGGCTCGGCGGAGGCGGCGCCGGAGGGCTCCGCGGCGGCCGCGGCCGGCGACGCACCGGAGGCGGCATCCTCGGGCTCTGCCCCCTTCTTCTTGTACTTCTCCTCCCAGCTCATCGCGATCCCGAGCGGATCGTCGAAGGCCGAGGCCTCGTCGATGTCCATCGCGAGGAGCTCGTCGAGCCCGGGGGGGCCGGCAGCGCCGCCGAGAGCGCGCGCGGTGATCGACTCGATGAGCTGCCGGTTCTCCGCCGCGATCGAGAGGCGCCACGCCTGGCAGAGCAGCTCGTTCTCCAGCTCGCCCGCGAGGGCCTGGCTGTCCAGCGGCGCGCCGCTCTTCGATCGCAGCGTCACGCGTACGCGCTTGTCGCCCGCGCGATCGAGGTGGACGTAGCAGCGGTCGATGAACACGTACGCGGCGCCGTAGATGGCGTCCTTGGGATAGAACGTCTCGTCGAGCTCGATCTGCACGGCGCCTTCACCGAGCACCGTCTGTACTTCACTCATCTTCGATCCTTCGATCCGTGGGATCGGGGCGCGGCCTCCGGAGGGCAGCGCCCCGCGTCCCGCGAGCGCTCGGCGCTCACATGTTTGTCGCGGTCACCGTGTACGACGCGCACGTCGGCTGATCGGCGAACTTGCGGTACACGCGCACCCTGACGGAGGCGATGCGCGGCGTGTTGTCGGAGCAGCAGCCCGCGCCGGCGGTGTAGCCGTTGTAGTTCACCTCCCAGATGTTGACCTGGAGGCCGTTCTCGTTGTTCACGCCGCCCGTCGTCGAGCAGCCCGCGGCGCCGTTGCAGTCCTTGAGCACGTCCATCGCGTACTGGCCGCCCTGCGAGTCCACGAGCGCGATCTTCGGGTGGTAAGGCGCGCCGACGGCCGGCACCGTGAAGTTGAACGTCAGGAAGTCCGACCCGCCGGCCGACTCGATCTTCCCGACCATGTTGGTCGTGCCGTTCGCCGGCACGCTCACGCTCGCCGCGAGGTTGCACTGGTTCTGGTACGAGTCGGTCACGCACTCGCAGCCGTTGCCCGGCGCCGCGTCGATGTCGGCGTGGCCGGACTGGCACGTGAGGATGGCGCACGAGCCGCCCGTGCACGACCAGCCCTGCACGAAGCTCGCGTTCGGGTTCTGCTGCGTGCAGGCCGGGTTCGGGTTCATCTCGTCCGTCTGCCCGTTGCAGTCGTCGTCGATGTTGTTGCAGAGCTCGACCTGCGAGCCGGGCGACACGTTCGCGACGCACTGCTGGCTGCCGCCCGAGCACTGCGTGTGGCCCGCCATGCAGACGCCCGGGAACGCCGTGGTGCACGGGAGGCCGTTCAGCAGCATCGGATCGTCGATCGTGCCGTTGCAGTCGTCGTCCTGGCCGTTGCACGTCTCCTGGATGGTCCCGGGCGCCGGGTGATCGCACTTGAGCTGGAAGGGCGCCACGTTGGGGCACGAGTAGGTGCCGAACTGGCAGATGCCGACGAAGCCCATCGCGGTGCACGCCATGCCGACCTGCGCGATGCCCTCGTCGGTGTTGCCGTCGCAGTCGTCGTCGAGGCCGTTGCACGACTCGTTGAGCAGGCCGGGCGTGACGCTCGGCTCGCAGACCACGCCGCCGAGGCCGTCGCAGTTCGTGACGCCCGAGGCGCAGATGCCGAGCAGGCCCGTCATGCACTGCATGCCGCCGCCGGGGTTGCCCTCGTCGGTGTTGCCGTCGCAGTTGTTGTCGAGGCCGTCGCAGACCTCGGGCATCGGCGTGCCCGGCTTGCACTTGATCGCGCCGTTCTCGCAGTGCTGCGTGCCCGCCTTGCACTCGCCGAAGGCGGCCGCCATGCACGCGCCGCCGCCGCCCGGATCGCCTTCGTCGACCGAGCCGTCGCAGTTGTCGTCCATGCCGTTGCACTGCTCGGGGTTCGCGTTCGGCTCCACCGTCGGCAGGCATTTCACCTCGCCGTTCTCGCACTTGGTGATGCCCACGGCGCAGATGCCCGGCAGGTTCGTCGTGCAGCTCTTGCCGCCGCCCGGATCGCCGTTGTCGATCGCGCCGTCGCAGTCGTTGTCCTTGTTGTCGCAGGTCTCCGGCACGCACTCGCCGCCGGTGCCCCCGGTGCCGCCGCCCGTCCCGCCCGTGACGCCGCCGCTCCCCGCCGTCGCGCCGCCGGTGCCGCCCGTCGCGCCGCCGGTGCCGCCGCCGCCCACGGTGGTGCCGCCCCCGGTGTTGATGGTGCCGCCGTTGGTCGTGCCGGCGGTGCCGGTGCTGCCTCCGGCGCCGGATCCGCCGTTGCTGGTGCTGCTGCTGCCGGAGACGCTGCCGCCCTCCGCACAGGACACCTGCGCCACCGCGCCCACCAGCAGGAGAGCCGCGAGCGGCGCCACGGCGAGCGCGCGGGAGCGGGGTGAACGGGGCTGTCGAATCGTCGGCTTCACCTGGTTCATCGGAGGCTCCTTACGCGTCGCCCGAGTGGAGGATGCGCTGGATGATCGGCTCTTTTGGAACGAAGACGGGGGCGAGCTCGGCGAGGTCGTACCAATCGCCCAGCTCGAAGAGGCCGCCGCAGATGTCGTGGAGCGAGCACTGCTTGCACGCGTCGGCCTTGGGGTGGCGGAAGTCCGTCTGCCGGACGGTGCCCTTCTCGTCGAGGAAGTGAACGATGCGCTCCTCGCCCTTGACGATCTTGCGCGTCTCGGTCGAGGCCCACGCGAACTCCGTCATGAAGCAGAGCGGCACGCGCTCCACGCGGAACGTCCGCCCGCTCTCCGCGAGCCAGCGCATGGCCCTGTGGAGCGAGACCTCGAAGTCGCGGAGCCGGTGCGCCGTGTCCCTGTTCGTCTCGGCGCGCCCCATCGACGGATCGAGGTTGTTCCACACGAAGTGCCGCAGGAAGGGGAACCGCGTGGCGAACGTGCGGACGTTCTCGTCGAGGTGATCCGCGTTGAACGAGTTGATGACGGTGTTGATGTTGACCGTCACCGCGCCCGCGCCCGGCGCCTCGCTCGCGCGGAGCTCCGCGTCGAGCAGCGACAGGTTCTCGAGCGCGCGCATCGCGAGCGCGTGCGATCCCTTCACGCCCGTGAGGAAGTCCTCGACCTCCGCGCGGCAGGAGTGGATCGACACGTGGTAGTGCCGGAGCCCCGCGTCCACGAACTGCCGCGCCGTCTCGAGGTCCGCGATCTTGGATCCGTTCGTGATCATCCGGACGTGGAGCCCGCGCTCCGTCGCATACCGCGTCACGTCCGCCACGATCGGCGACAGCGAGGGCTCCCCGCCGGTCAGGATCACCCCGAAGTACCCGCGCGCCGCGAAGTCGTCGACCTCGCGCTTCGCCGTCTCGAGATCGAGCACGTACGGCGTCTCCGGGTTGGAGCAGAACCGGCAGTACTGGTTGCAGTGCCGGACGAGCTGCATGTACCCGATGTTGGCCATCACCCCACCTCTCGTTCGGCAGAGCTTGGCCCGCGTGGAGCGCCCCCGTCCGTGCTGCCCCCGAGCGAGCGCGCCTCGAAGCCACCCCCAGCGTCGTTCGCGGGCGAGCCGTTCGAGCGCACCGGAGCGACGGCGGCGCGCCGCGCGTCCGCGAGCACCTCGGCCACGTCGCGCGGAGGGGCGCCGTCGAAGAGCGTGGGGAAGATCGCGCGGAGCTCGTCGCCCGTCTTTCGCGCGGGGACCCGCTCCTCGCGGCGACCGGGCGCGGGGCGACCGAAGATCGCGAGCGCGCGGCGCTCCGTCTCCTTCACGGGCCCTCGCCCCGCGTCGCGATCCGCCTGCGTCTCCACCAGCCCCAGCCCTCCGAAAGCGGCCAGGCTGGTCTCCTCTGCGCCCCCGGCGGCGGAGGTCCGCACGACGACGCCGAGCTTGGTCCCTTCGCCCTGCGCGAGGCCCAGGTACGGCGCGACGAGCTCGGGGGACGGGATCACGCGATCGCGGGCGCCGAGCGCGCGCCCGATCGGCTGCGCGAGGACGAAGCGCACGGCCGTCGCTCCCACCGCGTGCGTGAGCCGGACGATCTCGGCGAGGTGCCGGAAGTTCGAGCGCGTCACGACGCAGGACAGCGCGGCGCGGATCCTCTCCGAGCGCGCGTTGCGGAGCCCGAGCACGGCCTGCTGAAAGCTCCCCGGCGTGCCGGTGTGGTAGTCGTGCATCGCCTCGATCGACCCCGCGATCGACACGTCCAGCGACAGCCGCGACGACGCCTCGCGGAGCGCCCGCGCGTACGATCGATACGCCAGCCGCCGGCCGTTGGTCTGCACCACGATCCGCCCGGCGCCCGCGGCGTCGAGCGCGCGGATCCACTCCGGCAGCCGCTCGTCGAGCGTCGGCTCTCCGCCGAGGAGCGCCACGGTCTCCCCCGGCGCGAGCGTCGCGAGCGTCGTCGCGATCGCCTCGGCGGCGCGCGGCGCAGGGGTCGCGCCCTCGGGCAGCGGGCTCGTCGCGGCGGTGGGGGTCGTCGCTTCGCTCGGGAGCGAAGGACGCGCGTCACGCAGCCCTCCCTGCGCGCAGAAGATGCACGCGTTGTTGCAGGCGAAGGAGAGCGTGACGGAGCGCATCACGCGCGGGAGGTCGCGGGGTCGGCCTGGCCGCGGGACTTGGTGCCGGCGGTGTGCTGGAGGAGCTCCGTCGGGTGCGCATCGAGGCGCTCCCTTTGCGTCAGGAAGCCTGCCGTCGAGACGCGGGCCTCGTTGCGCTGGACGATCTGCGCGAGCTCCATCGCCGAGAGGCCCTGCTCCTCCACGGTGGGCATCCGCCCGTCGCCGCCGTTGCTCACGTAGAGCGCGAACTTCTCGGTGGCGGCCGGCGGTCGCGCGGCGAGCGGCGAGCCGTCGCGGGCGAGCACCTCGACGGCGAACGCGACGCCGCTCTCGCCTTCGAGCTGGACGCGGACCGCGCCCATCGCGAGCGGCTCGATCGCGACGACCGTCCACCCGAGGATGCGCGAGCCCGCCGCGAGCGGCTCGAGGAGGGACGTCGGCCCGAGCAGGGGCGACGCGAGATCCGACGACCCGCGCGGGGCTTGCGCCCCGTCCTCCGCCGCGGATGCAGGCGCAAGAACGTCGCCCGCAGCAAGGTTTGCGGAGGCGAGGGTTGCGCCGACGACACCACTAGCAAGAGTTCCAAGAGCAAGTCGGCGGGAGACGGACTGGTCCGGCATTCACGAGCCTCCTGGCACAAGGATCCGCGAGGACTCGCTGCGGAGTCAACATCTGGTACGTTCGGGCAGCATGGCTTCTCGGGCACGGCGCGTGGGAATGGCGGCGGCGCTCGGGGTTTCCGTGGCGTCCGCCATTTTCGGCGCCTGCGGTCCCGAGAAGGGCTTCGGCCCCCCCAAGCCCGGGAACGGCGGATCCGGGCAGGGCGGAGCCGGCGGAGATCTCTTGCCGAACGACGACGGCGGACCCCCTCCGCTCGACGCGCAAGGGCTCTGCGGCAACCAGCTCCACACCCTGACGTTCGATGCCCCCAACGTCTATTTCATCATCGACGCATCGGGGAGCATGTCGCAGCCCGCGGGGGCCAGCTCCCGCTTCACCGTGGTGCACAAGGGGACCGTCAACCTGGTGCGCGCCCTCGGCCCGCTCATCAACGTCGGCGCTGCGCTCTTCCCTGTCGGCGCCACCGAAGACGACCCGTGCGCCGCGGGCGCCGAGGTGATGCCCATCTCACCCGGTGACGCCTACACGGGCAACGACGGCCCGACGACGAGCAAGTTCAAGAGCGCGACGAACGCCGCCCCGAACGGCGGCACGCCCACGGCAGCCACGCTCGCCGCCTTGCTCCCCGCGATCCAGGCCGCTCCCGGGAAGACCCTGGTGCTCCTCGTCACCGACGGCGGCCCCAACTGCAACCCCGCCGCTTCGTGCGACGGCGCCCACTGCGGCGCGAACATCGAGGGCTGCACCGGCGCCTCGTGCTGCGATCCCGGGGGCAACTGCTGCGCCCCCGGACAGCCCGGCGGCCCCTCCTCGTGCGTCGACACCGACGCGACGGTGGCGCAGGTCGAGGCCTACGAGAAAGCGGGCCTGCCGGTGTACGTGATCGGCATCCCCGGGAGCGAGGCGTACGCGGGCGTCCTTCAGCAGATGGCGATCGCCGCCGGCACCGCCCAGATCGCGAAGCCCTACTACTACGCGGTGAACGACGTCGACAACTTGCAGAGCGTGCTCGGGAGCATCGCCGCGGTCGCCGTCTCCTGCATCTTCTCGCTCGACGATCCGCCGGCCGTCGACGACCAGACCAACGTGTACCTGGACGGGGCGATCCTCCCCAGCGGCGGCAACGACGGCTGGCGCTGGATGGACCCCGACTTGAAGCGCATCGAGCTGCTCGGCGACTCGTGTGCCCGCCTCAAGTCCGGCCAGATCAAGACCGTCCAGATCGTCTCGGGCTGCCCCACCGAGCCCTCAAAATAGGTCGCTTTCGGGAGCAGATCATGGACGTCCGCTTGATCAACGACTGCGAGCCTGCGCTCGTCGATGCGCTCTCTCGGCTGGCCGAGGAGGCGTTCCCGGGGCAGCCGTTCTCGATCGCCGAAGAGGTGGCGCGGCCGTGGACTCGCCTCTGGGTCACGTTCGGCGCGGGCGCGCCGTCGGCCTTCCTGGTGGGGTGGCACGTCGCGGACGAGCTTCACATCCTCAACGTCGCCACGGCGGTCTCGGCGAGGCGGCAAGGGCTGGGGACCGCGCTCCTCGGCGAGGTCCTGGCCTACGCCGCGAGCCACCGCCTGAGGCTCGTGCTCCTGGAGGTGCGCCGGTCGAACGACGCCGCCATCGGGCTCTACAGGAAGCTCGGGTTCTCGGTGTTCGGGGTGCGCCGCGCCTACTACGCGGACAACGACGAGGACGCGATCGAGATGGTCCTCACCTTCGACCCCGAGACGGGCCGCGCGCTGCCCCGCCCGGACGAGCACTACTGACGGCGACGGATCCCCGTTCAAGGCTGGATCGGCGCGCCGCGCGCACGCCTTGCGCCCACAATTCACCCTCCCACGCGGTGCTCTGTTATCGTGCCGCCCGTGTGGTGGATCCTCGCAGCCCTGGTCTCGCTGATCGCTTGGGCGTTGTACTGGCCCGTCCGCGTCCTGGAGGACTACGTCTGGGTGCCCATCGTCGTCACCGCTGTCGCGGTCGTCGGCGTGGTCGTCCTGTTCGTCGTCCGGAAGATCCGGGCCAAGAACGCCGCCAACGCGCTCGAACAAGCCATCCTCCAGCAGGGCTCGCAGCAAGCCCTGAACGCGAGGCCCGAGCGGCGCGCCGAGATCCAGGCGCTCCAGCAGCAGGTCACGCAGGGGATCTCGGCGCTCAAGCAGTCGAAGCTCGGCGGGAAGAAGGGCGCGGCCGCGCTCTACTCGCTGCCCTGGTACATGATCATCGGGCCGCCCGGCGCCGGTAAGACGACGGCCCTGAAGGCCTCCGGCCTCCAGTTCCCGTTCGCGGGAGGAGACGGCGGCGGCGTGCGCGGCGTCGGCGGCACGCGCAACTGCGACTGGTGGTTCACGAACGAGGCCATCCTCCTCGACACCGCCGGCCGCTACACCACCGAGTCGGACGACCGCGACGAGTGGCTCGCGTTCCTCCAGATGCTCAAGCGCTACCGCAGCCGCCGCCCCATCAACGGCGTGCTCGTGGCCATCAGCGTGGCGGACCTCATCGACGCGAACGAGCAGCAGATCGAGAGCTACGGCAAGAAGATCCGCGGCCGCATCGACGAGGTCATGACGCAGCTCCAGATGGTGGTGCCCGTCTACGTCCTCTTCACCAAGGTCGACCTCATCGCCGGCTTCAACGAGTTCTTCGGCGACATGAAGAAGAGCGATCGGCAGCAGCCCTGGGGCGCGACGCTCCGGCTCTCCGCCGACAAGACGCAGCCCGCGGCCCTCTTCGAGGCGGAGTTCGACCAGCTCATCAAGCAGGTCCACGCCAAGAGCCTCAAGCGCCTCACCACCGAGCGCATGCGCGAGCCGCGCGAGAAGATCTACCAGTTCCCGCTGGAGTTCGCGGGCATCCGGAAGAACCTCGCCGACTTCATCGGCACGACGTTCGCGGCCAACTCGTTCCAGGGGACGCCCATCCTCCGCGGCTTCTACTTCACGAGCGGCACGCAGGAAGGCCGCCCCCTCGATCGCGTGCTCCAGCGCATGGGGCAGGTCATGGGCGTCCGCCCGCCCGAGCAGCAGCAGCAGCAGGTGCTCGAGTCCAAGAGCTACTTCCTCCACGACGTCTTCATGAACGTCGTCTTCCGGGACGCCGACGTCGCCGCGCGCAGCGCCGGGGAGCTCCGCAGGCAGTGGCTGATGCGCGTCGCGATCGCCGCCACGGCCGCGACCCTCGGCGTGATCGTCTGCATCCCCAGCGTGGTCAGCTTCTTCAAGAACCGCAGCCTGCTCTTCACGACGCAGGAGCAGGTCGAGGCCGCGCAGACGGGCATCAACTGGAACCAGCCCCCCTCGAAGAACCTCGCCTACCTCGACCCGATCCTCGAGCGCCTGGAGGAGCTCGACAGGTACCGCGACGACGGCGTGCCCGTGAGCATGAGCTGGCTCATGTACCAGGGCGATCGCATCCACCGCCCGGCGATGATCGCCTACGTCGCGCAGCTCCAGCAGGGCTTCGTGGTGCCGTGCAAGCAGCGGCTCGAGGAGCGCCTCAAGGTCGTGAAGGGGGAGAAGTACCTCTCCGAGCGGAACGACCTCAAGACGTACCTGATGCTCAACGACGCCCTCCAGGCGAAGACCGGAGCGGGCGAGCTCGACAACGAGCTCGATATCGAGTGGGCGACGGGACAGTACACCGCGCTCTGGTTCGACCTCGTGAAGCCCATCGCGGACAAGCCGGAGCCCGACCTGAAGAAGCAGATGGCGGAGCACGTCCGCTACTACTTCACGCTGGTCAAGGAGGGCCGCGTCACGCCCGTGCCGCTCAACAAGGAGCTCGTCGCGTACGTCCGCAAGGTCCTCGCGAACGTGCCCGTCGCCAAGCGGTACTACGACGTCTACGTCAACTCCGTCGCCGAGGAGAAGATCGACCCCGAGGGCGATCTCAACAAGGCGAACCTCCAGTACCCGCCGATCATCCTCCCCGACGTCTTCGCGAACCGGCCCGACGTGCTCAAGATCATGACGAGCGCCGCGTACGACAAGGACAAGAAGTGGAAGGAGATCCAGGGCCCGTACACGGAGCGCGGGCACTACGCGGTGCTCCGCAACATCGCGACGGGCATGGGCGTCCTCGAGCGCTTCGCGTGGGTCGTCCCGCTCGGCCCCGACGAGACGAAGGAGAAGATCGCGGCGAACATCAACACGCTCGCGAACGAGTACGAGAAGAAATACATCGAGGCCTGGATGGACTTCCTGGGCGACGTGACGGTGAAGCCGCCCGCGACGCTCCAGGAGGCGGTGAACCTCTACACGGTGCTCTCGAAGCCGCCGTGGCCTTACCTCCAGCTCCTCCGCCAGCTCGAGGACCACACGCAGTGGCCGACGGCCAAGAGCGTGCTCGACGCCGAGTGGGAGAAGAAGGGCGTCGCGCACATCAACAGGCGCCTCAAGGACAAGTTCCGGATGAAGACCGGGCTCTACTTGAACCAGGACTTCGACATCAAGCGCATGGGAGATCGCCAGGCGGTGCTGCCGACGCTGTTCGAGAAGACGGTGCAGTTCGGCGTGCCCGCCGCGTCGAAGGCGGGCGGCTCCGCCGTCGGCAACATCACGTCGACGCCCCTCGCGAAGTACATCTCGCGCCTCGACGCGCTGAAGAACCAGATCCAGCAGCTCCTCGACGCGAACGACAAGACGACGCCGAACGTGATGCAGACGCAGTTCGTCGACGCCGCCAAGGAGGCCCAAGCGCTCCTCGGCGCGCAGCTGATGCCCACGCCGGATCCCAAGTACAAGGATCCCGCCCCCGTGCTCCTCCCGTGGCTCGAGAACCCGTTCAAGGTGGGCACCGTCCGCCTGCCTCCGTCCCGCCTCGTCCCCGGCGCTCTGCCCGTCCCCGCGAAGAAGCCCCCCGGGAAGTGAACGTCGCGCGCCCCGCTACTTGCGAAGGTAGCGGGGCTCGAACGGCGGCATCAGCGCGAGCGACAGGAGCGTGACTTGCTCCGCGACCTCGCTCGCGCCCGCCTGGACGTCGGGCGGAATCGTCACGACATACCCGCGCTGGAGCGCGTCGTGCGCCGTTGCGGAGACGCCGATCTCGGTGAGGCAACCGGTGAGGAGGAGCTCGTCGGCCCCGAGCTCTTCGAGGAGCGGCCCGAAGTCCGACTGGGTGAACGCGCTGTAGGTGCGCTTGCGGACGAGATGATCCTCGCGGCGCGGCGCGAGCTCCGGCCAGGGGTCGGCGCCGGGTGTCCCTTCGACGGCGTGCACCGGCCAGTCACGGAAATCCGGATCGTCCAGCCGGTGCGTGTCGCACACGTAGATGATCGGGATGCTCTTCGCGCGGGCTTCTTCGAGGCGCTTCTGCATCGCCGGCACGATGAGGCGCGCGCGCGGTACTTCCATCGGCTTGCCGGGCGTGAGGTGGTCCTGGATCATGTCCAGGACGACCATCACGGGTCGCTCCGGCCGCCGCACCTTCGGACGTGTCCGGAGGAGGCGCTCGCGGAGGGCTGCCGATGGTTTGACCGGGACGGCCTCGGCGAGCGCCAGATCGGCCAAGCCCGCACGGATCTGGACCAGATCGGCCGCGTCTGCGGGGGAGATCGTCACGACGGTGTCGATGATCCGCGCAGAGGTGCCCGCGAGGGTCATCTCCAGCAGCTGTTCTTTACCGAACCGTTCCATGGACGCTCTTCCGACAGGCGTGCTACGCCCGATCCCTTGTGAGGGATTTGGGCGGCGCCGTCAAATTCGCCCGAGCTTCGCGATCGCGCATTCTTTTCGAGCGCCGGTCGCGCTCGCCGCGAGCGATGGACCTCCCAGTCGCAAGAGCGGGCTCGCGCGGCGTGGCTCAGGGCGTCTGCGCCGGCGCGTCCACCGGTGCTGCGTGTGCCGTGGAGACCACGGGGAGGGTCAGCTTGGTCACCGCGCCGGCCTTCACCTCGAACGGCACCTCGGGAGACGAGCCGCCCGGCCCCTCGAAGCGCGCCGTGTATTTCCCGGGAGCGAGCTCTCCGGCGGCGGGCGCGTCAGCCGGCTGATCGAGCCAGAGCGAGGGCGGATCCGGGAACGGTGACGCCGGCGCCCCGCCTCCACACGCGACGCACGCGCGGTGGAGCACGATGCGGTTCTCGTTCGATCGGAGAGAGGCGTCGCCTTCCCACGAGGCCGCCACCTCGACGCCTCCAGGCGCGCCGCCACCGAGGTAGAAGAGCTCCGTCGCGAGGGCGGCGGTGTCTCCACGGGGCGCCACGAGGAGCATTCGGGTGTACTCGAGCGGGCTCGACGGCGAGAGGGTCACGCCACGCTCCAGCACGGCCACGGAGGACGAAGCGTCGCCCCGAAACAGGAACGGGCTTCCATCTTTCAGAAGCGCGTACGCCGCTCCGTGGCCGACGCCGAAGATGTACGAGGCCACGCTCTCGCGGGGCGCGGCCACGCCGGCAGCCTCCGGAGGGGCGCCCTCCTCGCTCCGCATCGGCGCGGCGGGGGCGCCGCCCGTGGCGCCGCCCCAGGTCACCGCGTCGCCGAGCTCGAGCCCGCGGATCTCGTCGGATCCGGCGTCGAGCAGCGTCGTCGTGATCGTCACGACGCGGGAGCTCGGCGCGAGCGAGTAGCGCGTCGTGAGGTGGATCGCGGGCGTCGCGAGGGCGTGCCCCTCGACCTCCACGTACGCCGAGCCTTCGCTGCCGGTGCCGACCTTGATCTGGTCGTACACCGCCAGTTCCTCGGCTCCGCCCAGCGACGCGACCACCCGTCCGAGCGCGTCGACGCGCGTCTTCGCGTCGGCCGCGTCGACGAGGGCGCCGCCGCGCGCGCTCTCTCCTCGCGGGCCGATCTGCTCGATCACCAGGGCGATCTCGTCGTTCTCCAGCAGGTAGTCCCCCGCGCGCCCCGTGGCGAAGGCGCCGCGGAGGCCGTCGTTCGGGCCGGTGATGCGCCGCACCCGCGCGGGCTTGATCTCGGGCGCGTCGTTCGCGCAGAAGCCGTCGTCGGCCCCGTGGCGGAAGCGGCACAGGGTGCCGAGCCGAGCGCCCGGATCGCCGACGATCGTGACGCCCCCGTTCTGCAGCGGTTCCACGCATCCCACGAGCAGGAGCGGCAGGACGGCGACGGCATGAAGCAAGGGACGGGGAGCTCTCATCGTGGTTCTCTCGACGTGCGGGAGCATGGCCGAGATCACGCGCCGGCCTGCACCATTCTCCGATTCGAAGTCCCGCTCCCGTCCTCGTGGAACCCGCTCGCCCGCGCCGCCTTGGGCCGCGACGTCTCCGGGCACCTATCTTGCTGCGGGTGTCGGATTTCTGCGCATTCGAGCCGGGTGCTTCACCCGAGCCGTGACACCGCTGTCGCTCTCCTGTTTCTCGGAGGTGCTCTCCATGTCCATTCGTCTGGGTTCTCTGGTCATCGGCGCAGCCGCCGTGCTGGCCTCGCTCTCCTTCGCGTCCAACGACGCACACGCTTGCGGAGGTTGTTTTCACGAGCCCACGCCGGTCGATCAACCGGATCAGGCGACGGTCGTGACGGGTCATCGGATGGCCCTGTCGGTCTCGACGAAGCGGACGATCCTCTGGGATCAGATCCAGTACGCCGGCAAGCCGCAGGACTTCGCGTGGGTGTTGCCGGTCAAGCCGGGCGCGTACCTCGAGCTCGCCTCGGACGCCTTCTTCGAGGCGCTCGACGGGGCGACCTCGACGACGATCCGATCGCCGCAGATCGCGTGCCCGCCTTCGGGTGGCTTCGGCGGAAACGGGGGGTTCTACGAGGGCGGCGACTACTCGCCCGGCTGCAACGCATTCTCGTGCGGCGCGATGGCCGCCGAGGGGGCGGGCGATTTCAATGGTGGGGGAGGCGCAGGGGGCCAGGGCAGCACGCTCGGCGGCGACCCGCCCGACCCCGTGACCGTCGTGCACAACGAGTCGATCGGCCCGTACGAGACGGTGACGATCCACAGCAACGTGCCGGGGGCGCTCTTCGAGTGGCTCGACTCGCACGGGTACGCCATCGAGGATTCGCTCAAGCCGATGATCGACGACTACGAGACGGAGGGCTTCGACTTCATCGCGCTGCGCCTCATCCCGGGAGAGGGTGTCCGGCAGATGCAGCCTGTGCGCGTCGTGTCACCCGGGGCCTCGCCGGTGTTGCCGCTCCGCATGGTGAGCGCTGGGACGGGCGCGAAGGTCGCCGTCACGCTGTTCGTGATCGGCGAGGGACGCTGGGCCGCGCAGAACTTCCCGTCGGTGGCGGTCACCGGCGACGACGTCAGCTGGGACTTCTCGAGCGCGAGCTCCGACTATGCGTCGGTGCGAACCGCGGCGCTCGCGCAGGGAGCGGGCAACGCGTGGCTCACGTCGTACTCGCGACAAGCCGGGTTGCTCAGCCAGATCTACAGCGCCGGACGCGGCAGTCAGCTCACGTACCAGACCTCCGACGGATCCACCGCGACCTCCATCTACGAGCTCTACATGATGCAAGGGCTCGCGGATGGGGCCGCCATCGATCCCGCGTGCATCGCGTCCCCGAGCCCCGCTTTCCAGGGCAATCCGCAGGTCGTCGACGCCTGCGCGGGAAGCGGCGGGTCGGGAGGATCGGGCAGCGGAGGTTCGGGCACCGGAGGCTCCGGCGCGGGAGGAATGCCCGCCGGCGGTGCAGGAGGCGCCGGCGGTGCTGCCATGGGCGGCGCCGGCGGTGGGGGCGCGGGCGGCGCGGGCGGAGCCGCTGCCGGAGGTGCCGGGACCGGGGGAGCCGGGACCGGTGGGGCGGGGGGCACGACGTGCACGGGCACGGTCGGTCCGAACGAGATCGACGCGAGCGTGTTCGCCTGCGGCGAGCTCGACGACGTCGCGGCGGCGCTCGTGGGGCTCCACCCGCAGGACGTCTGGGTGACCCGCCTCGAGGCGAACCTGCCGCACGAGACGCTCATCGAAGACCTTGGTTTGCAGGCCGATCCGGTCCAGTCGGAGACGGACAACTGGCTCGTCGCGAACGGCGTCACGAACCCTCCGTGCTCCGACTGGCAGTACGTCGGCGGGGACGGCGCGCTCGTCGCTCCCCCGGGCGCGGCGATCGATCGCGAGCCGCCGCGCAAAGGGCCTCCGCCGTCGAACGGTCACAAGCGCGATCTGGTCCTCTTCGGCGTCGTGCTGCTCGCCCTCGCGAGCGCCGCGGGTCGTCGCCTCGCGCGGCCGGCGCTCCGGGCGGCGCGCGCTCCGCGCTGAGCCTTCGCGCGCTCGGGATCCACGCGGCTCCGGGGAGTGGCCTCGGCGCCGCGTGATCCTTCCGTTTCCCGCGGCTCCTGGGAGACGTCGCCTCGGCGCCGCGCAAGGATTCCGCTTGAGGGGTCCTCTCTCCCGCGCAACCCTCGCGGCCCGTGACCGACGCCGAGCTCTTGATCGTGGGCGGCGGCCCTGCCGGTCTATCGACCGCGCTGTTCCTCCTCCACGCACGTCCGGAGCTCCGAGGCCGCGTCGTCGTCCTCGAGAAGGCCCGCTATCCGCGGGAGAAGTTCTGCGCCGGCGCCGTCGGTGCGCGCGCCGACAAGCTCCTCGCGTCGATCGGCGTCGAGGTGGACGTGCCGCAGGTGACGGTCGACGGGATGTCGGTCGTGACCGCCGAAGGGCGCGCCGCGCACAGCGTGCCCTCGATCGGTCGCGTCGTGCGCCGGATCGAGTTCGATCATCGCCTCGCGCAGATCGCCGCGGAGCGGGGCGCGATCGTCGTCGAGGGCGCGCGCGTCGACGGCGTCTCGGCGCAGGGTGACGCCGTCGAGTGCGCGACGTCGCAGGGGACGTTTCGCGCTCGCGCGCTCGTCGGCGCGGACGGCGTGGGGAGCGTCGTGCGGCGCGCGCTCGATCTCCCGTTCGGACGCTACCGCGCGCAGGTCATCGAGATCGACACGGGGCCGGCCCCCGGCGATCCCGATCGTCGGACGCTCCACTTCGATCTCTCGGATCGCTCGCTCGCAGGGTATTTCTGGGACTTCCCGACGCTTGTCGGGGGGCGCGAGCTCTACTGCCGCGGCGTGTACGAGCTGTCGGGGGTCTCCGGCGCGGGCGCCGGGGCGCACGGCGACGAGGGCGCGCGCCCGCCGCTCGCGGAGCGCTTCGAGGCGCGGCTCGCGCGCCAGGGGCTCCGGCTCTCGGACTTCAAGCAGAAGCGGTTCTCGGAGCGCGGCTTCGAGCTTCACAGGCCGTTCGCGTCCCCCCGGGTGTTGCTGGTGGGCGAGGCGGCGGGGATCGATCCGATCACCGGCGAGGGGATCGCGCAGGCCGTCGAGTACGCGCACGCCGCCGGGAGCTACCTCGCGGCGCGGCTCGCGTCGGGGGAGCTCGGCTTCTCGGACTGGCGGGAGCACGTTCGAAGATCGCGGATCGGCTTCGATCTTGGGATCCGCTCGCGGATCGTGGATCTCTGCTTCGGTCCTCGGCGGCCCGCGATGGAGCGCTATCTCCTCGGGACGCCCTCGCTGCTCGACGCGGCGCTGCTGGCGTGGGCGGGCATCCCGGTGCCGTGGACGGTGCTCGCGCGGCTCGCGGCGGCGAGCGTCGGGTTGGCGGTGCGGATGCCGTTCACGCGCGCGGTGAGGTGAGCTCGGGGCCGTGGAGGCCGCGCGCTACGCCGCGGACTCCAGGGCGACGCGCTCCCGGAGCGCGCGGCGGTACAGGAAGCCGAACGAGGCGGGGATGAAGAGCGCGCCCGTGAGGAACACGAGGAGCGGCGGGATCGCGAGGGCGATGACGCCCGGGACGAGCGAGCCGACGACCGTCCAGCCCAGCGCCGCCCAGCCGCTGACAGGGCTGCCTCCGTGGAGGCTGCGCGTGGGGGTCGCGGCGATCTTCGAGGCGAACCGCCACGCCATGAACGCGAGCACCGCGTGCGCCACGCCCACGAGCAGCAGGGAGGCGCCGATCCACCAGTCGAACGCGCCGAGGTCGAGGCGTTCCTTGTCGATCGAGAGCGCGCAGAAGACGAGGAAGTGCATCGCCAGCGGGGCCAGGAGCCCGAGCCCGGCGAGCGGGAGCGCGAGGCTCGCGCGCTCGCGCCGGGACGCGATCCGGACGGCGGCGTGCCGGAGGCCGTCGGACTCCATGCGCGCGAGCCGGGTCAGCTCGTCGCCGCCTGCGTCGAGGGTCGCGCGCACCTGGCTCTCGAAGCGGAGGGGCGCCACGACGCGCGCGATCGCGTACGTCACGAGGGAGGCCGCGACGGCGCCGAGGAGCAGGACCGTGGGCGAGACGGAGAGCCCCACGATGGGGGGGCGCGGGATGGCCTGGAGGCCGGTCTGGAGCGCCGTCACCGTGAAGCCGGCCACGGCGACGAGGCCGGCGGACGTGCGCGCGACGCGGCGGGAGTGGATGGTTCGGAGCTCGGTGGGGATCTCCTCGGCGAGCGCACCGGAGCCTTCGAGGAGGTGCTCGATGCGGATCGAAGCGGCGTACCGGGGGTCTCTGTAGGACGCGATCATGGGGACCTCCACCGGCGGTGGAGCACCGCCCGTGCCGCCGGATCGTGCCGCACGGATCGTCCTCGAGGCGGGGTGATTCGGTGGTGAACGAGGGGCAGGCGCCGGGCCGTGTGCAAGGGATGTGGACGCCGGGTGTCCACGGCGTGGACGTCGCGTGGACCCAGAGCACCGATCGGGTTGCCCGAGCGGTGATCTAGCGGGATCGCGAAGCGAGCCCGACGCTGAGGGGTGAATCGACCGGGCTTTGCCTGGGCGAGAGGGGACGCGAGGCGTCCCCTACCTGGGTAAGACTGGAGCACCGAACGGGTTTTCAACCCGTTCGGTGTTCTAGGGAGTGTCGAGCACCTTGCGCAGGGTTCGTGCGAAGGGGGCGAGGAGATCCTCGTCGATCGTGAGGGCCGGGGTGAACGTGAGGGTCTCTCCGCGCACGCCGCCTGTCAGCACGATGTAGCCCTCGAGGAGCATGGCGCGCGCGACGGACGTGCCGAGGTCGCCGTCCGCGAGCTCGACGCCGATCATCATGCCCGCGCCGCGGGCCTCGACGAAGCCGGGCGCGCCCGCGAGCTCGCCGCGGAGCGTCGCGAGGAACCTCGCGCCCATCTCCCGGGCCTTGGTGACGAGCTGCTTGAAGCGGAGCGCGTCGAGTGTCGCGATGGCGGTGGCGTTGGCGAGGGGCCAGCCGGCGTGCGTCGAGGTGTGGACGACCTCGCCCTCGCGCGCCCACGCTTGCATGACGTCGTTCGAGCCGACGCAGGCGGAGAGGGGGAGGCCGCCTCCGAGGCCCTTGCCGAAGCAGATCAGATCCGGGGAGCCGCCGACCGCCGTGGACCGGACCATGGAGCCGCTCCGGCCGAGGCCGGTCCAGATCTCGTCGGCGATGACGAGCGCTCCATGGCGGTGCGCGACCTCGCAGAGCTGCTTCAGGAACGCGTCCGGCGGCACCACGCAGCCGCCGCGGCCGAGG
>WBZX01001411.1_pt1 | contig 18148 bp, 12 predicted proteins | sample 5204211 | NCBI WGS metagenome assembly WBZX01 (sample SAMN12344362, study PRJNA552823) | activated sludge metagenome | biome: Activated sludge suspended growth; feature: Nitrification reactor; material: Wastewater; isolation source: activated sludge from nitrification reactor of wastewater... | reverse complement strand
GACGACGCCGCCTCGTCGACGGCCGCCCCGTCAGCCCCGGCCACCGCCGTGGCCACCGGGGCGATCGCTTCCCGCGAGGACGTGGTGCGCACCCTGGAGCGGGCCTGCGAGTGGATCGAACGCCACGAGCCCAGCAACCCGGCGCCGCTGCTGATCCGCCGCGCGCAGCGTCTGATGAGCAAGAACTTCATGGAAATCATGCGCGACCTCGCGCCCGACGGACTCGACCAGATCCAGCGTCTGGCCGGAGTGACCGACAACGACAACTGATCACAACAAGCCCACCCTCCCACGACTTTCTCGACAGGAGTTCCGCCATGCAAGTCCAAGCGTTCTTCGACGCCCGCAGCTCCACGCTCACCTACGTCGTCTTCGACCCCAAGACGCACGACGCCGTGGTGATCGACCCCGTGCTCGACTACGAGCCCGTCGGTTCGTACACGTTCACCGAGTCCCTCGATCAGCTGGTCGACTTCGTGAAGAAGAACCAGCTTCGCGTGCACTGGTCGCTCGAGACCCACGCCCACGCCGACCACCTCTCGGGTGGCCCTCTGCTTCGCCGGCGCTGCGAGGCGAAGGTCGGCATCGGTGGCGACATCACCAAGGTGCAGTCGACATTCAAGGATTTGTTCGCGCTCGAGCAGCTCGCGACCGACGGCAGCCAGTTCGATCGCACCTTCCGCGACGGTGAGGTGATCCAGGCCGGCAGTCTGGCGATCGAGGTCATCGCAACCCCGGGCCACACGCCTGCCTGCGTGACCTACAAGATCGACGACGCCCTGTTCACGGGCGACCTGCTGTTCATGGATGACTACGGCACCGGCCGCTGTGACTTCCCCGGGGGCAGCGCCGCGGCGATGTACGACTCGGTGCAGAAGCTCTACGCGCTCGGCGACTCGCTGCGCGTGTTCCCCGGTCACGACTACCCGCCCGATGGTCGCGAGGTCCGCTGGGAGACCACGGTCGCCGCCAGCCGCGATCACAACCCACAGCTGTCGGCCAAGACCGGACGCGAGGAGTTCGTGCGCACCCGCAACGAGCGCGACGCCAAGCTCGCCGCACCCAAGCTGCTGTTCCAGAGCGTGCAGGTGAACATCGACGGCGGCCGACTGCCCACCGCCAACGCCGCCGGGCGGCGCTACCTCGTGCTGCCCATCAACCTGCTGCGGCCCGCCGACGAGCTCGGCGAGCCCAAGCCACGCAGCTAGATCGGACTGCCGTCGCGCGTGCCGAGATCGAACCCGGCGCGCTCGGCCGTCGCGATCACTTGCGCGGGAAGCTCAGCTGCAGCGAGAGCAGCACCTCGTCCTTGATCAGATCGTCCTTCATGCCGGGGTACTCGATGCCCCACAGCTTGCGATCGATCTTGAACTCCGCATTGCCGGTCGCCGACACATCGGTGATCTCGACCTTGGCGGGGAAGGTGATGGTGTTGGTCTTGCCGTGCAGCGTGAGGTCGCCGGTGATCTCGTGGGTGCTGCCAGCTTCGCCGGCAGCCTCCTTGATCGACGACGACACGAAGGTGCTCTCGGGGAACTTCTCGGCGTCGAAGAAGTCCGCGCTCAGAAGATGCTTGTGGAGGTCGGGCGGCTCGGTCTGCAGTGAGCCGACCTTGACGGTGAGCTCGAGCTTGCTGGGCTTGCCATCGTCGGCCAGCGTGAGAGCGCCATCGAAGTCGGCGAACGTACCTTCGTGATCGTCGGTGACCTTGGCACCGACGAACCGAACCTTGCTGCTGCCCTTGTCGAGCTTCGCGATGCTCGACGCGTGCGCGAGCGCCTTCTCGTCGGGCGCGTCGCCCTTCGCGTCCGCCTTGGCGTCGAGCTTGGCATCGCCCTTGGTCTCCGCCTTCGCATCGGTCTTGGCGTCCTTCTTCGCCTCCTTGACCTCCGCCTTGGGCTTGTTGTCGAGCTCGCTCTTGCAGGCCGAGAGGCCGAACGAGGCAAACAGGGTGAGCGCGATGAACGAGGACTTCATGTGGGCCGCATCCTGCGCGAGGTCGGTGGCAGACGCCAGCCCCACCCACGGCGACAATCCGTTGCCCGCGGCGCACCACGACGTCGGCGGCGCCCCTCCTACGAGGGCTGCGGCCCGCCCGACTCGACCTCGTACAGCACCAGCTGGGTGAGATGAGGGACGTAGTCCAGCAGGCGCTTGGGCTCGAGGAAGAACTGCCGCCGTGCGTTCGAGGCCTCGGGTACCAGCGCGTACTGCATCGCGGCGAGCAGCTGCTGATGCTCGGGCTTCCCCGACTCGCGCGTGATCAGGGTTCGCTCGACCTTGCCGCGGCCGTAGAACTCACGCATGAGGCCCTCACGCTCGAGCTTCATCGCGAACGAGTCGACCGTGCCGCCGATACCGGCGAAGCGACCGTCGGCATAGAGGTGATAGTCGTGCACCGGATGCACCTCGGCGCAGACGATCGCTTCGGGGAGCCACTTGGTCGGCGGCACCAGCGTGACCTGGTTCGGGTCGCGCCAGCTCGGCGGCGGCTCGGCCGTCGCCGCGCGCGCCAGGCCCCAGATCGCGAAGTCACCGGGTCCGACCTCTTCGAAGTAGCCGCCGTACTCGTCCTGGAAGGCGAGCCACACCGCGTGCGGTGTGCCGCCGGCATCGATGATGCGTCGCTCGACCTCGGCGGTCGGCATCGGGGTCTCGCGGCTGAGCGTCGCCAGCCAGTCCTTCGCTCGTTGGGAAAGCGCCATCACAAGCCTTCTAATTCGGCACGCGTCGCCACTTCTCGGGGTTGACCGAGACCCGCTCCATGCGGGGCGCGTTGCCACTCATGTTGTCCGTGCCGCGGGTGATCGGGTTGCAGTGACCGCAGCACGGCGCCTCCGCGCCCGGTCGCATGTGCGGCCCTGCGCCCTCTTCGCGACTCCACATCGGCAGCTGCACGAAGTCGCCGAGGTCCGCCTCGGTCACCGGCATGCCCGCGGCCTCGCGCGACTTGAGCGCCTGGTCGAGCGCCAAGACCTCGGCGTGCGTGCCCGGCTCCGAGAAGTGATCGTGGCCGTCGGCGCGACGCTGTTGCTGTTCACGAACGCGGTCACGCAGGAGCGGGTGGAAATCGTCGGGGTTGGCCACCGCATCGCGGGGCTGGTTGTGCGCGACGAACGGGTCGACGTCGGGCCGCCGGCGATCGACGACCGCTGCGACACACGCAGGCGCCTTTTCTTCGCTGGGGTTGAAGCCCGGCAGCTCGCCGCGGTTGTACTGGTCCATGACCTCTTTGCGATGCGCGTCGGCGGCATCGATCGCACGATCGAAAGCCTCGTCACGCGACATCGGTGGGTCGCCGTTGGGATGTTCGTTGGGATCCTCCGACTTCGGACGACCCTCGCCGTCCTCGCCGTGGTGCGGGCCGTTCTCGGGGTGATCGTGGGTCGTCAGGCCCAGCACGTCGACCGCGACCAGCGGATTGGCCGGATATGCGTAGAGGTTGATGCCGCCGCGGACCCCGAGCGGATCGGGCTGCAGGTAGCGACCCAGCCGCGGGTCGTAGTCGCGGAAGCGGTTGTAGTGCAGGCGCAGGTCGGGGTCGTAGACGTGGCCGGGGAAACGCAGCGCGTACTCGATCGCGTTGCCGGGGCGGACGAACACCTCGCCGTAGGGCGTGGCGCCGTCCGCCCACCACACCACGGTGCCTTGGGCGTCTTCGATGTGCTGCGGTAGCCCGACCTGATCGGAGAAGACCGCGTACGATCGACCCGAGTCCGGTGAGGCGTCGACGCTGTCGTAGTCGACGAAGCCCAGCGGCACCAGCGACTGACGATCGGCATAGACGAACACCCGCAGCTCGCCGTCGGCGCCTTCGCGCGCCGCGATGCGATCGCCGTCCCACCAAAGCCGCGTGCGCCGGTCGCCGCGACCGAAGGTGACACGACGACCAAGGCCGTCGTAGGTCGCCGTCCACGGGTCGCCGGCACCGTCGTCGACGCGCACGAGCTGGTCCTCGGCGTCGTAGTGGTAGTCGACGCGGAGCCCCGCAGCGCCGATGCGCGCCGACAGCCGCCCGCGCCCGTCGTACTCGAACTGCTCGGTCGCAGCGACGCGCAGGCGATTGCCACTGTCGAGCCGCAACGTGCCGGTCGATGGCAGCTCGACGAGGTTGTGGGCGGCGTCGTAGCGGTACCCGAGCGTGCCGTCGGGTAGCTCGGCGGCGATCAAGCGATGCGCCTCGTCGAGGGTGTACCGGTTGCTCCCGCGCACGGTGTCGAAGCTGCCGACGAGATCGCCCTCGGCCGTGTACTGGTGGCGGACGCCCCACCAGATGCGCTCGGTGCCCGTGGTCGCGCGCCACACCGCGCGGTGCAGCATCCGGCCCTTGGCGTCGTACTGCTGGCTCTCGAGGGTGCCGTTGCCGTGATCGATCTGCAGCGAGCCGTCGGCCTCGTGCGTGATCGTGCGGCGACGACCCGATGGATCGACGAGCACGAGCTTGTTGCCGTGACGATGCCGCGCGCTGACGAAGCGCTCGGCGACGATGGTGTCGTACTCGCCCCGCCAACCGTAGGCGTGGGCTACCGTGCGCCCATCGCAGGTCTCGCGCTCGAGCTCGTCGAACGGCGTGAACGTGCGGTCCACCAGGTGGTCGGCGCTGTCGGCCTTCGTCGCGCGCCCCTGACGGTCGTAGTCGAACTCGGCGAAGCTACCGTCGCCGCGATCGACGCGGCCGGTGAGCCCGTTGGCGTGCGGCGTGATGCGCAGCAGCCAGTTGCCGTCGCCGTCGGTCGACTCGACCATGCGGTGACCGAGGTCCCACTGATAGCGGCTGTGCACGCGACCGTGGCGGTGGACCTCGACCACGCGATCGTGGCTGTCGTAGACGTAGCGCGACTCGGAGCCCCCGCCGTCGATCACGCTGGCGATCTTCTGGTGAGGCGTGTGCTCGTAGCGCACCGCGTTGCCCAGCGGATCGAGCCGGGCGCCGGTCAGGCCCCAACGCACGACCTTGGTGCGGAAGGTGCGGCCGTCGCGATCGGTGCGCGAGATCTCGTTGCCGCAGGCGTCGAAGCTCCAGCGGCGCTCCGCGCCCGAAGCCTCGCGCTCGTACACGACGTTGCCGCGACGATCGCGGCGGCGTTCGACCACCGGATCGGTCGGGCCCGCCGCGATCGCGCCCCCGAAGTAGAACCCGCGGGTGTCCTTGGGCAGCACGCGCTGCACCATCGGCGGCACGCCCGACGCATCGAGACTCGGCGGAAACTGATGGCCGAAGCGGTTGCGCCGCGCGACCAGGCCTCCGCTGCCGTCGTAGACGAACTCGATGCGCTGGCCGGCGGCGTCGATCTCGGCCAGCACGCGGCCGTCCTCGCCGCGCAGCCGTAGCTTCTCGCTGCCACAGGGGCCGATCACCTTGGTGATCACGCCGTCTTCGTCGTAGTGGAACGTGTAGGCCGACCCGTCGTGGATCGTCATCACGGTCTTCTGCGCGGCGGGCAGGTACTCGAAGCGCGCGTACCACAGGCCGTCGTGGCCTTGGGTCTCGCTGCAGCGGCCCTCGTGATCGTAGGACCACACGAAGCCGTAGCCGATGCGATCGGTCGACCGCACCATGCGATGCACCCCGTCGTAGACGTACTCGTCGGCGACCGCTGCGGCATCTTCGGCGCGCACGAGGTCGCCCTTGGCGTCGACGTGGTAGCGCACCAGTCGCGTCTGCGGCTCACCGTAGCGGCCGCCCCAGATCTCCGCGAGCTGACCGGCAGCGTCGTAGCGCGCACCGTAGGTCGCGAGTTCGCTGCCGCGGCGCTCGACGATGCGCTGCAGTCGACGGGCCTCGTCGTACTCGATGGTGACCTCGGCCTCGCCGCCGCGCACGGCGACCATTCGCGCGGTGCCGCTGCCCGGCGCGTCGCGCTCGAACTCCAGCGTGCCCAGGCGCCGGTGCGTGACGCTGAATCGCCGGTCCGACAGCCGTCGGAGGCGATAGCCGTGCATCGCGACCTCGCCGCCGTCGCGTGCTCGCGACGTCTGCGGCAGCAGCGGAAAGACGATGCGCTCGCCCTGGTAGCCCACGAACGTGACGCGGTGCAGTCGGATCGACAGCCGCGACTCGAACACGTGTCGCCAGCCGAAGCCGAGCACGCCCCGCTCGGCGTTGTCCGCACTCGAGGTGTAGCGGGTCCAGCGGAAGCCGCCGAGCAACGACGCGAAGTCGAGGTGCGTGTTGTAGTTGGCACCGCTGACGACGTGCACCGGCTCGCCACCCTCGGCGCAGCGACCGTTGGCATCGGGCGGCGGCGAGCGACGGCGCAGCCGACCGCGCATCGATCGCAGCGCGCGGCCGAGTGCGCTGTAGATCTTGCCCTGCGCGAGCGCGCCGATGTTGGGGATCGGCGGGCCACCGGCCACCACGTTGCCCATCGGCGGGCCGATCAACATGCCGACGCCGGGCGGGCCCGCGGGATCCTTGCCGCGCAGCGCCGACACGGCCATCGCCGCGGCATCGAGGCCGGCCTGGATGCCCTGGGCAATCGCAGCGCCGGTGTTGCCGGCCGAGGCCTGCGCGGCGGCACCGGCCGCGCCGGCGATCACACCGGCGACACCCATGCCGATCGCGAACGCCCCCATCGGCGAGACCGGGTTGCAGTGGAACGTGATGTCCATGCCGAAGCGCGCGACCCTCGAGCCCGCGAAGTAGACCCCCGACGCGCCGGTCATGATCTCGAACGGTGGCGCCATCGAGCCGCAGGTGAAACCGATGCCGATGTCGCCGGCGCGCAGCGCCGGCACGCCACCGACCAGCACGGTCGCGGAGCCGGCCAGGAACGCGACCCCGAGGCTCGGCAGCGGAATCGGTGGCGCCGGTGGCACGAGGCTCGGCGGATGCACGTGGGTGTGCGGCGTGCCGACGTGCATGCTCAAGCCGATCGTGGCGACCGGCATCGGTGGGAAGAGCCCCGAGAGCCCGAGCGCGTCGAGCAGCGCCGAGACGCCCTGCGAGGCCGCGGCGTCGATGAACATCATCGGCGCATTCACGACGCCCAACACACCGCCCAGACCCTGCGCGACCCACCCTGCGGCGCCCTGCTCGGGTGGCGGCGCCTGTCGAAACGGCGCGATGGTGGCATCGAGCGTCGCGAGCACCGAGTCGGCCCGTGCGTTGCCCGTCGTCGCGAACACCGGCTGCGCCGGCGGCCCCGCTGGACGACCCGTCGGCGGCGCGATCATCGGGGGATCGGCGTGGCCACCCATCGATCTACGCTGCCCTCTGCTTGCGCAGCAGCTTGGCGCCCTGCAGCTTGGTGTGGGCGGCGTCAGCCTCCGCCGTCATCCGGCCCTCGTGGTACAGGGCGTGGATGCGTTCGAGCACGCTGACGAGTCGCTCGTAGTACTCGTACTTCTCGGCGATGGTCTCGCATTCGTGCCAGCGAGCGAGCGCGTCGGTGGGCTTGGCCTGCGCGCGCTCGGCATCACCCTCGCCCTGCAGCGCATCACAGGCAGCATACGCATTCAGGCACTTGGCCGCGAGCTTGCTCGCGTCGGCGTAGTAGCTCTGAGCATCGGGGTAGCGCTGCAGCATCATGCAGGTCTGCCCGGCCGCGAGCAGCAGGTTCAACATCACCGGCGCTGCATTGGGATGCAGCTTCTTGGCCTCGGGATCCTCGCCGGGCTGCAGTGGCATCGGTGACTTCGCCGCCAACGCGATCGCCAGGCCCTGTTGGTAGCGCTCGAGCGCCTGCGGATGCTGCCCGACCATGCGCAGGCAATCGCCCACACCTTGCATGCACAGCGCCTGCATCAGCGGTGCGTCCGACTTGACGTAGTAGTCGAACAACAGCGCGAACTTCTTCACAGCCTCTTCGAAGCGCTTGTACGAGAGATCGATGTTGGCCAGCTGCAGCACCGCCTGCATGCGCTGGGCGACCGGCACCGCGGGATCGACGGCCTCTTGCGCGAGGTCGCCGGCGAACGCGTCGGTCGACATGTCGACGTCGACGCTGAGCATGCCCGTCGCCTGTCGCTGCAGCAGCGCCGCGCCGATCACGTGGTCGCGTTGGTCCCGCAGGAACAGGCGCGTGTACACCCGCCAGGGTTCATCGCGCTGGGGCGCGGGCGGAGGCAGCACCGTGAACTCGGCCACGAACTGCGCATAGTCGGCCCAGTCGTGCACGACCAGCGGCAGCAACGCGAACACCACCCGGTAGTCCTCGGCGTCGGGCAAGCGCGCGCCGAGGTGCTCGATCGCGATCACGATGCGCTCGCGCGGCGGCACGCCGGGCGCCGTCATGCGCTCGGGGAACGGCGCCAGCGGTGGCTCGTTGCGCTCGGCCCGGCCCTCGTTGGCGACCTCGTACAGCGCGACGCACCGCCCGGCGACCGTGCGCGCGTAGGTGTCGGCATCGAGGTACTCGTCGGCGATCATCACGTAGAGCGAGGCCTCGTCGCCGCCCTCGACCTGCTCGAGCACCTTGAGCGCGTACGGTACGTCGCCGTCGCTGCCGCTCACCAGCAGCACCGGATCATCGGGCTGCCAGATGAACTCCTCGCAGTGGGCACGGAATTCGGCGAGACGGCGCATGCTCTCGTATCTCGCCCGCGGCGAGGCTAGTTCAGCTTGATGATGCCACCGGCGATGTTGACCGCGCCATTGCCCGAGATGTTGGCCTGTGGGCCGGTCACCTCGGCGGCCGCGCTGGTGGTCTTCACCGTGCTGCCGCCGGCGGTCAGCGTCGAGCTCGTGCCGGCGGACACGGTCGCGTCGGTCTTGGCATCCATGGTCGCGGTCGCGCCCGAGACCTTGGCGTTGGCGTCGAGCTTCATCTCGGCCTTGCCCTTCGACTGCACCAGCGCATCGCCATTGAGCAGCACCTGCGCGCCGCCGGCCGAGAGCTGAGCATCGACCGTCAGCAGCAGATCGCCGCCGGTGTTGGCCTGCATGTGGCCGTCGGCCGTGAGCACCAGCTGCGAGTTCTCCTTCGAGGCGACCAACGCCGAGTCCGGCGACAGCACCACGCGCGCGCCGTTCTTCTGCTGCATCGTGATGCGATCCGGCTCGATCTTCATGAAGGTCGAGCCGACCGTGAAGAGGATGTAGTCCGGCGCCTGTACCTCGATGGATTGCGAGGCGTCGAGCTTGTACTTGCCGGTGATGTCGAGCTGGCCACCGGTGATGGTCTGGCCGTCGCCGGTGCTGGCGCCGACGATGGTGATCTTCTGCGAGCCGTTGACGGTGATGGTCTTGTTGCCGGTGATCGAGTGCGTGCGGTCGCCGGTGACCGAAAGCGACTGATCGCCGCCGACGCTGGTCGAGTCGTTGGCGCCCACGCTGCGGGTCTGGTTGTTGAGGACGGTCTTGTTGAAGTCCTTCTGCGCGTGCACGATGATCTGCTCGCGCCCCGCGGCATCTTCGAAGGTGAGCTCGTTGTAGCCGTCGCCGCCGACGCTCGAGCTGCTCTTGATGGTGCTCTTGGTCTTCTCGTCCGGCAGCGTGTACGGCGGCATGTTGTCGGAGTTGTAGACCGAGCCCGTCACCACCGGGTTGTCGGGGTTGCCGTCGACGAACTGCACGACGACCTCCATGCCGACCCGCGGGATGAACACGGTGCCCCAGCCCGAGCCCGCCCAAGGCTGCATCACGCGCACCCACACCGAAGCGCCGCTATCCGCGGGCTGCAGGCGATCGTGGTGGAACTGCACCTTGATGCGGCCGTACTTGTCGGTGTGGATCTCCTCGTCGCTGTCGGCCAGGCCGACCACGCGCGCGAGCTGGGGCCCGTACACCTTCGCGCGACGGTGGCGTTGCTCGGGGCGGAACTCGTGCGCGACCGGGATCGCGTGGAACTCGTTCTCGAACTCGCCGTTGGCCCGCATGTTCTCGGTGTTGGCCTCGCCGCGCTGCACCACGCGCAGCAACAGCAGCTCGGCGCCGTCGAGGTCGGCACGATGGTGGCTCCCGAGCGTGAAGCGGGTGCCGGGCCGGAAGCCGGTCACGTTGCCCCGACCGCTGGCGATCTTGCTGCGGGCGCGCTGCTCCTCGAGCACCTGCGCGACCATCGGCTCGCGCTGTGTCAGGTCGCTGCCGTCGTACGAGGCCGCCGGTGGATCGCCGATCGGATCGTCGGTGATCTGCCGCCGCAGGTCGTGCAGGTACAGCTCTTGGTCCTGATGGTTGTGGGTCTCCTGCACCGACGCGCTGGCCTCGTCGTAGGTGCTGGCGGTCTTGAAGTTGTACGCGCGACCCGAAACCTTGTTGATGACGCGACGCTGCCGCCAGGTGACGCCGCGGATCGACTCGCGATCGGCCTCCTCGGGGTTGGCCGGGATCACCGGCACGTCGGGGAAGGCGGCGTCGATCTCGGGATAGTCGGCGTTGCTATCGATGAGGACGAGCTTCTCGCGGCGACCGTCCTCGTCGGGCAGGAAGTGGAACGCGATGCCCTCCTCTTCCATCAGCCGGCAGCAGAACTCGAGCGTCGACTCGCGGAACTGCGTGCAGTAGTCGCGCGGGTTGTACTCGCGATGCAGGTACGTCTGCGTGTCGACCTCGCGGCCGTAGGGCGCGAGCGCAGCGCCCAGCACGTCGGTGAGGATCTCGACCACCGTCTGGCCCTGGAAGATCCGCGTGTCGATCTGGTCGGCGAGCAGCGAGAACGCCGGCACCACCCGCACCGAAGCGTGCAGCACGTGCTCTTGCGGCCCGAGATCGTCGATCTCGTCGATGATGCCGTAGTAGATGTGCACGAGGTCGCCGCGCTCGACCTGCACTTCGCACGGCGCACCGAGCATCTCGTCGACCGGCGCGGTGACGTCGTCGCAGACCAGCTGCAGACGCAGCTCGTAGGGCCGCGACAGCTCGGAGGTCATCGCGTAGCGCCGCACGTGCCAGCGGATCTCCGGCCCCTGCGTGAGTGCGAAGTGGAAGCGCACGCCCTCGAGCCGCGCCGGCACGTTCGGCATCAGCGAGCCGAAGGTCTGCTCGAGCGCTTGCACGAGACCAGCGGGTGCCGCCGCGCGGGCCTGCTGCGCCACACCGGCGACCTGCTGCGCCGCACCGGCGGCCTGTTGCGCTGCACCGGCGGCCTGCTGCGCCGCACCGGCGGCCTGGGCCACCGATTGCGCCGACGAGGCCGCCGCACCGGCACCCGCGACCGCACCCGCAGCTCCCGCGACGCCTCCGACTGCACCGATCGCGCTCGCAGGACCACCGCCTTGGGCCGCCTGTGCAATGCCCTGCCCGGCGCCCGCGACCGCACTCGCCGTCTGCACGGCGGTCGCCGCCTGCGAGGCCCCCGGTGCACCCGCAGCTTGCGCCGCCGACACGGCACCGGTGGCCGCGCCCTGGGCGACCTGATCGGCAGATGCTCCGCTGGCCGCATCGCGGGCCGCGTTCGTCGCGATTCCCTTGCCCGCGTTTTCGACAGCGTCGTCGTCGGGCGCACCGGAATCACGATTCGCACGCGGATCATCCACCATGGGCCGGCTAGCCTACGGTGGTCCCGCAGCCGTGGCAACCGCGCCGTCGCAGAGTTAAGCCGCGGCTGGAAGACACCACGCCACGCCGCGCAATCGAGGTGTTCGCGGCCACACCGTGACGCGCCGTGACACGTCCGTGTACCGCGTCGATCAGCGCCTCGCGAGCAGCGGGCCGAGCCGCGTCATGATCTCTTGCGCAGCGCGCTCACCTTTGACGCCGCCTTCGATCTTGTCGTCGGTGCCGTGGCCCTCGGCGTCGGGCAGCACGAAGCGAGGGATCAAGCGGCCACCATAGCCGGCATCCGAGAGCAGCAGCGAGTCGACGTCGACGTCGAACTCGAGGAAGCGAATCCCCGCGAGTTCGCGGTCGAGCTCGCCGGCCTCGACCGCGCGATGGAACGCCTGACACGGCTCGCACCACGGCGCGCTCGCGTAGACCACGAGCCGTCGGCCTTGCGCCGCGGCGTCGCGCTGAGCCGCCTTCACCACCGGCCCGACGCCGGCGTCGCCCGCCGCGGCGCGCACGAACTCGGGGCGCTGCGGCCCGGAGGGCGTCGGCGAGGGCGCGGACTTCGGCGCGGGCCCGGACGGCTCGGCGTCGTAGGGCGATCCCACGCAGGCGCCACTGGCGACCAGCAGCCATGGCAGCACGAACCTCGAACGCACGCGTCGGAGCATCGCGTCGGACTCTACGCAATCGCCCGTGCGCCCGCAGCGTCGCACCGCGCGCCCATGCGCGGTCGAGGCCGCAGGCGCGCGCCGGGGCCCGTTCACGCGGCTTTCACAGGATCGGCCGGACGCCCGCGGTTGCGAGCCGCGGTCGCGGGCCCACCTTGTTTCCATCATGAGAGGCTCGTGGAGACTCGGTCGCGTCGCCGGCATCGACGCGTATGTGCACTGGACCTTCGGACTGCTGCTCGCGTGGGCGGGCTGGACCGCCTGGCAAGGCGCCGGGACCGGGGCCGCGGTGCTCCTCGGGGTTGCGTTCTTGGTGGCAGTGTTCGGCTCGGTGCTGCTGCACGAGCTCGGACATGCGCTCGTGGCTCGTCGCTACGGCGTGTCGACGCGGCACATCCTGCTGACGCCGATCGGCGGCATCGCCAGCCTCGAGGGCATGCCCCGCGCGCCCAAGGCCGAGTTCGCGGTCGCGCTCGCGGGCCCCGCGGTGAACCTGGCGATCGCCGCGGCGCTGGCCCTGGTGTCGCGCGTCACCGCGTTCGAGGCGTTCGGTCTCGTCGACGGGCTGCTCTACGCCAACCTCTCGCTGGCGCTCTTCAACCTCATCCCCGCGTTCCCGATGGATGGTGGTCGCGCGCTGCGGGCGTTCCTCGCCGGCCGTGTGGGCCGAAGGGCCGCCACTGCCACCGCGGTGCGCCTGGGCCGGGGCATCGCGATCGCGATGGCGCTCGTGGGCTTGTTCGTGAACCCGATGCTGCTGCTCATCGCCGCGTTCGTATGGTTCGCCGGCGGTGCCGAGGCGCGGGCCCTCGATGGATTCGGCGACGACGACGACGGCAGCTTCGGACGCGAGCGCTACGCAGCGCCGGTGTCGGCGTGGCAGCGACCTGGGGTCTACGACCGCGGCCCCTCGAGCGGCGGCATGCGGGTGGTGTTCGTCCGCCGCGGCTGGTGAGTCACCCGCCGGCCGCATGGGCGAGAGCCAATCGACGCCCTCGTTTTCCAACGAGGGCGTCCTCTTCGCGCACGAGATTCGCTACCATGGACGACTGCGACCTAGGCCCCGCCAGATGCGGGGCAATGCGCGCGCGGTCGACCTGGTAGATCGCGACCCCGTGAGGACCATGGCACACCACGATCCCAAGAAGCGTCGCCTCGCAATCATCGGCACCGTGCTCGCGGTCGCGATGGGTGCGTTCTTCCTGTCGATCCCCCTGCTGTCGGGGGTGCTCGCGCGCTTCGTGCCGAACGGCGTGACCGACCGCATCGGTAGCGAGCTGATCGAATCCGTGGGCGAGAAAGCCTCGTTCTGCACCGACGAGAAGGGGCTCGCGGCGCTCGACGACCTGGTGCAGAAGCTCGCGCGCGCGGCAGATCACGACGTGCCCTTCCGCGTCTACGTCGTGAAGGACGACGTGCTCAACGCCTTCGCGGCCCCCGGTGGCTACGTCGTCATCTACGACGAGATCATCACCAACGCCGCCGACCCCAACGAGCTCGCCGGCGTGTTGGCCCACGAGATGTCGCACGAGCTGGCCGACCACCCCAACAAGGGCGTGGTGCAGGCGCTCGGCTACGGCGTGTTCTCGCTGCTGTTGCCCGGCGGCGGCGACATGGGTGCCGAGCTGGGTCGCACCGTGGTCGACTCGAAGTTCAGCCGCGACGACGAGCTCGAGGCCGATCGCAAGGGCGTCGAGCTACTCAACGCGGCGGGCATCGACTCGCGCGGGCTCGCACGGTTCTTCGACACCATGGCCGCCAAGGGCGGCAACGTGCCCGGCGCGCTCGAGTTCATCTCGTCGCACCCGACCGGCGAGCACCGCCAGACGGCGCTGAAGGAGCTGGAGAAGGAGGGCGCGCCGGCACTCGATGCAGCGCAGTGGGACGCGCTGCGGGGCGTGTGCAAGATCAGCGGCAAGACCCCCAAGCCGGTCGGCACCGCGAAGTGATCGTCAGCCCTCGCGGGCCTGCAGGTGGCGATCGAACCACGCCAGGAAGCGGTGCATGAAGTCGAGCTGGTGCTCGCGCTCGCCCAGGCCGTGGCCCTCGCGGGGATAGAACACCACCTCGGTGGTGGTGCCCGCGTGGCGCAGTGCCCGGTAGAGCTCCTTGGCCTGCTCGGGCGGCACGCGGGTGTCGCTGCTGCCGTGCACGATCAGCGTCGCGGTCTTCGACTGCTTGGTGTGGGCCATCGGCGAGCGTGACCACACCAGCTCGGGCTGGTCGTAGGGCCACAGTTTCCAGTGCACCAGCGAGTTCTCGTGCTCGATCTCGCTGGTGCCCGTGAACGACATCCAGTTGGTGATCGCGGCGCCGACCATCGCGGCACGGAAGCGGGGGCTGTGCTGGGTCGCGGCGAGCCCGGAGAAGTAGCCGCCGTAGCTCCAGCCACCCATGCCCACGCGATCGCCATCGACGACGCCTTGGCGCACCAGCTCGTCGACGCCGGCGAGCACGTCATCGAATTCCTTGCCGCCGAGATCGCCGTGGTCGGCCTTGCCGAACGCGACGCCGCGGCCGGAGCTGCCGCGATAATTGGGCTCGAACACCACGTAGCCGTTGGCGGCGAACAGCTGCACCGGATAGCCCGAGCGGGTGTTCCAGCCCTGCTGCGACACGCCCTCGGGGCCGCCGTGCGGCATCACCACGAGCGGGTGCCGCTCGCCCTTGCGGTGCCCGACCGGCATCGTGACGATGCCCGCGAGCGCGAGGCCATCGGCGGCCTTCCACCGCAGCACCGATTGCTCGCCGAGCAGCACGCGATCGAGCTGCGGGTTCGAGTGCGTGCGTCGCTGCAACGCGGCGCCGCCGAGCTTGCCGACGAACAACTCGGGCGGATGCGTCGGGCCCTCGCCGCTGCACGCGAACACGCCGCGCACGAGATCGGCGCCGTGGCAGATCGGCGTCTTGGCGATCGCGCGGCTGCGCTTGCCGTCGCGCAGCGACACCCGTAGCAGCGCGACGCCGGTGTCCTCGTTGGCCATCACCGCCAGCGTCGCGTCGTCGATGAACTCGAGCCACTGGCCGGTGCCGGCGTACTCGGCGGTGAGCCCCCGTGCGGTGCCGCCGGACGCCGGCACGACGAACACCACGCCCGCGGTGGGATCGTGGATGTCGCTGGCACCGAGGAAGGCGATCGTGCGCCCATCGGGCGACCACGCCAGCTCGCCGAGCTTGCCGGCCGTGTCGCACAGCCGCGTGGGCTTGCCGCCCGCGGCCGCGACCCGATACACGCCGCCGTACATCATGGTGCCGTCGACGTCGGCCCGCTCGCCGCCGACCAGCGCGAACGCATCGCCCTTGGGCGACCACCGCACGCGCTCGACGTGGAAGTCGCGCGGGGTGATTGCCTTCGCCTCGTCGCCATCGATGGGCATCACGAACAGCTGTCGTCGCGTGCCCTCGACGTCGCCCACCACGTGATCGCGACCGACATCCTGCGCGGCCTGCTCCTGCTCGGTCGGCGCGACGTCGGTGGTGTACGCGAGGCTGCGGCCATCCGGCGACCACTGCAGCTCGCGCACCGATGACTTCAGCTTGGTGAGTGGGCGTGCATTGCCGCCGTCGGCCGCGACCACGTAGATCTGCGCGGCCGCGTCGCCCTTGCGTCGACCGATGAACGCGATCTGCTGACCGTCCGGCGACCACGCCGGCGCGCTCGCAGCATCGGGCTCGAACGTGAACTGCCGCGGCGCGCCCTTGCCCGCATCGACCACGAACAGCGCGCGCACCATCGTCGACGGGCCATCGTGTTGGGCTCGCGGCACGCGCTTCACGAACGCGACGCGCCGGCCGTCGGGGCTGAGTGCGACCTCACCGACGCTCTCGAGATCCGCGATCATCTCGGGCGTGATGTGCTCCGTGCGAGCCGTCGTCGCGCGCTTGCCCGCCGGCGCCGCGGCATGGGCGGGCGTGGCCACGGCACAGCCCCACAACATCGAGACGACGGCAAACCCGAGCACGGATCTCATGGGCGCGGAGCATACCCGCTCGGCCGTGGGGTCGGCCGAGTACCTCGGACGTCATGGACGACCGCCCCTGGGTCGCGGTACGAGCAGGGCATGAGCATCGATCCCGCGATCTCGACGCGCGCGGCCTGCAACGGCGCGCGGTGGCGGGCGAGCAGCGCCCAGGGCCACTACGAGAGCTGGTTCGTGCGCGCCAACCATCCCCGCGAGCCGCTGGCGTTGTGGATCCGCTACACGCTCTTCTCACCGCTCGGCCGGCCGCACGAGGCCATCGGCGAGCTGTGGGCGATGGTCTTCGACGGCGACCGCGTGGTCGCGTGCCGATCGGAGCACCCGATCGCAGCATGCCGCGTGCGCGACGATGGCCTCGCGATCGAGCTGCCCGGCGCGCGCCTCGAGGATGGCGCGCTGCACGGCACGCTCGAGCACGGCGGTCACCGCGTGACGTGGTCGCTGACGTACGACGGCGGCGACGCGCCGCTGCTGCTGCTCCCGCCGGCGCGCTACCGCGGCGGCTTCCCCAAGGCCAAGACCCTCGTGCCCGCACCGATGGTGCGGCTGCGCGGCACCATCGACGTCGATGGCGACACCCACGTCGTCGATCGCTGGCTCGGCAGCCAGAACCACAACTGGGGCACGCGCCACACCGATCGCTACGCCTGGGCGCAGGTCGCCGGCTTCGACGATCGCGACGACGCCTTTCTCGAGTGCGCCAGCGCCAAGCTCCGCCTCGGCCCACTGTGGACCCCGTGGCTCACCGTCGCGGTGCTGCGCATCGGCGGGCACGAGCATCGCTTCAACGCACTCTCACGGGCCCCCTTCGCCGATGTCACGATCGACGCGCTCACGTGGCGCTTCTCCACCCGCAACGACGACGCCAGCCTGAACGTCGCGCTCACAGCACCGCGGGCGCGCTTCGTCGGCCTGCGCTACCGCAACCCACCCGGCGGCGACAAGATCTGCCTCAACAGCAAGCTCGCACGCTGCGAGCTCGAGCTGCTCCCTCGCGATGGCGCGGCGCAGCGTCTCGTCACCGAGCACCGCGCCGCATTCGAGCTGCTCGGCGACGACGCGCAGGGCGTGCCGGTCGTCGCGTGAGGCCGCTGGGCCGGCGTTACGACGAGCAGCGGCGAGCGCTGCATGCATGCCAGGTCACCGCCGCGCCGCGCGATGCCGAGTGGCCATGCGATCGAGAGGACGATCGGAATCAGGGCACGCCTGAGAAAGCGCTGCCGTCGCGCGTGCCGAGAACGCCAATGTGACGACCACGACGCTTGACGATCGCGCTCACGGCGGGAACACTGGTGAAGCCTCGTGCGGACATGCGAGGCACGAAGGAATCGGGATCATGCATCGCATCGCATCGCATCGCATCGCATTCAGTAGCTGGATGATGGTGCTTGGTCTCAGCGTCGCGCCCTCGGGCCTCGCCGGCTGCGCCAAGGGCGTGCTCAACGATCAGACGGTCGACAGCTGGGGCACGATCGGTAGCGCCGAGGACACCGGCACCATGCCGGTGATGGATGGGACACTGTGGTGCGCCCGGCTGCCGCCGCATCCGGAGGCGCCGATGGGGACGCAGGGGTGCGCGGGATGCCAACGTTCTGGGGCGGGTCGCGTGCCGCGCCTGCGCCCCAGGCTCACGTACGCAGACGCCTGCTGCGCAGGCTGTCGAACGCGGAGATGGCCTTCTCGCGGCGGGGGTACACAGCCTTGAACGCGGCGACAACATTCTCGATGGCGGCGCGCCATTCTACGACGTGTATGAGTGCGAGGACGGCGGTTACGTTTCGTTTGGCCCCGTGGAAGGCAAGTTCCAGCGCGTCATGCTGGAACGGCTCGGCTTCGATCCCGCGGCGTTCCCAAAAATGAGTGACCGCGCCAATTGGGATGCGGCGCGCGCGATGATCGCTACACGCGTGAAAGAAAAGACGCGCGACGAATGGAGCGAAGTTCTCGAAGGCACAGACGCCTGTTTCGCGCCGGTGCTGGATATGCGCGAGGCGCCGATGCACGCGCATTTCCAGGCGCGCGACTCTTTCATTGATGTGGATGGCGTGACGCAGCCAGCCCCGGTTCCG
>WBZX01001409.1_pt1 | contig 18154 bp, 18 predicted proteins | sample 5204211 | NCBI WGS metagenome assembly WBZX01 (sample SAMN12344362, study PRJNA552823) | activated sludge metagenome | biome: Activated sludge suspended growth; feature: Nitrification reactor; material: Wastewater; isolation source: activated sludge from nitrification reactor of wastewater... | reverse complement strand
TATGCCGCTTCGGCTCCGCGCATCATGCCGACCACCCCGGTGCGGCCAACTTCGACCAGCCCCAGCTCGCGCATCAGGCTGACGAAGCGGTCGATCTTGTCGGGCGCGCCGGTCAGTTCGAAGATGAAGCTGCTGGTGGTGGTGTCGATCACCTTGGCGCGGAACACGTCGGCCAGCCGCAGCGCTTCAACCCGGGCATCGCCGGTTCCGGCCACTTTGACCAGTGCCAGTTCGCGCTCGACATGGGCACCGCTTTCGGTGAGGTCGATCACCTTGTGAACCGGCACCAGCCGGTCGAGCTGGGCGTGGATCTGGTCGATCACCGCGGGCGGGCCGTGGGTGACGATGGTGATCCGGCTGACCGCGTGGTTTTCGGTAATGTCGGCAACGGTCAGGCTGTCGATGTTGTAACCGCGCGCGGTGAACAGCCCGGCGATCTTGGCCAGGATCCCGGCTTCGTTATCGACCGTGATGGTCAGGACGTGGCGTTCCGACGCCTCTTTGCGGATCTTCATCATCGCCTCTTACACCAGCGCCTTGGCTTCGTCGTCCATCGTTCCGGCCACCTGGTCGCCGTAGAGGATCATTTCGGTATGCGCCGCGCCCGATGGGATCATCGGATAGCAATTGGCTTCCTTGGCCACCAGGCAATCGACGATCACCGGGCCGGGATGATCGATCATCGCCTGGATCCCGGCGTCGAGATCGGCCTCGCTTTCGATCCGGATACCCTTCCAGCCATAGGCCTCGGCGAGCTTCACGAAGTCTGGCAGAGAATCGCTGTAACTCTCTGAATAACGGCTTTCATAGGTCAGTTCCTGCCATTGGCGGACCATCCCCATCCATTCGTTGTTGAGCACGAAGACCTTGACCGGCAGCCGGTACTGCGTGGCGGTGCCCAGTTCCTGGATGTTCATCTGGATCGAGGCATCGCCGGCGATGTCGATCACCAGATTGTCCGGATTGCCCAGCTGCGCGCCGATCGCGGCGGGCAGGCCATAGCCCATGGTGCCAAGCCCGCCCGAGGTCAGCCACTTGCCCGGCTGGAACATCGGGAAATACTGCGCCGCCCACATCTGGTGCTGGCCAACCTCGGTGGCGATCACCGGATTGCGATCCTTGGTCAGCTCATACAGCCGCTCGATCGCGAGCTGCGGCATGATCGCTTCCTTGCGCAGCGGATAGGCCAGGCTCTTGCGCGAACGCCAGCCGTCGATCCGGGCCTTCCATTCGCTCAGGTCCTGCGGCTTGCGATTGTCCCAGGCTGCGATCAGCTGATCGAGCACCGCAGCGCAATCGCCCAGGATCGGCAGGTCAACCGGGACGGTCTTGTTGATCGAGGCACGATCGATATCGATGTGGATCTTGGTCGAATTGGGGGCGAAGGCATCGAGCCGTCCGGTCACCCGGTCATCGAACCGCGCGCCGACGCAGACGATCAGATCGGCCCGGTTCATCGCCATGTTGGCTTCGAAAGTGCCGTGCATCCCCAGCATGCCCAGCCAGTCGGCATGATCGGCCGGGAAGGCGCCCAGGCCCATCAGCGTCGAGGTAACAGGCGCGCCGGTCAGGCTCTGCAACTGGCGCAGCAGTTCGCTGGCGCGGGGGCCGGAATTGATCACGCCGCCGCCGGTGTAGAACACCGGGGCCTTGGCATTGGCCAGCAGCTCGATCGCCCGGGCAATGTCGCGTTCGCTGGCGGCATGGGGCGGATTGTAGCGCTGCTTGCGCTGCGGGCCAGCCTCGTCCCAGCGGGCCGAGGCAACCTGGACGTCCTTGGGAATGTCGATCACCACCGGGCCGGGGCGGCCGGTCGTGGCGATCTGGAACGCCTCGTCGATCACGGCGGCCAGATCGGCGGGGTCTTTCACCAGATAGTTGTGCTTGGTGCAGTGGCGGGTGATGCCGATCGTATCGGCTTCCTGGAACGCGTCGGACCCGATCAGCCCGGTGGCGACCTGCCCGGTGATCACCACCAGCGGGATCGAATCGAGAAAGGCATCGGCAATCCCGGTTACCGCATTGGTCGCGCCGGGGCCCGAGGTGACCAGCACCACGCCCGGCTTGCCGGTCGAGCGGGCATAGCCTTCGGCGGCATGCGCCGCGCCGGCCTCGTGACGGACCAGCACGTGGCGGATCCGCTCGTCACCGAACAGGGCATCGTAAATCGGCAGCACCGCGCCGCCCGGGTAGCCGAAGACGAACTCCACTCCCTGCCGCACCAGGCTTTCGACCAGGATGCTTGCGCCACTGCGCTCCTCGCTCACTCACAATCTCCTCTTCTTTCCCCTCCCGCTTGCGGGAGGGGTTAGGGGTGGGTGTGTGCCAAACGAGTGGCCCACCCCCAGCCCCTCCCGCAAGCGGGAGGGGAGCTTTGCCCCTGAAAGGACCGACCCGGCACAGGGGCCTGTGCCGGGTCTCCTCTCCAACTCACGGCGCTCTGGCAAGAGCGGATCTGGAGGCGGCCTCTATGAGATGGAAAATGTCATGTCAAGCGCTAATCGCGCAATAAAGATACAAACAAAGCCTCTGGATCGAAATCTTTCGCCTCGATCCGGGGCCAGGTGTCCGGCGGCTGGTTGCGCAGCCAGGTAAACTGGCGCTTGGCATAGTTCCGGGTCGCCTGGCTGGCGCGCGATTCCGCTTCCGACAGGGGCAATTCGCCCCGCAGGTGGCCGGCCAGTTCCAGCACGCCGATCGCGCGCATCACCGGCAGGTCGGGATCGAGCCGGCGCGCCAGCAGCGCCGCGACCTCGTCCAGCGCCCCTTGCTCCAGCATGCGGGCAAAGCGCTGGTCGCAGCGGGCATAGAGCCAGTCGCGCGGCGGCAGCAGGATCGCCGGATGGAGCGCGACCTTGTCAGCAATCCCGCCGCTGCGTTCGGCTTGCCAGTGCGCCAGCGGCTGGCCGGTCGATACCACCACCTCCAGCGCGCGGGCGATCCGGGTGGTGTCACCGGGGTCAAGCCGCGCCGCGCGTTCGGGGTCTTCGGCCTGCAATGCCGCATAGGCCTCGGCCACCGGCATGGCCCGCACCGCTGCGCGGACCTGCGGATCGATCGGCGGCACCGGGGCGATCCCGTCTAGCAGCGTCTGGATATAGAGCCCGGTCCCGCCAACCAGGATCGGCACCGCGCCGCGGGCATGGACTTCGGCAATCTCCGCGCGCGCCGCTGCGGCCCAGTCGGCTGCCGAACAGCTCTCCGCGCCGTCCCAGGTGCCGAACAGGCGGTGCTCGATCCCTTGCATCTCGGCGGGCGAGGGGCGGGCGGAGAGCACTGCCAGGTCGGCATAGACCTGCGCGCTGTCGGCATTGATCACCACGCCTTCGCGCCCGCGTGCTTTCAGTGCCAAAGCGAGCCGCACCGCCAGATCGCTCTTGCCGCTGGCAGTCGGCCCTGCAATGAGCGCGAGCGGCGGCCGGCTGGCCGAGTCAGGGGAAGACGACGTGTTCATTGCGCGGGTGATAGCAGATCGAACGGCGCTGTCCGCCCACTTGGAGCGGGCTGTGCACGCAATCGAGGCGTCAGGCGCGAAAGTGCTGGGCGCCGATCCGCTGCCGCATGATGAAGGCGTGCTGCAATTCATCACAGATGGCGCCAATGCCGATGTGCTGCGCGGGGTGATCGATCGCCATTTCCAGCCCAGCGACCTGCTGATCGCCGATCACCTGCCCAATCTTCCGGGAGTGTTCGTATCGGACATGGATTCGACCATGATCGGGCAGGAATGCATCGATGAGCTGGCCGATTTTGCCGGGCTGAAGGACCAGATCGCCGCGATCACCGAACGCGCGATGCAGGGTGAGCTCGATTTTGCCGAAGCGCTGGCCGAGCGGGTGCGGCTGCTGGGCGGGCTGGGTGAAGAGGCGATCCAGCAGTGCCTTGACCAGCGGATCCGCGACATGCCCGGTGCCGCGCGGCTGGTCGCAACGCTGAAGGCCCATGGCTGCGAGACGGTGCTGGTCACCGGGGGCTTCCACCAGTTTGCCGATCCGGTGGCCGAACGGCTGGGGTTTGAACGGGTGGTGGGCAACCGGCTGGCAGTCAGTCACGGCAAGCTGACCGGCGGGCTGGTGGGCGATATTGTTGACAGCGCGGTCAAGGAACGGGTGCTGCGCGAATGCGTGGCGGGCGCCGATGGCGCGCACAGCCTGGCGACCGGCGACGGCGCCAACGACATCCCGATGCTGGTCGCGGCCAGTTACGGCGTGGCCTATCATGCCAAGCCCAAGGCCCGCGCGGCCGCCAACGGTGCGATCGATCAGGGCGATCTGACCAGCGTGCTGCGCCTGCTGGGAATCGCCGAAGCGGACTGGGCCTAGGCCGATTTCCTGCCGCTGCGCCAGGCGGCCAGCCGCAGCCCCAGCGCCAGCAGGCACAGCGTTACACCATAGATCGCCTCTGGCCGGGTCAACGGATCGGCCAGGCGCTTGGCATAGGCCAGCGTGAAGATCAGCCAGAGGTAGTGAATGCCGAAGCTGTGGAGCCGTTTCCAGTTGCGGCCCAAGGCCCGCATTGCCGCATCGTTCGATGTCAGCGCCATCAGGTACATGACCAGATAGGCCGTGCCGCCCGGGATCAGCGATCCGATCGTCCGCGCTTCGCTGCTGGCCTGGACCGCCTGGACCAGTGCATAAAGGTGCACCGTGTGGCACGCGGCAAAACCCAGGCCCCACCAGCGCCGCGCCTGCCAGATGCTGCGCGTGAAAGCGCCGGGCCACAGCCTGCCGAGCGATGAGGCCAGATAGGTCAGCAGGAAGATCGGCAGGCCAATCCGTGCGGTCCAGCGTGCGGCGCGGCCCCACTGTGCGGCAGCATCGCCGCCGCCGAACAGGCCAAGGTAGAGCGCGGCAAGGCCGGCAAGCAATCCGAATGCCAGGGGCCAGCGCCGAGCCATCATCCCGTTCTCCCAATTGTCTGTTCCGGATTAGGTAACGCAATTGCAACTTGATCGCCATCACAATTGGCTGTATTGACACTTCTGTAAGTAAGTCGCATTAACAGGCTCGCCATGAACATGATGACCGCCCCGCTCGACGCCAAGCCGGCCCATCCGCAGGCCCATGTGGATTTCGCCGCGCCCGACCTGCCGATGATGCTGCCGGGACGTCCGCCTGCGCGCTACAATCTGCCCAAGGCCTGGCACCACTTCAAGGAACTGGTGAAGGACAAGGAAGACACCTCGCAGGTTGCGCCGATCTTTGAATCGCTGCCCTGGCGCGGGATCTATGACGCTGCACTGGGCTTCCTGAAGACCGAGCGTGCGCAGGAAATCCGCCGCAAGGAACCTTCGCTGGTGGCGCTGCTCGACGATCATGAAACGCTGCGCAAGCTGCCCAAGGGCAGCCTGGCCCAGGTCTATTGCGACTTCATGGAGCGTGAAGGGCTCTCGGCGCAGGGGCTGGTCGATGAACTCGACAAGAACCGCCCCGCCGACATGTACTGGGACGATCAGGTCTCGTGGTACTTCAACCGCATGCGCGACACGCATGACCTGCTCCACATCCTCAGCGGGTTCGGCCGCGATGCGCTGGGCGAACAGTGCGTGCTGGCCTTCACCTACAGCCAGCAGCCCAGCCCGGCGCACCTGTTCCTGGGCTATGCCGGTGCGTTCGAAATCCGCAAGCACCCGGTCAAGGTTCCTGTCTTCCGCGCGGTGCGCGAAGCCCAGAACATGGGCAAGGCCTGCCCGCGGCTGGTCGAGATGTCGATCAGCGAACTGTTGCCGCTGCCGATCGAGGAAGTTCGCGCCCGGCTGAACATCAAGCCGCCGCGCTTCTACAACGAAGCCCATGCCAAATGGCGTGCTGCGGGTATCGATCCGTACGACCTGATGGCGCCGGTCAAGCAGGCGGCCTAGCCCCCAAGTTCCTCTCCATTTTCCGCGAAGGCGGCAAATGGGGAGGTGGATCGGCCGTTAGGCCGAGACGGAGGGGTAAAGACGCGAGGGCAGAGACCCCTCCGTCATTTGCTGGCGCAATTGCCACCTCCCCATTTGTGGCATGCGCCAAAAATGGAGAGGGCCTAGGTCCGCAGCTCTTTCCTGATCACCAGCTTCAGGCCTGACCAGACCTCGTCCACCGCGCAGACCTTGGTATCGACAAAGCCCAGCGGCAGGCACAGTTCGCGGATGGTATCCTCAGTGATGTCGGTCGGCACGTTCGATGCCTGCTTGGGCCAGCTGACCCACACCTGGCCATCCGTCGCAATCTGCTGGCGCAGCGCCTTCAGCCGCGCCTCCAGCACCGCGCGTTCGGCGGTGAACACGTGCGCGGCATCGATCCCTTCGGCCGGGTCGGCCACGAAGGTCAGTTCCAGCGCGTATTCGGCGATCTCGTCGAACACGTCCTCGGGCATGCCATCGAACCACACTCGCTGCCCGTCGCGCAGGCTTAGCTTCTTGGCGAGCGGGGTGCCGGAATAGCCTGTGGTCATCTCACCAAACTCCCAAGATCAGCCGAACCTAACCTTTTTCGTCGCCCCGGACTTGATCCGGGGTCCCGCTTTGCTTCTGAGGCCTATCCGCCAAACGCAAGGTTGGAGAAGGCAGCGGGACCCCGGGTCAAGCCCGGGGTGACGTTGGAAGGTTAAGCCAGCTTGTGGATCAGCCTTCCATCCAGTCGCGGAAGAAGCTTTCGCTGGCTTCGCGCAGGGCGGAAAGCGCGATCGGCTTGCCGTTGACTTCCAGCGCATCACCGCCGGTCCGGCCGATCAGCATCAGCGGCAGGTCAAGCCCTTCGAGCGCGCCGGCATCGGGCAGGGTGACGACATAGCGCGATTGCGCTTCGCCAAAGGCCAGTCCGGCGTTCATCCCGTCAAGCTCAGCCCCGATCGAACCTGCCAACGCCATTTCGGCGATCGCCACCAGCAGGCCGCCATCGCTGACGTCATGGACGGCGGTGACCGTGCCGGTATCGATCAGGCCGCGGATCGCCTCGCCCAGCGTGCGTTCCAGCTCAAGATCGACCACCGGCGGATCGCCATCCTCGCGCCCGTGGATTTCGCGCAGATAGAGCGACTGGCCCAGCTGGTCATAGTTATAGCCGATGACCACGATGTCCTGATCGGCCGCCTTGAAGGCGATCGTTGCCATCGCCTCATGATCGTCCATCAGCCCGACACCGCCGATCGCGGGGGTGGGCAGGATTGCCGAGCCGCCGCCGGTCGCCTTGCTTTCGTTGTAGAGGCTGACATTGCCCGACACGATCGGATAGTCGAGCGCGCGGCAGGCATCGCCCATGCCGCGCAGGGCCTCGACGATCTGGGCCATGATTTCGGGGCGCTGTGGGTTGGCGAAGTTGAGGCAATTGGTGATTGCCAGCGGCTTGGCGCCAACAGCTGAGATATTGCGATAGGTTTCGGCCACCGCCTGCTTGCCGCCTTCGTAGGGGTCGGCATAGCAATAGCGCGGGGTGCAATCGGTGCTGATCGCCAGCGCCTTCTTGTGCCCGTGGACGCGCACCACTGCCGCATCGCCGCCGCTTTTCTGCAGCGTATCGGCGCCAACCTGGCTGTCGTACTGTTCCCAGATCCAGCGCCGGCTGGCGAGATCGGGGCAGGCCATCAGCTTGAGCAGATCGGCGGCGAGATCGGTGCTTTCGGGCAGATCGCCCAGCGGGGCAACCTTGGCCCAGGCCTTGTATTCCTGCAGGCTGAGGTGCGGGCGGTCATAGAGCGGGGCTTCATCCGCCAGTGGGCCCAGCGGAATGTCGCAGACCACTTCGCCGTTCCATTCGAGCACCATGTGCCCGGTGTCGGTCACTTCGCCTATCACCGCGAAATCAAGCTCCCACTTGCGGAAGATCGCTTCGGCCATGGCTTCCTTGCCGGGCTTCAGGACCATCAGCATCCGCTCCTGGCTTTCGCTCAGCATCATTTCATAGGGCGTCATGCCTTCTTCGCGGCACGGCACCTGGTTCATGTTGAGCCGGATGCCGGCGCCGCCCTTGCTGGCCATTTCGACCGAGCTGGAAGTGAGGCCAGCTGCGCCCATGTCCTGGATCGCGACAATCGCGTCGGTTGCCATCAGTTCCAGGCAGGCCTCGATCAGCAGCTTTTCGGTGAAGGGATCGCCAACCTGCACGGTCGGGCGTTTTTCCTCCGAATCCTCGCCAAAATCGGCGCTGGCCATGGTCGCGCCGTGAATCCCGTCGCGGCCGGTCTTGGATCCGACATAGACAATCGGATTGCCCAGGCCGGTGGCCGCGCAGTAGAAGATCTTGTCGGTATCGGCGACGCCCACGGTCATCGCGTTGACCAGGATGTTGCCGTCATAGGCCGGGTGGAAGTTGGTTTCGCCGCCCACGGTCGGCACGCCCACGCAGTTGCCATAGCCGCCGATTCCCGCAACCACGCCCTTGACCAGGCTCTTCATCTTGGGATGGTCGGGCCGGCCAAAGCGCAGCGCGTTCATGTTGGCGACCGGGCGCGCGCCCATGGTGAAGACATCGCGCAGGATCCCGCCGACACCCGTTGCCGCGCCCTGATAGGGCTCGATATAGCTGGGGTGGTTGTGGCTCTCCATCTTGAAGATCGCCGCCTGGCCATCGCCAATGTCGATCACACCGGCATTTTCGCCGGGGCCGCAGATCACCCAGGGGGCTTCGGTCGGCAATTTCTTGAGGTGCAGGCGGCTCGACTTGTAGCTGCAATGCTCGGACCACATGACCGAGAAGATGCCCAGCTCGACCAGGTTCGGCTCACGCCCCAGTGCGTGGAGCACATGCGCGTATTCTTCCTCGGACAGCCCGTGCTGGGCGACGACATCGGGAGTGATTTCGGACATGCGCGGCCCTTAGCCGCGCGCGCGCGATTGGGCTAGCCCGATCAGGCGGGTTGGCGCTCGCTTTTCCCCATCCACCATGCCGCCAGCGTGGCCAGGCCATAGGCGAAGAAGGCGAGATAGCTGGTGCCGGGCGTCACCTGGGGCTCAACCGGGCCAAACCAGTTGATCGCCTGCAGCGCCAGCAGCACCCCGGCGAGCATCAGCACCCGCCCCGGTGCAGGCCGGCGAACCCGGGCGTACCACCACAGCGCGCCAAAGGTGATCCCCAGTTCCAGCGGCATTTCGGCCGCCGGGTGGTTCCACAGGCCCAGGCCCAGCTTGGGCGGTGAACCGGCCAAGGTCAGGTCGGGCACATGGACCAACAGGTCAAGGAACCAGTGGCTGAGCACCACCGCACCGCCGATCAGGCCGCCCGCGACGTCACGCAGCGCCAGTGACCGGCCCAGCCAGACCGCCCCGGCAAAGCCCAGCGCCCCCAGCAGGCTGTGGGTATAGGGCATGTGATAGAGGTCCATCGGGTTCATCGCGCTGATCCCGGGGGTGACGCGCATGCGTTCGGCCCCGGTCAGCAGCAGCGCGAAAAACGCCCAGTCAACCAGCTGTGCGCCCACGAACAGCACGGCGATCGGCGGTGCCTTGCGGCTGGCCGCCGATGCCGCCAGCGCGGGCGCCCAGTGGCCGATGAACACTTAGCCGAGGCCCGGCGAGAGGCGCGAGACCACGAAAGTGGCGAAACCGGCGGCAAACCCGCTGGCCACGGTGCCCCAGGCCAGGTCGATCAGGGTAACCTGCACCGGCCAGACCTTCAGCGTGGCCTGGTTGGTCAGGTCATAGGTGGCATAGCAGACCAGCCCGATCAGCATGCCGTGCAGGATCGACAGCGGCACCCCGGCGAACATCGTTGAGGCGGCGGCGTTGGCGCTGAGCAGGCCGGGCAGCACCGCGAAATAGGTCAGAGCGGCGGTGAACAGCAGATAGAAGGCGATCGCCGGACCCATCCGGAACTTGTCGGTCATCAGTTCGCCCAACGCCGGGCGATAGAGCATCGGCACCGCATTGCGCAGCCAGACTGCATCGAGAACAGCAAAGGCCAGAGCGGTTACGGCATAGGCCATCAAAATCTTTACGAGCATAAATCTCCCCAGGCGGCAGGTGCCGCAGTGCCTTGCAACTTGACCCGTGCGGCGGCTGCGGTCAATGCTCTTGGCCATGAGCGAGACCGATCCAGACATTGCCGCCCTGTCGTTTGAAGAGGCGCTGCGCGCGCTTGAAGAGGTGGTGCGCAAGCTGGAAAGCGGGGAAGTGCCGCTCGACGCGACGATCGACCTCTATGAACGCGGTGAAAAGCTGCGCAAGCATTGCCAGGCCCGGCTTGATGCCGCCCAGGCGCGGATCGAACGCGTGGTGACCGGGGCCGGGGGCGCGGCCACCAGCACCCAGCCGTTCGACGCCTGACCATGGCTGCTCCCGATCCACTGCTGGCCGAATCGCTGGCCAGGATCGCGCGCGATGTCGATTCGATGTTCGATGCGCTGCTGCCCAGCGCGGCTGACAACCGTTCGGTGCTGGACCAGGCGATGCGCCATGCGGCGATCGGCGGCGGCAAGCGGCTGCGCCCGCTGCTGCTGACTGCGACTGCGGCGATGTACGGCGTCGATCATGCCCAGGCACTGCGCGCGGGCATCGCGATCGAGGCAGTCCATGCCTATTCGCTGGTCCACGACGACCTGCCGTGCATGGACGATGACGACCTGCGCCACGGCAAGCCCACGGTCCACAAGGCCTTTGGCGAGGCGGTGGCGGTGCTGGTCGGCGATGCGCTGCAGGCCTTCGCGTTTGAAGTGCTGGCCGATCCCGCCACCAGCGGCGATCCGTTCGTGCGGGCCGAACTGGTCAAGGTGCTGGCCCAGGCAGCGGGTGCGGGCGGCATGGTCGGCGGGCAGATGCTCGACATCGCCGGGGAAGGGCAGGCGCTGGGCCTGCCCGAGATTACCCGGCTGCAACAGCTCAAGACCGGGGCGCTGCTGGGCGCGGCGGTGGAAATGGGCGCGGTTCTGGGCAAGGTCCCGGCCGAAGGGCGCACGCACCTGCGCGGCTATGCCCGCGATCTGGGACTGGCCTTCCAGATTGCCGACGACCTGCTCGATCACGAAGGCGATGCTGCCAAGGCCGGCAAGGCGCTGCGCAAGGATGCCGGGGCCGGCAAGCAGACCTTCGTGGCCGTGCTGGGGGCAGACCGCGCGCGTGAACAGGCGCAGATGCTGGTCGATCAGGCCATTGCGCATCTGGGGCATCACGGGCAGGAAGCCGATGTTCTGCGCGCGCTGGCGCGCTATATTGTCGAGAGGGATCACTGATGAAACGGATCGGCGTTTATCCCGGCACCTTCGACCCGATCACGCTGGGTCACATGGATATCATCGAACGCGGCGCCAAGCTGGTGGACGAGCTGATCATCGGCGTCACCACCAATATCGCCAAGAACCCGATGTTCGGCGATGACGAGCGGATCGCGATGGTCGAACGCGAAGTGGCGGGGATCGGCAATGCCAAGATCCGGGTGGTCGGGTTCAATTCGCTGCTGATGGATTTCGCCGATGCAATGGGCGCGCAAGTGGTGATCCGCGGGATTCGCGGCGTGACCGACTTCGAATACGAATACCAGCTGACCGGCATGAACCGCCAGCTCAACCACGAGGTTGAGACGGTGTTCCTGATGGCCGACGTCTCGCTGCAGCCGATCGCCTCGCGGCTGGTCAAGGAAATCGCGATCTATGGCGGCGAGATTTCCAAATTCGTCACCCCGGCGGTGCGCGACGATGTCGTGGCGCGGATCGCCGCGCGCGGTTGATCCGGCTGTTCATTGCCTGAAACCGTTCATTGCCATGACAGGCGCGCGGCGCTATCCCGCGCTGCAATTGTAACCTGCGAGTACCCACAGCCCATGAATCGCCGCACCCTTGCCGTCCTGATCCTTCCCCTGGTGCTGTCCGCTTGCGGTGTGTTCGGGGGCAAGCCTGCGGCGCCGGTCACCGCCGCGCCCGTGGCATTGAACACCTACGTCAATCCCGATCCTGCGTTCGAGCCCGACAATGTGCTGGCGCTGGACCTGTCGAACGGCGGGCGGGTGCTGATCCGGCTGATGCCGCAATGGGCACCGGGTCATGTCGAGCGGATCAAGACGCTGACCAAGCAGGGCTTCTATAACGGCGTGATTTTTCACCGCGTGATCGAAGGCTTCATGGCCCAGGGCGGTGACCCGACCGGGACCGGCACCAGTGGTTCGTCGCTGCCCGATCTCAAGGCCGAATTCAATTCGATCCCGCATGTCCGCGGTTCGGTTTCGATGGCACGCACCGATCAGCCGGACACCGCCAACAGCCAGTTCTTCATCGTCTTCTATCCGCGTTTCGCGCTCGATCGCCGCTATACCAATTTCGGACGGGTGATCGCCGGGATGGACGTGGTCGATGCGATTACCCGGGGTGAGCCGCCGGCCAAGCCGACCAAGATCGTGCAGGCTTCGCTGCTGTCCGAAGGCAAGGCCCCGCCGGCTGCTCCGGTCGCTGTGACCCAGCCGGCGATCACGGCTGACATGCTGAGCAATTCGAAGTCGAACTGAGCGGCAAACCCCGCTAGGGCGGCGCGATGCGCGTTGACCTGTTCGATTTTGAGCTTCCTTCAGACCTGATCGCCCTGCGTCCGGCGCGGCCGCGCGATGCAGCGCGACTGTTGCTGGTGCCGGGTGCCGGTGACTTTGCCGATCTGACGGTGCGCGACCTGCCCACCTTGCTGCGGCAGGGCGATGTGCTGGTGTTCAACGATACCCGCGTGATTCCGGCCCAGCTGGAAGGCCGCCGGGGCGAGGCGCGGATCGGGGCGACCCTGCACAAGCGGATCGACCTGCGCCGCTGGCAGGCCTTCATCCGCAACGCCAAGCGACTCCACACGGGTGATACGATCGAATTCGCGAACCAGGTTTCGGCGGTGGCCGAACAGCGGCTCGACGATGGCAGTTGGGTGCTGGCCTTTGCGGGTGACGAGCCGGTCGAGGTCTTGCTGGAGCGCGCCGGGCAGATGCCGCTGCCACCCTACATCGCCGGCAAGCGCCCGACCGATGAGGCCGACCGGTCCGACTACCAGACCATGTTCGCCGCGCAGGACGGGGCGGTTGCCGCGCCCACCGCCGCGCTGCACTTCACGCCCGAACTGCTGGCGGCATTGGCCGAGGCGAGGATCGGCCACGAAACGGTGACGCTGCATGTCGGTGCGGGCACCTTCCTGCCGGTCAAGGTTGACGATACCGCCGATCACCGGATGCACGCCGAATGGGGCACGATCGCGCCCGAGGTAGCAGAGCGGGTCAATCAGGCGCGCCGGGCCGGGGGCAGGGTGATCGCGGTTGGCACCACCAGCCTGCGCCTGCTGGAAAGCGCGACGGCCGAAGACGGCACGATTCAGCCATTCAGCGGCGACACTGCAATCTTCATCACCCCGGGATATCGCTTCAAGGGCATCGACGGGCTGATGACCAATTTTCACTTGCCCAAATCGACCCTGTTCATGCTGGTAAGCGCGCTGATGGGGCGTGATCGAATGCAGGCGGCCTATGCCCATGCGGTCGCGCAGGGCTATCGCTTCTACAGCTACGGCGATTCGTCGTTGCTGCTGCCAGACCGCTTGGCATAGCCAGGCATTGCCGCCACTATGCCCTGAAACAGGGAGTGGGATGCGATGAAGGGCAATTTCGGAATTAGCGGCAAGCGCCGCCTTGGTTCGGTCAAGCTAGCGGCATTGGCCTTGCTGTGCACCAGCGCGGTTGCCGCCGCGCCCAAGGCGCCTCAGGCCGATCTGATCCTGCACCATGGCAAGGTTCTGACCATGGATGCCCGCGGCAGCGTGGTCCAGGCGCTGGCGGTGCGGGATGGCAAGATCGTTGCCGTCGGGCGCGATGCGGCGGTGCTGCGGCTGAAGGGCGGCAAGACCCGCGTGGTCGATCTGGGCGGCCAGACGGTCTTGCCGGGGTTCATCGACGGGCACGTCCATCCGCAGGTCGCGATCCGGATGAAAAGCTATCTGGATGCGCATTTCTCGGTGATCCCGACCATGGCGGGGATGCTGGCCGCCACGCACGAGCGGGCGCGGACGACCCCGGCGGGCGAATGGGTCACCGTGGCCGGCACCTCGGGCAATCCCAGCTACTGGCCCGAAAAGCGGCTGCCGACCAAGGCCGAACTCGATGCGGTCAGCGAAGGCCATCCGCTGCTCTACATCAACGGGCCGCATACCTGGGTGGTGAACACCGCCGGGCTGGAGCGGATGGGGGTCAAGTCCGGGGTGGCCAACCTGCGCGGCGCGCTGATCGAGCTTGATCCGCAGGGCAATCCCACCGGGGTGATCCGCGAAGGCGCTCCGCTGGCGCCCGATATCAGGCTGCCGGCCGAAGTGCTGCGGCGTTTCGAGCTGGAAGACATTCCCAACCTGATGCTGCCGCTGGGCTATACCTCGATCAACGACATCATGGCCTTGCCCAACTATGCGGCGATCCGCGATCTGGCCATTTCGGGGCAGCGGCCCAAGGTCCGCACCTCGATCACGGTTTTCGCGGATTCGGGCGGGCACCATTTGCCCAAGGATCTTGAAGCGCTCAAGCTGCCGGCCTCGGTCGATCCGGCCTGGTACCGGTTCGCCGGGATCAAGATCTGGGCCGATGGCGATGTGCCGGTGCGTACCGGCTTCCTGATTGGCCACTACGCCGATGAACCCGACAATCACGGCCTTGCCACCAACACCCAGGCCGAACTGGATGCACTGGTTGCGCGGGTTCACAAGGCCGGGCTGGGGATGTTCATCCATTCGACCGGCGATCGCAGCAACGTGATGGTGCTCGATGCCTATGAAAAGGCGCTGAAGCAGGGCGGACCCAAGACCCTGATGCGGATCGAGCACCTGGGTGAATTCATGCAAGGCCCCGGAGTGCTGGAACGCGCGGGCCGGTTGGGCGTGCAGGCCAACATTCAGCCCGGCTGGATCTGGACGCTGGGCGATGTCACCCGCAAGAATCTGGGCGAGGGCGTGGCCCGGGCGCAGGCCTTCCGCTTCCGCACCATGATCCGCGCCGGGCTGAAGCCTGGGTTCGGCACCGACATGACCGGGTTCCAGCGCGGCACCGACAACCCGTTCATGCACATCGAAGCCATGCTGACCCGCACCCAGAAGGACGGCCAGGTATTCCTGCCCGAAGAGGCCCTGACGCTGGATCAGGCGCTGCGGGTCATGACGATCTGGTCGGCGCTGAGCATGGGCGAGGAGGCCAGCAAGGGCTCGCTCGAAATCGGCAAGTTCGCTGACCTGATCGTGCTGTCGCAGGATATCACCCGTACCCGTCCCGACCAGATCGACGCCATCACGGTGCGGCAGACCTGGGTCGGCGGAGAACTGGTCTATTCGCGGGCCAATTCGGGCTAGGCCTTGAACAGCGTCCTGACGTCGATTACCTGGTCGATCAGGGCGTCGTCGGCCGGCAGTTGGCCTTCGAGCATCAGCATGGCGAGGCCGTGAACCACGGCCCAGGCCTGGATCATGAAGCGCTGGACCGCAGCCTCGTCCCTGGCGAAGCCTTCGGCATAGCCGCGCAGCAACCGGGCCGCGTCGTTGTTGCCGAACACCGTCTGGCCGACTTCGCGGCATTGCCCGAAGACCAGCTTGAACAGCGCCGGGTTGGCCAGCGCCCAGCGGACATAGGCGCGCCCGGTGGCGGCAAAGGCATCGCCTGAGTTGGCGGCTGCAGCGGCCTGTTCCTGCCAGGCGGCCATCTGTTCGATCCCGGCATTGGCCAGTGCGCTCAGCAAGGCATCCTTGTCGGGGAAGTGGCGATAGACGGCGGTGGGCGAAACACCCACTTCGCGCGCCAGCTGGCGCAGCGAAAGCTCGCCGATATCCTGTTCCTCCAGCGCCTTGAGCCCCGCCGCCAGCAGGGCCGCGCGCAGATCGCCGTGGTGATACGATTTCGATGTTGACACTGTTATCATCGCACCTATGTTTACAGCAGAAACATTAAGGGGAGATTCGCAAGATGGCAAGTGCAGTCGAAAATGCGATCCGCGGCGTGGTCACCAAAGGGCTGACCACGGTCGCCAAGGTCAACCGCGCGCTCAAGGATCAGGACCGCGTGCATCCGTTCCTCACCGGCATCCACGCGCCGCTGCATGATGAACGCACGATCACCGATCTCAAGGTGACCGGCACGATCCCGCCCGAACTCAGCGGCCGCTATGTCCGCAACGGGCCGAACCCGTTCAATCCCGATCCGCGCGGCCACCACTGGTTCATCGGCGATGGCATGGTTCACGGCGTGCGGCTGCAGGGCGGCAAGGCGCTGTGGTATCGCAATCGCTATATCCGTTCGATGGATCTGGAAGAGAAGGGCGGACCCAAGGCCGCCCCGGGCCCGCGCCGCGGACGCCGCGATCTGGTCAACACCAATGTCGTCCAGCACAACGGCAAGACCCTGGCGATCGTCGAGGCGGGATCCTTCCCGGCCGAACTGGACGAGAACCTGGAAACCGTCGCCTACACCGATTTCGGCGGCACGCTGACCGCACCGTTCAGCGCGCACCCGCACGAGGACCCGCTGACCGGGGAGCTGCACGCGATCGTCTATGACGGGATGACGCAGGACACCGTCTGGCACGTGGTCGTTTCGAAGGATGGCAAGGTCGTCCGCGAAGAGCCGATTCCGGTGCAGGATGGCCCGTCGATCCACGAATGCACGATCACCAAGAACTATGTCGTGGTGTTCGACCTGCCGGTAACCTTCTCGATGAAGGCGCTGATTTCGGGCCAGCAGTTCCCCTATTCGTGGAACCCCGATCACAAGGCCCGGATCGGGCTGATGCCGCGCACCGGCACGGCTGAGCAGATCATCTGGTGCGATGTGGATCCCTGCTATGTCTTCCACGTCGCCAACAGCTTTGAGCGCGAGGACGGGGTGGTGATCATCGACAGCTCGGTCCACGAAACCATGTTCGCCGGCGGGCCCGACGGCCCCAATGGCAAGCCGCTGGGGATGGAGCGCTGGGAAGTCGATCCGGTCGCCCGCAAGGTCAAGCGGATCACCGTGGACAGCGCGCCGCAGGAATTTCACCGTCCGGATGAACGCTATTTCGGCCAGCCCTATCGCTATGCCTGGTCGCTGGGCTTGCCCGGTGCCGACAGCGCCTTCTTGGGTAATGCGCCGATCTATCGCTATGACATGCAGACCGGTGAGCGGCAGGCGCACGACTTTGGCCCGGGCCGGGTTCCCGGCGAATTCGTCTTCGTGCCGCGCAGCAAGGATGCGCCTGAGGGCGATGGCTGGGTGATGGGCTATGTGATCGACACCCAGGCCGATACCACCGATCTGGTAATCCTTGACGCCAGCGACATGGCCGCGCCGCCGATCGCCAGCGTGCATATCCCGCACCGGATCCCGCCGGGCTTCCACGGCAACTGGCTGGCGGACGCCTGAGGCGATGCGCTGTCTGATCCTGGACGGGCACCCGGACGGGGGCCGCCTGCTGACGCATCTGCTTGATGCCTATGCGGCGGCCCTGCCGGCCGGAACCGAAGTGGAGCGGATCGCGGTGCGCGACCTGGCCTTCGATCCCAACCTGCGCCGTGGTTATGCCGAAGCCCAGCCGCTTGAGCCTGACCTGCAGCGCCTGATGGCTGCGCTTGACGCCTGCGACCATCTGGTGGTCGGCTTTCCGATGTGGTGGGGGGCTGAGCCGGGCATGCTCAAGGGCCTGATTGACCGGGTGCTGCTGCCCGGCTGGGCGTTCCAGTACCACCGCGACGATCCGATGTGGGACCGGCTGCTGGCCGGGCGCTCGGCCGATCTGGTGGTCACCATGGATACCCCGCCGTGGTACCTGCGGCTGGCCTATGGCGATGCGGTGATCAAACGCTGGACCCGCCAGGTGCTGGGCTTCGTCGGCTTCAAGCCGGTGCGGGTGTTCCGCTTTGGCCCGACCCGCAAGGGCGGGGCAGAGAAGGGCCTGCCGGGCTGGACCGCCAGCCTGCAGAAGGCCGCCGGCAGCGCCGCCGCGCTCAAACGAGCCGCTAGGGTCAGGACCTACTAACCGCGCCTTCGAGGCGCCGGAATGGCGAACATATCGGAGGGAAATTCACGCAGGGAAGGCTGGTTGCCTTTCCAAGGGAATTTCCTTTCGAGATGGAAGCCATTCCGGCGTCCCTAAGGGATTTGGCCAAAATGGCCCATTGCCGCGTCAGGAAGTCTTGAAATATCGACATATTCCAGCGCCTTCCTTCCTTGCACTGAGCCATTTTGACTCAAACCTCGAAGGCGCGGTTAGTAGGTCCTGACCC
>WBZX01001408.1_pt1 | contig 18156 bp, 15 predicted proteins | sample 5204211 | NCBI WGS metagenome assembly WBZX01 (sample SAMN12344362, study PRJNA552823) | activated sludge metagenome | biome: Activated sludge suspended growth; feature: Nitrification reactor; material: Wastewater; isolation source: activated sludge from nitrification reactor of wastewater... | reverse complement strand
GACCCCGAGCCGAACCGCACCGAGACCGCCACGCTGCTGGTCGACTGGCCGGTGCGGCTCAGCGCGCCGCGCCGCTGCGCCTTCCTCTACAACGAGAACCAGGCCCCGGCCGAACTGGCCGACGCGATGGCCGAGGAGCAGCGCGAACGCGCGCGCGAGGAGCTCAACGGCCTCTACGTGGCGATGACGCGCGCCCGGCACACGCTGGTGCTGAGCGCCACCGAGCCGTCGCGGCGCGCGGCGGCGGCGAGCTGGTGGCAGCGTGTAGCGCCGCTCGCCGTGCCCTGGCCGGAGGCGGCGGCAACGAAGGCTGTTCCGCGCCCCGAGCCGGCGCCCGAACTGATCGTGCTGCCGCGCTGGAGCGATGCGCCGCTCGCGCCGCCGGCGCCGGCACCGGTCGACGACAGCCCGGCCTCGCGCCTGGGGCAGGCGGTGCACCGCGTGCTCGAGTGGCACAGCGGCGCCGGTGGCGAGCTGGCCGCGCTGGCGGCCGGCGCGGCCGCCGAGTTCGGCGCGCCGGCCGAGGAGGTGGCGCGCGTGGCCGGCGGCATCCTCGCCCACCCGGACTGCGCACGCTTCTTCGATGCCACGGCGCTGCGCTGGGCGGGCAACGAGGTGCCGGTGAGCCTGGACGGCAGCGTGCGCTACATCGACCGGCTGGTACGCCTGATTGATGCCGGCGTCGACACCTGGTGGGTGCTGGACTACAAGCTGCAGCACCGCCCCGAGGCGCTGGCGGCCTACCACGCCCAGCTCGCCGCCTACCGCGAGGCGGTGCGCCGGGCCCAACCCGGGGCGCGCGTGCGCAGCGCCTTCATCGCCGGCGACGGCCGCCTGATCGAATCCGGATCGGCCTGATCTGAGGGGCTTTCGCCCCGCTGATCGTCGCTTGCGCGCCGTGCCGGCTCGCGTCCAATCGGTGCAGTCCACCTGCCAGCCCCGATGGCCGCTTCCGCCACGCCCGCATCTTCTGCCCGCACCAGCCCGCCGCGCGCCTTCGGCCGCTACGAGCTGCGCCAGCTGCTGGGCAAGAGCGCCGGCAGCATGGCCTGGCTGGCCTTCGATCCGCGCCTCGGCCAGGAGGTGATGCTGACGCTGCCGCGCGTGCAGCCGCACGACGCCGAAGCGCTCGAGCTGCGCCTGCGCGAGATGAAGCAGGCCGCGCGGCTCAACCATCCGAATCTCGCCCACGTCATCGAGGTCGGCGTGCAGGACCACTGGCCTTACCTCGCCTGCGACCGCGCCCTCGGCCTCACGCTGGGCGAGTGGCTGGACGGCCAGCCGCCGCTCGCGCCGCTGGACGTGGCCGGCCTCGTCTGCCAGGCGCTGCAAGGGCTGGCCTTCGCGCACGAGGCGGGCGTGGCGCACCGCGACCTGCAGCTGCACCACGTGCTGGTCGGCGCGCAGGGCCAGCTGCGGCTGGCGGCCTTCGGCGCCGTCGAGGCGCCGCCGGCGGCGCCCGAGGCCGACGCCCGCCGTGCCCAGCGCGACGACGCCGAGCGCGACGTGCTGGCCATCGGCGTGCTGCTGCACCAGATGCTCTCCGGCGCGCCGGTGCTCGACGAGCCCGACGTGAGCGCGGTGATCGCGCGCATGCCGCCGCACGGCCGCGACCTGGTGCGCCTGCCCTGGACAACGCCGCAGCCCGTCTCCGAGGGCCTGCGCGCCATCGCCAACCGCTGCACCGCCTCGCAGGAGCGCCAGCGCTACCTGAACGCACGCACGCTGCTGCGCGCGCTGGAAGGCTGGCGCGAGGTCGAGCAGCGCGGGCAGGGCGACCCGATCGCGCTGCTGATCGACCGGCTGCACAGCGTCGGCCACCTGCCGGCGCTGCCGGGCATCTCGCGGCGCCTGGCCAAGCTCTCGTTCACCGACACGCAGCGCACCGACGAGATGGCCGAGCTGCTGCTGCAGGACATCGCGCTCAGCTTCGAGCTGCTGCGCACGGTCAACTCGGCGCAGGTGCGCGGCACGCAGGTGGCCGGCAACGGCCCGGTGCTGACGCTGCGCCGCGCCATCGCGCTGCTGGGCGTGGACGGCGTGCGCAACACGGCCAATGCGCTGCGCCAATGGCCGGGGCCGATGGACGAAGCGGCCGCGGCGGCGATGGCGCGCCTGATCAACGTCGTGCGCCTGGCCGGCCATGCCGCGCAGGCGCTGCGCCCGCCGGGCTACGACGCCGAGGTGGTGTTCCTCGTCGCGGTGATGCAGAACCTCGGCCGGCTGCTGGTGCAGTACCACTTCCCGGACGAGGCCGAACAGATCCGCCAGCTGATGCAGCCGCTGCCGCCCAAGGAGCCCGAGGCGCCGCCGCAGCCCGGCTTGAGCGAAGAGTCGGCCGCCTACGCGGTGCTGGGCGTGGACATCGAATCGCTGGGCGCCGCCGTGGCGCGCCACTGGGGCCTGGGCGACGAGGTGCAGCACATGATCCGCCGCCTGCCCGCCGGCAAGCCGGTGCGCCACCCCGACAGCGATGCCGACATGCTGCGCGCCGCCGCGAGCGCGGCCAACGAGGCGGTCGATGCGATGACGCACCTGCCCGCGCCGAAGATCGCCGCGGCCATCGCGCAGGTGTCGCAGCGTTATGCGCGCGTGCTCGAGCTCAGCCCGCGCGAAGTGCAGGAGGCGCTGCAGGGCGCACGCGCCGCGCTGCAAAGCGGCACGGCCGCTGCGGCGATGCCGCGCACGGCCACCAGCGCGGGTGAAGCCGCCGCAGCGGGGCCGGCATGAACAAGATCGGCCGCTTCGAACTGCGCCGCGTGCTCGGCAAGGGCGCGCAGGCCACCGTCTGGCTGGGCTTCGATGCGCGCCTGGAGCGTGAGGTGGCCGTCAAGCTCATCACCGCGGGCGCCGACGTCGACCCGCGCGACATCACGCACTGGCTGCAGGAGGCACGCAGCGTCAGCCGCCTGACGCATCCGTCCATCGTGCCGGTGTTCGAGGCCGACGTGCAGGACGGCAAGCCCTACCTCGTCTTCGAGTTCGTGCCCGGGCGCACGCTCGCAGAACACGTGCGCGCGCGCGGCGCGCTGCCGCCGCACGAGGCGCTGGCGCTGATGCTGGGTGTGCTCGAGGCGCTGCAGGCCGCGCATGCGGGCGGCGTGGTGCATCGTGACTTGAAGCCTTCGAACATCCTCGTCGATGGCAGCGGCCGCGCGCGCGTGATGGATTTCGGCATCGCCGCGCGCCTGAACGATCGCGGCGGCGTGGCCGGCGAGGGCCTGGTGGTGGGCACGCCCAACTACATGTCGCCCGAGGCCACGCGCGGTGCGACGCCGACGCCGGCGATGGACGTGTTCTCCGCCGGCCTGGTGCTGGTGGAGATGCTGGCCGGCCACCCGCTGGTGCGCGAGCGCGACCCCTATGCCGCGATGCGCCGCATCGCCGAGCAGGATCTGGCGCTGCCCGCCGAGCTGCCTTCGACTGTGGACGATCCGCTGCGCGCCGTGCTGCGCCGCGCGATCGCGCGTGACCCGGCGCAGCGCTTCGCCGATGCGAGCGCCTTCGCCGATGCGCTGCGCCAGTGGATGACGCCGCGCAGCAGCGAGAGCGAAGCGGGCGCCGCGTCGAACAGCGGCACGCTCGACTTCCTGCTGCGGCGCATGCGCCACAAGAGCGACTTCCCGGCGCTGTCGGATTCGATCGCACGCATCCAGCGCATCGCCGCCTCCGAGCACGAGAGCCTGGCCAGCCTGTCGAGCGAAATCCTCAAGGACGTGGCGCTCACCAACAAGCTGCTGCGCCTGGTCAACAGCGCGCACTTCACGCATGCCGGCGGCGGCAGCATCAGCACGGTGTCGCGCGCGGTGGCGCTGATCGGCTTCGCGGGCATCCGCAACATGGCGCTCAGCCTGGTGCTGCTCGAGCACATGCACGACAAGGGCCACGCCAACCAGCTCAAGGAAGAATTCCTGCGCGCGCTGATGGCCGGCTCGCTGGCCGGCGAACTGTGCCGCGTGGCGCGCGAGGGCGAAGAAGCCTTCATCGGCGCGATGTTCCAGAACCTCGGCCGGCTGCTCACCGAGTACTACTTCCCCGAGGAGGCGCGCCAGATCCGCAGCGCCGTGGCGGCGAGCGTGCGCGACGCCGGCTCGCTGGCCGCGCAGGCGCAGGCCGAGGCGGCTGCGGCCATCGGCGTGCTGGGCCTGAGCTTCGAGGACCTGGGCCTGGGCATCGCCAAGAGCTGGGGCCTGCCCGACACCTTGCAGCGCTGCATGCGCCGCCCCGACGGCGAACCGCCGGCGCGCGTGCCCGACAAGGCGCCCGAGCGGCTGCGCTGGCTGACGCTGGCCGCCAACGAACTCACCGACACGCTGCTGCGCACCGAGGGCGACCCGACCGCGCGGCTGGCGGCCATCGCCGAGCGCCACGCGCGCGCGCTCGGCCTCTCGGTGCGCGAGATCCAGTCGGCCACCGAGCAGGCACGCCATCGCCTCGCGCAGGCGGCCCAGGCGATGAGCCTGCAGGTGGCGCCGAATTCACCGGCGCGGCGCCTGCTCGCCACCGTGGTGGCCGAGGCGCCGCCCAGCGCGGCCGATGCCGACACGCTCGCGCCGCACACGCTGCAGGCTACCGTGACCGCCTTCGAGGCGACGCGCATCGAGGAAGCGCCGCCGCGCATCAACGCCGCCGAGGTGCTGGCCGCGGGCATCGCCGACATCACCAACTCGATGGTCGAGAGCTTCAAGCTCAACGAAGTGCTGCGCATGATCCTCGAGACCATGTTCCGCGCGCTGGGCTTCCGCCGCATCGTCTTCTGCCTGCGCGACCCGAAGACCGAGACGCTCACCGGCCGCTTCGGCCTGGGCGAAGGCGCCGAGGCCGTGGCCGCGCAGTTCAGGGTGCCGCTCAAGGGCGGTGCCGACCTGTTCGCGCTGGTCTGCGCCAAGGGCGCCGATACGCTGATCAGCGACGCCACCGTCGCCAACATCGAGGCCAAGCTGCCGCCCTGGTACCGCAGCCACGTGCGCGCGCCGGCCTTCCTGCTGCTGCCGCTGACGCTGAAGGGCGCGCCCTTCGCGCTGATCTATGCCGACAAGGCGCAGCCCGGCGGCATCGAACTCGGCGAGAAGGAACTGTCGCTGCTGCGCACCCTGCGCAACCAGGCCGTGATGGCCTTCAGGCAGGCGAGCTGAGGCCTGTGGCGGGCGGGGCGAAAAGGCCCGCCGCCGACACACGAAGGCACATCCGGCAGGGAGGAGAACCGGCAATCGGGGCGTGTCGGCCCGCGTGAAACGCGGTGCTGGCGGGCGACGCCATCATGGGCCGTGCAGGTTAGCTGCAGGTTAATCGCCCGGAAGGAGTTGGGGTGACGAGCCTTACCCCCGGCACTGGTCGCAACGCTTAGGGCTGCTTGGTTCCCCACCTGACCCGGTTGGGCGCGCTCCCATGCGGGGAGGCCCGTCGAGCGGCATTGTAGGCGAGCGGGGTGGTCGGTTGGAATGCACGAAATGATCGCATTCAAATGATGTAAATGATTCATATGGCGAATTGCGTGATCAAATTCGCCGCATGCCTACATCGCCTCAATCCGACCCCCTGACCGACCTGATGGATCGGTTGAGCCGGCAGCCGGACCTGCCGTCGCTGCCCTCGCTGATGCCCGAGGTGCGGCGTCTGGCGCGTTGCGAGCGCTCGCGGGTGCAGGCGCTGTCGGCCGTGCTGCTCAAGGACCCGGGCTTGAGCCAGCGGCTGCTGAGGCTCGTGAATGCCTCGTTCTACCGGACGGCCGGGGCGGGGCAGATCGTCACCATCACCCGTGCCATCGCCGTGATGGGCTTCGATGCCGTGGGGCGGCTGGCCGTGGCCGCACGGCTGATCGACGCGCTGCTGCAGCGCGATGCCTCCATGGACCTTCGCGAAGACTGCCTGCGGGCGCTGCTGGCCGCGATGCTCGCCGACCAGCTCGCCGAGGGCCGCCGCGACACCGAGGATGCCTACCTCGCAGCACTGTTCCGCAACCTGGGGCGGATGCTCGTCGCCTTGCATCTGCCGCAAGCCCGGCGCAGCGCACGGTCGGCCGTGCCAGCCGACCGCTGGCCATGCAGCGACGAGGAGGACGCGGCCGCCCGCCGGCCACTCGGCCAGGCCTTCAGCGAGATCGGCCAGCGACTCGCGGGGCAGTGGGGCTGGCCGCCGCTGCTGGCGCAGAGCATGGTGCGCGATGCCGGCGCGGGGCGCTTCGGCACGCCGGCCCTGGCCGCCCTGGCCGACGACCTTGCCGACCTGCTGCTGCGGCGCCCGAGCGAACAGTGGCCCGCGGCGTGCCACGCGCTCGTGCGCCACCCGGAGGGGCCGGGCGTGGCGCGCCTCGAGGCGGCGTTGGGCTGGGCGCGCCTGCGCGTGCCCGACCTCGCGGCGCTGCTCGAGCTGCCGCTGAGCCGCTTTCCCGCCTGGGGTGGTCGGGGCCAGGCGGCCGCGGCCGATGCGGGGCGCGTCGGCGATCACGATGCCATCGCTCCGGCCGATCAGGAGACGGTGGCGCCGGAAGGCCCTGCCGAGCTGATGAGCCAGGCCATCCAGGATCTCAGCGCCGCGCTGGTCGAAGGCGGCGATGCTCTCGAGAGCGCGCCGGCGCTCGCGCTGGAGGCACTCTGGCGCGGGCTCGATGCGCGCGCGGCGCTGCTGTGCATACGCCGCCCCGACGGCTCGCTGCACGGCGCCATGACCTTGATGCAGGGCCGGCTGCCCGACTGGCATGCGCACTGCCGGGTCGATCCCGACAAGGGCGACGATCTCTTCGCGCTGCTGTGCCGCCGCGGCGTCGACACGGCCATCGAGGACGCGCGCGAGCCGCGCATCGCGCAACGTCTGCCGGGCTGGTTCCGCGCCGGGCCCGACGCGCGCCGCTTCATGGTGCTGCCGATGCACTCGCGCGGCGTGCCGCTCGGCATGATCTACCTGGATGCCGACGCCGAAGCGCAACTGCGGCCCGATGCCCACCGGCTGCGCCTCGCGCGCAGCCTGCGCAACCAGCTGATGCTGGCCCTGCCCGCGCCGTCGGGCTGAGACCTCGGCTCAGCGCAGCTGCAGCGCGTCGTCGCCCCACTCGAGGGCCAGCGGCTCGACGATCAGGCGCTTCGCGCCCGCCTCGACGCGGCCCGCGATCATCGCGGCCACGCCCTGCGCCTGGGCGATCTCGACGCAGCGCTGCGCCTGCTCCGGCGCGACGAACAGCGCGAAGCCGGCGCCCATGTTGAGCGTGCCGTAGGCCTCGTGGTCGTCTTGGCGCGCGTGCTGCTGGATGAACTTCAGCACGGGCGGCACCGGCGGCACGGCGTGGACGCGATAGGTCAGCGTGGCCGGGTGGCGCAGCAGCTTGCGCCAGCCGTGGCCCGTGATGTTGGCGCAGTAGTGCGGCACGATGCCGGCCTTGGCCAGCGCCTCGGTGACGGGCGAATACAGTGTGGTCGGCGCGAGCAGCGCCTCGCCATAGCTGAGGCCCTTCGCCACCTCGGTGAGATAGCCCCGCGGCAGCCGCTCGACCAGCTTGCGCGCCAGGCTCAGGCCGTTGGCGTGGATGCCGCTGGAGGCGAGCAGCACGATGGCGTCGCCGGCGCCGAGCTTGTCGCCCAGCGAGAGCCGCGTCTTCGGATTGACGATGCCGGTGCAGCTGGCCGCGAGATCGATGCGGCCGGCCTCGACGATGCCCGCCAGCGCCGGCGTCTCGCCGCCGCCCCAGGCCACGCCGCAGGTGTCGCAGGCCTTCTTCCAGCCGGCCACCAGGGCCTGCGCGCGCTGCGCGTCGCCGAACCAGTCGCTGCCGCCGGCGGCCCAGTAGGCCTGCACCACCAGCGGCGTCGCGCCGACGGTGATGAGGTCGTTGATCGCCATCGCGATGGTGTCCTGCGCGATCGCGTCGTAGAAGCTGCGGCCGGTGAGCGCCTTCATCTCGTCGGCCACCAGCGCCTTGGAGCCCAGGCATTCGACGATGCTCGCCAGATAGAACGGCCCGACGTCGAGCACATAGGCCGATTCGCCGCGCGAGGCCGGCACTTCGGCGAAGCCGTGCGCGGCCAGGTTGACGGCGGTGGCGGCGGCGGCGCGCTGCGCGGCCACCTTGAGCGGGTCGATCAGGTCGTAGTTGACGCCGGCCTGTTCGTAGCTGAGCGTGCTGGAGTCGGGGCGGGCGGCGTCGGTCATGGGGCGCGATTATCGGCCAGCCGATGCGCCGGCCCGGGCGGAGGGCGGCCCGTAGAATGAAGCGCATGAGTTATCTCGTGCTTGCCCGCAAGTACCGGCCGCGCAGCTTCGAGGCGATGGTCGGGCAGGAGCACGTCGTGCAGGCGCTGGCCAATGCGCTCACGCAGCAGCGGCTGCACCACGCCTATCTGTTCACCGGCACGCGCGGCGTGGGCAAGACGACGGTGTCGCGCATCCTCGCCAAGTCGCTCAACTGCACCGGGCCGGACGGGCAGGGCGGCATCACCGCGCAGCCCTGCGGCGTCTGCGATGCCTGCCGCGACATCGACGCCGGCCGCTTCGTCGACTATGTCGAGCTCGACGCGGCGAGCAACCGCGGCGTCGAGGAGATCTCGCAGCTGCTCGACCAGGCCGTCTACAAGCCGGTGCTGGGCCGCTTCAAGGTCTACATGATCGACGAAGTGCACATGCTCTCGAACACCGCGTTCAACGCGATGCTCAAGACGCTGGAGGAGCCGCCCGAGTACCTCAAGTTCGTGCTGGCCACCACCGACCCGCAGAAGGTGCCGCCGACGGTGCTGTCGCGCTGCCTGCAGTTCAACCTGCGTCCGATGGCGCCGCAGACGGTGCAGGAGCACCTGGCCGCGGTGCTGGCGCAGGAGCAGATAGCGGCCGAACCCGGCGCGCTGCGCCTGCTCGCGCGCGCCGCGCGCGGCTCGATGCGCGACGCGCTCTCGCTCACCGACCAGGCCATCGCCTTCGGCGCCGGCGCGCTCGCCGAGGCCGGTGTGCGCCAGATGCTCGGCGCGGTGGACCGCGGCCATGCCGTGCGCCTCGTGGAGGCGCTCGCGGGCGGCGACGGTGCGGCGCTGATCCAGTCCGTCGACGGCCTGCGTGCGCTGGGCCTGTCGGCCGCCGGAACGCTGGAGGAGATGGCCGCGCTGCTGCAGCAGATGGCGGTGCAGCAGGCGGTGCCGGGCGCGCTCGATGCGGGCGACCCGGACACGGCCGTGGTCGAGCGGCTCGCCGCCGCGCTGGCGCCCGACGAGACGCAGCTGCTCTACAGCATCGTCGTGCACGGCCGTGGCGAGCTGGCGTTGGCGCCGGACGAATACAGCGGCCTGGTGATGGTGCTGCTGCGCATGCTGGCCTTCAAGCCGGCCGGCAGCGGCAGCGCCGAACGCGTCGCGCCGCGGCCGGCCGCGGCGCCGGCGCAAGCAGTGAGTGCCGCAGCGGCCCGGCCGGCCGCAGTGGCCGCAGCGCCGGCCTTGCGTGTGCCGACGCCGCCACCGGTGGCGCGCTCGCCCGAGCCGCCGCCCTGGGTCGACGCGCCCGACGAGAACGAGTTCGCCGAGCCGGCCGGCCTGCCGCCGCCGGAGATTCCCGAGCCGCGGCCGCGCGCGGTCGTCGCGACAGTGGCGACGGTGGTGGCGGTGGCAACCACGCCGCTGGGCGACCGCTGGACGGCGCTGGTCAAGCGTCTCGTCGAGGCCGGCGCGATCAGCGCGCTGGTGCGCGAGCTGGCCATGCAGTCGGAGTGCATCGGGTTCGACGAGGCCCGCATCGTCCTGCGCGTCGACCGCGAGACGCTGCGCAGCGCCGCCAACGTCGACAAGCTGGGCGCCGCGATCACGCAGCTGCTCGGCCGTGCCGTGGCCCTGCAGGTCGAGGCCGGCACGCCCGAGGATTCGCCGGCGCGCCGCGATGCCGCCGAGCGTGCACGGCGCCAGGCCGAGGCCGAGCAGATCATCGCCGACGACCCGCTGGTCAAGGCCCTGATGGCGCAGTACAAGACCGCGCGCATCGTGCCCGGCTCGATCAAGCCGCATTGATTTTCAAGGAGCATCCACCATGATGAAGAACCAGCTGGCCGGCCTGATGAAGCAGGCCCAGGCGATGCAGGACAACCTGAAGAAGGCGCAGGAGGAACTCGCCGGCATCGAGGTCGAGGGCCAGTCGGGCGCCGGCCTGGTGAAGGTGACGATGACCTGCAAGCACGACGTCAAGCGCGTCGCCATCGACCCCAGCCTGCTCGCCGACGACAAGGACATGCTCGAGGACCTGGTGGCCGCCGCCTTCAACGACGCCATCCGCCGCGCCGAGGACGTCAGCCAGCAGAAGATGGGCAAGCTCACCGCCGGCATGCCGCTGCCGCCGGGAATGAAGTTCCCGTTCTGATCCGCACGTGTCCGGCTCGTCTCTCGACGCGCTGATCGACGCGCTGCGCCGCCTGCCGGGCGTGGGCGTGAAGTCGGCGCAGCGCATGGCCTTCCACCTGCTGCAGCACGACCGCGAGGGCGCGCAGCGCCTCGCGCAGGCGCTGCAGGCGGCCTGCACCAGCGTGCGCCACTGCGAGCGCTGCCACACCTTCACCGAGGCGCCGGTGTGCGACATCTGCCGCGACCCGCAGCGCGACGCGCGCCTGCTCTGCGTGGTCGAGACGCCGGCCGACCAGGCGGCGCTGGAGCGCACCGGCAGCTACCGCGGCCTCTATTTCGTGTTGATGGGCCGCATCAGCCCGCTCGACGGCCTGGGCGCGCGCGACATCGGCGTCGGCGAACTGCTGCAGCGCGCCGGCGACGGCCTCACCGAGGAGGTGATCGTCGCGACCAACTTCACCGCCGAGGGCGAGGCCACGGCGCACGTGATCGGCGAAGCGCTCAAGGCGCGCGGCCTGAAGGTCACGCGGCTGGCGCGCGGCGTGCCGATCGGCAGCGAGCTCGAGTATGTCGACCTCGGCACCATCGCCCATGCGCTGAGCGACCGGCGCTGAGGCGCCGTCGCGTCGGTCCGTCAGCTCACTTGCGCGCGCGCTTCTTCGGCGCTGCCGTGGCCTTCTTCGCTGAGCCGCTCTTGGCGCGGGTGGCCTTGGTGGCCTTGCTGCCGCCGGCCTTCGCCGCGGACTTGGCGGCGGCGGCCCTGGCCGGCCGGTGCGCCACGTAGACGACGATGGCCTGCCCGGGGCGGAAGCTCGAGCCGGCGTTGACGCCGTTCCATTGCGCCACCTGGGCGGCGCTGACGCGATAGCGCTTGGCGACGCTGGCCACGCTGTCGCGCTTGCCGGCCTTGAGCGCGACGCGGCGCAGCGAGGGCCCGTCGGGCGCCAGCGCCATGGTGGCGTTCTCGGCCAGGTGCTCGGAGACATCGGCCTCGCGCTGCGGGCTGCGCGGCACCAGCAGCGTCGAGCCCGCCTTGACCAGCATGCGCGGCGGGATGTGGTTTACCTCGCGCAGATCGTCCTCCTGCATGCCCACCAGCCTGGCGGCCTCGGAGGGCTTGAGCGTCTTGGGCGCGACCCAGGCCGTCCAGCTGGCCAGCGGCCCGCGGTGCGCCGGCACGGCACGCACGAACTGGTTGGCGTTGTCGTAGGGCAGCAGCACCTGCGGCGTGCCGGCGGCGAGGATCACCGGCTTGTTCATCTGCGGGTTGAGCGCGCGGAACTCGTCCAGCGGCAGCTGCGCGAGCTTCGCAGCCAGCGCCACGTCGATGTCGCGCTCGATGCCGACGGCCACGAAATACGGGTGGTTGGACAGCGGCGGCAGCGTCAGGCCGAATTCGGCCGGCCGCGCGACGATGTTCTTCACCGCCTGCAGCTTGGGCACGTACCAGCGCGTCTCGGCCGGCATGCGCAGGCTCTCGTAGTCGGTGGCCAGGCCGGCGCGGCGGTTCTTGGCGATGGCTCGCTGCACGTTGCCTTCGCCCCAGTTGTAGGCCGCCAGCGCGAGGTGCCAGTCGCCGAACATGGCGTGCAGGCGCTCGAGGTAGTCGAGCGCGGCGCGCGTCGAGGCCAGCACGTCGCGGCGGTCGTCGCGGAAGACGTTCTGGCGCAGCTCGAAGGTGCGGCCGGTGGCCGGCATGAACTGCCAGATGCCCGAGGCCTTGGCCGAAGACAGCGCCTCCGGGTTGAAGGCGCTCTCGATGAAGGGCAGCAGCGCGAGCTCGGTGGGCAGGCCGCGCTTCTCGACCTCTTCGACGATGTGGAAGAGGTAGCGGCTGCCGCGGTCGGTCATGCGCTGCACATAGTCGGGCCGCTCGACGTACCAGCGCTCGCGGTTGCGCACCAGTTCGCCGTCGAGGTCGGAGAGCACGAAGCCGCGGCGCACGCGCTGCCACAGGTCGACCTGCGCGGCGCGGGCGTCGAGGTCCAGCGGCACGTCGGGGCGCAGCGGGTCGACCGCGGCGGGCGTCGGCGCCGGGCCTTCGGGTTCGGCGGGCGCGCTCGCGGCAGCGGCCGGTACGGCGGGCTCGACGGCGGAGGCCGCCGGCTCGGCCGGCGCGGGCGCGCTCGATGCGGTGGCGACCGGGCCGCTCATGTCGAGTGCGCCGGACGGCGCCGTGCCGGAGGGCACGGTGGTGGCGCAACCCGCCAGCGCGGCCAGCATCAGCCAGGTGAGGGCGGACGCGGCCGCGTGTGCGAATCGGATCATCGGAACTCGTTCTTCCAGCGGCGCAGGGCCGCGAATACCTCGGCGCCGGCCGTGCTGGCCGCGCCCTGTGCACGGGCCGAGGCGATCACCTCGGGCTCGGCGCAGCGCAGGAATGGATTGACCGCGCGCTCGAGGGCGATGCGCGAGGGCAGGGTCGGCCGGCTGGCGGCGCGCATTGCTTCGCACTCGGCCTGGTAGCGCGCCAGCGCGGCATTGCCGGGCTCGACGGCGCGCGCGAATTTCAGGTTGGACAGCGTGTACTCGTGTGCGCAGCACACGCGCGTCTCGCCGGGCAGGGCCGCGAGCTTGGCGAGCGAGGCGTGCATCTGCTCGGCCGTGCCCTCGAACAAGCGCCCGCAGCCACCCGAGAACAGCGTGTCGCCGCAGAAGAGCAGCGGGGCGCCGTCGCGCCCCGCTTCGCCGGCTTCAAAGTAGGCGATGTGCCCGGCGGTGTGCCCGGGAACGTCGATCACCCTGAAGCTCCGCCCCAGCAACTGCACCACGTCGCCGTCGGCGAGCGGCACGAAGGGCGCCGGGATCGCCTCGCTGCGCGGGCCGTAGACGGCACCCCTCAGGCGCGGCCGCAGTTCATCGACGCCGCCGACATGATCGCCGTGATGATGCGTCACTAGAATGGCCGCCAGCGCCAGCTGCCGCTCGTCGAGCGCTGCCAGCACCGGCGCCGCGTCGCCTGGATCGACGACCACCGCATCGGTGCCGTCGTGCAGCATCCAGATGTAGTTGTCGGTGAAGGCGGGCAGGGCGATCAGATCCATGGCGCAGAGCGATCGAATTATAGGTTTGGCCTCCTGGCTCGCGACGCCGGCGGGGCGTTACCTGCTCGACTGGGAACAGCAGCACCTGGATCTGGCCGTGGCCGACGTATTCGGCTTCCACGCCCTGCAGCTCGGCCTGCCCGAACTCGATGCGCTGCGCAGCAACCGCATGCCGCACCGCTGGGTGGCGAGCGACGAGCGCGCCGCGCCAACCGTGACCGATGAAGCCCTGCCGCGCGCCGCGCTGGCGCTGCAGCTCGACTACGACGCGCTGCCCTTCGACAGCGCCAGCCTGGATCTGGTCGTGCTGCCGCACACGCTCGAGCTCGCGCAGGATCCGCACCAGACGCTGCGCGAGGTCGAGCGCGTGCTGCGCCCCGAGGGCCGCGTGGTGGTGATGGGTTTCAACCCGGCCAGCCTGTGGGGGCTGCGCCAGCGCCTCGGCCGTTTGCGCCTCGGCGTGGGCCTGGCCAAGCGGCAACCGCTGTTTCTGCCGCCCAGCGGCGAGTTCCTCGGCTACCGGCGCCTGCGCGACTGGCTGCGGCTGCTGAGCTTCGAGGTCGAAGCGGGCCGCTTCGGCTGCTATCGCCTGCCGGTGGCCTCGGAGCGCTGGCTGCAGCGCTGCGCCTGGATGGACGAGCAGGGCGAGCGCTGGTGGCCGGTATTCGGCGCGGCCTACTTCGTGGTCGCCGTCAAGCGCGTGCGCGGCATGCGCCTCGTCGGGCTGGCGCGCGAGCAGCGCCAGCGCGCCAAGGCCGGCGCGGTGGTGGCCACGCACAAGCGCCGCGAGCGCGAGGAAGAAACCGCATGACGCAATCGGTATTGGCGCGGTTCCAGCGGGCCGAGCGCCGGGCCGCTCCCAAGCCGGCCCGCATCCCCTCGGGGGATCGGCCGATGTACCCATCGGACGAGGGGTTGTCATGATCCAGCGGCCGCACGTGACCATTTATACCGACGGCGCCTGCAAGGGCAATCCGGGGCCGGGCGGCTGGGGCGCCTGGCTGTCGAGCGGCGGGCACGAGAAGGAGCTCTGCGGCGGCGAGCCGCAGACCACCAACAACCGCATGGAGCTCACCGCGGTGATCGAGGCGCTGGCCTCGCTCAAGCGCACCTGCGACGTCACCGTGCACACCGACAGCGAATACGTGCGCAAGGGCATCACCGAGTGGATCCACGGCTGGCAGCAGCGCGGCTGGAAAACCGCCGACCGCAAGCCGGTGAAGAATGCCGAGCTGTGGCAGCGCCTGGACGCGCTGCGCAAGTTGCATCACGTGCAGTGGCGCTGGGTGAAGGGCCATGCCGGCGACCCCGGCAACGAACGCGCCGATGCGCTGGCCAACCGCGGCGTGGAATCGATCAGCCGCTGAGGCCGGCCGGAGCGATCAGGCGCGCGCCTTCATCGCCTTGCGCGCCTGCACGAACTCGAAGGCGAACTGCACCGCCTCGGCCACCAGGCGCGCGTTGGCGGCGCGCTCCTTCTCGGTGAGATAGAAGGCGAAATCCACCTCGTGGCGGATGTAGCGCGGCGGCAGGCGGTTCAGCGCCACGCAGGCGATGTCGGCCAGCAGCTCGGGCGTGGCGAGTTGCGGGAAGCGCTTCGCACGGATCTCGACCGCCTCGAAGACGGCACGCTCGTGGAAGTTCTGGATCGAGGTGAAATCGGCGCTCATGGCCCGCAGTGTGGGCCGCGCCCGAAGCCGCGATCGATGGAACAGCACTGCTTGCGCGGCGCTGTTCAGAGCCTCTCGACGATGCGCATCGACAGATCGACCGCCTGCACGTTCTTGGTCAGCGCGCCCACCGAGATGCGGTCCACGCCGGTGGCGGCGATGTCGCGCAGCTGCTCGAGCTGCACGCCGCCCGACACCTCCAGCTCGGCGCGCCCGGCGTTCAGCGCCACGGCCTCGCGCATGGCGGCAAGCTCGAAGTTGTCGAGCAGGACGCTCGTGGCGCCGCATTCGAGCGCCTCCTTCAGCTGGGCCAGCGTCTCGACCTCGATCTGGATCTCCGCGCCGGCGTTGAGCGCGCGCGCCTGCGCCAGCACCTGCGCGATGCCGCCGGCCGCGGCGATGTGGTTCTCCTTGACCAGGATGCCGTGCCACAGCGCCAGGCGCTGGTTGCGCCCGCCGCCCACGCGCACCGCGTACTTCTGCGCTTGGCGCAGCCCGGGCAGGGTCTTGCGGGTGTCGAGGATGGCGCAGCCCCTGGGGTTCGGCGAAGCACCGGCGATCGCGTCGACATGGCGCCGCGTCAGCGTCGCGGTGGCCGAGAGCAGCTGCAGGAAGTTCAGCGCCGGCCGTTCGGCGGAGAGCAGGGCGCGCGCATTGGCCTCGATCTCGCACAACGTCGCGCCGGCCTTCACGCGTTCGCCTTCGCCCGCATGCCAGGCAATGCGTGCCGCGGCGTCCAGCGCATGCACGGTGCCGTCGAACCAGTCGCGCCCGCACAGCACGGCGTCCTCGCGCACGATCACGCGCGAGCGCACGCGCTGTGTCGCAGGCACGAGCAGGGCGGTCCAGTCGCGCTGTCCGATGTCCTCGAGCAGTGCGTCGCGGATGTTGCGCGCGCGGGCCTGTTCCAGCGTCTCGTTGAAGTCGAACATGCTCAGGCGGGCCCAATGTGGCGGACGAAGCCGGTCTTGCTGATGCTGCCGGGGTGCTTGGCGGTGAAGTCGAGCATGCGTTCGATACAGCCCAGCGCCTGCGCGCGGATGGCTTCCTCGACGTGGATCTCGCCGGCACCGCTCTCGAGCGCGTGCACCACGCCCTGCAGGCCGTTCATCGCCATCCACGGGCAATGCGCGCAGCTCTTGCACGTGGCGCTGCGGCCGGCCGTGGGTGCCTCCAGCAGCGTCTTGCCGGGCGCGAGCTGGCGCATGCGGTGCATCAGGCCGTTGTCGGTGGCGACGATGAAGGCCGGTGCGTCCATGGTCAGCACGGCGTTGAGGATCTGCGTGGTCGAGCCCACCATGTCGGCCTGCTCGATCACGCTTTGGGGCGACTCCGGATGCACCAGCACCTTGGCGCCCGGATGCTCGCGGCGCAGCAGGTCGAGCTCGACGCCCTTGAACTCGTCGTGCACGATGCACTCGCCGTGCCAGCACAGCATGTCGGCATCGGTCTGCTCCTGGATGTAGCGGCCGAGGTGGCGGTCCGGCGCCCACAGGATCTTCTCGCCGCGCGCCTTCAGGTGCTCGACGATCGCCAGCGCGCAGGAGCTCGTCACCATCCAGTCGGCACGCGCCTTCACCGCCGCGCTAGTGTTGGCGTACACGACCACGGTGCGATCCGGGTGGGCGTCGCAGAAGGCGGCGAACTGGTCGGGCGGGCAGCCGAGGTCGAGCGAGCAGGTCGCGTCGAGGTCGGGCATCAGCACGCGCTTGTCGGGCGAGAGGATCTTGGCCGATTCGCCCATGAAGCGCACGCCGGCCACCACCAGCGTCTTGGCCGCATGGTCACGCCCGAAGCGCGCCATCTCCAGCGAGTCGGCGACGATGCCGCCGGTCTCGAGCGCGAGATCCTGCAGGTCGCCGTCGACGTAGTAGTGCGCCACCAGCACCGCGCCCTGCCGCTTCAGCAGCGCGGCGGCGCGCGCCTTCCATTCGCGGCGCTCGTCGGGCGTGAGCGCCGCGGGCACCTTGGCCCAGGCGTGCGCGGTGCAGCTGCCGCCGCTGGCATCCTGCCGCGTGTAGTCGTAGAGAACTTGACTCATGCGGCGATGTTAGCCGGCCGCTCAGAGCAGGGCTTTGTCGAGCTCCAGCAGCTTGTAGCGCGCCAGCGGCAGGTTGGTGCGCTGGCGGTCGAGCAGGCAGACGACGAAGATGTCGGGGTAGCGCGAGATCACGCGCATCACCATCTGCCGCGCGCCGGTGCCGGTCATGATCTCTTCGACCGGGCCGCCCAGGCCCATGGCGTTGGAGCTCTGGCGGTGCTCGCGCAGGATCTGCGAGCAGGCGGCGCCGATCACGTCCATGTCGACCGGCTGGTCTTCGCGCAGCTCGCGCGCGAGCACCAGGCCGGTGGTGGCGTCCACCGCCGCGCAGCCGAGCATGCCTTCCATCGGCAGCATGTCGAGCAGCGCCTGGCGCGCCCGCGCGGGGTCGAGCACGGCGCGGCCGAGGCGGGCCACCGGCGCGGCCGCGACGGCCACGGCGGGTTGCGGCGTGGTCGACAGATCGGCCACCTTGAAGGCGAACTCCGCGCCCGCCGGTGCCGCGGGCGCTTCCCAGGCCGGCTGCAGCTTGACGAGGTTCCAGATGCCCAGCATCGCGTTCCACACCGCCGAGGCGCTGATCAGCGGCTCGTCGATCACATGCACGTGCAGGCGCTGCGGCCAGTGGGTTGCGGCGATCTTGTTGGCGATCCACACCGCGTTGGGCGGCAGCATGAACAGCAGGTTGGGGCAGCGCCAGCCGGGCAGCCGCGTCGCGTCGGCCAGCGAGGCGAGCAGCGCGTCGATGGCGTGCGGCTGCATCGGGCCGACGATCACCGCGGTGAGGTGGCTGCGCTCCATCAGCGCCACCGGGATCTCGGCGGTGTCCTGCCCCGGCGCCCGCACGTCGGCGTGGTAGAGGTTGAGCTTCTCCTCGTGGCGGCGCACGAGGGCGGTGCGCTCGATCATCGCCAGGGTCTTGAGCGTGGTGTGCTCGCGCAGGTGCAGGCGTTCCACCGGCTGGCCGCCGGCATCCGACAGCGCCTTGATGACGGCCGAGGCCCACACGCCGGTCGGGTCGAGCAGCGTGATCTGGCGCGTGGCCGTGCCGAGATCGGCGCGCGTGGCGGCGAAATGCTCGCGGATGGCCGCCGCCGGCG
>WBZX01001405.1_pt1 | contig 18170 bp, 9 predicted proteins | sample 5204211 | NCBI WGS metagenome assembly WBZX01 (sample SAMN12344362, study PRJNA552823) | activated sludge metagenome | biome: Activated sludge suspended growth; feature: Nitrification reactor; material: Wastewater; isolation source: activated sludge from nitrification reactor of wastewater treatment... | reverse complement strand
GAGGAGCTACCAGTTCTCTAAACGTTAATACCGGCATATGGTTAATGGTTCATGGGCCCACTGGTTACTGTGAACGATCAGCCATGAACAATGAACCCGATTACATAACATCATTTCAACAATACAAAATGGAAAATAACACTTCCTTACAACAGCAACTTTTAGAAGCCGGTGTTCACTTTGGTCACCTGAAGAAAAAGTGGAATCCGAAGATGCTGCCTTACATCTTCGCTGAAAAGAAAGGCATTCACATCATCGACCTCAACAAAACCGTAGAAGGCTTACAGGAGTCAGCCGCCGCGCTGAAAGCCATTGCCCGCAGCGGTAAGAAGGTGATGTTCGTTGCTACCAAAAAGCAGGCGAAAGAGATCGTGAGCGAATGCGCCCGCCGTGTAAACATGCCCTTCGTTACCGAACGCTGGCTCGGTGGTATGCTTACCAACTTCAATACCGTTCGTAAGAGCGTGAAGAAAATGCAGAGCATCGAAAAAATGCTGAACGATGGCAGCGCCGAAAGCCTGACCAAAAAAGAACGTCTCACCCTGAGCCGCGATAAAGACAAAATGGAAAAAGTACTGGGTGGTATCGCACAGATCAGCCGCGTACCGGCCGCGCTGTTCCTGGTCGACATCGGCCACGAGCACATCGCCCTGGCAGAAGCCAAAAAACTGGGCATCACCACCTTCGGTATGGTGGATACCAACTGCGATCCGAACAAAGTGGAATTCCCGATCCCGGCAAACGACGACGCAACCAAATCCATCGCCATCGTGGTGAACTACCTGACCGCCGCGATCGCGGAAGGCTTGCAGGAACGCCAGGCTGATAAGGATGAAGAAGATAACGCCGATGCGGATGAAAGCGCCGAAGCAAAAGCCGCACGCTTTGAACAACGTGCCGACGGCGGCGACGACAGAGGAAAACGCACCCGCGGAACCGGTGGCGGTACCACCAAACGCCGTATCCCGGCTGCAGGCGGTGGTGGACGCAAACCGGCCGGTAAATAAACCCCGGACCGACCAAGCTGTAGCGATTGGTATTTTGATTTTTTAATTTTTAATTCTTAATTCAAATGAGTGTTACTATAACCGCAGCAGACATCAATAAATTACGCCAGACAACCGGCGCAGGTATGATGGACTGCCGCAAAGCATTGACCGAAAGCAATGGCGATTTCGAAGCAGCGATCGACTGGCTGCGCAAGCAGGGACAAAAAGTGGCCGCTAAACGCAGCGACCGTGAAGCGAAAGAAGGCGTGGTGATCGCACAAACAACAGCCGACCACAAAAGCGGTATCGTTCTGTGCATCAGCTGCGAAACCGACTTCGTGAGCAAGAACGCCGAATTCGTGGCTTTCGCACAAAGCATTGCCGACGCGGCCATTGCCAACAATGTAAAAACAGCCGAGGAACTCAACGCGGTATCGATCAATGGTTCCGCCGTTGCCGAACTCATCAATGATAAACTGGCCGCAATCGGCGAAAAGATCGCTCTTACCAAATTCGAGCGCATCGACGCACCGTATGTAGCTTCTTATATTCATGGCGCCAACCGCATGGGTGTACTGGTAGCGATGACCAAAGAAGCGGCGGAAGCGGGTAAAGATGTGGCCATGCAGATCGCCGCGATGAACCCGCTGGCGGTAGATGAAACATCCATCGCTCCTGAAACGATCGCCCGCGAAAAGGAGATCGCCATCGAGCAGATCAAAGCCGAAGGTAAACCTGCTGAAATGGCCGAAAAGATCGCCATGGGCAAGGTAAACAAGTTCTTCAAAGAGAATACCCTGCTGGCCCAGGCCTTCGTAAAAGACAACAGCAAGTCTGTAGCCGATTACCTGAAGAGCGTGGATGCCGATCTGAAAGTGACCGACTTCAAACGGGTGGCGTTGGGATAATCTCCCACCGATAAAAATATACAGGCCCCGGATCATATCCGGGGCTTTTGTTTTATCAATCATTCCCGAATCCGTATTTTCAGGAATTGTTTGCAGACAATGAGAGCCCTCCGCCTGTTATACCTGCTTGTTTTTCTTACCACCCTGCACGGGGCGCATGCGCAAAGCAAGGGTGTGCAGCAACAGGTTGAACAATTCGAAAATAATAATGATCACGAGGTGGTCATTAAACAGATCAATGCAACATTATCCGCCCAGCAGTTTTCGCCGGAAGATAAACTGGCCCTGCAGATCGTGGTGATCCACAAATTCCAGGAATTGAAGCAGTGGGATAAATGCCTGGCCTACTGTCAGCAACAGATCGCGGAAGCGCACAGGCAAAATGACGGGTATGCCGAAGCCAGTTTTTACAAGTTGCTGGGCAATACCTATTATCACATACCCGATCCCGCCCGGGCATTGGAGTATTGGCGGAAATGCATCGCCATCAGCGAAACAAGCGGCTATACTGTTTTACTCGAACAATGCTATCACAATATCGGGGCGATCATCCTCGAATCGGGCAGCAACCTGCCGGAGGCGGAACGCAATTTTCAGAAATCAATCGAACTGAGTATTCTCAATAAGACAGATACAACCCAGCTGGGTAACCTGCATTACCGCCTGCTGGCTACACTGTACGAAGTGACCGGCCGGGTGGAGAAGGCCGGTGAATTGTATACAAAGGTTATTGCCAAGGCCCGGCTGCTGAACGACAGCCTTCGGATCGCCGAGGCGTTGATGTTTTACGCCAAAGTGCTGGTGAAGGAAAAGAAATTCGACAAGGCGATACAGGTAGGGAAGGAAGCGCTGCTGATCTCAGGCCGGATCCGTAAACTGGACATGGAGCAAACAGCACTCGACCTGCTCGCGGAAAGCTATGTGTTTGCCGGCAATTACAAAGAAGCCTACCAGTACATGAAACAGACGAACGCTTCGTTCAAAAACAGGTTCAATACCGATCTGAACCAGAAGATCAGCGAAGCCGAAGCGAAATTCAAAACCGCCGAAACGGAACATGAGAAAAACCTCGCCCTGCTGAAAGCAAAGAAAGAGAAACAGGTATACCTGGTTGCTTTTACCGGCTTGCTTTTGCTGCTGGCAGTTGTTTTCTATTCCCTGTACCAGCGCAGAAGCACACGGCAAAAACTTGCCATCCAGCAACAGGTACAGGATGAAAAAGAGCGCCTAAGCCGCGACCTGCACGATAACCTGGGTTCGCAGATGGCCCTGCTCTCGAACAATATCGAAACCCTGGATATGCAGTTCCGTAAACAGCAGCCCATCGCGGATCACATGGATGCGCTGAAAGGAAGTTCCCGGCAATTGCTGCAAACCCTTCGGGAAACGATCTGGATACTGAACCAGGAACAACTCAGCGCCGCGGATTTCTTCGATAAGTTGGTGGATTATACACACCGGTACCTGCAGGCATACCCGGGTATGCCATTGCGCATCGAGGAAGAATTCGGGGAAACGTTCACACTTAGCTCGCAACAGGCCTTGCAGCTTTTCCGTATTTGCCAGGAAGCCGTGACCAATGCCTGCAAATATGCAGGTGGTGGCGAACTGTGGGTAAAAGGCCATGCCGATGGAAACCGCTGTTCGGTCATCATTGCTGATTCCGGAAGCGGTTTCGATCCGGATAATTTGCCGGGCAATGAACAGTATGGGCTGAGGAACATGCGCCAGCGGGCTGAATCCATCGGGGCTTCGCTCACGCTTACATCAAAACCAGGCGCCGGCACTTCGGTGACTGTTCGCCTGTAAACCGAAATACCGCACAGGGGGTATTGGCCATGCCGAGCCCCCGGTTATTTTTGCAATATGCTCATCGGGATCGTAGACGATAAATCCTACTTGCGCCATTCCCTGAAGGAAAAACTCGCTTCGGTGGAGAACGATATGCAGGTGGTGCTGGAAGCCGGTGATGGTTCCGAATTTCTGAAATTGATGAAGACCGCCTCGCCGCAACCCGACGTGGTGCTGATGGATATCGAGATGCAGGAACTCAACGGCATCGAAACCATCCTGCGTGCTGCGCCGCTCTATCCTTCCGTTAAATATATCATGCTCACGGTTTTCGATGACGACGAACGCATCTTCAACGCCATCAAGGCCGGCGCTCATGGTTACCTGCTGAAAGAAGAAACGGCCCAGAACATCATCGATTCGGTATACCAGGTTTACCAGGATGAAGGAGCGCCGATGAGCCCGGGCATAGCCCGCAAGGCCTGGAAATGGCTTACGTCGCTGTCGGCCCAGCCAGCCGCGGAATCAAAAAAAGCAACCCGTACGATCGAACCCCTCAGCGAACGGGAAAAGCAGATCCTGAAATGCAGCATGGAAGGAAAGGAATATGCGCAGATCGCCGAACAACTCTTTCTCAGTAAACATACCGTACGCCAGCACATGAAGAATATCTATGCCAAGCTGCACGTAAGCAGCAAAGTGGAGGCGCTGCAGATCAGTTTGAAAAATAAATGGATTTAACGTGAAGGTTACCTTAATTCTTTCCGGCCTGTTCGTGATACTGTCAGTAACTGGTTTTTCCCAGGAAACCCAGCGTAAACCGGTCAAAAAACCTCTTGTAAAGAAAATAGGGGACTATGTCTTTACGTCACAATACGAGCCTTATTTTGTGAATGACTATTATTACTCTTATTATGGGGCAGACGATCAGTGGTTCTATGATTTTGCGGATGGAAATTTAATTGTACACCGGGTTCAGGAAACAAGTGCGGGAGTAATAGCCATACATAAATGGGTGGTGGATATTCTCCGCCTGGATACATCAAGGATTTTCTACGATTATAATAATTATGGGAAGAATACAGGGAAGAAGAAATATACGAACCTGGGAAGTATAGAATACAGGATAGGAGAAAAATATCATTACACGGAAAAGGGGGTAACGTATGAAGGAGACGGCAAGTTGATTGATATGGATTTTGAAAATTACACCCAGTTTACTTTGTTTTGTTTTGAGTTAAGAAGAGAATGGCGTGCTGCCGCTGCAACGTACACACACATTAAAGTGCTGAGAGCCATGGACGATGCAGACATGGAAAATTACGGACGGCCATACATAGTAAGGTTGCTTAACGATACCATGTTTAAGAATTTTGCTGCCATACTTCCTTATGTTCAAAAAGCAAAGCTGGGTACTTATTACAAAGACGAACCTCTGTACAATCTGATACTGATAGCGGGGGGCATAAAAAATAAAGAAACTTTTTGCAGGGAATATTATAAGTACGATAGTAATGTCAATGTGCAGAACGCAAACGGCGTTTCGCCACTGATGCTTTGTATCGTTGTTCATAAAGATAGCGCTCTGGCCAGCCTGTTGCTTAAATTGGGCGCCAACCCGTTAGCGCAAAACAAAGACCATAAAACAGCGTACGACTATGCAAGAAGCCTGCAGAATGAAATGCCATACCTCGAGAGCATGTTGCGACAGGCTGTATTGAGCAGGGATTACTTACTTGAGACCAAATTGCAGTTTTGTACCGACTACAACCTAGGCAGTGATGGAGCAAGCCTGCTGCTGGCTGAAACACAAAAGTTTCCTGATTCGCTGCAACTGCATTTCCGCCGGGCTGCATGGAATTTCAATACAAAACAATATACTGCTGCGGTTAATGCCTATACGGAATGTATACGCCTGAATAAACAGGAAGCAAGATTTTACTTCAGCCGGGCTTTATGTTTTTATGGTTTGAAGATGAATGAAAAGGCTGACAGGGATTTTGAGGAAGCCGTTCGGCTGAAGCCATTTTATAAAAGCCAGATAGAAACTGCCAAAAAACAACTAAGTGAACAGCAGCAATAACAGGAAGGCTCTTTAATATGAAAATGCCGCACAGGGGGTATTGCCCACCGAAGCCCGAAATCAGACTTTTACGAAGATGCAAATACCGTAAAAGCTATTCTGATGAAACAATTAGCCACCCTCGTACTGCTGCTTTTTTGTACCCTGTTTTCCCACGCACAGATACCGGCGCCCGGTAATATTCTCTGGTTGAAAGCCGACGCCGGCGCATACAGCGATGCCGGAATTACGCCGGCAGTAAACGGTCAAACTGTTCAGCAATGGAATGACCAAAGCGGCAACGCCAATCACGCGGCGCAGGCAACAGCGGGTCTGCGTCCTGTTTTTGTAACCAATGTGCTCAACGGGCAGCCTGCCCTGCGTTTTTCCACGCACATGCTGGTTACGCCTTCGCTCGACCTGACCGGTACCGATAAAGTTGATCTCTACATCGTTTACAAATCATCCAATCTTACCGGTAACTGGGAAGCCATCGCCGAACACGGACCGGATTACAATACGTTCAAGGGCTTTGCTTTGTTTGACAATGCCCAGGCACCACTGACCTACCACGGCATGTACCCGGGGCATACCGGCAATGGCTACAACACCAAAAACTATCCTTTCAAGGCCAATGTGTTCAAAGTGGTCAACAGCAGTTTTGACAGGGCCGCGGGTGTGGCCGGCGAAGTAAACCTGCGCATCAATGGAAAAGACTGTGTGCTGTATGATCAATCGGCTCCCTACAACAACGATAACAGTGGTAATTACGACAACCGCCCGCTTTATATCGGCAACCGGGGCAATGCCGTAAACAGTTTCCCCCTGGTGGGTGATATTGCCGAGATCATCCTGTACAACCGCAAACTTACTCCGGCTGAAAAAACTTCCATCGAAAACTACCTTAACAGCAAATACGGGATACAGTGCAGTGTAAACAATCCGTTGCCGGGCAGCGGCAATTGCCTGCGTATGGGAACATACGGCGCTTATGCGCAGGATGATTCTGATATTGATTTTGGCAGCAATGACTTTACCATCGAATTCTGGACCATGAAGCGGGCTTTGTCGAGCGGGGGCAACAACAGCGCCTGCATCAACAAATGGAATACAGGATCTTCGCCGGGTACCAATGAATGGGCGATTGCCACCTCTACGGATGGGAATAATAATATTCCTGCTTTTTATTTTGAAACAGGCGCCACCTATTACCAGGCCAATGCTACCACATCGCTTGCCATAAACAAATGGTACCATATTGCGGCTGCCCGGGAGGGAAATAATATCAAGATCTACGTAAACGGCTTGCTGGAAGGTACAACCGCCATTCCTCCGGGTTCTTCCGTAAACAATGTAGCGGCCAGAACCTACCTGGCCATGGGATACTATCCCGGCGGATTCGGTAATAATTCCGACCTGGATGAAGTGCGGATCTGGAACACGGCTTTATCGCAGACGACGATCCGCGACTGGATGTGCAAAAAGGAAACCGCATCACATCCAAATCATGGCAGCCTGGCCCGCTACTACCGCTTTGATGAAGCATCCGGCCTCAATATCTGGGGTAACCAGTTGAATAATTGTGTAACTGAATTATACAGTAACGGAGGAACAACAGCGGTCAGCGGAGCGCCGATCGGTGATGTAAGTGCATACAGTTATACGGCGAACACGGCTTCGGCCAACATCAACTTCGGAACACCGGCTGATAATCTGGCCGTAACCATGAATGCGGGTACCAGCGCAGGCGTACATGTATATGGCGTGAATGAACTGCCAAACACCCAGAACTATCCCGGCATCAGCGGCAACAATAAATACGCGGGGGTGTTTGTCGTGAATGGCAATGGTGCAGCGGCGTATAACGTTACTTACAACTACGCCAACAATACTACCATAACGCCTCCGGTGGAAACCAACCTGAAACTCTACCGGCGAACAGACAACGCGGACGCCAACTGGGTACAGGCAACGCCTCAATCGATCAATACATCCACCAAAACCATCACCGCCACCGGGCAAAACACGGAGTATATCCTGGGTTCAGCGCTTACTCCCGTTCCGCCGTCCTGCGCTGTTACGCTCAGCGGCGCTTCGGGCGAGGGTTTGTTTGTGCCGAACAGCACTGCGGTGAACCTGACCACCGCCTTCACGTATGAAACCTGGATCAACGCGTCGGCCGATATCAGCAACTACCGCTGCATCTTCGGCAAAGGCCCGGTAGGATCCGCTGCGCCGATGCTGCTCATCGCGTCGGCCGGTTCGGGCAACGGCGGTAAACTGAATGGATATTACACCCTCGGGGGCACGCTCTATAGTTTTATAACGCCCGCCACGGTAAATGACAATACATGGCACCATGTGGCATTCACGTACGATGGTTCGTATGTACGGGTGTATATCGATGGAATTCAGAATTTTCAGCAGGCAGCCAGCGGAGTACTCACCAGCAATGCCGGAACTGTTGACATCGGCTATGGCTTTGCCAATGGCAATTATCCCTTCATCGGTAAACTGGATGAATTCAGGGTGTGGAATGTGGCCAGAACGGGAACGGAGATTCAGCATACCATGAATGGTTCATTGACGGGAACAGAAACAGGCCTCGTGGCGTATTATACATTCAACGACAATACCTACAACGGCGGAGGTCAAACCGTCATCAATCACTGCACCGCTACCGGTACGGCGCTCAACGCGATCACCAGCGGCAGTGCTTCCCTGCCGGCGTTTGATTGTCCGAATACCAGCATGCCGGGACTGCAATCACCCAACTGCGCCATCCAGTTCGACGGCGCCGCCAAGGTAACTGCCAACGGCATGGGCAATATGCCGGCAAAAGGAACAGTGGAGTTCTGGATCAAACCCAGGTCATTCAGTAATTACCAGGCGCCCCTGGCCATGTTCAATGTTCCGGCCAATGGAAATAATGGATTGTATTTCACCATCAACGCCAGCGGGCAGATATTCGGACTGATCGGCAGCGATAACGCCACCTATACGGCTCCGATCTTCGCAACACTAAGTCTGAATACGCTCTCGCATATTGCCATGAGCTGGGATACCACCGCCAAACTCATCAAGTACTATGTGAATGGAAAGCTGGTGCTTGCAACCGGCAATCCATATTGGCCTACGGTACTCAATACGATGTATATCGGCACGGGCCGTGTGATCGGAACCGACTTCTTCAATGGTGATATGGATGAAGTTCGCTTCTGGAACGTGGAAAGAACACAGGCCGAGATCATCGCGAATGCGCAGGGCATCACCGGTAACGAAAGCGGATTGGTTGCCTATTACCATTTCAACGAGAATACACTCGGCGGTAACGGGCAAACGGTACTGAACAAATGCAACGCCACCGGTGCTGCGCTGAATGGTATCACAGCGTCAACAAGCAGTTACCCGAAATTTCCCTGCGCCATCAATATCCCCACCTGCGGAATACAATTGAATGGAAGCAGCGACAAGATCAGCGTGCCCGATAATGCAGCCTTGAACTTTGCCGGCAACTTCACCGTGCAGGTATACGCAAAGCGAACGGCTTCCTATGCCGATATCAACCGCGTTGTTGTGCAGAAGAAAAATACAGCCGGCGGCAACAACATCGATCCCGGGTATTCGCTGTTGATTACCTACAACGGTCACCCGATCGGCTCCTATAAGCCCTATATCATCCTGGGCGATGGCGCTAATTCGGAGCAATACTATCCCACCAATGCCGGCGATAACCTTGCCCTGAACGAATGGACCAATATTGCTTTTGTATATGATAAGACCACGCACAGCGGAACATTTTACCTGAATGGCTCCGCGGTGCCAACCAGCAAGGCGGGTGGAACCGTTGGCAGTATCAGTACGGCCGTACCACTGAATATCGGTGGCTATGCCTATACATCGCCAGCCGCCAACGCCTTCTTCCCCGGAAGAATGGACGAGATCAGTTTCTGGAATGAAAAAAGAACCGCGGGAGAGATCTATACTGCCATGACAGCAAGCCTGGCCGGTGCAGAAACAAACCTGGCCGCCTACTATCATTTCAACGACAATAACCGCAGCGGACAGAACCGGACTGTTACCAACTTCTGTTCTTCCACAGGCAGCGCTTTGAACGGAACCACGGTTGGTTCGCAACTCACACCGCTGTTCGACTGTGCGCCTCCTCCTTTCACATCGCCGGAATGCACCATGCAGGTGAACGGTACTACGGATTATGTACTGGCGCCACATAACGCCGCGATAAGTGTAACGCAATTTTCTGTCGGGGCCTATTTTAAAACAACGAATACCGGTTCCTTGAAAACGATCGTTTATAAAGACGCGGATGGTACCAATGCCAATTACCACGTATCAGTTTCATCAACGAATAATGCGCAGGTAAGTTTTGTAAATACATTACTTGTTCCCATCACAGCAACGGGCACCACCACCATCACCGATGGTAACTGGCATTACGCCGTGGGTACATTCGATGGCAGCAACCTGCGGATATATGTAGATGGCGTACTGGAAGCCACCGTTGCATCGGGCAGCACACCCATCACGGGAGCGGGTCAGCTCTGTATCGGCGCTGCCAGCAGCGGCGGCAGCAAATTCAATGGCAATCTCGATGAACTGAGTGTCTGGAACAGCGCTCTTTCACTATCACAAATACAGAATCTTATCGGGCAGCGATTGGTGGGCAATGAAACGGGGCTGGTAGCCTATTATAATTTCGGTGCGAATTCCCGGAACGGACAGGGCCAGGCAATTGTAAACTCCTGTACTGCTACCGGCGGCGCATTGAATGGTATTTCGGTGGGAACATCTGCAACACCGGTATTTACCTGTTCGGTATTGCCGGTTACACCGCCCGCCTGTGCGATCATGCTGAATGGCTGGAACGATGGCGCTTACATGAATAACGGATTGGGCAGTTATCCTACCATCACAAATAATTTTACCATGGAGGTAAAAGCCAAACCCTTGCTGCCGCAGGGCAATGCAACGGGTGCGCAATACAGCGGCATCTTCGATGGTCAACGGTATGTGCTGGGTCCCGACCAGGGCGAGCAGAATTATGCGCCGGGTCATGCCGGCGTGGGCATCAGCCTGGGTACAAACGGCTTTGCCGTATACGAGCACGCCAGTGATTACATACCCGCACGGATCATTTTCAACAATCACCCGGTGAACGACTGGGTGCACCTGACACTTGTTTGTAACAATGGCGTTCTGCGCCTGTACGAGAATGGGGCATTGATAGCCACCGCCAGCGCCAGTGGGTATACCCTGCATCCCAGCGGGCATATCAGTTACTACTATGGTAAATATGCCGGTTATGTAGGAGAAGTGCGCATCTGGAGTACGGCACTCACCGGCGACCAGGTACGTGCGAACCTCAACGCGAACCTTACCGGCGCCGAAGCGAACCTCGCCGGTTTGTATACATTCAACAACGCTTCGGCCAACGGTCCCAATCAAACCCTTTCCGGCCTGGGATTATTGGGCGGAAGCAACAACTATGTTACCGCCGGATCGAACGGAACGCCCGTATTCACCTGTGCCAACACATCCAATGTAAACCGCGATACATTACCCGGCAGCGGTATCATGTATGCCCACAACAACAACGGGATAACATTCGCCGAATTGGGCAATCTCGGCAATATTCCCCCACAGGGCAGCCTGCTGTTGTGGTTCAATGCCGCATCGCTTAAGGAAAAGGCTTTCGTATTCAGCAGTTCGCATTTCCGCGATACGGTGGGCGGTTACAGGGGCATTGCCTTATTCAGCCGGGCCGATGGCCGTATGCAGATGACTTTCGGCACCGATACAAGCGTGGCCGGCTACCAGGATACGGTAACGGTGCTGAATAATTTCACCACCGGCCGCTGGTACCAGCTGGCACTTACCTGGGATACTGCGGCCAAGAATTATACAGTTTATGTGAACGGCATCCAGGCCGCTTCGGGCACAACGAATTTCTGGCCACAGCAGTTCGAGAGTTTCAAGGCAGGTATCGGGTACAAGCCTTCGGCATCGTATACCTGGTACGGAAGCATTGATGAGATCAGCGAATGGAATAAGATACTGTCACAAGCAGAGATCCGCGATCAGCTCAGCAGCAAGATCCGTTCTACCCAAAGCAACTGGAGCAATCTCCTGCATTATTACCGGTTCGACAATAATTTCAATAACTCGGTGCTGTTCCCGGTGGTGAATGATTTCAAGGGAACGGTACATGGAATGGTATTCCAGCAGCAAAGCTTCACCGGCTGGTACCCCATGCCCACGAGTTCGGCGCCCATCGGTTCGTACAGCAGTTACCAGTATGCGGGAAGCGGCTCAACCACTTCGTTGAATATCGGTAATGCGGGGAGCAGCAGCGGCGCCGATCTGGTAAGCGCCACGCTTACTTCGGGGACGGCGGATGGTATTCATATATACGGGGAAGATACCTGGCCCAATACGGTGAATGGGGTGGTGGATACCCTCGCCGGAAGTCATCGATATGCGGGAGTCTTTGTGGTGAATCCGGCCGATGCGCAGTATACGCTGGTATACGATTATACCAACAACCCATATGTAACCGTAGCCAATGAACCGTATTTGAAATTGAAGAAACGCGACCATAACGCGGTTACGGTATGGATCGCTCCTTCGGGAATGACCGTGAACCTGCCGGAAAATACCATTACCTGTACAGGGCAGAATACCGAATACATCCTGGAGAAGAGCCAGACGGTGGTGCCGGTGAAATGGCTGTCTTTTGAGGCAGTGCTGAACAGCAGCAAACAATCGGTGCTGAACTGGAAGGTATCAACCGAAGTGAATGTGCGTCACTATGTGGTGGAGTGGAGTAGCGATGGAAGGAATTTCCGGGATATCGCCGTGGTAAACTATGAGGCCGCCGCCGGGGGGAATTATACCGCCATTCATGTGCAACCCGCGAAGGGAAAGAACTACTATCGCATACGCCAGGTGGATATCGATGGAAAGCACAGTTATACGGATGTGAGGTTACTCAAGCTGGAGGATACTGTTTCATTCACGGTATACCCGAACCCCGCGAGCGACAAAATCAACATCGTCGGAAATACGGCCATACGAAGCCTGGCATGGTACGATATGAGCGGGCGATTGCTGCATTCGTGGGATACGGTTCCTCAGACGATCGATGTATCGGCAATGGCCAATGGAGTGTATCTTCTTAAAGCAACCTGGAAAGACGGAACGCTAACAGCGCAACGGATTATTGTACAACATTAAGGAAAGAGCGAACGTGTTAACATAGGCCGCCCGGGTCACCCGGGCGGTTTTCTATACCGGTACACGAACGATGGCGGTGGTTCTGTTGTTCCGCCACGGTTGCCTTTTTTCCACCACTGTGACCGGTGATTTCCATTTTACACGGAACGGCTTTTCACTAACTCCATTTCTTTTGATGTACAAAATTTGCTGCCTGTGCTTTGTTATTAATGTGGAGCTTGCCATAAATATTTTCTACATGCTTTCGAACGGTGCCGTGGCTTATATAAAGCTCATTGGCGATTTTTTGATAAGAATGCCCCTGGGCCAGCAGTTTTAAAATTTCTGTTTCCCGTACACTCAAATTATAATCATGAGGCTGCAGTTCATTGGTTCCGGGTGTTTTGCTGCGCAACAACTCCAGTGTTTTAGTGGCAATAAGCGGGCTCATGGGAGCCCCGCCCATCAACACGTCTTCGATGGCTGTTAGTATGCGATGGGGTTTACTGTCTTTCAATAAATAGCCGGAGGCGCCCGCTTTAATGGCTTCAAAAACTTTTTCATCAGTATCAAAAGCGGTAAGGATCAGGACTTTAATGTCTGTTTCTTTTGTGATAACAGCGGTGGCTTCAATGCCGTTCATTACCGGCATTTCTATATCCATCAGTATTACCTGTGGCAGTTCGGATAGTTTGCGCAGGCTGCTCAATGCCGCTTCGCCATTGGATGCGCTAAATACAACTTCAATATTACCTGAGGCAGATAAGTTTTCTTTTAACTGTACTGCTATAGCAGGGTTGTCATCTACAATTCCCACAAGTATTTTATTGCTCATATTAAAGTGTCATTTTTATTGTTATGGATGTCTCCTTGTTTTCTGCTGAAATAATTTCTATTGAACCATTTAACTCATTAATGCGGTGATTGATGTTTTTTAACCCATTGCCCGAAAAATCAGTATCAGTTTCAAACCCTTTACCATTGTCAGTTATACAAATTGATAAGTTCTCCTCATCCGCTGTAAATAAATAATTGGCTTTTGTGGCTGCAGCATGTTTTATGATATTTTGGGTACACTCCTGTATGCAGCGGAAAAGGTGCAGGGTTTGGTCCGGTGAAAGTTCTTTATATAAATTTCCGGAAGATTTACAAGTGTATTCAATATTGGTAACAGAAAACGTTCTTTGTAAAAACTCCCGAATACGGTTTACAAAACTTTCATAACTATGTGATGCTTCCTGCACTGCCCAAATAGTTTCCCTTAAAGTATTCATGGTGTCACGGCTGAGGTCGTTTAATTCCTGTACTTTTTTTAATGCGTCACCCGGTTGGTTAAGCCGGAGTTTGGTTTCTATATTATCGCTTTGTGCAATGATGGTTACCAGATTGCTGCCCAGGTTATCATGGAGCTCACGGCTAATGCGTTCTCTTTCATCATTCAATTGCTGTTTAAACTTAAGTTCCCTTTCTTTTTGCCGTATTTTGTTTTTTTGATAGGCAGTGGCTATTAAGAAAGCCCCGAGTGCAGATGCCAGGAGGCTAAATACAATAAACCAGTTTTGTTGCCAAAACGGTTTTGTAACGTTGAAAGAACACAGTACTTTTTCTTCGCTTTCCACTCCTTCTTCATTTACCGTTTTTGCAATAAGCCTGTAGCTGCCGCTGCGGAGTTTGTTGAGTTCAACTGTCAGTGAATCTTTTAGTTCAGTAAATGCAAAGTCCCTGCCTTCCAGCTTAAAAAATATGATTGCCTTTGAAAAGGGGTTTACATTAACCGGCCTGAAACTAAAAGCCAGGTGTTTGTATTGCTGGGGTATTTCAAAAACAGTATCGGTAATAGCCTCATTATTAAAAACAACATTGCTTAACAGCGGGCTTTTAGCAGTAGAAAAGGCTGACAATTCGCTAAGGTTATTAATAAATAAACCCTTTGCAGTGCCTGTGTATATGGTGTTGTTGTTTGAATCATATAGCGCAGCATGTACCCAATCGTTCAGCCCATCCCTCACCACCACTCCGGAATATGTGGTTACCATATTGGCCTCATATTTTCCCAGGTATTTATCTGTAAGAATCCACACAGAATTGTTCTTGTCATGAAAAGTATAAATGCATCTGTTGCCGTTAATGCCTTGTTTTGCAGTAATAGTATTTATTACTTTACCATTTGCATACACTGCTACCCCCGTTTTTGTGCTTATCCAAAGGGTATCATGGTGTTCATGCACATGATACACTGCGTTGGAAGGCAAACCATCCTTAACAGTCAGCATTTTCTTTTTACCGGAAAAAAAATTCAGTTGCAGGCCATCTTCGTAATTAAACCCGGCGATACCGTTTTTTAAAGAAAGAATTTTCTCATTAACGTTTAGAGAAGCTGTATCGCTAAAACATTTTTTCCCTCTGTATTCCAGCAAGTAATTACCATAGCTTCCAGCAAATAATCGCCCCTCTTTTTCAACCACACTACTTATACCGGCATATAGTGTAAACGTATCTTTTTTTATTAATTGGTTGTTCCTGATTTGATATTTTGTAAAACCCGTAAGCGTTGAAACATAAATATTATCGCCCCATACATTTACCGACTGGATGTTTCTTTCTGTTAAACCAAATACATCGGTTTGTTTGATGCGGTTATTAAACCGCAAGAGTTTGTTTTCAATAGCTGCAAAAATGTAATTACCGTTTTGCGAAAGTTCCTTTATGGCCACATCTCCCGTGTGTATAGTAGCATTGCCTTCCGGCAATTTATAGATTAGGCCACCGCCCAATGTGCAAAGCAACAATTTTCCGTTTCTTAATACATATGCACGGCTTACTAAATTGCTGCTAAGTCCGTCCTTCTCCGTGTAGTGCTGTACCACACCATTATCACCTAGAAAAAAAACACCTTCCTTCTCATTGCAGGCAACAGTTTGATTTTTGTAGCGAATCGCATTTAAGTATGTATTATCTAGTGAAGAAGGTTGTGCTATTTTCTTTGCCAAACCATGTCCAGTTTTATAAATAGATTTATTGGAACAGAAAATATTTTCACCAACCCGCATCAGCACAAAGTTTTCATTTCTAAGAGAGATGCTCATTGTATCTATTGACCAGTCATTAGCCAGGCCAAATATCTTTTTATCAGGAATATGGTGGTTGGGGGCAGGGTTTGTGAACAGTTTTCTTGCAGTAAAATCTGCATACACATAATTGTAGTGCCTGTTTTCCGCTTGCTGAAAGGCTGAGTGAATAATATTCGGTTGCTTTGGACTTAGCCAATAGGCAGCAACATTGCCTGATAATTTAATGTTCTTGTGTTTATAGAAAAAAAGGTTGCCGTCATTATCTGTTTGAATCAGGTGGTGTAATACTTTGCTGGTTGCAAATTGTAATTGATGTGTAACGGTATTAAAATGATATATACCCTTTGTGCTAATTGATAACCATAATCCTTGTTTCCCGGCGCTAAAAATTTCGGCAATATAATTACCTGGTAATCCTTCGTCTGTTGTAAGAAGTAGCCAGCGGAAGCCATCATATTTAGCCAACCCCTTATCGGTACCAATCCACAAAAAGCCATCACTGTCTTCGGCGGCTCCAAATACATAATTACTCGGCAGCCCATCCTTAGTAGTAATGGATTGAAACAGCGATACCTGCTGTGCTTTAGTATAAAAGCAGAAGGTAAAAGACATCACAATATATAAAACAATACCCTTTAGCACTGATATGTTACAAAGTTTGCGATAAAGATAGCATGGAAAATACGCAGTTCGTCGTATTTGGGGGAGTTTGTGGTTTGGCAACTTTGGGATAATAATTATTTCAGCATGCGCAAACCATTTCTATCACTATTTGCAGTACTGTTGACAGCAAACAGTTTATTTGCCCAGTTAACAGGCATCAAAACCATTCCTGGTGATTATGCAACTATTGCTACCGCTATTACAGCACTTAATAGCAGCGGCGTAGGTGCTGGTGGTGTTACATTTAACATTGCTGCTGGGTATACCGAAACTGGTAATAACACAATAACAGCCACAGGCACAGCCGCCAATCCAATCATTTTTCAGAAAAGCGGCGCTGGGGCAAACCCAACAATAACTGCTGGTACTGGAACAGGCTTAGACGCTATTTTTAAAATGATCGGTAGCGACTATATTACTTTTGATGGCATTAGTGTTCAGGAAAATCCGGCTAATACAACTAATGCTGAGAGAACGGAATATGGGTTTGCTTTTTTTAAGCCAAATCAAGATAATGGATGTCAATATAATACTATCAAAAATTGTAGTATTTCACTAGATGGAACTTACTATGCAACTGACCCAACTTGGGGAGCAATTTATCAGGCATTTGGAATAACGCTATATAGTGCTCCCAATGTACTCACTAATCTAAATACTGAACCATCACCAACTACGGTTGCGGCAGGCAATGCATTTAATGTATTTCAAAATAACAGCATTACTAACGTATCAAACGGTATATATGCAGTAGGAAACAGAAACATCGGTAATGTAAACTTCAGTGATAGAAACAATATCATCTCAAATAACAACATCTATGATATTGGCGGACTTAGTGCTGCTGCGTTGGGAATCAATATAACCCAACTCTCTAATACTACAATAACTAATAACAACATTGCAACCAAACCAACACATCCTCACACCTGCTATGGAATTAGGTATCAACCCGATGGACTATCGGGAGTATTAATCCAAAGTAATACCATAAACATAAGCAATAACCAACCCGGTGGTTTAGAACAAGTAGCAATAATGATTTATGGCGGTGGTACAATAGCTGCAGACCCAGCATGGAAAACTATTGATATAAAAAACAACACTATCCAATCTTCTAATTCAAACTATGGATATCAGGGTATTTATTGCTTGTACGGTACTGCCGAATTTGAAAATATTGAAGGTAACAATGTAGGATTAAGCAATCATGTTGCCGTATCGGGTGGCGGCACCGGAATTCAGGTACAAAACTGGTGGAGCCATCAAACAAGTATTACAATAAAAAACAATAGCATAACCGGGCATGCTGCACCTGGGGGATTAGCCGTTTATGGTATTTACTCCACCGATAATACAGATTTATGCACCATTGAGAATAACAGAATTTATAATAATAGTGTTGGCAGTATTGTAGGAATTTATTCAGCAAGTAAAGCTGGTTCATTAATAA
>WBZX01001402.1_pt1 | contig 18186 bp, 13 predicted proteins | sample 5204211 | NCBI WGS metagenome assembly WBZX01 (sample SAMN12344362, study PRJNA552823) | activated sludge metagenome | biome: Activated sludge suspended growth; feature: Nitrification reactor; material: Wastewater; isolation source: activated sludge from nitrification reactor of wastewater... | reverse complement strand
CAGGCACTCGTCGATGACCTTCATGTCGAGCGGCGGCAGCGGCAGACGCTCGGCCTCGCGGTGGAACAGCGCGCGGCTGCGGTGGAGGTAGTTCACGCCCTCGTCCTGCTCGCTGACGATGCCGAGGTCGTGCACCATCGCGACGAGGTACGCGACGCCGTCGTCGAGCTGCAGCCCGCGCTGGCGCAGCAGCGCGCTGGCGAAGCGATGCAGCCGACGGCAGTGGTTGCGCAACCCGATGCCTTCGTAGGGGCTGGTGCGCTCGAAGATCTCGTCGGCCGCGGCGCGCAGGCGCTGCTCGGCCGCAGGCGCGGCGGCGGGCGCAGCGGTGGGTTCATCGGCGGCGGGCGTCAGCACCTCGGCGGCATCCATGGCCTTCGATGTACCGCTGCCGCGCCCGAGTGGTCAAACCAACGCCGCGCAGTGCTTGCACGGGGTCGTTCGAGTGGGTGCGCTCGCGCGCTCGGCAGCACCGCGCGTGAGGCGGCACACCCAGGTCAGGCCCGACACACGCCGACGTCGCGCAGCAGCAGCTCGACCACGCGCCGCTGCATGTCGATGCGCCGACGCTCGAGAAAGCCCATCCAGGTCTCGATGCACAGGCCCACGCATCCCGTGGCGGCCACGATGACCTCGGTCGACGAGGTCGCGACGGGATAGAACAGCGGGGCCCAGCGCTCGCTCTCGTGCTCGAGCTCGTCGTTGAGCGCGGCAACCGTGCGATCGACGATGGGTGGGCGGGCGTCGACGCCGTAGACGATGGTCTGCCCGAACGAGGGCCTGACGTCGGGGTCGTAGCGCTTGTGGCTCTCGTGCAGCGTCACCACCAGCGCGGGCGCCTCGTCGAGCACGAGATCCATGAAGCGACGGGCCAGTCGACGCTCGCGCTCGGGCGCGTCGGCGTCGCCGGGAAAACAGCGGTTGAGGTCGAGGCCGCCAGGGGCCATGCGCTCGCGCGCGCGATAGGCCGGCGGGTTCATCACCGGCACGACGATCAGGCGCCCGTGGGTGGGTCGCACGGCTTCCTCGAGCAGCTCGGCGAGGGCATGTACGCCGGCGATCTCGTCACCGTGGATGCCGGCTTGGATGAGCGCGGTGGGTCCGGGCTCGGGCGCATCGAACACGTGGAGCGGCAGCGTGGGTGAGAACCAGTGGATTCCGGCGGCGAGCGGCATGACGCGAGCTACCGCCACGCTACCGCGAGCGCATCACAGCTGGAAGTCGCGGCGCCGGAACACGCACCAGCTGCCCTCCGCGTTGACCTGGAAGTTCTCCATCAACACGTAGGTCCGGCGGAAGCGCGGGTCTTCGACGATCTTCCGCACGGCCGCGAGCGACGCATGCTTGCAGTCCTGCCCGCTGTGGATGAGCACCGCCCACTCGGGCATCACCTCGTAGAAGTGCTCGGTGTAGCCGGGGCCGTGCTTCTTGGTGTAGCCGCCCGGGAGCTGCCCGATCACCGGATCGACCAGGCCCAGCAGATCGAGGATCGGATAGTTGGTGCGGTAGCCGACGTAGCCGATGTCGCCGAGCGCGACGCGGCCGGGCTTGCCGTTGGCGACCAGCCACTCCGCGACCTGGCCGGCGGTGTTGTCCCAGAAGCGCTTCTCTTCCTTGATGAACTTCTTGCGCGCGCCCTCGAAGTCGTAGACGCGATGGACCATGCCCCACGCCAGCGCCAGCACGACGGCGATCACCGCCGCGGGCTCACGCGTCTGCGTGACCGAGCGCAGCGCCACGCAGATCAGCACGAACGCGAACGGCTCGGCCGGCGCCATGAAGCGGTAGTAGGACATCCAGTCGCCACCGACGAGGATCACGTAGATCGCGACCGCGACGAATAGCACCATCAGCGTGAGCAGCTCGCGGCTGCGTCGCGCGACACCGAGCCCGAAGCCGTAGAAGGTCACGAACAGCAGCGGGCCGGCGTGGTCGAGCCAGGCCAGCACGTAGCCGCGACCGTTGCGCCACTGCGCCTTGAGGTCGCCGGTCTTGGCCGCGAGCGTCGCGGGCATCCACGCGCCGTAGTACGCGTGCCGCCACAGCAGATGGATCGCGATCGGCACTGCGAAGAGCAGCCCGCGCACGATGTTCTGTCGTGCGAACATCTTGCGACCGAGCAGGAGCATCGCGAGACCGAGGTACATCGGGGCCTCGGGCCGCGTGAGCCCGGCGAGCGCGAACACCAGGCCCGATCGCGGGAACCGCTTGGCATCGTCGTGCTCCTCGAACATCCACAGGATGCCGAGCGCGACCAGGAACTCGAACATGCCGGTCTCGAGCCCGAAGATCGCCCATGTCGCCGAGCACGACGAGGTCGCGAACAGCCACGTCGCCACGCACGGCATGAATCCGAGCGGCTGCAGCCGCGCGGACAGGCGATAGACGACCGCCATCGACCCCATCGCACACAACGCGCCCAGCACCTTGCTGGTGACGTGCGGATCGACCCCCATCGAGAGGCCGCCGGCGCACAACAGCGTCCATGCGAAGTTGGTGTAGCCCTCGATGGCCTCACCGGGGTTGTAGACCAGCCCGTGACCGGCCACGAGGTTGGCCGCGTAGCGAAACGAGATGTACGCGTCGTCGACGGTGAACCGGTGGACGTTCCACATGTTCATGCCGAGCACGTACATCGGCAGCAGCAGGCCGAAGATCAGGTGCGCGCGGGGTCCGAGGTCGCGGCCGCGCCACCACGGTCGCACGCCGATGCGATCGATGAGGTGGGTCGTCGAAGGGGCGTCGTTCATCGTGGCTCGCTGTCGGACGGGGCGGGCAGCGGACGCGTGCGCCCGCGGGCGGCAAAGTACCACGCGCTGGTGGCGAAGGCAGCCGCGCCGGCCAGGCCCGCCACGTAGGAGAATCGCACGAAGAAGTCCAACCACGAGAGGTCGGCGTGGGCGAAGTTCTTGAACAGCAGCACGCCGATCGAGCCCAGGTAGCCGAACGCGTCGGTCACGTAGATCATGAACACCGCGGTCCCGACCGCACCGGTGGCCGCGATGAGGCGATCGAACAACACGGTGCCGAACGGCACGTAGCCGAGGTAGAGGCCGATGCCGACCGTGATCATCCACGCGGGGCCCGAGTAGAACCCCAGCTGGAACGCCAGTGTCGAACCCGCGACCGCGAGCGCGCCGCCGACCATCAACACGTGCACCCCGAAGAACGCGCGCTGGTTGTCGCGGATGCGGTAGATCGTGCCCAGGCCGAGCACGACCGCGAGCGCCACCGGGATCTCCGAGTAAGTGAACATCGCGGGCGCGTCGCCGTAGCCCAGCGCCTGCCACAGCTCGGCGGCGAAGTTGTCACGGAAGTCGCGGTACGACGTCAGCAGCACGTGCGCCGCGGTGAGCACGAGGATGCCGAAGGCGAAGCGCCGCAGGAACGCCGCGCGCTCGGCCGCGAACATCGGGGCCCGACGCGTGCGCTCCGACTCGTCGTCGGCGGTGGGGTGGGGCAGGCGCGCGAGCATCCACACCGCGATCGCGAACGGCGGGACGAACAACGCGCCGGTGAGCACCGGCATCCACGCCTCGTCGACGCCGCTGGCGAGCAGCCAGCGGCCGACCGATTTCACGGCCCCGCTGGCGACGATATAGGACGTCGACAGCCCCGCGCCCAGCAGCTCGGTGGTGCGTCGGCCCTCGAGGAAGCCGAACACCAGGCCCCAGACCGCGCCCAGGGGCAGCCCGTTGCAGAACATCGCGACGACCTGCCCACCCGGTGGCAGCACCGCGAAGGCGAGCAACGCCAGCTCCGCGGCGCCGATCAGCGCCACCAGGGCGAGTGGACGCCGCGACGGCGGGATCTCGGACACGAACTTGATGCCGAGGAACTTCGAGAGCGCGTAGCCGATGACCTGGCCCAGCACGAGCGCGATCTTGAGGTCGATACCGAGCACCTGCGTGCCCTCGAAGCCCGCCGCTGCGAATGGCTTGCGCACGGCGTACATGGCGAAGTAGGCGGTGAAGGCCGCCACCATCGCGTAACCCGAGAACGCCGGTGTGCTGGCACGGGCGAGCCAGTCCTCGACGCGGCCACGGATGTTCGCGGGCGTGGCCACGGCCCGGGGACGATACCCAAACCCTGCGCCGGCCGGGGCGGTCCGGCGTCGCAAACGCTCGGTTCGCGCCGCCCGAAGCGGGTCGGCCAGCGCCCTCGCACCCGCCCCATCGATTCGCGCCAGGGGGCGTGCGAGCTCGGGTGCGGCGCTCGTCGTTTGACGCGCGCGCGGTGACCGGTGTATCTCCCTGCCGATTGAAGGCGTGCGGCCGATCGTCTCGGTTGCCGGCGTGCGCCCACGGGGTACCCATGCAGAGCAAGTCGCTTCTTTTCGCGTGCCTGATCGCCTTCGCTGGCTGTGCCGGACGTCATGCCGCCTGGGAGGGCGACAAGGGTGGCGACAAGGCGGGAGCCGGCGACGCCGCAGCGATGATGGCCGAGGGTGACGGGCACTGGGCCAAGCGCACCGACCCCGCGGAGATCAAGGCTGCGATCGCGGCATGGGAGAAGGTCGTCGCCGCCGATGCCAAGCACCTCGATGCGCTCGTCAAGCTCACCCGCGCCAACTACTTCCTCGCCGACGGCTACCTGCGCGGCAACGAGAAGGAGTACCTGCGCACGATGGACCTCGGGGTGAAGTGGGGCGAGCGGGCCATGATCGCCGCCTCGCCGGAGTTCGAGGCCAAGATGCGCGCGGGTGGCAAGTTCCCCGAGGCGGTGAAGCTGATCGGCAAGCCCGGCGTGCCCGCGATGTACTGGTACGCCAGCGCGCTGGGCAAGTGGGCCAAGCGCAAGGGCTTCGCCGTGTTGCTGGGCCAGAAGGACAACGTGAAGGCGACGATGGACCGCGCCCTCGAGCTCGACCCGACCTTCTACTATGGCGGGCCGCACCGCTACTTCGGTGCCTTCTATGCGGTCGCGCCGGCGTTCGCGGGTGGTGACCTCGATCAGTCGCGCGTGCACTTCAAGAAGTCGCTCGAGCTGTCGCCGACGTATGTCGGCACCAAGGTGCTGTGGGCGCAAGAGCTCGCGGTGAAGGAGCAGGACGAGGACACCTTCGTGAAGCTGCTCAATGAGGTGGTTGCGACCCCCGACGACGTCATCCCCGATGTTCGCGCGGAGACCATCGTCGAGAAGCAGAAGGCGCGCGAGCTGCTCGACGAGAAGGACGATCTCTTCTGAGCGAGCTTTGCCGCGGGCTGGGCTCGAGCCGAGCTGGCCCCGGCTGAGCGTTGGCCGGACGGGGACGCGAGGGGGCGTCGTCGCGAGCAGCCTCACGTGCTTGCGCGGCGTCGCGCGTTCTGGTTCAGGTCCCGCCCGAGATCGTGCACGCCGGTGCACGCGGGCGCTGGGACAAATGCGCGGGACCCCGGCATTCGGGCTGTACCGCCAGGGTCCCACCGGCGGACAATCCACCGCGAAGCGAAGATCCGCGGCGTCGCCACCGTCACGAACGCCGGCCGCCCGCCACCCGCTTGGGGACCGGCTCGGAGCCGCTTCAACCCCGCGCGATACGAGGAGCCCCTGACCATGCCCAAGACCCGCACGAACGCATCCCGCCGCCGCTTCATCAAGGCCGCCGCCGCCGGGGCTGCGAGCACCTTCTTCATCGGTCGCAGCGCCGCGGCGGATGACGTCGTCACGATGAAGCTCGCCACGGTGGCACCGGCGGACACGCCGTGGGCGAACCAGATGAAGGACCTGAAAGGCAAGCTGTTCGAGGCCTCCGGCAAGCGCCTGAAGCTGAAGCCGTACCTCGGCGGCGGGCTCGGTGACGAGGTGGCGACTGCCGAGGCGTGCAAGCGCGGCACGGTGCATGTCTGGGGCGGCAGCGTCGCTGCGCTGACCAATCTCGTGCCGGAGCTCGAGGTACTCGAGCTGCCGTACTTGTTCCCGACCCCGAAGAAGGCCGACAAGATCATCGACGAGATCGTCGGCCCCGAGCTCGACGCGCTGCTGCTCAAGGCCGGCTTCGTGCGGTGGTTCTGGTCGGAGAACGGTCTGCGTTCGATCGGTTCGACCTTCCCGATCAAGTCGATCGCCGACCTCAAGGGCCGCTCGATGCGATCGCAGGAGTCGCAGGTGCACCTCGACATGTGGAAGGCGTTCGGCACCAAGCCGACACCGATTCCGGTGACCGAGGTGGTGCAGTCGCTCCAGACCGGCGTGGTCGACGGCTACGACAACACCCCGCTGTTCTCGTTCGCCGCATCGTGGCACCAGGCGATCAGCCACTTCACGGTGACCGAGCACATCTACCAGGCCGGCGTCGTGGTGATCTCGCAGAAGTTCTGGGACACGCTGCCGGCCGACCTCCAGGCGATCATGATGACCGACCCGCAGGGCCTCTCGAAGCAGGGGCGTCGGGGCGTGCGGGCGATTGCGGGCGCGCTGCTCGACAACTTCCGCAACGAGAACATCACCGTCACCGAGCTCGACGACACCATCAAGGCGGGTTTCAAGGGCGCCGCCGCGGTCACCCACGCGCAGTTCCTCGGCCGCACCAGCGAGGCCGGCAAGGCGCTGTACCAGAAGATCACCGCGGCGCTGTGACGCGCGACCGGTGAACCGCGCCCATCGCCTGGCCTGTTCGCGATGGGCGCGAACCTGATAGCATCGGCGGCGCGTGTCGGACTCTCTGCAGCGCCTCGATCGGGTCATCTACCGCTGCGAGCGCGCCTTCGTGGTGACCGCGCTGCTGGGGATGGCGCTGGTGGTGTTCCTCGATGTCGTCTACCGCACCTTCGCGGCCGGCGGCAGCAAGGCGCTCGACGTGTACGTCAAGCTCGCGGGCTGGTTCGGCCGCACCATCGAGCCCGGCAGTGCTGCGCACGAGTCGGCGGCCGCGATGATGCCGTGGGTGGCGTTCGCGTTGTTTGCGGGGCTCGCGTGGTCGGGCATCCGCACCGGCACGCGGCCCCGTCCGCTGTCGCACCCGGTCGCCGCGGCGCTCGGCGTCGGCGGCACGGTCGTGGTCTATGGGCTGATCCAGCTGCTGCTGCGAGTGCTGCCCAATGGCCTGATCTGGTCGCAGAACTTCGCGCTGGTGTTGACGCTGTGGGTCGGGTTCCTCGGCGCGTCGATGGCCGCCCACGACAACAAGCACCTGCGGGTCGAGGCAGTGCAGCGCCACATCCCCCCGTCGATGCGGAAGTGGGTGGCGGCGGCCTCGGCAGGGCTGACGACGGCGTTTTGCTTCGGGCTGATGTTCCTCTCGCTGCGCTACATCGCCTTCAACTACGACGAGTACGAGTCCACCGAGCACCTCGGCGGCATCGTGCAGGGCATGTCGCTGCCCAAGTACATCGCCTTCATCGCCTTGCCGCTGTCGTTCGCCGTGATGGCGGCGCGCTTCGCTGCGCAGGCGGTCGCCGCGATGCAGGGCCGCTTGAAGGAGACCGACGCGCTCGATGGACTCGTCGACGATGCGACCAAGGCGGCCGTCGCTGCGTCGCTGGCGAGTTCGCCGGCGCGCGTCGAGGCCGACATCCCCACCGAGGCCGTGCGGGCGATCCCCGACGACGTGCCAGAACCCGCGCCCAAGGTCACCTCCGCGCCTGCGGTCCGTGCCGGCGAGGTGGTGGTGGCGCAGAGCGAGGTCGTGACCGATCGCCACGACGCCGCGGCCGACGAGGCCGACGAGGGTGACGAGGGCGCCGCAGGCGGGGAGGAGCCGCGATGAGTGGCTTGCAGAGGATCTCGCCGCTGACGCGCGCGTGGCTGCTGACCATGGTGGCGCTGGCGGTCGTGGTCGTGCTGGCGTTCTCGGGCACGCCGAGCGATGCGCTTGCCGGGGTCGCGGCCCCGGAGGCCAGCGGTCCCGACAGCTTTGATTTCGAGGGCAGCGAAGGTGGGGCGGGGAGCTCCGGCCTGCTGCTCTTGATCGCCGCGCTGGCGCTGATGATCGCGCTCGGGTCGCCGCTGTTCGTGATCATCGGCGTGCTCGCCACGCTGTGCTTCCTGCTGTACGGCGAGGGCTACGACGACTGGGGGGCCTGCAGCACGCTCGACCCCGAGACGGTCTGCGGGTTCGACACCTTCCCCGCGAAGATGGCGGGCCTGACCACGAAGAACGTGCTGCTGGCGATCCCGTTCTTCGTGGTGTCCGGTGCGATCATGAGCGCCGGCGACATCGCCAATCGCCTGGTCGCGATCGCCCGCGCGTTGGTGGGCTGGATGCCCGGTGGACTCGCGGTCGCGACCGTCGGCGGGTGCATCTTCTTTGCGGCCATCAGCGGCAGCAGTCCGGTGACGGTCATCGCGATCGGCTCGGTGATGTACCCCGCGCTGCGCAAGGCGGGCTACGCCGAGCGGTTCAGCCTGGGGTTGGTGACGACCGCGGGCTCGCTGGGCATCGTCATCCCGCCGTCGATTCCGATGATCGTGTTCGCGATCGTGGCGAGCGGCTCGGTCACGATGGACGTCGGCGAGCTGTTCCTCGCCGGCGTGCTGCCGGGGTTCCTCATCGGCGGCATGCTGGCGGCGTACAGCGTCGTGCACGCGGTGCGCAGCGGCAACCGGCTGCGCGAGCCCTTTTCGCTGCGCGGGGTCTGGGTCGCCGTCCGTGACGGGTTGTGGGCGATCCTGCTGCCGGTTCAGATCCTCGGTGGCATCTACACGGGCCTGTTCACCCCGACCGAGGCCGCCGCGGTCAGCGTGATCTACGCGCTGGTGGTGGAGCTCTTCATCCACCGGCAGCTGAATGTGGGCCAGCTGCCCAAGCTACTCGCCGAGTCGGCGGTGATGATGGGGTCGCTCATCATCATCATGGCGCTGGCGTTCGGGCTCAACGACTTCCTGGTCGAGGAGAAGATCCCCGATCAGGCCGTGGCCTTGATCCTGTCGATGAAGCTCGACACGGTGCAGTTCCTGCTGGTGGTGAACCTGCTGCTGCTGGTCGTCGGCGCGCTGATGGACTCGATCTCCGCCATCATGATCATCGCGCCGTTGCTGACGCCGATCGGCCTCGAGCTCGGCGTCGACCCGATCCATCTCGGCATCATCTTCATCGTCAACCTCGAGATCGGCTATCTGACGCCGCCCATCGGCCTCAACCTCTTCGTGTCCTCGAGCGTGTTCGGCCGCCCGATCGGCGACATCATCAAGGCGGTGGTGCCGTTCATCGGTGTGATGCTGGTCGGGCTGATGATCGTGACATACGTGCCGAGCATCGCGCTCGGCCCCGTGAACGTGCTGCTGCGCGGCAAGCCCTTCTACGAGCCGTTCCCGACCGGGGTCCGACGCGATGGCGGCGAGGACGGCGAAATGCTGGCCGAGGGCCCCGAGGTACCGCTGCAGCTGGCGCCAGTCGGCGGCGAAGAGACCAAGCGCGTGAAGTCGATGCGCGAGTTGAGCGGCAACCTCGAGCAGATCAACGGCCAGCTGCTCGCGTTGTGCGATGCCGCCGAGTCGGTGGCGGAGCGCAAGCCCAGGCCCGCCGCACCGCTGCAGGCGTGGCTCGACGCGCTGCCCGGCGAGGGTGTCGACGCGGAGGCGGTGCTGGGGCTGGCGCGCGACGCGGTCGCGGCGGCCGGGAGCCCGGCGGCGTTCGAAGACCTCGATCAGGTGGTCGAGACCAACCTGCGTGCGAAGTGGGAGTGCGACGCGTTGCAGGAGATGCTCGACGCAGGGCCAGCCATCGGCGCTGCGAAGTGAGCTGCACGCCGACAAGGGGGCGCTCGACCGATCGGCCGTCGCCGCGTGTCGATGCGGTGGCGAAGAAAGTCCGATCTCTCCAGCAATAGCGGCGCGCCGGTGGCGTCGATCCATCTGCGGGTGGGCGACGTACCCACCCCTGGACCGCCGTTGTCGCCCGCGCTCGACCGCTCCCTGACGCCGTGCCCGTCGCCGCCGACGGGACCACAGCCGGCGTGGAGCGGGGCGCTGCGCCGCTATCGAATCGTCGAGCAGGTCGCGACCGGCTCGATGGGGGTGGTGTTCCGCGCCCACGATCGGCGACTCGATCGCGATGTGGCGCTGAAGCTGCTGCGGTTGGAGCGACCCGGCCGCGATCGACCGCCGCGCAACTCGGTGGTCGCGCGGGCGCGCTTCCAGCTCGAGGCCCGTGCCATGGCCCAGCTCGCGCACCCCAACGTGGTGCCGATCTACGGCATCGAGAGCGTGGGCACGCAGCTGCTCATCGCCATGGAGTTCGTGCGCGGCTCCACGCTGGCGGCGTGGTTGACCAAGACGCGCAGCTGGTCGGCGATCGTCGCGGTGATGTGCGCCGCAGCCGAGGGGCTCGCGGCCGCCCACGACGCCGGCGTCGTGCACCGCGACATCAAGCCCCAGAACATTCTCATCGGCGACGACGGTCGCGTGCGTGTGACGGACTTCGGGCTCGCGACGCTCTGCGCGCCCGAGTCGTCGGCGTCGACCTTCGAGGACGTCGACATGCTCGATGCCGACGGCGATGATCCGGCCGGGTCGCTGACGCAGACGGGGATGTCGGTCGGCACGCCGGCGTACATGGCACCGGAGCAACACGCCGGCGAGCTCGTCGAGCCACGCAGCGACCAGTATGCCTTCTGCGCGACGCTCTACGAGGCGCTGTTCGGCGTACGTCCCTTCATCGGGCCCGACACGTTCCAGCTGGCCCGGGCGAAGCGCAAGCTCCAGATGATGCCGCCGATGCGCGGCTTCGACGTGCCGGGGTACGTGCGCGCGGCGATTCTGCGTGGATTGTCGCCGCGGACGCAGGAACGCCACGCCTCGATGCGCGCGCTGGCGAGCGAGCTACGAGGCGCGCCGCGTCGCTGGGCGCCGCGTTGGTCGCTCGGCCTCGCGGTCGCTGGGCTCGCGGCGCTCGGTGTCACCACGGCGTGGCAATCGTCGGCCGGCGCCACGCCACCGCAGGACGCTGCCGCCGAGCAGGCCGCGCACGACCCGGTCCGGCCGCCGCGTCGCGCGACCGAGCTGACGGTCGCCGCGCTGGCGCTGGGGCTCGGCGACGTCGAGGAGGCGCGCGGGGTGCTCGGCGACTACTACTTTGCGGCGCTCGGCGAGGATCGGGCGCTCGATGCCAGCCGCGCAGCCGAAGCCATCGCGCACACCTACGAGGTCGACCGCGATGCCGAAGCAGCACTGCGTTGGCATCGACACGCCAACGCGGCGCGGCAACGCCATGCGGCGGCCGTCGGCGAGTCGCGAGTGTCCGAGATCACGCCGACGCCGGGCGGCTAGATGCGGCCGATGAAGTGGGTGCCGGCGCGGCCATCGAGGGCCTCGCGCAGCGATCGCGGACTCGTGATGAGACCGCGCTGACCACCCCGCTCGAGGAAGCCGTGGATGGCTTCGACCTTGGGCCCCATCGAGCCCGGCGGAAAGGTGTGATCGGCCACGTGGCGCTCGCACTCGGCCATGGTCACCGCGCCCAGGCGGCGCGACTGCGGCGTACCCCAGTCGAGGTAGACGGCATCGACCGCGGTCAGGATGACCAACAGGTCGGCACCGATGTCGGTCGCGAGCACGCTCGAGGTGAGGTCCTTGTCGATCACGGCTTCGACACCCTCGTAGGCACCTGCGGCGTCGAGCGTGACGGGCACACCACCACCACCACCGGCGACCGCGATGTTCCCCGAGGCGACGATCTCGCGGACCATGTCCGCTTGCACGATCCGCTGCGGCTTGGGGCTCGGCACCACGCGTCGCCAGCCGCGGTTGGCCTCCTCCGCAATGGTCCAGCCGTAGTCGTCCTGGGCCTTGCGCGCCTGCTCGGCGGTGAGGAAGGGGCCGACCGGCTTGGCGGGGTTCGAGAAGGCCGGGTCGGCACCGTCGACGACGACCTGCGTCACCAGCGTGACGACCCAGCGGTGGATGCCCCGTGCGTTGAGCTCGTTGAGCATCGCGCGTTGCATGAGGTATCCGAGGCTGCCCTCGGTCTGCGCCACCAGCACGTCGAGCGGCCACCGCGACAGCTCGTTGCGCGTGAGTTCCTGGCGGAGCAAGAGCTCGCCGACCTGCGGCCCGTTGCCGTGGGTGATCACGAGTCGATAGCCGCGCTCGACCAGCACGATCAGCTCCTTGCAGATCTGCCGTGCGTTGCGCTCGTGGTCCTCGTAGGTGCCCTTCTCACCGGACTGGATGAACGCGTGGCCACCCATCGCGACCACCGCGACCGGCGGCGGCGGCTGGGTGCCCCACTCGTGACGACGGTGCGTGCTCATGCGTGCACCGCCTCGCGCTGCAGCGGCATGGTGAGGCAGCGGCCACCGCCGCGGGCCCGCGACAGCTCGCCGCCGGTGAAGGTGAAGACCGTGCGCGGCCGGTTCATGCCCTCGCGGACCAGCGCCGCGCGCTGCTCGGGGGGGACGACCACGCCGAGCCGGACCTCGTCGAAGCCGTGCTCGCCGAGCACCTCGATGGTGGCGGTGTTGCGCGCGTACAGGAGGATGTGGCCCGGCGACAGCGCGACTGCGTTGGCGCCATCGGTCCACTGCTCACGCTCCTGGAACAGTGGGTCGTGGCCACCGCAGGGCACCAGCTCGACATCGCGGCCGAATTCCTCGCGCAGTACGTCGAGCACGGTCGCGGCTGCGATCACGCTCGGCGGCTGGTCGCGCGTGAGCCGGATGACGCGCAGCGGCGCCCGCTTGCCGCCGCCCGCGATGAGCGGTGCGTGACCGAGGAACAGGCGCTCGTCGATCTGCGTGAGGATGGTGTCGAGGTGCATGATCGATCGCATGTGCGGCATGTCGACCACGTAGATCGACTCGAGCTCGGGCTGGCCCGGGAACAGCGCCTCTTCGGCCAGTCGCTCGATGGTCTGGGGCGTGGTGCGCTCGGAGCAGCCGATCATCAGCGCCCGCCGCGACAGCACCAGCACGTCCCCGCCCTCGAGCGAGCGGAACGCGGCGTCGCGAGCGACGTCGTCGTGGCTGAACTCGATCGGCGCTGCGGTCGAGGGCGCCCACCGCAGGGCGAACGACACCAGCGACGGCTCGCGCGAGCGCGCGCCGGTGGCCATGCGCGCGACCAGCACGCGGTCGTACAGCGCGATCGCGGGGTCGCGCATGAACATGAGGTTCGGCACCGGGCGCAGCGCCATCGGTCGCCCGCCCTCGAGCTCGTCCCGCACCCGCGCGAGGCTGCGGTTGCGGCTGTGGAACTCGTCCCAGTACGCGCCTGCAACGAGCGCCTGGGCCAGTCGCGGCACCGGCCAGCCCGCGAGCTCCTCGGCGATGCCGACCGCACCCGCGCGCTCGCACGCGCCCTCTGCCAGCTCGAGGATCGCCGAGGCCGGCGCACTCGCGAGCGCGCTACGCAGGACGTTCTCGAACTCCAGCACCTCGGCCCCTGCGCCGCGCAGGATGTCGGCCATGACGTCGTGCTCGCGCTGGGTCTCGACCGGCGCGAGGATGTCGTCGAACAGCATCCCCGACAGGTCGTGCTGGGTCATCCGCACGATTTCGTCGCCGGGGCGATGCACGAGGACCCTGCGCAGGAGCCCGATTTCCGAGTCGACAGCGATCGACATGCGGGGATGCTGCACGAACGGGCACATCGGGCGCAATGGCCCCCGCCGGGGCGAGAGGCCGGCGCATCCGGCCGCAGGGAGGCGGTGGGGCGCCGTTTCACCGCGCGGGGTCGGGCTCGCGCTCGACGCTCACCCATCGATCCCCGAGCAGGCGCTCGTGGGGAAGGAAGCGCGACTTGTACGCCATCGAGGCGCACTCACCGATGTAGAGGCCGAGGTACAGCCACTTGAGGCCCCATCCCCGACACAGCGCGACCTGCTTGAGGATCGAGTAGGTGCCGATGCCGAGCTCGGGCAGGGCCGGATCGAAGTAGCAGTAGACCGCCGACAGCGAGCGCTCACCGCGATCGACGATGGCGACGCCGACCAGCCGCTTGCCCAGGCGGTAGCGCAGCTCGAAGGTGTCGCAGCAGGACTCGCCGAGGAAGGCGCGGTAGCCATCGAGATCGATCGGGTGCTCACCCGAGGACAGCCCGCGACCGAACTTGTGGCGGTTGTAGAGATTGACCTTCTCGAGCGTGGGCTCGAGGCGACCGACCTCGCACGTCAGCTCGCGCTCCCCCCGACGGAACACGCGTCGCTGGGATCGCCCCGGCGCGAAGGCATCGACGTCGATGCGGATCGGCTCGCAGGCGTTGCAGCTGGGACACGCTGTTCGGTAGAGCAGCAGACCCTGCCGGCGATCGCCGACCTCGAGTCGGTTCTCGAACTCCTGTCGCGACAACGCGCGCACCGGCAGGCGCAGCGGCAGGCGGGCCACGCGCTCATCGAGGTACGGACACGGCGAGGGCGCATCGTGGATGACGAGCTCGGGCGGCGTCGCCACGATCAAGCGCCCGGTCGTCGGTGCCGACATCCTAGCCGACTAAGATAGCAGCGCTGCTGCGGGTCTCCCAGTCGCCGGTCACGATTGTCGGGGTGCTTCCGGATCGCGGGGCGATCGCGGAGCCCGAGCGGGCGGTGCGGTCGGGCACGCCGACCGTGGCACGCGGGCCAACCGCTTGCAGCACCGCGCGCGGGTCGGCGCGTTGACGCACGCGCGAGCGTGCGAGCCGCCACAGTTGCGCGGGGTCGACTGATTCCCTCGCCGGGTGCTTTGGCGGTAGCGTCTGCCGCCAAAGCGTCCCAAGCCGCGGGCGCGACGAGGAAACCATGGACACGTCCGCCGCCACCGAGTCTTCGACAAGCCGCAACCATCGTCTCCCGCCGATGCTCTCGGGTGGGCTGCCGCTGCTCGGTCACGCCCTCGACTTGCGCCGCCGCCCGGTCGAGTTGTTCCAGCGCGGCCGCGATCGCTTCGGCGACATGTTCTCCCTCAAGCTGCCGGGCTCGCCGGTGTCGGTCGTGATGAGCGGGCCCAAGGCGCACCAGAAGTTCTTCCGGCTCAGCGACGACGACGTCAGCATGCGCGAGGTCTACAAGCTGATGACGCCGATCTTCGGCAAGGGCATCGCCTACGACGCCGAGCCCGAGATCATGAAGGAGCAGCTGGCGTTCTTCCATGACGCGCTGCGTGAGACCCGTCTGCGCACCTACGCCGCCGGCTTCGTGGCCGAGGCCGAGGAGTACTTCGGCAAGTGGGGCGACGAGGGCGAGGTCGACCTCTACAAGGTCGGCAACGAGCTGACGATCTACACCTCGAGCCGATCGCTGCTGGGCCCGACCTTCCGTGCCTCGCTGTCGGACGAGTTCGCCAAGCTCTACTACGAGATGGAGGCGGGCCTGAACCTGCTGGCCTTCTTCGCCCCGCACCTGCCGGTGCCCGCGTTCCGCAAGCGCGACCGCGCCCGCGCGCGGCTGGGCGAGCTGGTCAGCACCATCGTGCGCGAGCGCAGAGCCAAGGGCCTGAGCGAAGAGGACTTCCTGCAGACGCTCATGGACGCCTCCTACAAGAACGGCCAGCGCCTCAGCGAGGACGAGATGACCGGGCTGCTGCTGGCGATCATGTTCGCCGGCCACCACACCAGCGGCGTGACGTTCGCTTGGACCGGCATCCTGCTCAACCAGAACCCGCAGTGGATCGGCCGCCTGCGCGCGGAGCAGGACCGCATCCTCGGCGATCGCGATGACCTGACGCTCGACGATCTCCGCGGCATGCACGACCTCGAGTGCGCCGTGAAGGAGGCGCTGCGGCTGTACCCGCCGATCATCATGATGATGCGCCGGGTGCTCAAGGGCTTCGAGCACGGCGGCTACTGGGTGCCCGAGAACGCGATGATCATGACCTCGCCGGCGATGGCCCATCGCATCCCCGAGGTCTTCAAGGATCCGAACCGCTTCGACCCCGATCGCTTCGGGCCCGAGCGCGACGAGGACAAGAAGAACCCGATGGGCTGGATCTCGTTCGGCGGTGGCCGTCACCGCTGCATGGGCATCGTGTTCGCCCAGCTGCAGCTCCGGGCGATCTGGAGTCACCTGCTGCGCCACTTCGACTTCGAGCTGCTGGAGCCCCGCTACGAGCCCGACTACAACCGATTGCTGGTGGGCCCGCGCATGCCGTGCCGCGCGCGCTATCGCCGTCGCAAGACCCGGACGATCATCCAGGCCGCGTGAACCCGACCGACGCCGAGACCGTGGCCGCTGGCGTGCTGCGGCTGCCGCTGCGCACGCCCACGCTACCGCCGGCGACCTGCACCAACACGCTGTTGGTGTGGGGCACGCGGCTGGTGATCATCGAACCGGCCACGCCGCACGCCGACGAGCAGGAGCGCCTGGTCGGTGAGGTCGAGCGCCTCGCGGCGGCCGGTGTGAAGCCGTACGCCATCGTGCTGACGCACCACCACGGCGATCACGTCGGCTTCGCCGCGCCGCTGCGTGAGCGCCTCGGTGGCGCCGTGCCGATCCTCGCCCATCCCGAGACCGCTGCGCGGCTGTCGTTCGCGATCGATCGCCCGCTCGACGATGGCGATACACTGACGCTGGGCGACGGCGTCGAGCTGCGGGCAGTGTTCACCCCGGGACACGCGCCTGGGCACCTGGTCCTGCTCGAGACCCGCAGCCGCGTGGCCTACGTCGGCGACATGTTGGCGGGCGAGGGGACGATCCTCATCGATCCCTACGACGGCGGCGACATGGCGGCCTACCTCGACTCGCTGCGACGCATCGACGCGCTGGGGGCGGTCGCGCTGGTGCCCGCGCACGGGCCGGTGCTGCGGGCCCCGGGCGAGGCGATCGCGGCGTATCTCGCCCATCGGCTCGCGCGGGAGGCCGCGGTGCTGTCGGCGATCGATGGCGATGCGCAGCCGCTCGCCGCAGTGCTGGCCGTGTCCTATGCCGACACGCCGCAGTGGCTGTGGCCGCTGGCCGAGCGCTCGCTCGAGGCCCACCTGCGCAAGCTGGTGGCGGAGCGGCTCGTCGCGCGCGACGGCGACAACGTGTGGCGCCTGCGCGACGCGGACTGATCGCGGCCGGATCGGCACGTGCGGCCGCGCCCGGGCCGGGTCTGCGCCGGCGGCGAACGGCGGTGGAACGGCGATTGAAGTGATCACGCGGTGACATGACGCGCGCGACGTGGTCGATGCTGCTGGGAGTCTTCGGTTGTGCCGCACCCGAGCGGCTGCCGCCGCCGATCGACTACGACCCGGTGGAGCATTCGACCGAGAGCTCCACCGGCGGTGCGCTCGCTCCCAAGCCCGACGTCGCCGCCGTGCAACCCTGCAACGCGGTCGACTTGCTGTTCGTGATCGACAACTCCGGCAGCATGGGCGACGAGCAAGACCAGCTGGTCGCCAGCTTCCCCGGCTTCATCGCGGGCATCGAGCAGCTGCTCGGCGACGCCGACTACCACGTCGGGGTCATCACGACCGACGAGAATCTCTTCAACGAAGGCGGCTGTCAGCGACTCGGCGCGCTCACGACCCGAACCGGAGGTGACGGCTCGAGCGACGCGCAGTGCGGACCGTTCGCCGAACACCATGCGTTCATGACCCCGGTCGACGATCTCGCGCGGACGTTCGCCTGCACCGGCAGGGTCGGCGTGGAGGGCAGCGGCATCGAGCGGCCGATGGACGCGACCATCGCCGCGCTGACGGGCGAGGGCGTCGGTGCCTGCAACCGCGAGTTCCTGCGGCGCGATGCGCTGCTGGTGCTGACGATCATCACCGACGAGGACGACGCCGCGGACTCCCGTGGTGATCCTTCGAGCTGGTACGACAGCATCGTCGCGGTGAAACACGACGACGCCCAGCGTGTCGTGGTGCTGTCCCTCGTCGGTGTGCCGAGGCCCAACGCGTGTCCACCCGGGCCGCCCGATCTCGCGGGAGCCGAGGTCGCGACGCGGCTGCTCGAGTTCACCGATCCCTGCGGCGACTTCGGTGAGAACCACGGGGATCGGCTTGGCCCGGGTGAACCAGGCGACAGCAAGACCGAGCACGGCAACGATGACGACGACGATCGCGACGGCGAGCGGCTCGAGCCACGGAGAGAGCGCGCGCCTGCGCTGGAGCCATTGATCGATCGCTATCGCCGCGACGAGGCCGAGGACGAGCGAGGCCGGGTAGAGGAACCGCGAGGGCACGTGCTGCGAGGAGAAGAGCGGCGCGTGGGCGTGGAGGAGCGTCCAGGGCGCGAGCGGGTGGAACGCGCCGAAGCCGAGCGTCACGAACACGAGCCCGATCCCCTTGAGCCACGCCGTCTGCTTGCCGCGCGCGAAGACGAAGCCCGCGACGAGCCCGACGACGGCCGGGGTGCCGACGTACATCCCCCAC
>WBZX01001401.1_pt1 | contig 18188 bp, 17 predicted proteins | sample 5204211 | NCBI WGS metagenome assembly WBZX01 (sample SAMN12344362, study PRJNA552823) | activated sludge metagenome | biome: Activated sludge suspended growth; feature: Nitrification reactor; material: Wastewater; isolation source: activated sludge from nitrification reactor of wastewater... | reverse complement strand
CCACCGCCAACCTGGGGCTGACGCTCGATCACCTCGGCCCGTGGTTCGGCGCCCTGCGCTTTCGCTACTTCGGCCCGCGGCCGCTAAATGAAGACAACTCCGTTCGCTCGTCCAGGTCGGCACTGACCAACCTGCGCATCGGCTACCGGATCGACCGGCGCACCCAGCTGGCGCTGGATGTCTACAACCTGTTCGACCGCGAGGTGAACGACATCGAATACTGGTACGACTCGCAGTTGGCGACCGAATCGTTGCCGGTCTTCGACCGCCACATTCACCCTGCCGAGCCGCGCACTTTCCGGCTGACGATCTCGCATCGGTTCTGACGCCGAAATTCATAATTACGCTTTGCCGGGCCACGGTCTTTCCGGTAACCTACAGGGTTTCCCCCACCGCAGAAAACCAGAGGAGATTTCGTGGAAAAGGACCTGCGCGAAGCCGCACTCGAATACCATCGCTGGCCCACGCCGGGCAAGATTTCCGTCCGCCCGACCAAGGGCCTGACCAATCAGCGCGACTTGGCGCTTGCCTATTCGCCGGGTGTTGCCGCCGCCTGTGACGCCATCGTCGAGGACGAGGCGACGGCGGCGCTGTACACCTCGCGCGCCAACCTGGTCGGCGTCGTCACCAACGGCACGGCCGTGCTCGGCCTCGGCAATATCGGTCCGCTCGCCTCGAAGCCGGTCATGGAAGGCAAGGGCTGCCTGTTCAAGAAATTCGCCGGCATCGACGTCTTCGACATCGAACTGGCCGAGAACGACCCCGACAAGCTGATCGACATGATCGCCGCCCTCGAGCCGACGCTCGGCGGCATCAACCTGGAAGACATCAAGGCGCCGGAATGCTTCTACATCGAGCAGAAGCTGAAGGAGCGGATGAACATTCCGGTCTTCCACGATGACCAGCACGGTACCGCCATCATCTCCGCCGCCGCCATGCTCAACGGCCTGAAAATCGTTGGCAAGAAGATAGACGAAATCAAGGTCGTCTGCTCAGGTGCCGGCGCTGCAGCGATCTCCTGCCTGAACCTGTGGTGCGACCTCGGCGTCAAGCGCGAGAACATCACCGTCTGCGATTCCAAGGGCGTCATCTACGTCGGCCGTCCGGGCGGCATGGACGAGACCAAGGCGCGCTATGCCCAGAATACCGAGAAGCGCACGCTGGGCGACGCGATGGTCGGCGCCGATGTCTTCCTCGGCCTGTCCACGGCCGGCGTCGTCAAGCAGGAGATGGTCAAGAGCATGGCCAAGCAGCCGATGGTCTTCGCGCTGGCCAACCCGACGCCGGAAATCATGCCGGAACTGGTCAAGGAGGTCTGCCCGGACGCCATCATCGCCACCGGCCGTTCCGACTACGTGAACCAGGTCAACAACGTCCTCTGTTTCCCCTTCATCTTCCGCGGCGCGCTTGACGTCGGCGCCACCCGCATTACCGAAGAGATGAAGCTGGCTTCGGTGCGCGCCATCGCCGAGCTGGCCGAAGCCGAAGTGACCGACGAAGTCGCCATGGCCTACCCCGGCCACGATCTCTCCTTCGGCCCGGAATACCTGATTCCCAAGCCCTTCGACCCGCGCCTGATCGTCAAGATCGCGCCGGCTGTCGCCCAAGCGGCAATCGATTCCGGCGTCGCCACGCGGCCGATCGCCGACTGGAACGCCTACCGCGCCAAGCTCTCCGAGTTCGTCTATCACACCGGCGTCGGCATGCGCGCCATCTTCCAGGCCGCTCGCCAGGCCAAGGGCAAGCGCATCATCTTCGCCGAGGGCGAGGACGAGCGCGTGCTACGCGCCGCCCAGGTGGTGATTGAAGAGCGGTTTGCCCGCCCGATCCTGATCGGCCGCCCGGCCGTCATCCAGCATCGCCTGGAGAAAGCCAAGCTGCGCATCCAGCCGGGTGTCGATTTCGACGTGGTCAATCCGGAATCCGACGAGCGCTACCGCGAATGCTGGACGGCCTATCACAAGCTGATGGTCCGCCGCGGCGTGACGCCGGCGATTGCCAAGGAGGCGCTGCGCCGCAAGCCGACGGTGATTGGCGCGATGCTGCTCAAGCTGGGCTACGCCGACGGCCTGATCTGCGGCATGGCCGGCCAGTACAGCCACCATCTAGGAGTCATCAGCCAGATCATCGGCAAGCGCAACGGCGTCAATACGCTGGCCGCGATGAACTACCTGATGCTGCCCGGCCGCTCGCTGTTCATCTGCGATACGCACGTGAACGAAAACCCGAGCGCCGAGGAAATCGCCGAAATGACGCTGATGGCTGCCGAACAGGTCAAGCGCTTCGGCAGCCACCCGAAGGTGGCACTACTGTCGCATTCCAATTTCGGTTCCGGCAGTTCCGAGTCGTCGCGCAAGATGAGCATCGCCGCCGGCCTGGTGTCGGCCATGTCGGCCGGCGAACTGGAAGTGGACGGCGAAATGCACGGTGACGCCGCACTGAACGAGGATATCCGGGGTGAAGCCAATCCGGAATCGCCGCTCAAGGGCGAGGCCAACCTGCTGGTGATGCCCAACCTCGATGCCGCCAATATCTCCTACAACCTGCTGAAGATGACCGGCGGCGAAGGCGTGACCATCGGCCCGATCCTGCTCGGCGTGGCGCGGCCGGTGCATGTGCTGACCTCGACCGCCACCGTGCGCCGTCTGGTCAACATGACGGCGCTGGCGGTCGTGGAATCGACCGAGCGCTGATTTCGGCTCAATAAAAAGGCGCGGGAGGGCAACCTCGCCGCGCCTTTTTCATTTTTACCTTTTTTTGCCGTCGACCGCAGCAATGAACCGCGGATTTGTTGGGTGGCCGTTTATTCGGCGAGCGCTGCCAGTATTTTGCCGTGAATGCCGCCAAAGCCGCCGTTGCTCATGACCAGGATGTGGTCGCCCGGCTGCGCGGCGATGACGATCTGGTCAACCAGGCGAGCCAGGTCCTCTTCGACGATGGCGCGCTCGCCCATCGGGGCCAGTGCCTCGCGGGCATCCCAGCCAAGATTGCCGGCATAGCAGAACGCCGCATCGACCTCACGCAGGCTGTCCGGCAACTGGGCTTTCATCGTCCCCAGCTTCATCGTGTTCGAACGCGGTTCGAGCACGGCCAGGATGCGGGCAGGGCCGACCTTGCGGCGCAGGCCGGCGATGGTGGTGGCAATGGCCGTCGGATGATGGGCGAAATCGTCGTAGACCGTGACGCCGCGCACTTCACCGCGGATTTCCATGCGCCGTTTGACATTGACGAAGCGCGACAGTGCATCCAGCCCATGGGCGAGCGATACGCCGACATGGCGAGCCGCAAGCAGGGCGGCGCAGGCGTTGGCACGATTATGTTCACCGGACAGTCGCCACACGGTGCGACCGATTCTTCCCTCGGGGCCATGCAGGACCAACTCGCCCCGGGCATCATCACCCGTCACCCGGTAGCCGGCGGGGTCGTTGAAGCGCTCGACCGGCGTCCAGCAACCACGCTCCAGCACGCGCTCGAGGCTGGTCTCGGCAGCATTCGAAACGATCAGCCCGGATTGGGGTAAGGTGCGTACAAGATGGTGAAATTGCGTTTCGATGGCTGCCAGATCGCTGAAAATATCGGCATGATCGAATTCCAGGTTGTTCAGGACGACGGTCCGCGGCTTGTAGTGCACGAATTTGGAGCGCTTGTCGCAGAAGGCGGTGTCGTATTCGTCAGCCTCGATCACGAAGAACGGGGTATTGCCCAGGCGGGCGGAAACACCGAAGTTCAGCGGCACGCCGCCGATCAGGAAGCCCGGCGCCATGTTGGCGTCCTCGAGGATCCAGGCCAGCATCGAAGCGGTCGTCGTCTTGCCGTGGGTGCCGGCGACGCCGAGCACCCAGCGCCCCTGCAGGACGTTTTCGGCCAGCCATTGCGGACCCGAAACATAGGGCAGGCCCTGGTCGAGAATGGCTTCGAGCAGCAGGTTGCCGCGCGAGATGGCGTTGCCGATGACGAATGCGTCGGGTTGCAACGCCAGCTGGCCGACCTCGAAGCCTTCGATCAGGTCGACCCCGGCGTCGCGCAACTGGTCGCTCATCGGCGGATAGACGTTGGCGTCGCAGCCGGTGACCCGGTGGCCGGCGGCAACCGCCAACTGGGCGAGGCCGCCCATGAATGTCCCGCAGATTCCCAGAATATGAATGTGCATGTCACATAGACCCGTTAGAATGGGGGCGATTCTACCCTGATCGAGCCAGCATGCCCCACCATGAACGGCCCCGAACCGGCACCAGCGCCCGGGCCAGCATCGCCAGCGCCGCCGCCCGCCTGATGGCCGAGGACGGCATCACCGACTATCACCACGCCAAGCGCAAGGCGGCTCGCCAGCTTGGCCTGTCCGAGCGGACGGCCTACCCGGACAACGCGGAAATCGAGGCCGAATTGCGCGCCTACCGCAGCCTTTACCAGGAAGAGGGGCATGCAGAGCTGATCCTGGCCCTGCGTCGGACCGCCCTCGGCCTGCTCGAACTGCTCGCCGACTACTCGCCCTATCTTGCCGGCTCGGTGCTCGACGGCACGGCCGGCGAGCATTCGCACATCGACATCCTGCTGTTCGCCGACAGCGCCAAGGAAGTGGAAATCTTTCTGCTCAACCACGGCATCAGCTTCGCGCACGTCGAGCCGCGCAACGATCGTGTCGAAGCGGTGTTGGTTATGGAAACCGATACGGCCGATGCCAACCTGGTCATCTTCCCGCCGCAACTGGAGCGCGTGGTGCTGAAACACCGCGACGGACGCCCGCGCGAGCGCGTCCGCGCCGATGCCCTGAGAGTATTACTTTCGGCGCAAGACTAGACAACTTGCTGCTATTTGCGGCAAACTTGCAGCCATGAAGAAGCAAAAAACCGCTTCCAAGCCGGCCGACAAACCCCGCATCCTGGTGGTGCATGGGCCCAATCTCAACCTGCTTGGCACCCGCGAACCGGAACATTACGGCAAGCTCACGTTGTCCGACATCAACGTGGCGCTGGCGCGCATGGCGGAAAATGCCGGTGTCGACCTCGAGGCTTTCCAGAGCAACCACGAAGGTGCCCTGATCGAGCGCGTCCATGCTGCCCGCGAACAGGGTGTGCGCGCCATCATAATCAATCCGGCGGCCTATACGCATACCAGCGTCGCCCTGCGTGATGCGCTGGCGGCGGTGGCGATTCCCTTCGTCGAGGTGCATCTCTCGAATGTCCATGCCCGGGAGCCGTTCCGGCAACATTCCTATTTTTCCGACCTGGCCGTCGGCGTGATCTGCGGCCTGGGTCACGAGGGCTATCTGCTGGCCCTCGAATACCTGCTTAACCGACTCAATATCGAATAGTCCGGCAACTTGCCGGCATTTGCGGCGAAACGGCGCAAAACAGAAGGGAGTAATCCATGGATCTGCGTAAACTCAAGAAGCTCATCGACCTCGTTCAGGAATCCGGCATTTCCGAGCTGGAAGTGACCGAAGGCGAAGAAAAGGTGCGCATCGCCAAACACTACGGTGCAGTGGCTGCCCCGCCGGTGCAGTATGCAGTCGCACCGGCACTGCCGGTAGCTGGCGCAGCGCCGGCCGGCACCTCCTCGGTCAATCTCGACGACGAGGACGACCTGCCGGAAGGGCACGTCGTCAAGGCGCCGATGGTCGGTACCTTCTACCGCTCGCCGTCGCCTGGCGCCGAAGCCTTCGTCCAGATCGGCCAGGCGGTCAAGGAAGGCGATACCCTGTGCATCATCGAGGCGATGAAGTTGCTCAACGAAATCGAGGCCGACGCGTCCGGCGTGGTCAAGGCCATCCTGCTCGACAATGGCGAGCCGGTCGAATTTGGCGAACCGCTGTTCGTGATTGGCTGATCGCGCCATGTTCGGGAAAATTCTTATCGCCAACCGGGGCGAAATCGCCCTGCGCGTGCAGCGCGCCTGCCGCGAACTGGGCATCAAGACCGTGGTGGTGCATTCCGAGGCCGACCGCGAGGCCAAGTACGTCAAGCTGGCCGACGAATCGGTCTGCATCGGTCCGGCGCAGTCGGCCCTGAGTTACCTGAATGTGCCGGCCATCATCTCGGCGGCCGAAGTGACCGATTCCGAGGCGATCCATCCCGGCTACGGCTTCCTGTCGGAAAACGCCGATTTTGCCGAACGTGTCGAAACCTCCGGCTTTACCTTTATCGGCCCGCGTGCCGAAACCATCCGTTTGATGGGCGACAAGGTGTCGGCCAAGAATGCGATGAAGGAAGCCGGCGTGCCCTGCGTTCCCGGTTCCGACGGCGAGTTGCCGGAAGACCCGAAGGAAATCGTGCGCATGGCGCGTGCCACCGGTTACCCGGTGATCATCAAGGCGGCCGGTGGCGGCGGCGGTCGAGGCATGCGCGTCGTGCATACCGAGGCGGCGCTGGTCAATGCCGTGGCGCTGACCCGTCAGGAAGCCGGCAGCTTTTTCGGCAACCCGGCGGTGTACATGGAAAAATACCTGGAAAATCCGCGCCATGTGGAAATCCAGGTGCTGGCCGACGAACACAAGAACGCCATTTACCTCGGCGAGCGCGACTGCTCGATGCAGCGCCGCCACCAGAAGGTGATCGAGGAGGCGCCGGCACCGCACATCCCGGCACGCCTTATCAACCGTATCGGCGAACGCTGCGCCGAAGCCTGTCGCAAGATCGGTTACCGTGGCGCCGGTACTTTCGAATTCCTCTACGAGAACAACGAGTTCTACTTCATCGAAATGAACACGCGTGTTCAGGTCGAGCATCCGGTGACGGAATTGATTACCGGCGTCGATATCGTCCAGGAGCAGATTCGCGTCGCGTTCGGCGAAAAACTGCGCTATCGGCAAAAGGATATCGTGCCTCGTGGCCATGCCATGGAATGCCGCATCAACGCTGAAGATCCCTTCACGTTCGTGCCATGTCCCGGCAAGATCGCGTTTTATCACCCGCCGGGCGGGCCGGGCATCCGCGTCGATTCGCACATTTATCAGGGCTATACCGTGCCGCCGCATTACGACTCGATGGTGGCCAAGGTCATCGCCTATGGCGATACCCGCGAGCAGGCCATTCGCCGCATGCGGATCGCGTTGTCCGAGATGAGTATCGAAGGCATCAAGACCAATATTCCGCTGCACCAGGAATTGATGCACGACGCGCGCTTCATCGAAGGCGGCACCAGCATTCACTACCTGGAACAGAAGCTCGCCGAAAAGGGCGAAGTCAAGAAGTAGGCGATGGGCTGGCAGAACGTCAGTTTTCTCACCGATGCCGCGCATGCCGAGCCGATGTGCGATGTCCTGCTGGAAGCGGGTGCGCTGTCGGCCAGCATTGAGGATGCCGACGCCGGCACGGCGGCCGAAAAGCCGCAGTTCGGCGAGCCGGGATCGGTCAATTCGCCCGGCTGGCTTCATTCGCGCGTTGTTGCCCTGTTTGAACCGGATGCCGATGTAGCGGCGCTGCTGGCGCAGGCATGTGCGGCAATCGGCCTGACCAGTGTGCCGGCGTGGAGCGTCGACGAGGTGGCGGAACAGAACTGGGTGCAACTGACCCAGTCCCAGTTCGACCCGATCCGCGTCTCCGAACGTTTGTGGATCGTCCCGTCGTGGCACGAATCGCCCGACCCGGCTGCGGTCAACCTGATTCTCGACCCGGGAATGGCTTTCGGCACCGGTTCGCATCCGACGACCCGACTGTGTCTGGAGTGGCTGGAACGCAATGTCTCGGCCGGGGCGACGCTGCTCGACTACGGCTGCGGCTCGGGCATTCTGGCGATTGCCGCCGCCCGCCTCGGGGCCGGCCGGGTGGCCGGCGTCGATATCGACCCGCAGGCGGTCGAGGCGGCGCGCGCCAATGCCGAACGCAACGGCGTGACGGCGCTGTTCGCCGATTCGACGCAGCCGGTTGCCGGCGAATACGATCTGGTCGTCGCCAATATCCTGTCGAACCCCTTGCGCGTCCTGGCGCCGGCCATCTGCGCCCACGTCCGTTCCGGCGGCCGGCTGGCGCTGTCCGGCATCCTGCGCGAGCAGGCCGACGAGATCATCGCGATCTACGCGCAGTGGCTGCCCATGCAAGTGGCCGACGTTCGTGAGGACTGGGTGTGTCTGGCCGGTACCAAACCCTGATGCGTACCCGGTGCCCGGCGTGCAACACGGTTTTCCGTGTCACGTCGGAACAGTTGCGTGCCAAGGCCGGGAAAGTTCGCTGCGGTTACTGCAAGTCGATATTCAACGCTTTCGATGGGCTGGTCGACGACAAGCCGGCAACCGTGGCTCCGCCGCCTGAGGCGTCCCCGACACTTGCCGGACCAAGTTCCGAAATCACTGCGGATGTTTCCCCGGACATCGATGAGGTCGGGCCTGAGCAGACCGTGACCGAATCCGCTCCAATACCGGAGACTGAGACGCTGCCCGAACCCGAATCCGAACCCGAACCCGAACCCGAGCCAGAGCCAGAGCCAGAGCCAGAGCCAGAGCCAGAGCCAGAGCCAGAGCCAGAGCCAGAGCCAGAGCCAGAGCCAGAGCCAGAGTTTCACCCGGAGATCCTCATCGAGCTCGGTACGCAAGCGGAGACTGCCGCTGAGGGCTTGGCGCGTGGGGAACAAGAGGCAGCTTCCACGGAGGCTTCAGAAATCGCCCTTTCCGGCACGTCGACCGCAACAGATGCCGAAAGTCAGGAACCGGTGCGCGCGGCTGAGTTGTCGGAAACGCCCGCCGAGTCGACTGAAGCGGCTCGCGAGGCCGGCCTGGTGGCGGCGCGTGAGCTGGCTGAAGCACCCGCCTACAACCGTTGGGCAGCCGGTGCGCTGAGCGGCGGCACAAGCGGCGGTTTCGACGGCGAGCCGGTCAGGCGGGCGACGTGGCCGTTCGTGGTCGCTGCGCTGCTGTTGCTCGGCGTCTTGTCAGCCCAGCTCGCCTATCATTTCCGCAGTGAACTCGTCAGGTACGTTCCGGCCGCCGAGGAGATGTTCGATGCGCTGGGAGTCGCTGTGCCGCTGTCGGCGCAGAGCGATCTGGTCAGCATCGAGGCATCCGATCTGCAGGCGGACGCCGCCCGCGGCCTCTTCGTCCTGCAGGCGACCCTGCGCAATCGGGCCGCCTACCCGCAGGCCTGGCCTGCACTGGAACTGACCCTGATCGATGCCCAGGATGCGGTGGTCGCGCGCCGCGTCCTGCTCGCCGCCGATTACCTGCCGGCGGGCAGCGACCTGTCCGCCTTCCCGGCCAACGCCGAAACGCCCGTCCGTCTGTGGATTGACGCCAAGGGCTTGGGCGCTGCCGGCTACCGGCTCTATATCTTCTACCCCTGATTCCTTACGACATGACTACCCTGATCTGTGGTTCGCTCGCCTTCGACAACATCATGGTCTTTCCCGACCGCTTCAAAAATCACATCCTGCCCGAGCAGATCCACATCCTGAACGTCGCCTTCCTGGTGCCGGAAATGCGCCGCGAGTATGGCGGCTGCGCCGGCAACATCGCCTACAACCTGATGCTGCTCGGCGGCGAGCCTCTGATCATGGCTACCGTCGGCGACGACGCCACGCCCTACCTGGAACGCCTCGACCGGCTCGGCCTGCCGCGCACGCACGTGCGCCATGTGCCGGGCAGCTTCACCGCCCAGGCCTTCATCACCACCGACCTCGACGACAACCAGATCACCGCCTTCCATCCGGGCGCCATGGGCTTTTCGCACCTGAACAAGGTCGAGCACGCCAAGGCAGTGAAACTCGGCATTGTCGCGCCGGATGGCCGCGAAGGCATGATGCAGCACGCCCGTGACTTTGCAGCGGCTGGTGTACCGTTCATCTTCGATCCGGGCCAGGGGCTGCCGATGTTCAATGGCGACGAACTGCTCGATTTCATGGAGCTGGCGGATTACGCCTGTTTCAACGACTACGAGGCCAAGCTGCTGAGCGACCGTACCGGCCGCAGCCTGGAGCAACTGGCGGGCGACGTGAAGGCGCTGATCGTCACGCGCGGCGGCGAAGGTTCCGAAATCTACGCTGACGGCCGCCGCTACGACATTCCCTGCGTGCCGGCGGCCCAGGTCGTCGACCCGACCGGCTGCGGCGACGCCTATCGCGCCGGCCTGCTTTACGGTATCGCCAACGGTTTCGACTGGCCGACGATCGGACGTCTGGCGGCGGTCATGGGGGCGATCAAGATCGCCCATCGTGGCGGGCAAAGCCACCAGCCGAGCCGCGAGGAAATTTCGGAACTCTATCGCCGCACCTTCGGCGGGCAGCCCTGGTAGGGTAATTTCTGAAACATTGCAGTCATCTTCGGGCAAAGCGGGTGTAACAACGCTCATCCACACTGTTCTCCATGGATATACAAGGAGAACAGCATGGAACACATCGGCAATGAAGTGGCGCGCAACCGCCCGCAGCGCCACAACCTGGCCGTCGGCTTTGCCCACAGCCAGAGCGATATTCTCGATGCCCAGCGCCTGCGCTACCGGGTTTTCGCCGGCGAAATGGGTGCCAATCTGCCGAGCCGGATACCGGGCGTCGATCACGATATCTACGACCCGCATTGCCGGCACCTGGTGGTGCGCGATACGGAGAGCGGCGAAGTGGTCGGCACCTACCGCATCCTGCCGCCGGAAAACGCCCGCCAGATCGGCTACTACTCGGAAAACGAATTCGACCTGACCCGCCTGCAGCACCTGCGTTCGCGGCTGGTCGAAATCGGCCGCTCCTGCGTCCATCCGGACTACCGCACCGGCGCGACGATTACCCTGCTTTGGTCCGGGCTCGCCCAGTACATGAGCGAACAGGGATACGACTACCTGATGGGTTGCGCCTCGATCAGCATGGCCGATGGCGGGCACGCGGCAGCCAGCTTGTATAATCGCCTCGCTGCCGACCACCTGGGGCCGCAGGAATACCGTGTTTTCCCGCGCTGTCCGCTGCCGCTGGCGGCACTGCAGCAGGACCGGCCGGCGGCAACGCCGCCGCTGATCAAGGGTTATTTGCGGGCGGGCGCGTGGATTTGCGGCGAACCGGCATGGGATCCCGATTTCAATACCGCCGACCTGCCCATCCTGATGCCGATGGCCAAGGTTGCCAGCCGTTACGCCAGGCACTATCTGGGGCAAGCAGACTGAACGAAACCAATTTTCCGATCCGCGCCTTCCGCTTGTTTCGCCTGGCGCTGCTGGTCGCCAGTGGGGCGCTGGTGGCGTTGTGCATTTTTCCGCTGTGCGGCGACGCAGCGCGTCTGCGCCTCAAGGCCAGCTGGTCGGCGGCTTTGCTCGATGCGCTCGGGGTCCGGGTCGAGGCCGATCTGACCCATGTCGTGCCCGGCGCATTGCTGGTCGCCAACCACATTTCCTGGATCGACATCTACGTGATCAACGCCGTGCTGCCGGCGGCCTTCGTTTCCAAGGAAGAGGTCCGGCGCTGGCCGCTGATCGGCTGGCTGGCGGCGAAGAACGACACGGTCTTCCTGCGCCGTGGCAGCCGGGGGCATGCGCGGATCATCAACGGGCAGGTCGCCGCGCTTCTTGCGTGCGGCAAGCATGTCGCGGTTTTTCCCGAGGGCACGACGACCGACGGGCAGGCCTTGCTGCATTTTCATGCGGCGTTGATCCAGCCGGCGCTGGCCGCCGGGCGGCCGGTTCTGCCAGTGGGGATTTCCTACTGGGAAGCGAACGGGCAGCGCAGCCTGGCGCCGCGCTACGATGGCGATATCTCGCTTGGCCAATGCACACGCGCCATTCTCGGGCGGAAACGATTGATTGCGCGGCTGGTGACGACGCCGCTGTGTGGCCTGAATGGCGAGGGCCGGCGGCAGGTCGCCGCCGAAGCGCGGGAAGCTATCGCTTTAGCGGCCGGGCTTCCGCTGGCGAGCAATCGACCTGGAATACCCGTCGATCCTCCAGACGCAATGCCGTCAGGTGAGCTCCCCACAGGCAGCCGGAATCCAGCGCCAGCAGATTTGGCCTGATCTGCAGGCCAAGCGCCGACCAGTGACCAGTGACCAGCACGGCGTTGGCGCTCTTGCGGTTCGGCACCTCGAACCACGCTAGGTGGCCGGGCGGCGCCTTGGTTAGCTCCCCCTTGGTCTTCAGCTCCATGATGCCGTCGGCGGTGCAGAAGCGCATCCGGGTCATCGCATTGACGATGACGCGCAGGCGCGCCCAGCCGGTCAGCTTGTCCGACCAGCGAGCCGGCTCGCTGCCCCACAGGTTCATGACAAAGTCGCGATAGTTGGGGCCTTGCAGTTCGGCTTCGACTTCGCGTGCCAGCTTGCGGGCGCGGGCGGCGGTCCATTGCGGCAACAGGCCGGCATGGACCAGGCAGAATTCGCCCTCGGTGTGGCAGAGCGGCTGCCGGCGCAGCCAGTCCAGCAGTTCGGCGCAATCCGGCGCATCGAGGATGGGCTGGAGGGTGTCGTCCTTGCCGCGAAACTTGGCGCCGCCCTCGGCGACCATCAGCAGATACAGGTCGTGGTTGCCGAGCACGGTCAACGCCGCCGGGCCGAACGATTTGATCAGGCGCAGCGTTTCCAGCGATTGCGGCCCGCGATTGACGAGGTCGCCGACCAGCCACAGCCGGTCATTGGCCGGGTCGAAGGCGCAAAGGTCGAGCAGGCGTTGCAGCGAATCGTAACAGCCCTGGATGTCGCCGATCGCGTAGGTGGCCATTTACTCCACCGTAACGCTCTTGGCCAGATTTCGCGGCTTGTCCACATCGGTCCCCTTGACCAGTGCCGCGTGATAGGAGAGCAGCTGCAGCGGAATCACGTGCAGGATCGGTGACAGCTCGCCATAGTGCTCGGGCAGGCGCAGGATATGGACGCCTTCCGATTCGGGAATTTCCGAATCCTTGTCGGCGAAGACATAGAGTTCGCCGCCGCGCGCCTGGACCTCCCTGAGGTTGGACTTCAGCTTGTCGAGCAACTGGTCGTTTGGGGCAACGGAAATGACCGGCATTGCCGCGTCGACCAGCGCCAGCGGGCCGTGCTTGAGTTCGCCGGCCGGGTAGGCTTCGGCGTGGATGTAGGAGATTTCCTTGAGCTTGAGCGCGCCTTCGAGGGCGATCGGGTAGTGGCGGCCGCGCCCGAGGAACAGCGCGTGGTGCTTGTCGGCGAAGCGCTTGGCCCAGGTTTCGATGGCTGATTCGAGGCCGAGCACCTTGTTGACCGCAACCGGCAGGTGGCGCAGCTGTTCGATGTAGGCGCTTTCGTCCTGGGTGCTCAGGCGTTGCCTGACCTTGGCCATGACCAGTGTCAGCAGGAACAGGGCGGCGAGCTGGGTGGTGAAGGCTTTGGTCGAGGCGACGCCGATTTCCGGGCCGGCGCGGGTGATGAAGCGCAGCGCACATTCGCGGACGATGGCCGATTCCGAGACATTGCAGATGGCCAGCGTTCTGGTCTGGCCAAGGCTCTTGGCGTGGCGCAGCGCGGCCAGGGTGTCGGCGGTTTCGCCCGATTGCGAGATGGCGACGATCAGCTGTTTCGGGTTGGGCACCGAAGCACGGTAGCGGTACTCGCTGGCGATCTCTACATTGCAGGGAACGCCGGCGATGGCTTCGAGCCAGTAGCGGGCGGTGTAGCCGGAGTGGCTGCTGGTGCCGCAGGCGAGAATCAGGATCGAGTCGACATCGGCCAACAACTGGCCGGCTTCGGCGCCGAAGATGCCGGGCTGGATGCTCTTGCTGCCGCCGACGATTTCCAGCGTGTTGGCCAGCGCTTCCGGCTGCTCGAAGATTTCCTTCTGCATGTAGTGCCGGTAGTTGCCGAGTTCGACGGCGGCGGCGGAAAGCTGCGAGACATGGATCGGGCGTTCGGCCGGGGTGCCGTCGAGACGGGTAATCCTGACGCTGGTTGCGGTCAACTCGGCAATATCGCCATTTTCCAGATAAACCATGTTGCGGGTGACCTGGAGCAGCGCCGAGGCGTCGGAAGCGGCGTAGTTGCCGTTGTCGGAAACGCCGAGCAGCAGCGGCGAGCCTTCGCGGGCAACGACGACCTTGCCCGGTTGGCTGTGGTCGATGACGGCGATGGCATAGGCGCCGACCAGCCGGCGGCAGGCGGTCCGAACGGCGGCGAAGAGGTCGGGTTCGCCCTTGAGCGTGGCTTCGATCAGGTGGGCGATGCTTTCGGTGTCGGTGTCGGAGGTGAAGACGTAGCCCTGGGCGGTCAGTTCGTGGCGCAGGGTTTCGTAGTTCTCGATGATGCCGTTATGGACGACGGCGATCGAGCCGGAGACGTGCGGATGGGCGTTGCGCTCCGAGGGCACGCCGTGGGTGGCCCAGCGCGTGTGGGCGATGCCGGTGACGGCGGTGGTCGCGGCCGAGGCGGCTTCGAGTTCGGCGACGCGGCCGACCGAGCGGACGCGCTCGATGCTGCCGCCGCTGATGACGGCCAGGCCGGCCGAGTCATAGCCGCGGTATTCGAGCTTTTTCAGACCCTCGACGAGAACGGGAACGATGTTGCTGCCGGCTGCTGCCGCGACAATGCCGCACATGACTTGGAAAGCTTCCTGATGAAAAGCTGCCAGCACCAAAAGCTCCGGTCACTGGCAAACGAGTAATTTTACCTCAAACACCCCATATCCAGATTATCACCTTGAAAATGGATGGTAGTTTTAACAATGCCAATAACATCTTGATAGCCCTACTCGCTGAGAGATCAACGTTAACAATCTACGCCAGGCCCCTCTGCTGCCCTATCCTTTTCCGACAAAATCGGGGCTGCGGTCAACGGCCATTTGATGCCGATTTTCGGATTGTCCCAGGCAATACAACGCTCATGTTCCGGGGCATAGTAATCGGTCGTTTTGTAAAGAAACTCGGCGGTTTCACTCAAGGTCAGAAAACCGTGGGCGAAGCCAGGCGGTATCCAGAGTTGTTTCTTGTTTTCAGCCGAGAGAATTTGGCCGACCCATTGGCCATAGGTTTTTGAGTCTTTCCGGATGTCGACCGCAACATCGAAGACTTCGCCCTGCACGACCCTCAGCAGCTTTCCTTGCGGCCGCTTTATCTGATAGTGCAGACCGCGCAGGACGTTTCTGGAAGATTTTGAGTGGTTATCCTGGACGAAGGCGGCCTTCAGGCCAGTAGCCTCTTCAAAGACCTTCTGATTAAAACTTTCGAAGAAAAATCCGCGGTTATCGCCGAAGACCGTAGGCTCGATGAGGAGAACATCAGGAATCGCTGTAGGCGTTACCTTCATCAAAACACCTTCTCACGCAGAAGACCAAGCAAGTATTGTCCGTAGCCCGTCTTGGCATACGACTGGGCGATTTGTTCCAAGCTTTCGTCGCTAACCCAGCCTTGCCGCCAGGCGATTTCTTCTGGGCAGGCAACCTTGAGGCCTTGGCGCTTTTCGATGGTGGCGATGAATTGCCCAGCTTCCAGCAAGGAGTCATGGGTGCCGGTATCAAGCCAAGCGTAGCCGCGACCCATGATTTCAACCTTGAGTTTGTTGCGCTCCAGGTAATTGCGGTTGACGTCGGTGATCTCAAGTTCGCCACGGGCGCTGGGCTTGATATTTCTGGCGATATCGACAACGTCGGCGTCGTAGAAGTAGAGGCCGGTGACTGCGTAGCGGGATTTTGGCCGGCTGGGCTTTTCTTCGATGGATATGGCGCGCTTGGCACTGTCGAATTCAACGACGCCGTAGCGTTCCGGGTCGGTCACGGCGTATGCGAAGACGGTAGCACCGTCATGGGTAGCGTTTGCGCCTTGCAGGAGTTCGCTGAATTCGTGGCCGTGAAAGATGTTGTCACCGAGGATGAGGGCCGAGGGGTTGTTGCCGACAAACGCCGCCCCAAGGACGAATGCCTGTGCCAAGCCGTCCGGGCTGGGTTGCACCGTGTATTGAAGGTTGAGACCCCACTGGCTACCGTCTCCGAGAAGTTGCTCGAAGCGCGGAGTATCCTGCAGTGTAGAGATGATCAGGATATCGCGAATGCCCGCCAGCATGAGGGTGGTGAGCGGATAGTAAATCATTGGCTTGTCGAAGATCGGCAGCAACTGCTTCGACACGGATAAGGTGGCCGGGTACAAACGGGTACCGGAGCCGCCGGCGAGAACGATTCCTTTGCGGGTGGTCATGCGCGCGCCTCGTAGTTTTTATCAAGCCATTGCCGATAGGCGCCGCTCGTTACATTGGAAACCCACGCCTGATTGTCGAGATACCAGCGCACTGTCTTGCGGATGCCGGTATCGAACGTTTCTGCAGGTCTCCAGCCAAGCTCGCGTTCGATCTTGCTGGCATCTATGGCGTAACGGCGGTCGTGACCGGGGCGATCCTTGACGTAGGTAATTTGTTCCTCATAAGGCTTGCCGTCGCCTCTCGGGCTGAGTTCGTCAAGAATGGTGCAGAGGGTATGGACGACTTCGAGATTGGATTTTTCGTTCCAACCACCGATATTGTAGGTTTCCCCTACCCTGCCCGCTTCGAGCACGCGGCGGATGGCGCTGCAATGGTCCTTGACATAAAGCCAGTCGCGAATCTGCTGGCCGTCGCCGTAGATGGGGAGCGGCTTGCCGGCGAGCGCGTTGTGGATGACCAGCGGGATCAGTTTTTCCGGGAAGTGGCAGGGGCCGTAGTTGTTGGAGCAGTTGGTAGTCAGAACCGGCAAGCCGTAGGTATGGTGGTAGGCACGCACCAGATGGTCGCTGGCCGCCTTGCTGGCTGAGTAAGGGCTGTTGGGTTCGTAGCGGCTGGTTTCCCTGAAAGCGGGGTCGTCCTTTTCAAGGGAGCCGTAAACTTCGTCTGTGGAGACGTGGAGGAAGCGGAAATTGGCCTTGGCTTCGCCTGCCAAGTCGCTCCAGTAAGCGCGCACGGCTTCGAGCAGGTGGAAGGTACCAACGATATTGGTCTGGATAAAGTCTTCCGGGCCGTGAATGCTGCGGTCGACATGGGATTCGGCGGCAAAATTGATGACAGCACGAGGCTTTTGGTCGGCGAGAAGCTTGGCAACCAGATCGAAGTTGCCAATATCACCATGGATGAACAAATGACGCGGGTCGCCTGACAGGTCGGTCAAGTTCTCCAGATTACCAGCGTAAGTCAGCGCATCGAGGTTGATCACCGGCTCGTCGGATTGAGCCAGCCAATCGAGGACAAAGTTGCTGCCGATAAAACCAGCACCGCCGGTAACGAGGATCATCGATTACTACCCAATAAATGAAGATGCGATATTTTAGTCCGGCAGCTCAAGGTTCCTGGCGAACCCTCAAAAAGCTGGCGAAACGCGGCAGGCCCGAGTTGGTCAGATCACGGTATCGATAGGTCACCGTAGCGCCGATCGGCGGCGGGTCGCGCCTTTGTGCGTCGCTCAGCCCGGAGCCAAGCGCGAACTCAACACCCTCCGGGGTGCGTACCCGCAGGGCGCCGGTCAGGCCGACATATTTTCCCTTGCCTGACAGATGACCGACAACCACGGCTTCGGCATCATCCCAAGGCTTGACCTTGAGTAGCGTCTCGCTCCGCCCGGTTTCATAAAGCGCATCAGCGCGGTGCAGCATCAGGCCTTCGCCGCCGGCCCTGACGACTTCCTTCAGGTGTTTTTGCAGGCTGTTGCGGTCGACCACTGGAAACTGCTCAATTTCACGCAACCAAGGGACGTTGGTCTCGCGGGCAATTTGGCGCATCGCTTCGGCACGTTCGCGAAAGGTACCGGGCGCGCCGGGCAGTTCGAAAATCATGTAGCGCACCTGGCGCCATTCGGCATCGTCTGGAACATCGCGGCGCACGATGCCGGAGAGCCGCTCGAACGAACCACGGGAAATCCAGAGCTCGCCATCGAGCGGACGTTTCGGCAATCCGTCGAGAAACCAGCGCGGTGCGTTGATTTCCTTGCCGCTGCGGAAACGCAGGCTTGCGCCATCCCAGATCGCGCGCACGCCATCGAGTTTTTCGCTGACCAGATAGCGGGAAACATCGACCTGGTCGTGGTACACCTCGGCCAGCAGGATGGCTGGGGGTTCTGCCGCGAGGGAAATGCTCGTGGCAGCAAGCCCCAAGCCGAACAACAGGGCCCAGAGCAGGCGCAACATCAGTCGCCCGCCCAGTCACGGCGTGCCTGGCGGGCGATCCCGAAAATTTCCTCCAGCCGCTCACCGTCGCTATGGGCAAGTGCCGTACGCAGTTCGTCAAGCTGCGCGCGATAGCTGTCCAGTTCGCCCAACAAGGCATCGCGGTTGGCGAGACAGATGTCGCGCCACATTTCGGGATGGCTGGCGGCGATGCGGGTGAAATCACGAAA
>WBZX01001400.1_pt1 | contig 18189 bp, 18 predicted proteins | sample 5204211 | NCBI WGS metagenome assembly WBZX01 (sample SAMN12344362, study PRJNA552823) | activated sludge metagenome | biome: Activated sludge suspended growth; feature: Nitrification reactor; material: Wastewater; isolation source: activated sludge from nitrification reactor of wastewater... | reverse complement strand
CTTTCGTCAAGTGCCGTACCGGAAAATGGCACGCGATCGCTTCTCTTCCTCGGGGGGCTCGCCGTGCTGGATGGGCTGGGCGTCCTTGTCGTCTGGTTGGTCTGCAATGCTGCCACGGGAGCCTGGTTTGCCGGCACCACAGGACAGGAAAGGCTGGCCGCGGCCGTACTCGCCGGCATCTTCTCCTGGCGGCTGTACGTCTTGCTCTTCCGCGTCGTGCTCCAGCCGGAACTGCCGGCGGCGCGGCTCTGCGCGGCGGGCAATCACGAATCGAAGACCATGTACCTGCGAGTTTCCGCGGTGATGCTGGTCATCGTCTTCATGCGCATTCTCGGCCAGGTGCTGGAGGCCATCCGCACCCCTGCGGACGCGATGGCTTCCTTCCAGGTGATCGCCGGCCTGACATACCTCGCGACATTCCTCTGGCTGGCCTATCGGTCGCGACTGGCTGCGCAGCAGTGGTTCGGTGGTCTGGGCGAGCTTGCGCCATTGATCGGCGGCATTGGTCGCAAGTGGATACCCATCGCCCCCTTGTTCTTCGCCGCTCTTGGCGTGACGCTGATCTACGGTGCCGTGTCGGGCTCCATGCTCGTCGGGAGAGCTATGATCCTGACGCTGAACCTCGTCGTCGGCGTACTGATCTTCGAGACGCTGATGCAGGCGCTGGTGCGGCGTCTCGATTCTCGGCTCGCCGGCAAGACGCCGGCCAGCAACACTCCCAAGCTGCCCGACGTCGTGGCACGTTGCATCCGCGTCGCTGTTCTAATCGGTGTCGCAGTCGTAATTGCCGAGAGCTGGGTCGTGCGGGTGCTTGGTCTGGTGGACGCAAGCGAGTGGGAGCAGCTGACACGGTCTTCGCGCACCGCAGGCGTGACCTTGTTTATGGCTTTCGTCGCCTGGGAGCTCTTCAAGTACATGACCGAGCCCTACATGGGCAGGAAGACTAAGGATGCCGCCCAGGCAATTGCCGACGGCGACGCGAATGCGGCGCCGGCTTCCCGGCTCAGTACCATGATGCCGCTGATGCGGCGGACCGCGGCAGTGCTGATCATCTTGGTTGCCGTGATGGTGGCGCTGCAGGATTTCGGCATCAACATCACCCCCCTGATCGCCGGTGCCTCGGTGTTCGGCATCGCGATCTCCTTCGGCAGCCAAACTCTCGTCAAGGACATCGTGTCGGGCTTGTTCTACCTTTCCGACGATGCCTTCCGCGTCGGCGAGTACATTGATTGCGGCAAAGCCAAGGGCACGGTCGAGGGCTTCACGCTGCGCTCGATCAAGCTCCGCCATCAGAACGGCCAGGTGCACACCATTCCGTTCGGACAGCTCGGCCAGATCACGAATTTCAGCCGCGACTGGATAACGGTGAAGTTTAACCTGCGCTTCGCTCGAGACACGGACATCGAGAAACTGCGCAAGGCGTCCAAGAAGATCGGCGCCGAGATGATGGAGATGCCGGCCATCGCCGATCAGATTCTGGCACCATTCAAGATGCAAGGCGTTGCCGACATCGCGGGCAATGCCCTGGTGGTGCGCTTCAAGTTCACGGCAAGGCCTGGCAATCCTGCGGCGATCCAGCGAGAAGCCCTGAAACGCATGTTTAGCACTTTCCCGGCGATGGGCTTCGAGTTCGCCAAGGAAGGCGCCAATGTCGTGCTGCATACGGCGCCAGCTTCCGGAGAGGCGCAGGCAGAAACGTCCGCGGCCACACCACCTGCCGCACCTCAGGCTTCCGTTCCTGCGGCGGCCAGTTGACGCGCTTGTCTCCTCGGAGGCTTGCCAAGCTTTCGCGTCCTTCCTTCGGATGTTAGTGCCTTCAGCCTTCGTGGGATATCGTCTTGCCGGCGTGGTGTTCTTCGGCTGGCTGAAGGTTTTGGGAAGACTGCCTACGAACAGTTCCAGATTGCCATTTCGGTTGCGGCGGCCGTCACACTGTTCACCTATGCGCTGAAGGGCTTTGGCGACGACGTACGCCGCAGTGGTGGAGAGGCTCACGATTCCCTGCTGTTGCGAGTAACCCGTGGCAACGGCTCGGCATTTCTTCTCGGCGTCTCGATTACGGCAATACTCCAACCCTCCAGTGCGGTATCCGGCATCACAGTCGTGAGCGTCGTCTTGTCCGTACTGCCGGGAAGGGGGGTCGCTTTTCGGCCGTTCGATCTTCTATCTTGGCGTGACTTCGCCTGATCAGCGACCGTGTGGGAAGTCTCAAGGACAATCCGGAAATCGCACAGTGGCTCGCCTACGTCAGATATCCGGCCGTCGGGCTGGTGACGGGCGTCGTCGCGACGGCAGTCCTTCAGTCCTCCCGCGTCGTGATCGGACTCGCTGTCATCGCCGTCCAGCAGGGCTCTTGTTGCCCCAGGATGTCATTCCGATCGTCCTCGGCTCCAATATCGGCACGACCTCTACGGCCCTGATCGCGTCTCTCGGGATGCGTACGGTGGCACGGCGCGCCACCATCGCCAATTTGGCTTTCAACGCCGTCGGCGTCGCGCTGTTCCTGCCATTCATGGATCGGTTCGGCGCGTTCGTGGTGCGGCTAGCCGATGCGGGCGATGTGGCCGTGGCTCTTTCTCACCTTCTGTTCAACTTGGCCGTCGCCGTGATCGGCTTCGCCATTCTTCGGCCTCCGAACGACATTCTCAATCCCGCACGAAGCAAGGCAGAACCTCACCGCCGTTGACGCTTAGCGGCCCGCAAACGCTTGCTGTATGATCGTCCGCAAATTGGAGTTGTACGATCATGGCCGGTCTGTCTCGTCGACACGTTGTGCAATCGGTTGCCGTGGGGGCGTCGGGTGCCTTGGCGGGCGCGGCGATGACTGGGCGCGCGGTCCAGGCGCAGCCGGCCGGCTACGACCCCAACGCAATGGCGGCGGAGATTTCCGCGCGTCTGTTCGCTCAGGATGGGCTTGCCCGTCCCGTGCCAACCGAGCCTACAGTTTCCGATCTTGCCAAGGGCCTCGACCGCACGCTCGTGCTGGGCGGCGGTGGCGAATACTACATCGCCTGGTATTGCGGGTTCTTCCACGGGCTCTACGAGCTCGACGTCGATCTCAACGTGGCGGAGATGATCGTCGGGACGTCGGCGGGCGCCTATGCCGGATCCGCCCTGTCTTCCGGCCACTTCGCCCGCCTGCGCCGGGAGTTCGAGTTCTTCGGCCGCTTCCCGGCCCTGTTTGCCAAGATGGCGCCGGTCACCAGTCCCAACGCCAGCCAGAAGCGGGCTCAGGAGATCAACTTCAACGTCAAGGACGGCAGCCCGGCGTCTATTCGTGCCATCGGCCTGGCCGCGCTGGCGGCCGACAACCGGCTGAACGGCGACGGCGTCGAGCGCCTTGCCTGGCTGCTGACAGGCGACAGCCGCACCGACTGGCCGGTCGCCAAGATGCATACGACCGCGAACGATTGCTACACGGCCGAGCGGCTGGTCGTCAGCCAGGCCGTGGCGCGCAAGAACGGCATCCCCCTGGCGCACGCTGCGGCGGCGAGCTCGTCGCTTCCGGGCGTGATGGGCCCCACTCTGGTGGGGCAGCGCTATTGCATGGATGGCGGCATTTCGCGGACCTGGGCCCATACCGACCTCGTTGCCGGATCGAAGCGCGCGCTCGTGATCACCTTGACCAACGGATACGAAGGCTCGTTGCTGAGCGGCATTCCCCACAACATCTACGACGAAATGAAAGCGCTGGAAGCGACCGGGACCAAGGGCATGCTCATCATCGCCGGCACGCCGCCCGGTGTCGATCTTCTCGATCCGCGCCAGATCGAACCGGCGCTGAAGGCGGGCTACGAGCGTGCCAAGATCGAGGCGCCCAGAATCAAGTCGTTCTGGGCATAGATCATTTCTTGCGAGCCGCGATGTAGGGGCGATTGTCGTTGCCCTTCGTGGCGTGGGTTTCCATGGCGAGAATGTCGAAGCCTGCGGCACGTATGTGCTGGACCAGCATGGTTGCCCGAAAGACGCCGGCATAGGGCGCCACGCCGATTGCGCGCATCGGAGGCAGGGCAAGCCTGAGGAGCGGGTTCATGTCCCCGATGCAGGGCGTCTTGGAGATGAACAGGCCCTCCGCTGCAAGCAAGCCGTGAATAGTGCGCAGCGTGCCTGGCAGGTCGCGGACCAGATGGAGATAGTTGAAGCCCAGGGCCGCGTCGAACGGTGCGGCCTCGGGCGCTATCGCTTCGGCGGTCGCGGCCCGGAAGGCGAGAGACGGGATCGGGGCCACGGCGTGTTTCTCGTTGGCAATCGCGATCATGCCGGTGGAGACATCTGTTGCGAGATAGTCTCGAACGTCGCCGGCGAGCCGGAGCGCCGTCGTTCCCGTGCCACAGCCCAGTTCCAGTACCCGGTCGCCCGATCGCAAGAGGGTGCGGGTCCGCTCCACCGTGCGCTCGTATCCGGCCTGATCCGAGATCGCACTTCTGGCGTACTTCCGCGACGTCCGGTCCCAGAAACGCGCATCGCTCGCCAGGCTCATGCTGATTGTTCCCCGCAATCGCGATGCCGCTCACCCCTGCTCTCGCAGGCTGGCGCGGCGGCGTCCTAGAAGATGCAATCCGCCCGAGCGGCAGGCCGAATCGGATCGGCCGGCATGTCGAGGCGGCAGTGATAGTCGAAGGCGGCGCGATAAGGTTCTGCGATGCGCGCCTTCGCCTGAATGGGAAGGACGAAGCGGCCGCCGCGACGGTCGACCTGCTGCCGGCCATAGCCGATATTGGTGCCGTCGGCGAAGTAGGCATCGAAGAAGGAATGGCCGGCCGTCGAGGTGAACTCCACGACCAGGATGGCGCCATCGATGCATTCGAAGCGCGGACCGCTGCGCAGGATCCCTGTTTCCGTTGCTTTCCCCGAAGGGCCGGCGATCGTCCAGCGCGAGCCTTTCGGGGTGCGCGAAGATTCCGCGCTCAGGACGCCGCAGCTCAAGGCGTTCGTCGCAGCGCCGTTCGCGGATTGGCCCTGCGCCTCGCCGGCGAGGGCCAGGGTCGCAAGGAGCAAACCGGCTGCCCCTCTCGCCTGGAGCAGACCGCGACGTCTCGCTCCGCCTGCGCGCTTCAGATCATTCATCTCCACCTGCTCCCCGCCCCGCAACATGCGCGGGGCCTGTTCAGGTCTTAGCCTCATTTCGCCTGCGCAAAGGAGTCCTAACTTTTGCAACAGGCGCCGTGCAGATCACGAAAGGAACACAGGCCCGGCCCATGCGTTGATGTCTACTTCGCCCGCGTAGAGAGGAATCCAGAATGAAATATGCTGTCGTGATCGTGGGATTGAGTCTGGCTGTCGCCGGATGTGCGCAGTTCGGGCCATCGGGGCAATCCGGACAGCAGCAGGCGGCACTCTCCAGGCCGATCAGCCAGTCGGAGATCGATTGGTCGAAGCGGAGCGGCAGGAATACCGTGAGCGGCCTCGCCGTCATGAAGGCTGCCAATGGCGAAAGCCATAGCTGCGCGGGGCAGTCGGCAAATCTGATCCCGGACAGCGATTATGCACGGGCGCGAATGGAAGCGATCTTCGGCAGCACGGATCGGGGGATGCGTGCGGCGAGCCGCGGTGCGGTCAAGTTCGAACGGGACGACCCGCTCTATGTCTCGTCGTTGCGCACGACCCGGTGCGACGCGCAGGGCAGCTTCTCCTTCGCGCAGGTGCCCGACGGCATCTGGTACGCGACCACCAGCATCAAGTGGCAGGGTACCTCCCAGGTCGAAGGCGGATCGGTGATGCGCCGCGTCGACGTGCGTGGCGGCCGGCTCGTGAAGGTGGTGCTGCCCTAGCGGCCGGGATCACTGCCGGTTCACCGATATCAACGGCAGGTTGAAGCTGGCGCTTTCGCCCTGGATGTCGGCCGGCAGGGGCGAATAGGGCGAGCCGGCGCGAACGCCGGCCAGCACGCCCTGATCGAACTCGGGCACGCCGCTAGAGCGGATGACCTCGACGGCGACCAACCGTCCGTTCCTGGCAATGGTGACGCGCACCACGGTCGTGCCGCGGCTGGCATTTGTGTTCGCCTGGTAGCGATAGCCCTGCAGCTTCATCGCGACCTGCCAGAGGTAATTGTCGGCGGCCCGCGCGCGATTGTAGGCGTCGGCAGGATTGACGAAGTGCGAGGTCGTGGGCGCTTCCCTGGGATTGGGCACGGCGGGCGCGCGTTGCTGCTGGCCGGGCGGGAGCGGCGAGGGGCGTGCGTCCCGCTGCTGCCCCGCCGGCGGTCGTGCAGGCGGCGGCGGTGGGGCGGCCAGGGCTTGCTGCTCCGGTGGCCGCGCGGCCGGCGACGGCGTGGGAACAGGCGCCGGCTTGGGCGGCTCGGCGGCCGGAGGTTGCGGCGGTTGAGCCTGCAGGGGCGGCAGATCGTCCGTCGAGGATGGCTGCGGTGCGGAGGCCTTCTTGTCCGGCGCTGCGGCCGGGGGCACCTGCGTGGCCTTGTCGGCCGTGATTGCCGCGGGCGGCTTCAGCCCCATATCCTCGGGCGGAGGGGGCGGCTTCGGTTGCTGTGCCTGCTTCGGGGGCGGCGGAGGCGGTGGCTCCGGCGGCTTGGGCTGTTCGAGCGAGACCTCGATGACCTCCTCGACGGGCGCGACCTTCGGCTGGCGTTCGATCAGCCAGAACAGCGCCGCTACGACCAGCACATGCAGCAGCACCGCGAGCGCCAGCGCGACCGGCGACATGCGGTCGGAGCGATACGAGGAGGCGCTGGCGGCGTGGGCCACGGATGGATCTGTCCTGCGATGGCGCTCAACGAGACTTGGCCGCCGGATCGGAGGTGGCCGGATCGAGGCCCGTATTGCGCACGATGGCGGCGACGGCCGGTGACGCAAGGAAGCGCGCGAGATGCAGGGCGGCGTCCTTTTCCTGTGCTCCTTCGACCAGGCCGGCAGAGAAGAAGATGGTTTGCTGAACTTCGGGAGGAAGCGTTCCCACCATGTCCAGCTCCTTGAAGTAGATCAGTTCGCTCACCTGCTGGAAGCCAAGCTCGGCATCGCCGCGCGCGACCACTGCGCCGACACGTTCGCTCATGATTTTCTTGCCGGTGACTTTCAGCTGCTCGGCGACCCCGAGCTTCGGGAACAGTTCCTCGGAAAGGTAGGTTCCGCTGGCGCTCGCCGAATAGGCCACCGACTTGGCGTTCAACAGCGTCTGCTTCAATGCCTCGACCGTGCTGATATCGGGCTTGGGAGTGCCTTTGCGCACGGCGGCGCCAATCTGCGAGCGGGCCAGGTCGATGCGGCTGCCGGGCACGATCTTGCCGGCCTTCAGCAGAGCCTCCAGCCCTCCTTCCGACAGGATCACCAGGTCGAACCTTTCGCCGCGGGCGAAGCGGCTGGGGATCGAGTCGGGCGCATTGCCGATCGAGGCGCCGAAAGCGCTGACGACCTTGTGGCCGGAGGCCTGCTCGTAGATCGGGATCAGGATCTTGTAGGCTTCGGTGAAGGCGCCCGACGTGACGACCCGGATTTCGGCCGCCCTGGCAAGCTGCGGTGCGAGCGGGAACAGCACCGCCGAGACCAGCGCGATGGCGCTGAGGAAAATGCGACGAGATTTCATTCGGCTCTCTCACTGAGGGCGCGACGCCGTCCGGCAGCCCGGACAGAGCGCCGCCGGACCGATTTTACGAGGATGTTCCCTAGAAGAAAATGAACGTGAGCAGCACGAACAAGGGCAAAAGAATGGCGCAGGACCAGCCCATGTAGCCGAAGAAGCTGGGCATGCGGATGCCGGCTTCCTCGACCACCGCCTTGACCATGAAGTTGGGGGCATTGCCGATATAGGTGTTGGCACCCATGAACACTGCTCCGCAGGAAATGGCGGCGAGCGTACCGGCGAGGGGCCCCATCAGCGTGGCCGGATCGCCTCCGGCCAGGTTGAAGAAGACGAGGTAGGTCGGCGCATTGTCGAGGAAGCTCGATAGGATGCCTGTCAACCAGAAGTACCAGATGTTGAGCGGCTGACCGTCCGGCCCCGTCACCAGGGAGACCAGCGGCGCCAGCACGCCATCCGAGCCGGCACGCAGGATGGCCAGGGCCGGCGCGATCGTGACGAAGATGCCGGCGAACAGCTTGGCCACTTCCGCCATCGGCCCCCAGGTGAAGGCATTGTCGGTCCGTATCTTGCGGCTCGTCAGCTTGAGCGACAGGCCGATGACGGCGATCAGGGCGAGGTCGCGCAGCACATGCTGAAGCTCCAGCGGGACATGATAGAGCGTGAAGTGGACGCCGGGATTCCAGGAGCCGCTTGTCAGCACGATGCCCACGACGACCGCCAGCAGGATGATGTTGATGCCACCCTCGACGCGGATCGGCGATTCCGGCGTGGGATCGGGCTTCTTGCGGCCTTCCTTGCGGTACCAGTAGCGGTCGATGCCGTAGAAAAGCGTGAGCAGGACGATGGCGCACAACAGCATCTCGCTGAAGAGATATTCCGTCGTCCAGAAGAAGCTCACACCTTTGAGGAAGCCGAGGAACAGCGGTGGATCGCCGAGCGGGGTTAGGGCGCCCCCGACGTTCGACACCAGGAAGATGAAAAAGACGAAGACATGGATCTTGTGGCGCCGGTCGTCGTTGGCGCGGATCAGCGGCCGGATCAGCAGCATCGAGGCGCCGGTCGTGCCCATCCAGCCGGCCAGCACCGTACCGATGGCCAGCAGTGCGGTATTCATCGACGGCGAGCCATGCAGGTTGCCGCGGATGTGGATGCCGCCCGTCACGGTGAAAAGTGCCGTCAGCAAGACGATGAAAGGAATGTAGTCGAGCAGGAGGAGATGGATGACTTCATAGAGTGCCGTCGGCACGCCATGGATCATGGCGAAGGGCACGATCACCAGGGCGGCCCATGCCGCAGAAATCTTGCCGAAATGATGGTGCCAGAAATGCGGCGCAACGAGCGGCATGATCGCGATGGAGAGCAGGATGCCGACGAAGGGCAGCATCCACGACAGGTCGAGATGGCGTCCATCGATCGCGGGCGTTCCGGGGCCGGCCGCCAGTGCGGGCATGGCGAGGCCGAGCGCGAGCACGGCCCCGAGGGTGAGTAGACGACCAGGCTTCATGAGGATCACGCGATATAAGTTGCCGATACGCCGCCATCGACGGTGAGCGTGTGGCCATTGACGTAAGCCGCTGCGGGCGATGCCAGAAAGACGGCAGCGCCGACGATCTCCCACGGTTCCGCCCACCGTTTGGCCGGGCAGCGGGTGCGCAAGTGCTCGCCGGTCGATGAGGCGATCAGCGCGGCATTCGTCTCGGTGGCGAAGAAGCCCGGCGACAAGGCGTTGGCGGTGATGCCCTTCGCCCCGAACTCCACCGCCAGCGCCCGGGCGAGCGCCGCGAGACCCGCCTTGGCCGCGATGTAGGAGGACGCGCCGGGCGCGGCGAGATCGGCGGCGATCGAACTCACCAGGATCAGGCGGCCCCAGCCGCGGGCGATCATGCCCGGGACCAGCTGATGGACCAGGGCGTGACCTGCCGAGAGGTCGATATCGACCAGTCGGGCAAAATCGGCCGGCTCGATTTCCAGAAAGGGCCTGCGGTCTCTCTCGCCGACATTGTGCACCAGGATATCGATGCGGCCGGCCGCCGCGACTTCGGCGGCCATGGCCGCCCGGTCGGCCATCTCGAACGCCAGGGCGTCGGCGTCGTGGCCGGCGGCGCGCAGCTCGGCCAGCCGCGGCGTCATCTGCTTGTGCGAGCGGCCATGAAGGAGGACGCGGGCCCCCGCTTCGGCCAGGCCCTTGGCCATCTCCCAGCCGAGACCGCGGGCCGAGCCTGTCACAGGGCGGTGCGGCCATTGAGGCGGAACTTGTCGGGAAAAGTCGACATGGCGGGGGACAGGGCCGATCTGTTGGTCTATTGCGACTCCCGAGTTAGCTTCGGATGGGCCCATGCTGCAACTGCCTAGAGTCGTCGGTCATCGCGGTGCCATGGCCTATGCGCCTGAAAACACGCTAGAATCCTTTCGCGAAGCCCATCGGCTCGGGGCAACCTGGGTCGAGATCGACGTCAAGCTGACGGCCGACGGCGTGCCGATCGTGATGCATGACGATTCGTTGAAGCGGACCACGGGCGTCGACCGGCTGACGGCGGAGACGCCGGCGGCCGAGCTGCCGGCATCGGTGCCGACCTTCGAGCAGGCCATCGCCTGTTTCGGCGAGCTGGGGCTGGGCTGCAATGTCGAGATCAAGCCCTGCAAGGGCCGCGAGGCGGAGACCGCACGTGTCGCCGTCGCCACGCTGCGCCGCCTCTGGCCGGCCCGGCTGCCCGCGCCGCTGCTCTCCAGCTTCAAGGATGCGTCGCTGGCGGCAGCCCGCGACGCGGCGCCGGAATTTGCGCGCGCCCTGTTGATCGACGAGCTGAAGGACGACTGGCGGGGGCGTGCCCTGGCCGTGGAGGCGGTGGGCATCAACACCAACGGAAAGCGGCTGACGGCGCCCCGCGCGGTCGAGATCAAGCAGGCCGGCTATCTGCTCAGCACCTATACGATCAACGACGCCGACGTCGCCCGGGTGCTGGTCGCCATGGGTACCGACTGCATCATTACCGACATGCCGGACGTCGTTCTGGTAGCGCTTGCCCATCAGTAGACCATTTGGGGGTTGCGTTCGCACCGCAGTCTTGGTGGACTGTCATCAGACTGAAACAAATCAGACACATCGCAGTCTTGTCGTCCGCCGATACAACGGCGGGCTTCATTGGGAGGTTTTTCGACATGACACGGATTCTTCTGTCTTCCGTCGCCGCGGCGGCGGTCCTGGCGAGCGCGCCTGTGGCGTTCGCGCAGACCGAGATCCAGTGGTGGCACGCCATGGGCGGCAACCTGGGTGATACGGTCAATGCTCTGGCCGAGGGCTTCAACAAGTCCCAGACCGAGTACAAGGTGAACCCGGTCTACAAGGGTTCCTATACCGAGACCCTGACCGCGGCGATCGCGGCCTTCCGCGCCAAGCAGGCGCCGCACATCGTGCAGGTCTTCGAAGTCGGCACCGCCAACATGATGGCCGCCAAGGGCGCGGTCTATCCGGTCTATCAGCTCATGGCCGATGCCAAGGAGCCGTTCGATCCCAAGGCCTATATCGGTCCGGTCTACGGCTACTACTCGACGACCGACGGCAAGCTGTTGTCGATGCCGTTCAACTCCTCGACGCCGGTGCTCTACTGGAACAAGGAGCTGCTGCAGAAGGCGGGCCTCGATCCCGACAAGCCGCCGAAGACCTGGCCGGAGCTGGGCGAGATGGCCAAGAAGGCCGTCGCAGCCGGCGCCAAGTGCGGATTCACGCCGCAATGGCAGACCTGGACGATGATCGAGAACTACGGCGCCTATCACAACCTGCCGTACGCGACCAAGGCCAACGGCTTCGGCGGCATCGACATCGAGCTGAAGTTCAACGACCCCGCCCGCATCAAGTTCATCCAGATGCTGTCGGACTGGACCAAGGACAAGACGTTCGTCTATGGCGGCCGCGAGGGCAAGTCGACGGCGCTGTTCAACGCGGGCGACTGCGCGTTCCATATCGCTTCGTCGGCCACTGCCTCGGCCATCGACAAGGCGCTGGGCGCTGGCAAGTATGGCATCGCCATGATGCCCTATTCGCCCGATGTCATCGCCAAGCCGCAGAACTCGATCATCGGTGGCGCCACCCTGTGGGTGCTGCAGGGCAAGCCGGCGGCCGAATACAAGGGCGTTGCCAAGTTCCTGAGCTATCTCGCCAGCACGCCCGTACAGGCCAAGTGGCACCAGGAGACGGGTTACGTGCCGGTCACCCTGGCCGCCGCGGAAGTCACCGAGAAGGACGGCTTCTACAAGAAGTTCCCGGGCCGCGAGATTGCGGTGCAGGAGCTGACGCTCAACCCGCCGACCGAGAACTCCAAGGGCCTGCGCATCGGTAACTTCGTGCAGATCCGCGACATCGTCGACGGCGAGCTCGAGGCCGTATGGTCGGGCAAGAAGGACGCCAAGACGGCGCTCGACGACGCGGTGAAGCTCGGCAACGAGCAGCTCAAGCGTTTCGAAGCGGCGAACAAGTAAGTTCGGGAGAAGCCTTCGTCCGGAAGGGCGGGGGCTTCCTCTTGCCGGCATGGAAAAGCGGGTCACTTTCAACGAGCGCTGGCTGCCGTACCTTCTGGTGGCGCCGCAGATCGTTATCACTCTGGTGTTCTTCTTCTGGCCGTCGGGCCAGGCGATCTACCAGTCTGTGCTGATCGAGGATGCCTTCGGCGGCAACACCAAGTTCGTCTTCCTCGACAATTTCATCCATCTGTTCAACGATTCGAGTTACTACGACTCGGCGCGGCTTACGCTCGTGTTCAGCGCGCTGGTGGCCACGCTGGGGCTCGGCATCTCGCTGCTGCTGGCGGTGATGGCCGATCGCGTCATCCGCGGCGCCACCGCCTACAAGACTTTCCTCGTCTGGCCCTATGCCGTCGCGCCCGCAGTGGCCGGCGTGCTCTGGGGGTTCCTGTTCAATCCCTCGGTCGGCATCGTCGCCTGGGTGCTGCAAGGCATCGGCATCGAGTTCAACTACGTGACCAACGGCCACCAGGCTCTGACGCTGGTGATCATCGCCGCCATCTGGAGCCAGATCAGCTACAATTTCCTGTTTTTCCTGGCCGGCCTGCAGTCGATCCCGAAGTCGCTGATCGAGGCCGCCGCCATCGACGGCGCCGGGCCCGGCCGGCGCTTCTGGGACATCATCTTCCCGCTGCTCTCGCCCACCGGATTCTTCCTGCTGGTCGTGAACATCATCTATGCCTTCTTCGGCACTTTCGGTGTCGTCGACGCCCTGACCAAGGGCGGCCCGGCCAAGTCGACCGAGATCCTGATATTCAAGGTCTACAACGATGGTTTCCGTGGCCAGGATCTCGGCGGGTCCTCGGCGCAGTCGGTGATCCTGATGATCGTCGTCATCCTGCTGACCATCGTGCAGTTCCGCTTCATCGAGCGCCGGGTGCACTACTGATGGTCGAGAACCGTCCCTTCCTCACCATGCTCAGCCACTTCGTCGTCCTGCTGGGCGTGATCATCATCGCCTTTCCGGTGTGGATGACCTTCGTCGCTTCGACGCACGACCAGCAGACCATGCTGCAGTCGCCGATCCCGATCCTGCCGGGCGGCCAGCTCATCGAGAACTATACGCGCGTTATCACCGAGGGCTACGGCAAGGTCGGCGGCGTGCCGGTCTGGCGGACGCTGACCAACAGCCTGGTCATGGCGCTCGGCGTGGCGATCGGGAAGATTGCGATTTCCATCATCGCGGCCTTCGCCATCGTCTATTTCCGCTTCCCGCTGCGCATGACCTTCTTCTGGGCGATCTTCGTGACGCTGATGCTGCCCGTCGAGGTGCGCATCGTGCCGACCTACGGCGTCGTCGCCAATCTCGGCATGCTCGATTCCTATTCGGGTCTCATCATCCCGCTGATCGCCTCGGCGACGGCGACCTTCCTGTTCCGCCAGTTCTTCCTCAGCGTGCCCGACGAGCTCACCGAGGCGGCCAGGGTCGACGGCGCGTCGCCGATGCGCTTCTTCTGGGACATCCTGCTGCCGATGAGCCGGACCTCGATCGCGGCGCTGTTCGTGATCCAGTTCATCTACGGCTGGAACCAGTATCTCTGGCCGCTGCTGATCACGACCAAGGAGAGTTTCTACACCGTCGTCATGACGGTCTCGCGCCAGGCCAACGTGGTCGATTCGGTGCCGAGCTGGAACCTGCTGATGGCCATGGCGATGCTCGCCATGCTGCCGCCGGTTCTGGTCGTGGTGTTCATGCAGCGCCAGTTCGTGCGCGGCCTCGTCGAGACGGAGAAGTAGACCATGGCGCAAGTCCATCTGCGCGGCGTCAAGAAGAGCTACGACAAACTCGAGGTCATCCACGGCATCGACATGGAAATCGCCGACGGCGAGTTCATCGTCATCGTCGGCCCCTCGGGCTGCGGCAAGTCGACCTTGCTGCGCATGGTGGCGGGGCTGGAGCGCATCACCGGCGGCGAGATCGCGATCGGCGACCGCGTCGTCAACGAACTGGAGCCCAAGGATCGCGACATAGCGATGGTGTTCCAGAACTATGCGCTCTATCCGCATTTCAGCGTCTACGAGAACATGGCCTATGGCCTGAAGATCCGCGGCCTCTCCAAGGCCGAGATCGACCAGCGCGTGCAGAAGGCCGCCAAGATCCTGGAGCTGGGGGCGCTGCTGCAGCGCCGGCCGCGCCAGCTCTCGGGCGGCCAGCGCCAGCGGGTCGCGATGGGCCGCGCCATCGTGCGCGAGCCGGCCGTGTTCCTGTTCGACGAACCGCTCAGCAACCTCGATGCCAAACTGCGCGTGCAGATGCGGCTGGAGATCAAGCGGCTGCAGCGCGAACTCGACGTCACCTCGATCTACGTCACGCACGACCAAGTCGAGGCGATGACCCTGGCCGACCGGCTGATCGTCATGAATGCGGGCGTCGCCGACCAGATCGGTACACCCATGGACGTCTACGAGCGGCCGGCCTCGGTCTTCGTGGCGGGCTTCATCGGCTCACCGTCGATGAACTTCCTGGCCGGCAAGGTGACGGCCGACCGCCGTGCGGTCGATCTCGCCGGCACGGGCGCACGGCGCATCACATTGCCGCTCGGCCTGCCGACCACGGCTGCGGCCGGCGCGCCGGTGGCGCTGGGCGTCCGGCCTGAGCATCTGCATCCCGATCCCGACGGCGCGCTGGAGTTCGAGATCGAGCTTGCCGAGCCGCTGGGCGCCGACACGCTGCTGCATGGCCGGTTTGGCGAGGCGCGTGAACTGGTGACGGTGCGGCAGGGCGGGCACGTTCAGGCCAAGTCCGGCGAGAAGCGCCGGTTCAAGGCCGAACCGGGCCATCTGCACGTCTTCGACTCGCAAACCGGCAAGCGGATCGCCGACGCCTGATGGCTGCTGCAACGACATTGTGGGCCCGCATCGAGCTGGAGGGCCGGCCGCGCATCGGCACGGTCGACGGCGAGGCGATCCGTCTGCACCAAGGCACGCTGTTCGCGCCCGGTCCGGCGACCGGGGAGATTGTCGCCGTTGCCGACGCACATTGGCTCACACCGACCGAACCCACCAAGATGGTGGCGCTATGGAACAACTTTCGGGCCGCGGCAGAAAAGAACGGATGGGCAATTCCGGCCGAGCCGCTGACCTTCCTCAAGGCGCCCAGCTCCTATGCCGCGCATGGCGAGGCAATTCGGGTGCCCCGTTCCTATGAGGGACGGGTGGCCTACGAGGGCGAGCTGGGCATCGTCATCGGCAAGGCCTGCCGGGCTGTTTCGGCCGCAGAGGCTGCGGACCATATCCTCGGCTACACCTGCGTGAACGACGTCACGGCGCTGGAGCTGCTGCATCGCGATCCGAGCTTCCCGCAATGGACCCGCGCCAAGAACTTCGACACTTTCGGAGTCTTCGGCCCGGTCGTGGCCACCGGACTCGATCCACTGACGCTCACCATCCGGACATTGGTCAACGGTCGCGAGCGGCAGAACTACCCGGTTACCGACATGATCTTTCCGCCGGCCGAGCTGGTCAGCCGGATTTCACAGGAGATGACGCTGGCGCCCGGCGATGTGATCGCCTGCGGCACCTCGCTCGGCGTCCTGCCGATGAAGCCAGGCACCGTCGTCGAGGTGGCGATCGACGGCATTGGCGTGCTCCGCAATTCGTTCGGAGGCCCACCCGCCTGAGCCGCCAATAGCTGCTTGCCAGTTGTTTCTGATTTCGGGATATGTCGACCATGGCTGATTCGGACGAAGACCATTTCCTCGACGGGCTTTTCGAGAATAATCGGGCCTGGGCTAAGCAGGTCGAACAGAACAATCCGGGCTTTTTCGACAAGCTCGCCAAACAGCAGGCGCCGCGCGTCCTGTGGATCGGCTGTTCCGACAGCCGCGTACCGGCCAACGAGATCATCGGCATGCTGCCGGGCGAGGTCTTCGTCCATCGCAACGTCGCCAACCAGGTGATGATGGTCGATTTCAATTGCCTGGCCGTCCTGCAGTACGCCGTCGAGGCGCTGCGCGTGCGCCACGTCATCGTATGCGGACACTATGGCTGCGGCGGCGTGAAGGCCTCGCTGAAGAACCACGAGCTGGGGCTGATCGACAACTGGCTGCACGGCATTAACGCGCTGGGCCGCCGCCATCACGACCAGATCACCGCCTTGCCGCACAAGGCCCTGCAGGTCGATGCGCTTTGCGAGATCAACGTCATCGAGCAGGTCCGCAACGTCTGCCGGACCTCGATCGTCCAGCATGCCTGGCGGCGCGGCCAGGACCTTTCGGTGCATGGTTGGATCTACGGCATCCAGGACGGCCTGCTGCACGACCTCCAAGTGACCGTGAGCGAAGCCAAGGGGGCCGACGAGACGCTCTCTGCCGCGATTGCGGCTCCCCGACTGGAGCATAAGGACGAACGCCGCTGATGGGCATTGAACAGACGGTGACCCTCGCGAAGGGTCTGCTTCAACAGCTCTTCATGTTATCGGCGATGACGCAGCTTCTTGTCTTTGTCGTCCATGGGCTGATCGTCTACGCCATCGCCTTCGCCTTCCTGTCGTACTTCAACCGCAAGCTCGAAGTGCTGCAGTGGACGCCGGTGGCGCCTTTCTTCGCTGCCGTCTCGATGGTGTTCGCCCTGTTTCTGGCTTTTCACGCGGCCGACATCTGGACGCACAAGCGGGAGGCCGAGCGTGCCTTCATCCAGGCCGGCTCCGCAATCAAGCGCTTCGACGAGATGGTCGGGCCGACACAGCTCAATATCCCGGACGCGCAGCGCGAACTCGGGCGCTACGTGAAGTACGTATTCAAGGACGAATGGCGCAAGAACCGTAACCAGAAGGGCAGCGAGCGCGCCGAAGGAGCGTTCCACAACCTGCAGAGCATCGTGCTCCAGGCCACGCAGACCCTGCCGGCACCCACGGCGAACCAGCTCAATACGCTGATGAACGACATTGCGCGAACGCGCTCGGACAGGCTGTGGATCGGCGGCAACCATACGGAGGTCTCCTCCTGGCTGGCCGTGATCGTGCTGGGCTTCCTGACCCATCTCGCCGTGGCGTCCGTCCATTTCGATCGGCGGCGCGCCGGCGCGGTTGCCTTGGCGTTGCTCGCCTCGACGACGACCATTGGCTATTGGTCCTTGGGAATCGTTGCCGATCCCTATCGCCACTCGGGTCAGCTCAATCCTTCGGCCTGGATCGACAACCTGCCCGAATAGGGCATCTCGCGAGTGTCCGGCGTAATGCTTTTCTGTACCTACAACATCCATTACGGCGTCGGCGCCGACGGCAAATACGACGTGGCGCGCATCGCCGACGTAGTTTCCAAGGCCGATATCATCTGCATCCAGGAAGCCGTCTCCGGCTGGCCGCAGGCCAATTTCGCCGACCAGACGGCCGAGATCGCCCAGCAGCTCAATCGCTACCACTGGTATCACGGGGCCATGGAAGCGGACGCGAGCGAGGTCGGCGCCGACGGCAAGATCGTCAATCGCCGCCGATCCTTCGGCAATGCGGTGATCTCCCGTTGGCCGATTGCCTGGGCACGCGGATACCTTCTGCCCAAGGAACAGCTCGTCGGCTGTTTCGACCTGCAGCGCGGCTTCGTCGAGGCGGCAATCGACGCGCCCTCCGGTCCCTTGCGGGTCTACAGCGTGCATTTCAGTCACGTCGGGCCGCAGCAGCGCCTGCCGCAGGTCCGTGCCCTGATGGATACGGTCCTCAACGCCGAGCGCGTCGGCCCGACCTGGGACAGCGCTCCGGGCGACATGTTCATCTTCCAGGAGCGCCGCCCCGATGTCCCGCGGTCGGCCATCGTCGGCGGCGATCTCAACTTCACGCCGGCCCATCCCGAGTATCCGCTGGTCTGCGGCGAGATGAGCGCGCATGGCCGTCTCGGCACCACGATGCATCTCGCCGACGCCTGGGTCGCCGCCGGCAATAGCGAGGAGGGCGTCGAGTCCTTCCCCCACGAGGGCCGGATCGACCATGCCCTCGTCACGCACGATCTCGCTCCCAGGGTGAAGAAGGCTTGGATTGGACACGGCATCGTGGCTTCCGATCATTGGCCGCTGTTCGTCGAGTTCGATCTCTAGGTTCGATTTCCGGGCCTTAGAGCCTTTCACGTTTTGACGTGAGCCTATCCGGCACTCTGGATGTAGCTGGAGCATTCGGATTGTCGGATGGTCTTGAGGAGATTGGCG
>WBZX01001399.1_pt1 | contig 18206 bp, 21 predicted proteins | sample 5204211 | NCBI WGS metagenome assembly WBZX01 (sample SAMN12344362, study PRJNA552823) | activated sludge metagenome | biome: Activated sludge suspended growth; feature: Nitrification reactor; material: Wastewater; isolation source: activated sludge from nitrification reactor of wastewater... | reverse complement strand
TGTCCGTCCCGCAAATGCCGATCCCGGTTGCCGCGAGCGCATTTCGGCATTTGCGGGACAAAAGGACACCAGCAAGTGTTCTAATTGAGCGTGGCGCTTATCTCGCGATTGCCGGCTCGGAGCCCAGGGTACGCACAGGCCGGCAATCGCGAGGGGCCACGCTGAGCCGAGCATCCCCGATTTCTAACACGGTGATGGTGAAAGCCGCCCCGTACTCCCAATTGAAACCGGCTGCCCTCCGTGCAGGCGGAGAGCAGCCGTTTGAGAGGTGCGGTTTGGCGACGTCGAGAGCTATTCCAGCTCGTCCAGCGGCACGAAATTCGAGGGCGGCGCCACGGCGTCCTTGAGCACCTTGAAGACGCGCTGGTCGAGCGGGCTCGACGCTACGAAGTCCTGGTACGCGCGCTCGAGGTAGGTGCGGCAGCGCGCGATGACGACGCGATCGGGCAGTCCGTCGAGGTCGTCGCCGCCGATGTACTCTCCCATCCGCTTGAGGATGTGCAACCTGGCGACGCGCAGCACGGCGGCATCGAACGGCACGCCGAGCCCAGTGAAGAAGTCCTCGGCCGAGGAGTACGTCTTCATCTTCGCCAGTACGCCCTTCTCCGAGCTGAGCGGGATGACGGGCCCAACCGAGCAGGCGCTGTGGTCTTCCATGTCACGTCCTCCGTAATTCGCTTGGCGCCGCCAATTCGGTGTCGCGGCGCATTCTCCCGAGCAGCATCGGCAGACGCGCCGCCGGAACCGCCCGCTTGGTGGCGAGCGCCTCGGCGCGGACCATTGCGACGAGAGCCTCGGCCTCTCCATCGGCCGCCACCGCGCCGAGAGCCGCGAGCGCGTTGCGGATGGCGCTGAGGCCCGAATGCTTGCCCAGCACGATGCGGTTCTCGCGCCCGATCAGGGCCGGGTCGAGCGCCTGGTAGCTGCGCGCGTCCTTCAGGAGGCCGTCGACGTGGATGCCGCTCTCGTGCGTGAAAACCTGCGATCCGACGATCGCCTTGCTCTCGGGGATACGCCGCCCGGCCGCGGCCGAGACCAGCGCCGCGACGTCGGGCAGGGCCGAGATCGCCACGCCGGTATCCTGTCCATAGAGCGTGCGCGCCGCGACCGCGATCTCCTCCAGCGGCGCGTTGCCGGCGCGCTCGCCGAGCCCGACAACGGTCACCGAGGCGTGCGTGGCGCCGGCGCGGACCGCGGCGAGCGTGTTGGCGGTAGCGAGGCCGAGATCGTCGTGGGCGTGGATCTCGAGCTCCAGCGAGGTGCGCGCCCGGAGCTTCTCCACGAGCGCGTAGGTCGAGAAGGGGTCGAGCACGCCGAGCGTGTCGGCGATGCGGAAGCGCCGTGCGCCGGCAAGCTCGGCCGCCTCGATGACGCGCGACACGAAGTCGACGTCGGCGCGCGATGTATCCTCGCCGCCGACCGCCACCTCGAGGCCGAGATCGCGGGCATACGGCACCACGCGGGCGATGGCCTCGAGCGGCCACTCGCGGCCCGCTCCGAGCTTGGCGCGGAGCTGGATGTCGGACACGGGCACCGAGAGATTGGCGCACGTGACGCCGCTAGCCGCGGCCGCATCGGCGTCGCTCTCCCGCATCCGGCCCCAGGCGATGATGCGGGCGGGAAGGTGCTCCGCGACGATGGCCCGGATGGTCTCGATCTCCTCCGCGCCCATGGCCGGGGTTCCGGCCTCGAGCTCCGGCACGCCCGCCTCGGCGAGGGCGCGCGCAATGGCGACCTTCTCATCACGCGAGAACGCCACGCCCGGTGCCTGCTCGCCGTCGCGCAGCGTGGTGTCGTTGAGGATGAGGCGGGCCGTAGTCATTGCTTCGATCTCCTGGAGACCAGGGAGTAGGGAGTAGGACGATGGAATTCGGAAGCTTGGTAGCTGCACTATTCCCTATTCCCTCCCTTTCACGCATACGTCGGCTGGAAGCTACCGGCGTCGCCCTTGCCCTTGCTCCAGAACGGCGACAGCTCGCGCAGCTTCTCGACGATGCCGGGCAGCACCGCGAGCACGTGGTCGACGTCCTCCTCGGTGTTCTCCCGGCTGAACGAGAACCGCGTGGCGCCGTGGGCCGCCGTCTGCGGAACCCGCATCGCGCGCATCACGTGGCTCGGCTCGAGCGAGCCCGAGGTGCAGGCCGAGCCGGACGAGGCGGCGATGCCCTCGCGGTTGAGGAGAAGCAGGATCGCCTCGCCCTCGATGAACTCGAAGGCGATGTTGCAGGTGTTGGGCAGCCGGCTCATCGGGTCGCCGGTGACGAAGCACGAGCCGATCCGCTGCAGGAGCCCCTTCTCCAGGCGGTCGCGCAGCCGCGACATCCGCGCCGTGTCCTCAGCGAGAGTGTCGAGCGCCAGCTTGGCGGCAGTGCCGAGCCCGACGATGCCGGGCACGTTCTCGGTGCCAGCGCGCCGTCCGCGCTCCTGGTGGCCGCCCTTCATCAGCGACTTGAAGCGGACGCCGCGCTTGACGTAGAGCGCGCCGATGCCCTTGGGCCCGTGCAGCTTGTGACCGGAGAGCGACAGCATGTCGATCGGCGTCCACTTGAGATCGATCGGCACCTTGCCGACGGCCTGGACGGCGTCGGTGTGGAACAGCGCGCCGGCGCCCTTCGCCAGCTCCGCGAGATCGATGACCGGGTTGATCGTGCCGGTCTCGTTGTTGGCCCACATGATCGAGGCGATCGCCGTTTTGTCGGACAGCGCCTTCTTGTAGGCGTCGATGTCGAGGCGCCCTTGGCGGTCGACGCCGATCATGTGCACCTGCGTCCCGCGCGTCTTCGTCAGGTGCTCGCACAGCGACAGGATCGCCGGATGCTCGACGGCGCTGGTGACGATCTCGTCACGCGCCGGGTTCATGTCCAGCGCCGCGAGCAAGGCGGCGTTGTCACTCTCCGTGCCGCCCGAGGTGAAGACGATCTCGTGGTCGTGCTGGGCGCCGAGCAGGGCCTGCACCCGCTCCCGCGCCTCGCGCACCGCGCCGCCGACCTTCGCCCCGAAGGCGTGCATGGAGGACGGATTGCCAAACTGCTCCGTGAAGTAGGGCAGCATGGTCTCGACGACGCGGGGATCGACACGCGTCGTCGCGTTGTTGTCGAGGTAGATGGGACGGGGGGACATGGAAGCCTCGCGATTGTGAACCGTACCGATTGCCTCAAACCGCCATCGCGGCCGCCTTGACGGGAATGACGCGCAAGGTGAGCCCGGTCTTCTCCGAAAGCTTCTTCTGGATGCCCGCGACGGTGACGGAGGCCAACTGGCAGCCGACACAAGCGCCGGAAAGCTTGATCATCACCTTGTCGCCGTCGACATCGACCAGCTCGCAGTCGCCGCCGTCCATTTTCAGCGCCGGACGAAGCTCGTCGAGCGTGGCTTCGATAAGGCGGACCTTCTGCACCGTGGTGAGCTGCGGCTTGGGCGGCGGCGCGGCCTTCATCTCGTCGTTGAAGATGTCGAGCGGCACGAAGTCGTCGCTGAGCTCGACCGCTGGCTGGGACTTGGCCGCCTGCGGCTTGCGCTTCCTCGCGGCCGCCTCGCCGCTGCCCGCGAGGAAGGCCTGGCTGGCCTCGATCAGGCCTTCCTCGACCATGGCGGCGTTGGTCCTCGCCAGCACCGTCTCGAGGCCGTCCGCACAGGTGGCGCAGCTTCCGCCGGCCTTCGTGTAGAACGTCACCATCTCCAGCGTCGTCAGCTTGTTGACGCGGATGGCCGTCTCCAGCATGTGCTCGTCGACGCCGAAGCACTTGCAGATCAGCGCGCCTTCCTCGTGATCGTCCTTCCACTCGACGCCGCGATAATTGGCCACCGCCGCCTGCAGCGCCTCATACCCCATCACCGAGCAGTGCATCTTCTCAGGCGGAAGGCCGCCCAGGAACTCGGCGATATCGGCGTTGGTGATCTTCAGCGCCTCGGTGAGCGTCTTGCCGACGACGAGCTCCGTCAGCGCCGACGAGGAGGCGATGGCCGAGCCGCAGCCGAAGGTCTGGAACTTGGCCTCCGCGATGCGCTCGCTCTCGGGCTCCACGCGCAGCATCAGCTTCAGCGCGTCGCCGCACGCGATCGCGCCCACCTCGCCCACCGCGTTGGCGCTTTCGAGCACGCCGGCGTTGCGCGGATTGAAGAAGTAGTCCTTGACCTTGTCGGTATAGTCCCACATGGGAAGCGTCTCTCCGCTCAGCAGAACGACTTGCCGCAGTTGCACTTCTTCGCGGCGTTCGGATTGTCGAAGGAGAAGCCGGCGCGGCCGATCTCCTCCACGAAGTCGACCGTGAGCCCTTGCACCATGGGAGCCGATTGCGGGTCGATGAGAATCTTGACCCCGCTGGCGTCGACCACGGTATCATCGTCGCGCGGCTTGGGATCGAGGCCGATCTTGTACTTGAAGCCGGCGCAGCCTCCGGTCTCGACCATGATGCGGAACCCGGCGCCTTCCTTGCCGGATTTGGCGATGGCCTTCTTGACGGCGGAGACGGCGCTGTCGGTGAGAGCGATCATCGGGGCACCTCCTCGAATGGCGTGTGTCTGGATGAGGAATTGCAAGCCCGGTGCCAGTCATTAAGCCATTGATCGGAAGCCGTTTTGCCATCCGATGCCGATGTCGTGCTTGCGACATGGGCGGGTTCCCGACACGGGCGAGGTGAATCAAGGCGGCGAGCGGCGTCGCTGCCCGGCGGCCTGTGACCACGGAACAGAAGTCGACCGGAGTAGTTGATCTCGCATCTGGCGTAGAGCCGGCTTTCCCCTGTCGGCCGCCTTATGACGTGAGGGCACCTGCCATGCCGACATCGCCGCGCAAGCACAAGGAAGCGGACTACGGTCTCGCGGCCCGCGATCTGGTCTCGTTCCGCTTCGACCGCAGCACGTATGAGGACCGCCACTGGCTGCTGCTCGGCGGCATCGCCGTGATCTGCCTCGTCGCCGCCGCCGTTGCCGTGATCTTCGGCCCCGGCACCGAGAGCGCCCGCATGATCCTGCGGCCGATAATTGTCCTGACCGCAGTCCTCTGCGGGCTCATGATCATCGATTACGCGCGCAGCCTGATGTACGGCCGCGACTGAAGACTGCCTCTGACGACGCTACGGTGCCGCTCACCGAGGTGCCTGCTTGGCGCGCGCCAGCATGGCCTCCGTCGACGCCGGCTCGAAGCACTTGTCGACGTCCACGCATGTCGAGCAGGTCGGCGAGGTGCAATGGCTCATGCCCTCCTCCTCGCACAGCTGCCGATAGAGGAATCGCTTCCAGCGCATGCCGGCGCCTTGGTTCAGCGCAGCGAGCGGCGCGAAATGGCGCTGCATCAGCTTCGTCAGGGCGGCGCGGTCGGGAAGGCCGAGATCCTCCCAGAGGTGATCCGACTGCATGGCGCGCCGCGCCACGATCGCCGCGACCGTGCGGGAGAGGGGATTGTCGTGCGTGAGGTTGCGCAGCAGGAGATCGCGGACCCAGGCCTGCTCCTCGCATTCGTCGCTGGCGGCATAGTCGCCGGGCGCCAGAACGGGATGGCCGGGTATGTGCGTCCAGAGCAGCACCGCCAGCGGGATGCCGCCGACACCGAGACGCCGCGCCAGACCGCCGCCGATCCGGTCGCGCTCGCCGAGCGCCTTCTCCAGCATGCATGTCAGGATCATGCGGTCGAAGCGGTCGCCCAGCATCGCATCGCGTCCGAGCCCGCCGGCCTCCATGACGTTGGCTTCGGCCCCGCCTTCGGCGAAATCAGGATCAACTTGCAGGCTGCTCGTCATGGCCGTGTCTCCCTGTCCGCTCACGCCGCCGAGGCGAGGTCCGATGACTTGACGTGCGTCTGGCAGGCCTTGGGGCAGACGCGGGCGCAGGCGCCGCAGCCGATGCACGCGCCGGCATTGTCGAGCACCATGATTTTGCGGTTGAGCTCGCCGTCGAAGTCATCGTCGTCGTCGATGGTCACCTTGCCGAGGTTGTTGCCGTCCTCGTCGAGGCCGTAGAGGCTCATCACCTCGCGCGAGCAGACCTTGAAGCAGCGCCCGCAGCCGATGCAGGTCTCGCCGTTGATGGCCGTGAGATAGACCGGCTCCCAGGGTGTGCCGTCGCGTGTGGTGTAGGTGCTCATGATCGTTCTCCCGCGGCCTCACGCCGTCTCCATCGCCTTCAGCTTCGACCGCGCCTCGTCGAGCGCCTTGAAGGCATCGTGCGTCGCCTGCGCCGTCGCCATGATCTGCTGCCAGTTGACCGGCAGCTCCTCGGAGAGGTCGTGCAGGTTCATTTTCGCCGTCGTGGCCCGCGCGGAAAGCTTCTTGATCTCCGCCTTCAAGGTCTCGATGTCGGACATTGCGCAATCCCTTCTCGCTCAGGCCTTCGCCACGTCGGGGAACTGGTTGATCGTCTCGACCGCGGCGGCGACGAGCTTCGTCCCCTCCGCTTCCAGCTTGTCGAGCGTGTCGAAGCCGAACCGGTGCACGTCGCGCAGATGCTTCGACAGCACGACCAGCTTGCCCATCGTCAGCAGCACGCGGCCGAAGCCCTCGTGGTGCATTTTCATCATCGGGCTCGCGACCTGGCCGGTCTCGCGCTCGATCGACAGCGACACGGCGCTGTAGAACATCTCGAGCCGCGCCAGCGTGTCCGGATCGGGATCGGCCATGATCGGCAGGGCGCGCCGCTCCTCCTTGGTCACGATGAAGGGCTTCAGCAGAGCCGCGTCCGGCTTCCCTTCCCAGGCGCCATAGGAGTCCTGCGCCCGGATCAGTCGCACGAGCGTGGCCGCGAACGGCGAGGCGACGGCGCCCTCGGCGGGCTTGGTGGCGGCGGCGGTCATCAGGCATCCTCCTCGGCGAACGACGGCTTCTTCGGTGCGAGCCCAGCCTCGCCCAGGACCTTCCGCAGCCAGGGTGGCGGCGCGCCCTTGAGCATGGTCTGGACGCGGGCGATGACGTCCTCGATCGGCTGCGGGTCGGCGATTTTGATCGGGTGAATCTTGGCGCGTACCACCTTGGCCGCGGCCGGTCCGCCGATGGCGCGCACGAACAGCAGGTTCACGCCGGCGAGTGCGTCCACCTTCGGCGTGATGCGGTCGTCGCCGTCGTCCTTGTGCTTGCCCTGCTCGTCGGAGACGTCGTCGAAGGCGACGGCCGAGACGAACTGCGAGGTGGTGGCGGTGACGTCGTAGATGGCGAACTTGCGCGCCGATCCGAAGTGCGCGTCGAGCCGCTTCATGTCCTGCGTGGCGATGGCGATGCGCAGCGCGGGCTCGGGAGCGGCTTGCATCTCCGCGGGCTCCTCAATGAGCCGCAAGTGACGAACGGTCATGGATCTCCTCCGTGGAGGTGAGAAGGGGCGAGAGCGCCTCGGGCGTCGGCTCGTGCTGGTCCGAAAGGAAGATGTTGGCCGCCTCGATGAGCAGGTTGCGCGTGCCCTCGTATCCGGCGGTGAGGCGGTGCTGTGCGCCGAGGCGGTCGAAAATTGGAAAGCCGGAGCGGAGCAGCGGGATGTGGAGACGCTCCGACGCTTGCCGGCCATGACTGTGGGTGACGAGGAGGTCGGCGTGATTGTCGCCGGCCAGCCGCTCGAGATCGCCCAGGTCGCCGACGAGAACGTTGGCCGGGACGTGCGCGAGAGCCTCGGAGCTGCCGGTCGTCGTCACCGCCGCTACGATCTCGGCTCCCGTCTCGGCGAAGGTCGCAGCGAGCGACAGCAGCAGGTCCGGCTCGGCGGCGATGGCGAGGCGCTTGCCGCCGAGATGGAAGTGCGCGTCGAGCATGACGTCGACCAGCTCGGAGCGCCGCTTGCGGATCGAGGCCGGGACCGGCCTGCCGGAGAGCTCCGCCAGCGTGACCACGAAGCGGTCGGCCCACTCGAGCCCGGTGATGCGTTCGAACCCGTGCACCGGAACGCCGGTGAGCTCGCCCAGGCGCTCGGCTGTCGCGCGCATGTGCTCGCCGATGGCCAGCGTGGCTTGCGACTGGCCCATGACGGCGATGTCCTCGAGCGTCGTGCCGCCGTAGCTGGTGGCGACCCAGCGGTCGGGTACCGTGCCGGCGAGACTGCCCGAGATATCCGGCAGGATGATCGGCGACAGGCCGAAGGCCTCGCAGAGGCCCCGGATGTAATCGAGATCGGCGGGCGTCATGTGTACGCCGGCGAGGATGTTGACCTGGCGCATCTTGACCATGCGCGACGCGGGCCTCTCGACCAGCGCCTCGATCATCGCCGTGACGGCCTTCGACCAGCCTTCCTCGAGCGCGCCGGAGAAATCGGGTGTCGAGGCGAAGACCACCTCGGTGCCTTTCAGCTCCGCCGAGCGGCGTGCCTTGATCAGCGCCAGGTCGCCCTTGAAGTCCTCGCCGCGCGTCTCCACCAGCGCCGTCGTACAGATGCCGATGAGGCGCGGCTTGACGCGCGATTTGAGATTGAGCAGCGCTTCCTCGAGGTGATCCGCGCCGCCGAGGATGGTCGAGACCTCGTTCATCGCCGTCGTCTGGATCGGGATCGATTCCTTGAAATGGCGCACCATCAGCACCAGCGCGAAGGCGGTGCAACCCTGGCTGCCATGGAACAGCGGAATGGAGTCCGCGACTCCGAGATACGCCATCGCCGCTCCGAGAGGCGCCGATGACTTCAGGGGATTGACCGAGACGCTTTTGGCCGGCTGGCTGACATTGGTGGCGTGGGAGGCGGATTTCGCTCCAGGCATGGCTCAGCACTCTCCCAGTTCTTGGGCATCGAGCCCGGAGAACTTCTTCTTCTGCTTGTGGTCGGGGATGTCTCCGCCTTCGGCCGCCGCGGCCTGCTCTCCCGCTTGAGGCGATCCGGCGTGGGCCGGTAGCGGCGACGGGAGCGCCGAGGCGACGGCGCCGTTCTCGTCCCATGGCGCCGCCTTCCGCACGTGCCCCCAAACCGGATTGCTCAGCGCCTTGTCGAGCTGGCGTACGAGATCGACCATGCCGTCGTATCCCGCGTAGGCGTAGTGGCGCTCCTGGTTGATATCCAGCCACGGCACCTTGGCCTTGAGCGCGATGAACTGCGTGCGGCCGCCCGAGAGCATGATGTCAGCCTCGCCGTCGGCGAGCATGCGGTACATCTCGCGCGGAGGAATCGCCTCGTACATGTGCGGATCGTCGAGCATCTCCTTGATCCGCTCCTTGTCCTCGTCGGTGGACTTGCGCACCGAGGTGCCGATGATCTCCATGCCGATCTCCTTGAGCGCGGAGACGACCGACCACGACTTGACGCCGCCCGTGTAGAGCAGCACGCGTTTGCCGCGCAGCCGCTCGGCGTAGGGCCTGATGCGCTCCCAGGCGCGCTTCTCCTCGCGCGCGATGAGGGCCTCCGTCCGCTCGATGAGATCCCCGGCGGCGCCGCGGGAAACAAGCAGCTTCGCCGTCTGGCGCAGCGCTTCGGAGGTGTCCGCGATGCCGTAGAAGGAGCCCTCGAAATAGGGAATGCCGTATCGCTCCTCCATTTTGCGCGCGAGATTGATGAGCGCCGCCGAGCACACCATCATGTTGACCCGCGCCCGGTGCGCGGAGGCGACCTCACGGTACCTGCCGTCGCCCGAGATGCAGGAGTGGATGCGGATGCCGAGTGCCTCGAACAGCGGCTTCACCTGCCACAGCTCGCCTGACAGATTGTACTCGCCGAGGATGTTGATGTCGGTCGGCCCCGGCTCGCGCTCGGGCTCCATGGTGCCGATGACGTGGTCGATCAGCGTCTCGCCGGCCAGCTTGTTGCCGAGATTTTTCGAACCGACGAACCCCGGCGCGTTGACCGGGATGACCGGCGTGCCGAGCTTTTCGGTGGCGTGACGGCAGACCGCGTCGACGTCGTCGCCGATCAGCGCCGTGACGCAGGTCTGATAGACGAACACGGCCGGCGGCGCGTACGTCGCCACCACCTCCTTGATGGCGCGGTAGAGCTTGCGCTCGCCCTCGCCCATGACGACATCGAGCTCGGAGAGGTCGGTCGTGAAGCTCATGCGATAGAGCTTCGAGCCTGACGAGGCCGAATGCCGGTTGTCCCAGGTGTTTCCCTCGCAGGCGAGCGGCCCATGGATGAGATGGGCCACGTCCGTGATCGGCTGCAGCGCGATTTTCGCGCCGTCGTAGGCGCAGCCGCCCGCCGCGGCCCCGGGCGTCAGCGGCTTGGAGCAGCCCTTCTTGCGCTCCTTCTCGCTCTTGGCCTGGTTCTTGTCGCAGCCCGGCTCGTTGAAGACGTCGGCGATTTTGTCCTTCAAAGCCATGTGAGCCCCGCGATGTTGCCCCCCCCCGCGCTTGCGGCGCGGGGAGGTTGGTCGTGCGTCAGCGAGTGAGGTCGAACGAGTAGTCCGAGACGCCCGGCTCGTTGGTGTCGACGTCCATCACGTCCATGATCTTGTCGAGCATCTGCACCAGCACCCTGAGCGCGCCCTGGTAGCCCATGGTCGGGAAGCGGTGGTGGTGGTGGCGGTCGAAGATCGGGAACGTCAGCCGGATGAGCGGAATCTTGAGGTCGCGCTCGAGGTACTTGCCGTAGGAGTTGCCGATCAGGAAGTCGGAGGGCTCCGTGGCGAGCAGCGAGCGCAGATGCCAGAGATCCTTGCCGGCCCACACCTGGCAGCCCTTGCCGAACGGCGACGAGGCGAGCAGCGCCTGCATCTCGGCTTCCCAGTCCTTGTTGCCGTTGGTGGCGAGGCAGTGGATCGGCTCGCCGCCCATCTCCATGACGAAGCGCGCCATGGCGTAGACGAAGTCCGGGTCGCCGTAGATGGCGTAGGTCTTGCCGTGCAGCCAGGACTGGCTGTCGGCCATGGCGTCGATGAGCCGGCCGCGCTCCATTCGCAGCGACTCCGGGATCTCCTTGCCCGTGATCTCGGAGATTTTCATCAGCAGCTCGTCGGTCGCCTGGACGCCGAGCGGATAGTGGAAGGCGGCCGTCTCCTGGCCGAGGGAGCCGATGTACTCCATCGTCTTCGGCGTGCAGTAGGACTGCAGCGACACGGTCGCCTTGGCGTCGAGCGCGGCCTTGACGTCCTCGAGCTTCGTGCCGCCGTCATACATGCGGTACTCGCCGTCCGAGGGCGTGTCGAAGTTGTCGGAGGCATCCGAGATGATGGTGTATTCGACGCCCATCATGTCGAGGATGCGCTTCAGCTCGCGGTTGTTGCCGACGCAGTAGCCGTCGAAGCCCGGGATGATGTTGAGCTTGGTGCCGGGGGCTCGCTCCTTGCCCTTCCAGAAATTTTCGAGGATGCCCTTGATCATGTTGTCGTAGCCGTTGACGTGGCTGCCGACGAAGGCGGGCGTGTGGGCGAAGGGAACGTCGAACTCCTTCGGCACCGAGCCCTTGCCCTTGGCCTGCTCGATGAACGAGTGGAGGTCATCGCCGATGACCTCGGCCATGCAGGTGGTCGACACCGCAATCATCTTCGGGTCGTAGAGCGCCTTGGTGTTGGCCAGGCCGTCGACCATGTTATTGAGGCCGCCGAACACGGCCGCGTCCTCGGTCATCGACGACGAGACGGCGGCGCAGGGCTCCTTGAAGTGGCGCGACAGGTGCGAGCGGTAGTAGGCGACGCATCCCTGCGACCCGTGCACGAAGCTCATCGTGCGCTCGAAGCCGGCCGAGGCGAACACGGCGCCGAGCGGCTGGCAGGCCTTGGCCGGGTTCACGCAGAGAGCCTCGCGGGCGAGGTTCTTCTCGCGGTACTCCCACGTCTTCGTCCAGTCGGCGATCTCCTCGACCTTGGCATCGGGGTGCCCGCCCTCGTACTTCTCCTTCTTGTTCTTCAGCATGTCCACGTATTCCGGCTGGCGGAACAGCGGGCGATGATCCAGAACCTTCTCGGCTGATTGCGGCATTGGGTAAGCTCCGTCGTTAGCCGTCCGCCATACGGGACGCGCTCATGGAGGTTTCAGTTTCTCGGAGGGCGAGGCCGGCCGCGCCGGCCTCGCATGGTCTCGTCAGGCGGCCTTCTTCTTCCAGGGCGCGTCGTACAAGCCCCAGACCGGATTGTTGATCGCGAGATCCATGTCGCGGGCGAAGATGGCGAAGCCGTCGTAGCCGTGATAGGGCCCCGAGTAGTCCCACGAGTGCATCTGACGGAAGGGAATGCCCATCTTCTGAACCGGGTACTTCTCCTTGATGCCCGAGCCGACGAGATCCGGGCGCTTCTTCTCGATGAACTTCTCGAGCTCGTAGCCGGTCACGTCGTCATAGATGAGCGTGCCGCCCTTCACGTAATGGCCGGTACGCTGGTAGTCGTCGCCGTGGCCGAACTCGTAGCCGGTTCCGGTGATGACCATGCCGAGATCCTCGTAGGCCGTGATGACGTGGCGGGGCCGGAGGCCGCCGACATAGAGCATCACGGTCTTGCCCTCGAGGCGCGGCTTGTACTTTGCGATCACGGCGTCGACGAGCGGCTGGTACTTGGCGATGACGCGCTCGGCACCCTCCTTGATCTTGTCGTCGAAGCGGGCCGCGATCTTCCTGAGCGAGTCGGCGATCTGCGTCGGGCCGAAGAAGTTGTACTCCTCCCACGGCATCCCGTACTTCTCCTCCATGTGCCGGCAGATGTAGTTCATCGACCGGTAGCAGTGGATGAGGTTGAGCTTGGCCTTGGGCGCGCGCTCGATCTCGGCGAGTGTGGCGTCACCCGACCAGTTGCCGACGACGTTGAGGCCCATCTCCTCGAGCAGGATGCGCGAGGCCCAGGCGTCGCCGCCGATGTTGTAGTCGCCGATGACGTTGACGTCATAGGGGCCGGCCTCGTAGGTGCTCTCGGCCTTGTTGAAGACCCAGTCGCGGATGGCGTCGTTTGCGATGTGGTGGCCGAGCGACTGCGACACGCCGCGGAAGCCCTCGCAGCGGACCGGCACGATCGTGGTGTTGTGCTCCTTCGCCTTCTTGCGCGACACCGCCTCGATGTCGTCGCCGATGAGACCGATCGGGCACTCCGACTGCACGGTGACGCCGTTGGCGAGCGGGAACAGAACCTGAATCTCGTCGATGATCTTTTCCAGCTTCTTGTCGCCGCCGAAGACGATGTCCTTCTCCTGGAAGTCGGAGGTGAACTGCATCGTCACGAACGTATCCACGCCCGTCTTGCCGATGTAATAATTACGGCGTTGCGACCACGAGTACTGTCCGCACCCGACGGGGCCATGGCTGATGTGGACCATGTCCTTGACCGGACCCCAGACCACGCCCTTGGAGCCGGCGTAGGCGCAGCCGCGGATCGTCATCACGCCCGGGATCGACTTGATGTTCGACTTCACGTCGCACTCGGTGAGCGGCTGGCCTTGCTCGTCCGAGCCCTTCTCCTTGGCGACGTTCAGGTGCTTCTTGCGGCGCTTCGAAGCCTTGTCGGGATAGGCGGCGAGCACCTCCTCGATCAGCTTCTCGTTGAATTCGGGTGTATTGAATTGGTCGTCCATTGTCCTGCTCCTTTGCCCGGAAAGCGGCGCGTCAGCCGTCGGGTCCAAAGCCCGGGGAGACGCGCACGCCGCCTCGATTGCTCGCGACCGGGGGGATGGTCAGCGAGCGGCGGCTGCCTTGGCGGCCTCTTTGGCCTGCAGCTCGGCGAGGGCCTGCTCGTCGGTTTTCATGATGCCGAAAGCGAGCAGCATGTCCTCGAGCTCCTCCATGGTGATCGGCGCGGGGATGGTGCCCTTGCCCGAGTTCGCATGGATCTTGTTGGCGAGCTGGCGATACTCGTCGGCCTGCTTGCTGTCGGGGGCATACTGGAGGACGGTCTGCTTCCGGAGCTCGGCGTGCTGCACGATGTTGTCGCGCGGCACGAAGTGGATGAGCTTGGTGTTGATCTTCGCGGCGAGCGCCTCGGCGAGGTCGAGCTCGCGGTCGGTCTGGCGCTCGTTGCAGATCAGGCCGCCGAGGCGAACGCCGCCCGAGTGCGCATACTTCAGAATGCCCTTGGCGATGTTGTTGGCGGCGTAGAGCGCCATCATCTCGCCGGACATGACGATGTAGATCTCCTGCGCCTTGTTCTCGCGGATCGGCATGGCGAAGCCGCCGCACACGACGTCGCCGAGCACGTCATAGGAGACGTAGTCGACATCGTCGTAGGCGCCGTTCTCCTCGAGGAAGTTGATGGCGGTGATAACGCCGCGGCCGGCGCAGCCGACGCCCGGCTCGGGGCCACCGGACTCGACACACTTGATGCCCTTGTAGCCGATCTTCAGAACCTGATCGAGCTCGAGGTCCTCCACCGAGCCCTCCTCGGCGGCGAGGTGCAGAACGGTGTCCTGCGCCTTGGCGTTGAGGATGAGACGGGTGGAATCGGCCTTCGGGTCGCAGCCGACGATCAGGATTTTCTGGCCGAGCTCGACGAGTGCCGCGAGAGTGTTCTGGGACGTCGTCGACTTTCCGATTCCGCCCTTGCCGTAGAATGCGATCTGGCGAAGCGATGCCATTTTGTAACCCCTTCGGTTTTGCCTTCGGATGCCGTCGGCCAGGGTCCGACGGACCTGCCGTGGCAATGACTTCGCAATGCCCGTGCCAATTTGAAGAGGGCGAGAAAAGGCGCATTGGATCAGATATTTGTGCGCAATCCGCGGTCGCGGAGCTTTGTGCCGGGGCCATGTGCGGAAGCCGACAAACGCCGACAGCGTGTCGAGTGCGGGCGTGGGAATAGAGGGGCAGAAACGAGGACGGGCCCCGCCGTCGCGGAGCCCGCCTTCCATCACCCGAACTGCCCGCCTAGACCGACGCTATCGCCTCGACCGCGTCGGCGAGCGGACACAGGATCGGCTCGATGCCCTCGTCGGCGAGGAACTTCTCCTCCATGCGCGTCGGCTCGAAATCGATGATCGCGTAGCGCAGGCCCGCCGAGCGTTTCATGATCTGGCGGGCGTAGGTGCGGAGCATCTGGTCGTCGAAGCGGCAGCCGACCATGAGGAAGCCGCGCTCGGCGCGCCGCTCCTTGATCACGTCGGGGATTGGCGTCTGGATATCGATCTCGGTCAGGACCTCGACATAGTCGCTGTCGGCGACGAGGAAGTTGGATGCCGGCCAGGCACAGCCGTGCGGCGCGTAGATCACCGTTTTCGCGGCTCCCGCAGTGTCGCAGGAGATCTCGCTGCCGTCGGGCGCGTAGCACTTGGTCCACACGTCCCGGTTCTCGAGCGCCCGCGTGACACCCTGGATCTCGACGAAATCCGTTCGCCCCGCGGCCTTGAACGCGCCGGCGAGCGCGCCGTCGTACCAGGTGTCAACGACGAGCGGAACCTGCTTAGAGGCAAGCCACGTATGGAGCGGCCCAGGCTCCGCCGGAGTCTTGAAGATGTCGGCCATGTAGGCGACCAGCGTCTTGCGGTGACGGCGCTGCTCGATGAACTGGGCCGTTCCCCACATGTTGCCGCGCAGGGCCGCCCCGACGGGTGCCCGGGCGTGCAGGGCCATCGCCAGCGCCTCCGGCGTTGTCGGCAGGCTCGTGCGCGGACCCACGTCGAGAAGTCCGGGCCCGAGGTAGGGCACGATGCGGCCCGCCGCGATGTCCACGGCGATGTCCTCAATGCGCGACCGCGTGTGCGGGGGCGGTTCCAGCGTCTCGACCAGTCTCGGTCCGAGCGTGGTCATGGGTTCTCTCCTATGCGGCGTCGCCGAGCTTCTTGGCCTCGACGGTGATCGGCAGGCGTGTGTCGGCCGCCATCTCGGGGAGCGCGAGCGTCCAGCCGTTCCTGAGCTTGATCCAGCCGCCCCAGAGAGCGGGTTTCTCGGACTCGATGACGGCCTCCTCGAGATCCTTTTTCGGCACGTAGATCGAGTAGCCGGTGGCCACCTTCCTCACCATGACCTTCATGGAATGTTGCTCCCCGTGCCTTGTGGTGATTGCGGGCTCGAAGGCCGGTCCAGGCTGTCGAGCTCCTTGGCTCGCATTCCGACGACCGTGCCCCGGTCGATCCACTCGACCGCATAGATGAAGAACTGCTGCAGAAAGGTGCCGATGTCGCGAACGTAGCCGACCTCGCCCTTCTTCACGACGATCTCACCGATCTCGCGGCCGCGGATGGTGCCATCGTTGCGAACGTTCTTGCGCGAGACCACTTTCTCGCCGGGCCGGAAGCGCGGCGGCTTGTAGATCTCGACTTCCTGCTCACGCGCCAGTCCCATCGGCATCTCCTGTCATCTCGGAAAGCCGCGCCACCGCCAGCGATCGCACCTCGGGGTCGCGATCATGCTTGAGGTAGTGCAGCACGTCCGCCCCGCCGCGTTCGGCCACGGTGAAGCGGACGCGCAGATCCGCGTCGTGGACGAGCACGCCGAGCCGGTGCGGCTCGAGCCGGCGCGCCACCTCGATGCGCACCAGTGGATCGGGGTCGAACATCATCGGCGTCAGCTGGTCGAGCGGTATGCGCTGGGCGACGATCCGGCGCACCTCGGGCTCGGAGTCGCGCATGACGATGCCGACGACCTCCGGCGAGACGCGGCGGGCGGCGACACGCCGGACCACGTAGTCGGGATCCGACAGCATGGCGACGAGATCGGCGCCCTCGATGCGCTGCGCCACCGCGATCCGCACCTTGCGGTCCGGATCGTCCTTGAGGCCCGAGACGCGGTTGGCGGGCAGCCTGTAGGCGACCATCGCCCTGACATCCGGCTCGGGATCCTCCACCAGCTTCATCAGCCGGAAGATGTTGGCATGCTTGGCCGCGAGCACGCGCAGCTCGAAGTAGGGGTGCTCGAGATAGCGGGCGGCCAGCGCGGGATTCGAGGCGAAGAAGCGGTCGATACGCTTCGACCGGCGATCGCGCACGCAGATGCGCCCGAGATCGCAGCGCCCCTCCGCCCGCATGCTCTCGTGCGGGCAGTCCTTGCAGGAGACGGGACGGCCGAGCCAGTCGACCGTCTCCTCCGCTTCGGATGGTGCGTCCTCGACCATGCGGCGATCTCGTCCATTCTCCGAGTCGCGGCGGGAGTGCGTCACGCTTTGACGCAGGTGTTGGGCACCGGACAGACGGCGACGCATTGCGGACTGTCGAAGTGGCCCTCGCACTCGACGCACTTCTTGGCATCGATGATGTAGGTGTCGCCCTTCATCTTGATCGCCGCGGTGGGGCACTCGAACTCGCAGGCGCCGCAGACGGTGCAGCTCGACGTCACGATCTTGTAAGCCATGGTTGTTCTCCTTTTCCCTCGTCAGATGCGGTTCAGGCCGAGAGCGCTCGTGGCGGTGCGCTCACTTCGGCGGCATAGAAGGTGGCGATAGCAGCCTCGATGTATTCGAAGGCGTAGGCGTCGGTGACCGTAATGCCGGCTGCCGCAAGGTCCTTCTTCGGGCAGTCGCCGATCTTCGAGCACAGCACCGCGTCGACCCCCGCGAGCGACTTGATCACGCTGTCGAGCGTCGCGTCCTCGCCGAACCCGCCCTGGCAGTAGGCATCCTCGATCCTGCGGTGGCCGACGAAGCTCACGCCCGTCAGGCCGGCCTCGTAGACCTGGAACTCGCGCGCGTGGCCGAAATGCTGGTTGATGCGTCCGCCCCCCTTGGTGGCGATGGCGATCAGCAGCGGCCGCTCGGCAAGCGACTTCAGCTCGGCAACGGCAGCCGATTTGGCCGCGACATGGTCGCCGCGCTCGCGCGCCACGACCTCGCGATAGGCTTCCCGCTTGGCCGGATCGTAGGAGATCTCCTCGGGGAGCTGATCGAGCGTAAACTCCTGGCCGCGATCCTCGCCGAGGAGGCCCACGGCGTCGGCCCGGCACTGGCGGCAGTGGCGCATCAGATTGGCGCCGCCGGCACAGGCGTCTTGGAGCGACTTCAGCTCCGCGTGGGTGGGACCGCGCTGGCCGGTCAGTCCGAAATGCGTCCCGTGCGCGGGATCGGAGATGAGAGGCATGATATTGTGCAGGAAAGCGCCGCGCTTCTTCACCTCCGCGTTGACGACCTTCAGGTGCTCGTCGTTGATCCCTGGGATCATCACCGAGTTCACCTTGGTGAGAATGCCGCGGGCGGTGAGCATCTCCAGCCCGAGCATCTGGCGCTCGTGCAGGATGCGCGCCGCCTCGATGCCGGTGTAGCGCTTGTGATTGTAGAAGATCCACGGATAGATCTTCGCGCCGATCTCGGGATCGACCATGTTGATGGTGATCGTGACGTGATCGACATTCATTCGCTCGAGTTCGGTAACGTGATCCGGCAGTGCCAAGCCGTTGGTCGAAATGCACAGCTTGATGTCCGGAATGGCCTTGGAGACGGCCTCGAACGTGGCCTTCGACTTTTTCCAGTCGTAGCAGGCGTCACC
>WBZX01001398.1_pt1 | contig 18207 bp, 4 predicted proteins | sample 5204211 | NCBI WGS metagenome assembly WBZX01 (sample SAMN12344362, study PRJNA552823) | activated sludge metagenome | biome: Activated sludge suspended growth; feature: Nitrification reactor; material: Wastewater; isolation source: activated sludge from nitrification reactor of wastewater treatment... | reverse complement strand
GTGCGCGAATACCACGGCCGAGCTCCTGAGCGAGACGGCCATGGCGTGGCACCTCGAGGCCGTGGGCTCCGGCGGCGTGCGCGGCACCGGCGACAAGAAGACGATGAGCCTCGCCGCGACCCTCTACGAGAAGGTGATCGGCAACTTCAAGCCGGAGCAGTTCGCCAAGTTCGAGTTCCCCCGGATCGTGAAGGACGACTGGCCGAGCATCTCGAAGATCAAGTACGCGATGGCCGATCTCCTTTATTTCAACAAGGACTGGGCCAAGTGCGGGCCGGCGTTCGACGCCGTGGTCGCCGACGATCCTCAGGGTGCGCAGGCCCCGGAGGCCGCTTACGCGGCGGTGCTCTGCTACCAGAACATCTACAGTGAGACCCACAAGGGCGATCAGGCTCGCAAGGGAACTGGCAACCTCCCGGGTGGCGAGGACAAGAAGAAGGGCGGCAAGGGCACGCCGGCCAGCAAGGCGAAGGAGCTGGCTCCCAAGGAGTTCACCGAGAACCAGAAGGGCATGCTCACCGCCTTCAGCCGGTACATCTGCTACATCAAGCCGCCGGCGAACGACAAAGAGGCGCAGGAGCAGTATGTCGAGGTGAAGTACGCTCGCGCCCGCACGTACTTCGAGGCGCAGCACTGGGAGGAGGCGGCCCTCGGCTTCCGCGACGTGGCCGTCAATCACGCCGACAAGGACGCCGCGATCTACGCGTCGCAGCTCTACCTCGAGTCGCTCAACATCATGGGCTCCAGCTTGGAGCCGGCGCACCCGTCCTGCTACGACGACATGGCGGCCGACGTGCCGAAGTTCATCGAGTCCTTCTGCCAAAAGGGCAAGGAGAAGGACGCGGAGCAATGCGGCACGCTCATCCGCATCCAGCGCGACATCGAGCGTCTCCGAGCGGAGAAGCTCGTCGAGGCCGCCGGCAAAGGCGGGGCGGACGCGCCGAAGCAGTTCGAGAAGGCCGCGAATGCCTACATGGAGATGTGGCACAAGTACAGCGAGGACGCTTGCAAGAACAAGCAGCCCGCGTGCGAGCGTGCCGAGGAAATCCTCTACAACGCGGCCCGCGCGTTCCAGGCCGCGCGCCTCATCGCGAAGGCGATCTCGGCGAGGACCATCCTCATCAACCCCGACTTCAACCTGAACAACACCGAGCTCGCCAAGAAGGCCGTGTACGAGATCGGCGGCAACTACCAGGCGATCGCCGTCTACGACCAAGCGGCGAACTGGTACGAGCGGTTCGCGCGAGAGAACCCCAAGATGGACAAGGCGCCGGAGGCGCTCCAGGACGCCGTCGTCCTGCGTCTGGGTCTCGGACAAGAGGATCAGGCGATCAAGGACGCCGACCTCTTCAACAAGAACTACGGCAGCCAGAAGCCCGGCCCCACGGCGCAGATCGCGTTCGCCATCGGCTCGCACTACGCCGAAAAGGAAGACTGGGACAACGCTCGCAAGCGCCTCTCAAGCGCGATCAGCCTCATCGATCGCAACGCGACGGTCGACGTGCAGATCCAGGCTCACGCGCTCATGGGGCGCGTCTACACCAAGATCAACAACGCCTCTCAGGCTGCCACGGAGTACAACAAGGTCCGCGGTCTCTGGTCGAACCCCGACGTTCAGATCAAGAAGCTCGAGACCGCGTATCCGGACGAGGGTGATCGCATCCGCCGTCTCGGCAAGGCGCTCACTTCCGTCGGCGAGGCCCTCTTCTTCTTCGCCGAGGTGAAGAAGAAGGAGGTCGAGAAGGTGAAGCTCCCCGAATACAAGGGCTCCGGGGAGCGCGCTGACGTGCTCAAGCACATCAACACCAAGGTCGCCGACTGGGTGAAGAAGAAGCGCGCCGTCATCGAGGACGCGGACAAGGAGTACCAGAAGATCGTGGCGCTCCAGCCGTCGCCGCCGCCGCGCTGGGTCATCGCCGCCGGCTCGCGCGTCGGTCAGATGTGGGGCAAGTTCGTGGCCGAGTTCCGGGCCGCCCCGATCCCGAAGGAGTGGAACCAGAAGGGTCCGCACCCGACGATCCCCGACCTCACCTGGGAAGACATCAAGTTCAACTACTACGCGTCTCTCGACGAGGCGAGCGAGCCCCAGAAGCAGGCCGCGAAGGCCGCCTTCAAGACCTGCCTCGACCTGTCGGTGAAGCACCAGTACTTCGACGAGTTCTCTCGCGCTTGCGAGGTGTGGCTCGCGAAGAACTACGGCGCGGAGTACCACTTGATCGACGAATTCCGCGGCTCGCCCTCGCGCGTCGCCGCCGGCCTGACGGACAAGCCGCTCCCGGTCAACCTGGACGGCACGTTCTTCAAGGCGGACGCGCCTCCTCCCGAGGACGATTCGAAGTCGGACTCGAAGGGCGCCGACGCGAAGGGCGATGCGAAGTCGGACTCGAAGTCCGATGCGAAGAGCGGCACCTCCGACGCTGGACAGTCGAAGGAGAAGAGCGCGCTCGACAAGGCCACGGCGAAGCCGAAGAAGTGAGGAGAAGGTCGATGAAGCGCATCACCAGCATTGGCTTGTTTCTCATCTCGGCGCTCGCCTTCGGATGCGGTCCGAGCGGTGGCGGTCCCGGCGGCCCCAACGCGAAGGATCCGAGCGGGAAGTCGCTGACCGACAGCAAGGGGAACCCGATCCCCGTGGAGGCCGCGAACAAGTTCAAGGCCGGCTTGGACGCGCTCGCGCAGCACGACAAGGCGAAAGACTGGGACGAGGCGTCGTGCTCCGCGACGGCTCAGATCTTCCTCGACGCGGCGAAGGAGCACGAGAAGCCCTTCGCCGAGGCCTTCTACGACGCGGGTCTCTCGTACCAGCGATGCAAGAAGTCCGCGGACGCCAAGGCCCAGTTCCAGAAGGCGCTCGACGCTGACCCGAAGTTCCATCCCGCCAAGACGCAGCTCTTGATGATGGCCTTCTACGAGGGCGGCGAGAAGAACATCGATCAGGCGATCACCGACATGCGGCAGACCGCCGTCGTCGACGCGCAGTACAAGAACGTCGAGGCCCTCGTCGCGCTCGCGATGCTCTACATGAAGCGGGGCAACAACGTCGCCGACAACGACGGCGCCAGCGACTACCAGCGCGCGAAGCGCTATCTGCAGAGCGCGCTCGCCGTCGACGACGGCTACATGCCGGCGTTCAACCAGCTCGCCCTCTTCTACCTGGAGTCCGCGAAGCAAGCGGCCGGGCAGGTGAAGTCCTCGAAGAGCGCCACGAACATCGGCAAGAAAAAGAAGACGGACTCGCAGGCGATGGAGCTCGCGGATCTCGTTTGCTCTCAGGCCATCCGCAAGAACCCCAACGACCCGGTCATCTACAACACCATGGGGATGATCCAGGTCGAGCTCGGCAACCTCAACAAGGCGGTCGAGGCGTTCGACAGGGCGCGCCAGCGCGACCCGAACTTCTACGAAGCGCAGATGAACTTCGCGGCGGTGAACCTCCAGTTCCGCGGCTTCTCGAAGTCCGAGGAGGCGTACCGCGCCGTCATCAAGAACCGGCCGAACGACTACGACGCGCGCCTCGGCCTCGCGCTCGCGCTCCGCGGGCAGATCAACGACTCGAACTTCGACGCGTTCGTCAAGGAGGCGGGTGAGAACCTCGCCAAGGCGAAGGAGATCGCGCCTGATCGGCCCGAGACCTACTACAACGAAGCGATCCTCACCCAGGAGTACAGGACGAAGGGCGCCACCGACCCGTCGAAGGCCAAGCCCATCCTGCTCCAGGCGAAGGACCTCTTCGGTCAGTTCGTGACGAAGGCGGGCGCTGGTGCCGAATATTCGGACGCTGTCAAGCGTGCGAAGGAGCGCATCACCGAGATCGATCAGATCATCGTCTTCAACGAGCAGACCGAGAAAGAGCGAAAGCAGGCCGAGGCGGAAGCCAAGCAGAAGGCGGCCGAGGCCGAGGCTGCCGGCGCGAACGACGAGTCGGGCGGCACCGGCAACGACAAGCCAGCAGCCGGCGCCACCCCGGACGCCAAGCCGCCGCAGTAATGGGTTCGAGGGTGCCTGGACAGTCGATGCGGGGGGCCGGCACCTGGATACGAACAGACTGTAACTTTGCAGCACCCCTGGCCCCCTCTTCGCGATGCCAAGCGAGGAGGGGGTCTCGTTGTCTTTGTCGAGTTGGGAACCCGCTTGGGATCGTGGTGTCGGTATGAGCGGTTCGGGTTCTCGATCGACAAGAAACGCTTCGGATCGCGTTGACCAAAGACTTCGTCCGACGGTACACTATCACTGTAATCACGGCGTGACGTCTTCGAGGAGGCCTGCCATGAGAAAATCGACCCGTATTTCTGCTGCGATCGCTGCGTGCATCTGCGTGATGCTCGCGGCACCTCTTGCGTTTGCTCAGAACAAGACCGCTGACGCTGGCGGAGGCAAGAAGGATTCTGGTTACGGGTACGAGTTCTCTGACGACCCCCTCAATGCCGGCGGTTTCGGGCCGAACGACGCGACCATCCGCGTTCGCCCCGGCCCGATCCGCACGACGCTCATCCGACCGCGGACCTCGTTCGTCCCGGAGATGCTCAAGTCGGTCGAGAACCTCTAGGATTCACGTTTCTCGAGCGGGCGTGGCCCGATCGATTTTGTGTTTCGCGCCGCGCGAGGGTGCTGAAACGGAAGGCTGGCTACGATGGAAGGCAAGCAGAAGGTCGCTCTCACATTCGCGCTCTACCAGAACGGGGCGCTCGTTCGCCGCGAAACAGTCACCCAGGACATCGTCAAGGTCGGCAAAGACGCGAAGAGTCACCTTCGCGTCGATGACGAGCTCGCCTCGCGCATGCACGCCGTCATCGAGGTCGCGTCGCCCGAGGACATCACGCTGATCGATCTCGGCAACGAGCCCGGGACGCTCGTGAACGGCGCCCGCGTGAACAAGTGCAAGATCAACGCTGGCGATCAGCTCCAGATCGGCGGCACCACGATCGTCTTCGAGAGCGCCCAGCCCGTCGTGGCTGCGGCGGCTCCCTCCAAGGCGGGGGCGAATCCGTTCGCCGGCGCGCCCGCGGCTGCGCCCGCAGCGGCTTCCGCGAACCCGTTCGGCGGTGCTCCCGCGAACCCGTTCGGCGCTGTCCCCGCGAACCCGTTCGCGGCGGCTCCGCCCAACCCGTTCGGCGGCGGTGGCGGCGCGGATCCGTTCGGCTTCAACAATCCCTTCGCCGCCGCGCCTCCTGCGCACGACGAGGTCCCGCACGACGCGCCCGAGGGCTCGTACACCTACCAGCTCGTGAAGAGCGCGCCCGAGGTCCCGGCCGAAGAGGTCGAGACGCAGGCCGCGTCCGTCGAGGTGATGATCCTCTGGGATCAGATGACCCTCCACGTCTCGCACCTCACGCCGCCGCGCTCGTTCTACGTCGGCGAGGAGGAGAGCAAGAACTTCAAGTGCGACTACTTCATCCCGTCGGAGAAGCTCGGCACGACGCGCGCCCCGATCGTCCTCGCCGATCGCGGCGGCTCGATCGCGGTCGTGATCCCGCAGCGCGCCCGCGGCACGATCGAGCTTCCCGGCCAGCCGAAGATGACGGTGCAGCAGGCGATCGAAGGCGGTCGCACGCAGCCGTGCGCGGAGCTCGCCGGCGCATACCAGCTCGCCCTGCCGGTCGGCGCGAAGGCCCGGATCGAGCTTGACAACCTCGTGTTCCAGATCTCTGCGCAGAACGCGGGCCGCGTCGTCGCGGGCCACTTCCAGCTCGAGACGCAGGGGATCCTCTACACGGGCCTGTCGATGGCGGTTCACCTCGGCCTGCTCGCTGCGATGGCGTTCTTCATGCCGCCGCTCGGCTCGACCGACGAGGACGGCGTCTCCTCCGACCAGCAGTACCTCATGTCGCAGTACCTCAACGCTGCGGCCGAGAAGGAGATGGAGCAGAAGGAGACCGAGCAGGTCGCCGAGAACAACGCCGACAACAAGGAAGGCGGCACCGGCACGCGCGCCAAGGGCGAAGAGGGTTCGATGGGCAACCCGAACTCCAAGGCGAGTGGCAACCGGTTCGGTATCGCCGGCCCCGCCGACAACCCGGACCCGCACGTCGCGCGCGCTGCTGCGCTCCGTGACGCGGCCGAGTTCGGCATGATCGGCCTGCTCAACTCCGGCGCCGGCGGCGACCCGAACGCCCCGACGGCTCCGTGGGGTCGCGACGACTCGCTCGGCAACGATCCGATGAGCGCGCGCGGCAACATGTGGGGCGACTCGATCGGCGACTCCTTCGGCGCGGGCGGCCTCGGCCTCTCGGGTATCGGCGAAGGCGGCGGCGGTCGTGGCGAAGGCATCGGCCTCGGCTCGATCGGCACGATCGGTCACGGCGCCGGAACCGGAACCGGTCAGGGCTTCGGCTCGGGCCACGGTCGTCTCGGCGGCTCGCACCGCACCAAGCCGCCGTCGGTCCGCATGGGCGCGACGAGCGTCAGCGGTCGCCTCCCGCCCGAGGTCATCCAGCGCATCGTGCGCCAGAACTTCGGTCGCTTCCGTCTCTGCTACGAAAACGGCCTCCGCAACAACCCGAACCTCCAGGGTCGCGTCGCGGTGCGCTTCGTCATCGGGCACGACGGCGCGGTCTCGAACGTCGGCAACGGCGGCTCGGACATGCCGGACAGCGGCGTGGTCTCCTGCGTCGTGCGCTCCTTCTACGGTCTGTCCTTCCCGCAACCGGAAGGCGGCATCGTCACGGTCGTGTACCCGATCATGTTCGCGCCCGGCGGCTGATCGCTTTCTCGACTGCTCTACCCACGCGCGAGCTCTGCGGTCCCTGACCGCGGGGCTCGCGCGTTTTTGTGCGCTCCGCCGCACGTTTGGCCGTCGGGATTTTGCCTAGACACTGGCGCGCCCGTCCGCCTATTCTCGCGTCGCCGCCACCGTGTCACAGGGCGCTTTTTTCGACGCTAATTTCGCAAGCTCCGGGCGTATCGCGGGGGTATTCGCGGCGGTCCGGAATCAGATCGAGTCACGGTCAGCGTGCGTGGGCGGACCTCCGACCGAGAGCGGAGCCGTCGAGAAAGAAAGAGCAGGACGATGAAGTTGAAGCTCGTGTTGACGCTTGCGTGGACGCTCGCTCTTGCAGGGACCGGTTGCAGTCGCAACCGACAGGAAGCCGTCATCCTCGCCAACGCGGCGGACAAGGAAGTGGCTCTGAACCCTGAGGGTGCATCGTCCAAATACGAGCAGGCGACGAAGCTCGACCCGACGAACCACCAGATCTTCTTCAAGCTCGCGAACGCGTACAAGAAGAAGGAAGAGTGGGACAAGATGGCGTCCGCCCTGTCGCGCGCCGCGCAGCTCGCGCCCAAGTTCGCAAACTATTGGTTCTGGCGCGGATGGGCGCTGGAGCAGCAGGCGCGGAAGAAGACGATCCAGTGGGAGGAAGCCAAGGAGCCGTACACGAAGTGCATCGAGGCCGATCCGAACTTCGCGGATTGCTACTCGCAGCTCGGCACGGTGATGCTCTTCACCGACGACGAGCAGAAGGCGCTCGAGAACTTCACCAAGGCGATCGAGCACGATCCGACGAAGCTCCAGTACTTCGCGCAGCTCGCGGATCTCTACATTCGCCTCGGCCTCGCCAACGAGGCGGAGCAGCTCCTGAAGGAGGCGAAGAACTTCGCGAAGCCCGGCGACAAGGACGTGTTCGACATCCACGTGCTCCTCGCGATGGTCTACCAGGACAAGAACTCCACCTCGGAGATGGTGGCGGAGCTCGAAGCCGCGAAGGCAGCGGTCCCCGGAGACAGCCCCGAGGGCGTGCAGGTGCTCTACAACCTCGGCAGCGCGTACGCGGCGACCGGACAGAAGAAGCAGGAGGCCATCCAGATGCTCAAGGGCTTCCAGGCGCGCGCGTGCAAGAGCGCGTCGGCGACGAAGTACAAGACGGAGTGCGAGTCCACGCAGGCGCTCATCTCCAAGCTCGGCGGCACATCGCAGTGAGAGGCACGCATCTCGCGACCAGGGTGGGAAGCTTTTCGAGGCAGCTCTAGGGCGGTCACAGGACCGGTAAATTCATGGATGTTTCGCGTCTTTCGCATCTCGAAGCGGCTCACGACTGGCAGGGGCTCGTCGAGGAGCTGGAAAAGGGAATCGCGGCAACAACGGACCCCGCGCAGAAGGCCGCCCTGCACCTGCGGCTCGGGACCGTCCTTCTGGACAACTTCCTCCAGGCGGTCAAAGCGCTGAAACACTTCCAGGACGCGTTCAAGCTGAACCCGCAGCTCTTCGAGGCTCTGCGGCAAGCGCGCGCGGTCTACTGGGACCTCGGCAAGATCAACATGGTCCAGCGGCTGCTCGAGCTCGAGCTGAAGACCGCGCAGGACAGCCCGGCGATCGTGAGCGATCTGATCGAGCTCGGCGACGTGCAGTTCGAGCACGGCGACGTCGAGAAGGCGACGGCCACGTATGCCCGCGCCCTCGGCGCCTCCGGCGGCGCCGACGAGGACGCGCGAGGATGCCTCACCGACGTGCAGCTCGACGCGGCGACGTACGCGCCGCACCTCGAAGCGCTCGTGCAGGACGCGAACGCGACGAGCTCGGCGCGCCTCTTCATGCGCGCCGCTCGCATCGCCAAGCGGTTCTCTCCGGCGGACGTGGAGGCGCTCCTCGCGAACGCGTACAGCGCGGATCCGACGGGGAAGCAGCCGGCTGCGATCCTGGAGACGCTGCTCGCGGAGCAGGATCGCTACCAGGGGCTCATCGAGATGCAGCGCCGTATCCTCGACGCTTCGTCCGGCGTGGACCGCGCCGCGACCGCGTTCAAGTTCGGCGTGCGATGGGTGACGCGTCACCAGAATACGGAGGTCGGCGCTTCGTTCCTGCAGGAGGCGAGCGTGAACGACCCGACGATCGAAGGGTCGTTCTACTTCCTTCGAGACCTGTGGGGCGCGAAGGAAGGTGACTGGGAGAAGGTCGCGAAGCTCGCCGAGAAGATGGCGGACGTGGCGCCGAACGCGCCGTTCGCCCTCGCGCAAGCCGGCCTCGTCGCCTGGAAGAACCAGGGGAACCTCATCCGCGCGCGGCAGTGGTTCGAGCGCCTCGCGAGCATCGATCCCGAGCACCCGAGCGTGCTCGCGTTCGAAGCGCAGATCGGAGAGAAGCTCGGAGGTGCCGGCGGAGAGCCGCGCGCCGTGAGCGCGTCCCTCGCGACGCCGTCGCCGGCGGTCTCGCCGACGACCCCTGTCGAGCCCGAGGTCGAGGCCCCGCCGGCGGCTCCCGAGGAGATCGCTGCTCCTCCGGTCGAGGCTGCCGCTCCCGTCGTGGAGGAGCCTGCGGCTCCGGCTGCGCCTCCGGTCGTTGCGCCTGTCGCCGCGCCTGCTCCGCCCCCCGTCGCTGCCGCGCCCGTCGCTGCCGCCGCGACTCCCGCGCCCGCGCCGGTCGAGCCGGCCGGAGCATCCCCCGAGAAGATCGAGGAGCTCAAGCAGAAGGCCGCGAAGCAAGAGCAGGCGAAGCGCTACAACGAGTACGTCAAGACGCTGGTCGAGCTCGCCGAGGCCGTGCCGGACGCGACGGACAAGGTCGACTTCTACATGAAGGCGGCCGACCTCTACGCGACCAAGTTCTCGAACGCGGCAGAGGCGGTCAAGTGCTACGAGGCCGTGCTCAACCTCGACTCCGAGAACGGGACGGCGATCGAGTTCCTGCGCCAGAGCTACGAGAAGCGCCGTGACTGGGAGAAGCTCATCGGGCTCATGAAGCGCGAGGCCTCCGCCATGCCCGAGGGCGGCGCGCGGGGCGCGAAGTTCCTCGAGATCGCGAAGCTCGCGACGGAGCGCGTCAAGAAGCCGGAGCTGTGCATCGATCTCTGGAACGAGGTCGTCGCGAACGATCCGGAGAACGCCGAGGCGCTCAACGCGCTCGCGGGTCTCCACGAGCGACAGAAGGAGTGGGACGCCCTCGCCGAGGTGCTCCGCAAGCAGGCCGAGATCACCTTCGATCCGAAGGCGAAGGAGGTCGTGCTCGGCAAGCTCGGCACGCTGTACGGAGAGCGCCTCAACAACGACGAGGCCGCGGTCGAAGCCTGGCAGCAGCTCCTCGCGCTCAACCCGCAGGATCGCAAGGCGCAGGAGGCCCTGAAGAAGAAGTACCTCACGCTGGGCCGCTGGGACGATCTCGAGGTGTTCTACGCCGAGAGCGGCAAGTGGGATGAGTTCATCCGCGTCCTCGAAGCGCAAGAGGCGAAGGAGACAGAGGACAAGGCGAAGATCGGCCTCCTCCTCAAGACGGCGGATCTCTGGCTCAACCAGAAGCAGAAGGCCGATCGCGCGGCGCGCGCTTACGAGAAGGTGCTCTCCATCGACGCGATGCACCTGACCGCGGCGGAGTCGCTCATCCCGCTCTACCAGCAGGCCAACAACCCCAAGGGCCTCGCCGGCGCGATCGAGGTGAAGCTGCACCACGAGGAGGAGCCCGAGAAGCGCCTCGAGCTGCTGCGCGAGGTCGCGGGTCTCTACGAGACCCGGCTCAAGGAGCCCGCCAAGGCGTTCGAGCGGTTCCTCTCCGCGTTCGAGATCGCCCCGGGCGACGAGCAGTGCATCCAGGACGTGGAGCGCGCGGCGCGAACGACAGGCGAGTGGGACAAGCTCGTGGCCTCCTACAAGGCGACCATCGCGCGCGCCGACGAGACGGGCGATCACACGCTCGGGATCGACCTCCGCCTGCGCCTCGGGCGCGTCCTCGTGGACGAGGTGAAGCGCGTCGACGACGCGCTCGTCGAGTTCCGCGCCGTCTACGAGATCGACGGTGAGAACGGTCAGGCGATCGCCGCCCTCGAGCGCCTCTACCGGGAGACCGGCCGCTACGCGGAGCTCCTCGGCATCTACGAGAAGAAGCGCGATCTTGCCTCGGATCCTGCGGAAAAGAAGCAGATCCTCTACCACATCGCCGAGCTCTACGTGAGCCCCATCAACGATCGCGCGAGCGCGATCCTCACGTACAACAAGGTCCTGGAAGAGGAGCCGATGGACGCGCAGGCGCTCGCCGCGCTCGACGGGCTCTACCTGGCGCAGGCGGACTGGGACAACTACGCCGACGTCCTCCGCAAGCGGATCGAGATCGAGGACGACGAGACGAACCTCGTCGATCTCAAGTACCGGCTCGGCTCGACGCTCGAGAAGCACCTCGCCGACGCGGCTGGGGCGCTCGAGAACTACCGTGAGATCCTCCTCATCGACGCGAACAACGAGCCCGCGCGCGTGGCGCTCGAGGCGCTGCTCGGGAACGAAGGGCTCCGCGCGGAGGCCGCGAGCATCCTCCAGGAGATCTACGAGGGGCGAGGCGACTGGGAGAAGCTCATCCAGGCGCTCGAGATCCTCGCCGCGGCCGAAGGCGAGACGGCTGCTCGCGTCGGGCTGCTCCGCAAGGTGGCGCGCACCGCCGCTGAGAACCTCAACGATCTGGACCGGGCCTTCGACGCGCAGGCCAGGGCCCTCAAGGACGATCCCGCGAACGCGGACACCCGCACCGAGCTCGAGCAGCTCGCCTCGCACGCGAACGCGTGGGGCAAGCTCGACACGATCTTCAGCGAGATCGCGGGCACCCTCGAGGATGCGCGGCTCGCGCGCGAGTACTGGATGCGCCTCGCGGGCATCGACGAGCGGCTCGGAAAGGTCGACGAGGCCGCGCAGAACTACCAGCGTGTCCTCGCGATCGACGCGGCGGACGACGAGGCGCTCGCCGCCATGGACGCGCTCTACCGGCGCACCGAGCGATGGACGGATCTCATCGGCGTGTATCGTCGCCGCATCGAGCTCGCGACGGAGCCCCACGATCGCGAGGGGCTCTACGCGCAGATGGCCGAGGTGTACGAGAGCCGCCTCGGGCGGCCCGACGAGGCGATCGCCGCGTACCGCGAGGTGCTCGCCCTCGACGACACCTCCCACGTGGCGCTCACCGCGCTGGACGGGCTCTTCACCCGTCAGCGGATGTGGGACGAGCTGGCGGACAACCTCGAAGCGCAGCTCCGGCTGGCCGGCGACGAGGCCGAGCAGATCCTCCTGATGCTCCGCCTCGCGGCTCTCCGCGAGTCGCAGATGAACCAGATCGAGACGGCGATCGACATCTACCGTCAGGTCCTCGAGCGCGAGCCCGACAACGCTGGCGCCCTCGCAGCGCTGGAGCGCCTCGGCACCATGCCCGCGCACGAGCTGACGATCGCGGAGATCCTCGAGCCGCTCTACAGGCAGTCGGGCGATTTCCAGAAGCTCATCGGCGTGCACGAGGTGCAGGTGCGCCGGAGCGACGATCCGGGACGCCGGGTGGAGCTGCTCCACCAGATCGCGGCGCTCTACGAGGACGCCGGCGGTGATCTGGCCTCGGCCTTCGACACCTACGCCCGCGCGCTCGCGGAGGACCCGAGCCTCGACACGACGCAGGAGGGGATCGACAGGCTCGCTCGCGCGACGGGTCGGTTCGCCGACCTCGCGAAGGTGTTCGAGGATCTCGCCGCCAAGCAGCAGGAGCCCGCGCTGGCGAGCAGCCTCTACACGATGAGCGCGCGCGTCTACGAGGGCGACCTCGCGGACATGGACAACGCGATCCGCCACTACCGGACCGTGCTGTCGATCGACGCGCAGGCGCTCCACGCCGCGGAGTCGCTGGAGCGCATCTTCCACGGCGCCGAGCGCTACGAGGAGCTGTCGCAGATCCTCCAGCAGAAGGCGGACATCCTCGACGACCCGAACGACAAGAAGACCGCGCTCTTCGCGGCGGCCAGCCTGGAGGAGGACATCCTCGGCCGGCACGACGCGGCCATCGCCGTCTACAACCGCGTGCTGGAGCTCGACAACGAGGATCTCCGGGCGATCGACGCGCTGATCAAGCTCTACCTGAACCTGTCGCGCTGGACCGATCTGCTGGGCGTGTACTCGCGCAAGGCGGATCTCGTGGGCGATCCCGACGAGAAGAAGGGCATCTACTACCAGATCGGCGCCGTCTACGAGCGCGAGCTCCAGGACGTGGCGCGCGCGATCGACACGTACCAGCGCGTGCTGGAGCTGGATCCCGTGGATCTCCAGGCCCTGGGGCGCCTCGACATCCTCTACCAGACCGCCCAGAACTGGGCCGAGCTGCTCAGCGTGCTCCAGCAGGAGTCCGAGCTCGCGAACGATCCCATGGAAGGGATCAGCTACCAGTACCGGATCGCCGAGCTCTACGAGAAGCGCCTCGACGACACCGCCCGCGCGATCGAGCTCTACCGCGATCTGCTCGCGCAGATGCCGGACCACGAGCCGACCCTCGCGGCCCTCGAGGGGATCAAGAACGGGCCCAAGGACGCGCTGGGCGCGGCGCTCGTCCTCGAGCCGATCTACGACGCGGCCGGGGAGTGGGCGAAGCTCGTGAGCGTCCTCGAAGTGCAGGTGCGCGCGGCGGAGGATCCGTACCAGCGGGTCGAGCTGCTCCACCGCGTCGCTCGCCTCTACGAAGAGATGCTCGGCGACCACACCAACGCGTTCGAGACGTACGCGCGCGCGGTGGCCTGCGACAGCGCGAACGAGGACTCCCTCGCCAACTACGAGCGCCTCGGGAGCGCGATCGGGCGCTGGGCCGACGTCGCGCGGCTCTACGACCAGGAGCTCGACAAGCTCGGCGAGAACCCCCAGGCGTTCGTCGATCTCGGGCTGCGGCTCGCGAACATCTTCGAGACGCAGCTCGAGGACGTCGACAACGCGATCGCCCGCTACAGGCGCGTGCTTGCCATCGACATGGAGAACCAGACGGCGGTGCGCTCGCTCGACCGGCTCTTCTCCATGACGGATCGCTGGGCGGATCTCGCGCAGATCCTCGCTCGCGAGGCGGAGATCGCGCAGGCGCCGGACGAGCAGCTCGAGCTCAAGTACCGCCTCGGGCAGGTGCAGCAGCTCCGCCTCAACGACGTGAACGCGGCCATCGCGGCCTACCGCGAGGTCATCACGCAGGCGCCGGATCATCAGGCCACGCTGGAGGCCCTCGAGGGCCTCTTCGCGAACGGCATCAAGCAGATGGAGATCGGCGAGATCCTCGAGCCGCTCTACCAGAACACGGGAGACTGGGAGAAGCTGTCCCGCGTCCTCGAAGCCGAGCTGGCGCAGCTCACGGGGCGCGAGGAGCGCCTCGCGATGTACTACCGGATCGCCGAGCTGTTCGAGGAGAAGCTCATCTCCACCGACGGCGCCCTCGCGGTGTACGTGCGCGTCCTCAAGGAGTACCCGTCCGACGAGAAGGCGCTCGAAGAGGTCGAGCGGCTCGCGGGCTCCACCGACGGCGGGTGGGAGACGCTGGCGAACGCGTACGCCGACGTGCTCGGGCTCCACAACGACAAGGCCGTGCAGACCTCCGCCGGCAAGAAGCTGGCGCGCGTCTTCGAGGAGGAGCTCGGCGACGTGGCCAAGGCCGAGGAGACGTACCGCTACGTCCTCGGCGTGGAGCCGCTCGACGCCGACGCGCTCACCAACCTGGACCGCATCTACACGCAGCTGGAGCAGTACCCCGAGCTCGCGACGACGCTCGAGCAGCGCGTCCGCGTGCCGGGTGAGCCCTACGAGATCATCGAGCTCTACAGCCGTCTCGGCCAGGTCTACGAGGAGCGCCTCGGGCAGCTCGACGACGCGATCCGCACGTACCGCAGGGTGTTCGACGAGCTGGAGCGCACCAACGAGCAGGCGATCTTCGCGCTCGAGCGCATCTACGCGCAGAAGGGCGCCTGGACGGATCTCAAGGTCGTCTACGACAGGCAGCTCGAGATCGCGGTGGGCGACGCGGCGGAGGCCGACATCCGCGCGAAGATGGCGCACCTCTTCGCGGACCGCCTGAACGACATCCCCGGCGCCGTCGACACATGGAAGCGCGTGCTGGAGCTGCGCGGCGAGGATCCGGAGGCGCTCGGCGCCCTCGCGAACCTCTACGAGCGGATGCAGCAGTGGGCCGAGCTCTGCGACGTCCTCGAGCGGCACTACTACATCGCGACCGAGGACGAGTCGCGGGTGGCCGTGCTCCTCCGACGCGCGAAGCTCTACACGGAGCAGCTCGGGCGCGACGACTCCGCGCTCGAGGACTACCAGCGCGTGCTCGACGTCGACTACGCCAACGTCGAGGCGCTCTACGCGATCGCCGAGATCTGGCGGCGCCGCAACGACGCGAACGAGGTCGTCGCGGCCCTCCACCAGACGATCGACAGGGCCCAGCAGGCGCTCCCGGCGGAGAACCAGATCGCGATCTTCCGCGAGCTCGGCACCCTCTACCAGAGCACGCTGAGCCAGGCGTCCGACGCGATCGACGCGTGGCGCCGGCTCCTCGCGGTGGATCCGCGCGACTTCGAGGCGATGGCCGCGCTCGAGAACCTCCTCCGCGCCGAGGAGCGCTGGGAGGAGGTCATCGACGTCAAGATGGGCCGCGCCGCGGCCTACGAGGACGGCGCCGAGCAGATCCGCGAGTACCTCGAGGTCGCCGCGATCTGGGAGAACCAGGTCCAGCAGAAGGACCGCGCGACGACCGCGTACGAGAAGATCCTCGAGATCGACCCGAAGCACGACAAGGCGTTCTTCTCTCTCGAAGAGCTGCACCTCGCCGCGGGCCGGTCCGAGCCGGTCATCGAGCTCTACCTGAACCGCCACGAGACGCGGGAGGACGACAAGGACAAGATCCTCCTCCTCCGAAAGATCGCGAAAGTCTACGAGGAGCAGCTCGAGGACAAGGGGCAGGCGTTCGACGCCCTCTTCGCGGCCTTCGAGATGGACTTCAACGACAACGAGACGTGCCGCTACCTGGAGCGCATGGCCGCCGCGACGACGCGGTGGACCGAGCTCATCCAGAACGTCAACGGCATGCTCCAGGCCGAGAAGGAGCCGTCGCGCCGCATCGCGCTCTCGCTCCGGCTCGCCAAGTGGTACGCGGAGGATCTCGGGCACCCCGAGCACGCGCAGCCCTACTACCAGCTCATCCTCAGCCTCGACCCGAACAACGTCGCGGTGCTCCGGCAGATGGCGAACTTCTACCGGAAAGCCGGCCGCTGGCAGGAGCAGGGGCAGACCCTCACGAGCGCGCTCAACGTCGCCGTCAGCGACTCCGACCGCAAGGAGGTCCTCACCGAGCTCGGCGAGGTCATCGAGCGGCAGATGAACGACGTCGACCAGGGCATGGGCTACTACAAGCGCGCCCTCGACGTCGACTCGCTGCACCTCCCGGCCCTCGAGGCGCTCGAGCGCATCTACCAGGATCGCGGCCAGAACCCCGATCTCGTCGACATCCTGACGCGCAAGGCGAAGGCGCTCACCGAGCCCGAGCAGATCGCGGCCACCAAGCTCCGCACCGGCGGGCTCTACGAGAGCGCGCTGGGCCAGCCGGAGAAGGCGGCGCAGGTCTACCGCGAGGTCCTCGAGGTGGACGGCGGCAACCTCCTCGCGATGCGCGGCCTCGAGCGCGTCTACAACGCCCTCACGCAGTGGGCCGAGCTCATCAAGGTCCTCGAGATGCAGCTCGACGTCGTGCAGACGGAGCGCGAGCGCATCGACGTCCTCCTGAAGATCGCGGAGAACCAGGAGACCCACTTCCTCAAGCCGGATCTCGCGGCCGCCCGCCTGGAGCAGGTGGTCGAGATCGATCCGACGCACGAGGCCGCGTTCGAGTCGCTGGAGCGCTGCTACAGGCGCCTCCGCCAGTGGCACGACCTCATCAACGCGTACGACCGTCACATCAACGCGACGCTCGATCGGCAGAAGAAGATCGACCTCTACGGCGCGACGGCGAAGGTCTACGCCGAGGAGCTCTCGGACACCGAGCGCGCGATCGACGCCTACCTCAACATCGTCGACATCGAGGACACGAACATCGCGGCCCTCGAGGCGCTCGCGAAGCTCTACGAGAAGCAGAGCGATGCCGCCAAGTCCATCGACTACATGACGCGCGTCGCCGACCTCACGGCCGACGGCAAGCAGCGCGTCGAGATGTACTACCGCATCGGCAAGCAGCTCGACGACAAGCTGGGCGATCGGCAGGGCGCGCAGGACAAGTTCGAGCAGGCGCTCGATCTCGATCCGAAGCACATCCCGACCCTCGCCGCCCTCCGCGTGATCGCGATCGACGCGGCCGACTGGGATCGCGCCGCTCGCTACATCGATCAGGAGCAGCTCAACACGGAGTCACCCCGCGCCCGCGCGAAGCTCCTCGTCGAGCTCGGCAAGCTCCGCGACGAGATGCTGGGCGAGCACGACATGGCCGTCCAGGCCTACGAGATGGCGCTCCAGAACGACGCCGACAACGAGGACGCCGCGCTGCCGCTCGTGAACGAGTACGTCGCGACGACCCAGTGGGCCCGCGCCGAGCCGCTCGCCGAGCTGCTCGTGAAGAAGGCCGGCAAGCGCGAGCGCGCCGAGCAGCACAAGCTGCAGAACACCTTCGGCAAGATCCTCGCGGCGCTCGACAAGAACGAGGGCGCCCTCAAGGCCTACCAGGCGGCGCACCACCTCGATCTCACGGACCAGGAGACGATCCGCGGGCTCGCGGACGTGTCCTTCAAGCTGAGCGACTGGGCCGGCTCGCTCACGAACTACCAGAAGGTGCTCACGGCGCTCGGCGAGGAGCAGACCGAGGAGCGCGCGACCATCTACTACAAGCTCGGCTGCATCAAGCAGGCGCAGGGCCAGGCCAAGCAGGCCATCAACAACTTCGAGAAGGCCCTCGGCATCGACCCCGCGCACCAGCCCACGCTGGACGCGATGGTCGCCGTCTACGAGAGCCTCAAGGACTACAAACAGGTCTGCAACTACAAGCGGCAGATCCTGGACAACGTCGTCGACGGTCAGCAGCGCTTCAAGATGCTCTGCGACATCGGCGACATCTGGGTCGACAAGGAGAACAACCTCCCCAAGGGCGTCGAGGCCTTCGAGGAGGCGCTCGAGCTGGAGCCGCAGAACCACGTCCTGCTCCACAAGCTCCTGCAGCTCTACCAGAAGACCCAGCAGTGGGCGCAGATGGTGGACACCCTCCAGCGCATCGCCGACATCGAGCCGCACCCGGAGAGGAGGAGCAAGTACCTCTTCACGATGGCGCAGCTCTACCGCGACAAGCTCGACGATCAGATGCGCGCGGTCGATCTCTTCAACGAGTCGCTCGATCTGAACCCGGGCTACCTGGACGCGTTCGAGCGCATCGGGAAGATCCTCACCGCGCTGAAGGAGTGGAAGCAGCTCGAGCGCGCGTACCGCAAGATGCTCCACCGCGTCGCCGGCAAGGGGAACACGGACCTCGAGTTCAGCCTC